>FWWM01005820.1_pt1 | contig 26494 bp, 28 predicted proteins | sample 2228351 | NCBI WGS metagenome assembly FWWM01 (sample SAMEA103939774, study PRJEB20133) | metagenome
CTGCGTCATGCGGTACCGCGACGCGCAACCAAGCCGGGGAGGAAGGTGAAGTAGCATGACCCAGGCCGGAGACTTTTACAGGAAATTTGACACTTGACCCCATAGACCACGAGCAGAACGTGGTGAGATGGCGAGACGGGAGTTTTCAAAGTATGCTTCGAGAGGGGCCTATCATTGGCACAAGGTCTCGAGGAATATTCTAACCCATCACTGCTTCACCGTTGCTCGATACGACATAGCTCTTCAACTCGCTGGCGAGGTTTCTGGAAAGCGGATCGCCGACTTCGGCTGTGGAGATGGTGCTTTCTTGCATTTGATAGCGAAGCGTGGCGGTGTATGCACGGGGTTTGACACAGATCAGCAGGGCCTGAACATTGCAAAAGAAGAACTTCAACGGAGAGGCATTGCGGCCCACCTGGTATCCCGATATGAAGAGTTGCCGAAAGGTGAATTCGATGTAGTCTTCCTTCTCGAGGTTATCGAACATGTTACTGACCCTGAATTGCTACTTACTCAAGTTCACCAGCTGTTGGCTCCTGGTGGAATTCTCATCGTAACTACGCCTATGCGCCTGACGGAGACTCCTGTAGGCCCGGAACATGTTCGTGAGTACTTCCCTACGGAACTCCGGCATGAGTTGTCGAGGTTTTTTCAAGTGGAGAAAATGCTGGAAGTTATTCCACTTGCGGCCGCGGAGATTTACTATTGGCGACCTCGCATTCTGCTTGGGGCACCTGTCGCGAAGTGGTTAATGAACTTCATGTCTGTCTGTCTTGGGAAGAACCCAATTTACGGGATCGGGACAATTGATCGCTATTACATGCAACTTGCAGCGAGATGCCGTAAGACTGCAGTTGATACGTGAGTCGACTTTGCTAGCGAGATTGGCTTTGCCCGGGAGGTTCGATGCCGTTCAAAGGAACATCATCCTAACTCTAGCCGCTTTGAGGAGCTCTCAGGCGGGATTGCTCTTTCTTATTGTCAGTGCAATATTCTCATATGGTATCGGCTTTATCAGCCAGATCGCTCTTGCACACTTCATTTCTAAAGAGCAAGTGGGCTACGTATCATTTGGGCTATCTCTTCTTGGGATCTTTGGGTTCTTGGGGCTGACGGGCTTAAGTACTGCTGCGATTGGTCCCATCTCTCGTAATTACGTGGGTGTGTATCGGAAAGCGTTTCTTGGACAACTTGGCGGAAGCGCAGCGCTGTCATGCGTAGCCCTGGCCGCGGCGTATCTCGTTCGGTATAAGCATCCCAATGAGCCGGAGTTTTTCTCGATTTTGCTTGTTCTGGCTGTTCTGGGACCCTGGATTGATATCCCGGTCTGGCGAGATTATCTGGTGGCACGGAATAGGTTTGGCCTTCTGTTGGCTGCTAATGTCGTCATCTCTTTGCTTTCCCTGATCGCCTTGGTCGGCGTAGGTTTCGCGGGGGGAAATGCGACTTCGCTTCTCGTTGCGAAGTACCTTCCTGTGGCTGCCGTGGTTTTGGGAGCCTGTTTGGCAATCTTCTGGAAACTCAGAGATCGTAGAGACAGTGAAGCGGGGTGGTTCAAATATGGCCTCTTGAGATCATCTTTTTCCATCATTGGTTTGGTGAGTGCAAATCTGGAAAAGTTGCTAGTTGGCATCTTCATCTCGTTTGAAGCACTTGCGTCGCTAGCATATGCCGAACGCTTTTACGCCATATCACGGTCGATGTTTAGAGCCATCGAGCAAGGGTACAGTCCACGCATTGCAGCGGCGAGTGACGGTGTTGTTCTGCGCCGGCTCGTGCATCGTCATGCGCGCTTATTGGCAACACTCCTTATTGTTTGGGCCTTGGGGCTTATCGTTTCTTTGCCAGTTATTGTGAAAATGGTGCTTCCGCCGGGATACGAAGATGTAGTAAGGCTCGGTCAAATGTATATGCTGGCGTGGTCCATGAGTATACCGTCAATATTACTTTCGCCCATAATTTGGACTCGTCATCTTGGAAGGGCGGATCTCAGACTGACCATGTTTCTCCATCTAACTAGACTGGTGTCCATGGGAGTGTTCTTGGCTACCCTTGGCGTGGCAGGGCTTCCAATTTCTCGTGCCATAACCAACCTGGTCAATTTCTTGCTGCTGCGCCGGGAGGTTCATCGATTTCTGCGACGAGCCGGCATGGCGGAACGATTCAACGCGTGACATTATGGAAACGGCGCCATGGGGCACGTTTACACAGCGGATCAGGAAATGCCGTTATGCGAGTCGTGAGCAACGACAGGATTTTGTCGGGTATGTCTTCCGGGAGCTTCTAGAAGGAAGTGTGCTTGACGTAGGTTGTTTCAAGCGCCATCTTAGAAAGTATGTCTCTGGCAACTATGTGGGCGTTGATTTGTATGGCGAGCCCGACGTATTTCTTGATCTTGAACAAGGCACACTTCCCTTTCGCGACGGCAGTTTCAGAACGGTGGTGTGTACTGATGTGTTGGAGCACCTTGAGAGCCTTCACCGGATTTTCGATGAGTGCATTCGTGTTAGCAGCCGTTGGGTGATTGTTTCCCTTCCGAACTGCTTCGGTGGATTCTGGCGTCCTCTTGTATTGGGGAAATACGTTGATGCGATGAAATACTACGGTCTTCCCGTTGAGAGGCCGGTGGATCGTCATCGGTGGTTTTTTTCGGCCAGCGAGGCTGAGAGATTTCTCCGGCAGCGTAGCGCCAGGAGCGGTGCTCAGGTTGCATTCTTATGGCATTTGGATACAACGTCTTGGCGCACCAAAGCCATCGTGCTGCCATTGCTCTGGTCTCGGGAGCGTCGGAAGAATTTCCTGACGGGATCAGTGTGGGCAGTGATCTCGACCGGGAGCCGCGGCCGCGACCGGTCAGAGAGCCAGCGAAAAGGGTGAGGACGATGAGGGTGGAGTGGCGGAGCGTGGAGGAGAAATGGGCGGACCACGGCTTCGTGCCGAGTGATTCTCAGGAGTGGAGAAGGATATGTCTCTTTGGGCAAGGGACGTACGACGCCCCGCACGGTCGTGTGCTCTATGCAGTGGTAAGAGCTTTACGTCCTCGCCGGATACTTGAGATTGGGACAGGCCGCGGTTTCTCGGCTCTTGCGATGGCTCTTGCGCAGCGAGATGCGGGACTCCATGACGGTAGAATACTGACCATTGATGTCATCGCTCATGGCAGGCTGCAGCATTGGCACAATCCAAGAAGACACGTTAAGGATGACCCAGCTGCGGTCGGTCCGATCTCGCGAAAGGAACTCTTGAAGGATTTTGGTGGGCTCATCGATGGCAGAGTTGAGTTTGAGACGGGTAGTTCCCTGGAGAAACTGGCTTCGTTGCCGCAAGGTTCTATGCACTTTGCTTTCATAGATGGAGATCATTCGCTAGTGGGCGTATCTCGCGATTGGGAATATGTGAGGCGTATACTGGCTCCACAGGGCAGCGTCGCTTTCGATGATTATGATGCCGGAACGGACTTGGGGGAAATCCTGTCCAGCAGGATCCTTCGCAACATTAGAGGCTGCCGAAGGATAGGCGGGATCCTGCGGTCGGGTCGACTACCGTCTTGGCTCAGCAGAGACCAGCATAAGTACATCAGGAAGGTTCTCTTCCCGGGAGTTCATCGAGTAGTTGAAAGGATATACGCTGAGGGGTCTTGGAATCTTGAGGTGTTTCCCTATTTGGGTTCTCTGAGCATTGCATTGCTTATTCCTACTGCGGTGTCGGTCTGTTAGCCGGTGTGATGATCAGGCCTTTCAGAATACTAATCTGGCCCGAGGAGAGTCCTACAAGTGGGCCAGGGGTTTTTGTTACCGCCCTTGCCGAAGAGTTTAGACGCCGCGGATTCCAGATTACATCCAATCCCCTCGGGCTTTGGGACGCTGCGCTGGTGAATCTCTCAGGGCGGCGACTTCGAATCCTGCAACGCGTGCCAGGGCGAGGACGGGTCTGTTTTCGTGCCGCGGGGTGGTATATGCCCGACGTTTTCCGGGAACTTGGAAGAAACTGGACTCCCTGGTATGACCGCGTCAACGGCGAGACTCAATATGCTTTGCGGCACGCTGACGTTGTTGTCTATCAAAGCCGATGGTCGAAGCGGTCTCTGGACAGCCTATCTAAACGCGATTGGAAATACCACATTATATGGAATGGAACGGACATTACTCGCTTTCGTCCCTTGCCGATGTTCAATCCTCACGAGTCAAGGGTGGTTACCCTTGGTTCTGTTGGGAAGATCAGGCATGAGAGACTTTCGACTCTCGCGCGCCTGTCTAGATTGATTGACTTTGAGCACAGGTTTGTTTTAGTTGGCCAGATTGTTGATGAGTTGCGGGGCGAGCTGGAGAAGATAAGCAATGATTCGGTGTTGGCGCAGCGTTTCCAGTTTGTGGGCGCTGTACCCAATTTTGAATTGCCAGCCTGGTACAACAGATTTGATTGTTTGGTTCACCCCGTCCCGGGAGATCCTTGCCCTAACGTTGTGGTTGAGGCCATGGCCTGCGGGATTCCCGTCGTCACACTAGGGGAAGGGGGTGCGGCAGAGATTGCTGCCGACGCAGGGATCAATGTCCCGGGGTCACTGACGCAATTTGGCGATGACAAGTTGACCGAAATGGCGACAGCGATTCGCCTGATCCTGAATTCTCGGCCGCTCTATGCGTCGCGAGCTCGGGGGCGCGCCGTTGCATTCTTTAACATAGCTTATGTAGCGACGCAGTATCTTGATGCAATGGGGTTGCCGCCGTATGTCCCAAGGAACGGTCTGCGGCGAGTCGTGGATGTAGCACTAACGAGGGCGCTACGATCAGTCGCACCGGGATATGCTCGGCAGGCCGGCAAGAAACCGGTAGTTGCTTACGTTCTATGGGACTGGTACATGGGAGGGATGGCTTCCTGGATCTATCGCTTGGCGTCTGCTCTTAGAGGCGAGTATGACTTTCATTTCCTGGCCACTTCGGTAGATGAGTTCGATCCAAAGTTCCGCGGGGTCGGGCAGTGTGCATACACCCCCAACTTCGTTGCAATGTGGCGTTATCTTCGTTTCCATCGGCCTGATCTGGTCCAGGTAGCTTGCCAGCGGTGGCCCATTGATGCAGCTCGAGCGGCCGGCGTTCCTAGAGTTATTGAACGCACTGACGGAACTCGCTCATGCTGTGCGGTCTCAAAGGATGGCTTGGACTTGATTGTTGCCTCCTCGTATCAGACGGCCGACTACATTCGGCGGATAGCACCCCACACTCCCATTGAAGTTGTTTATAACTCTATAGACCTTTATCAGATTGATAGGGCTCCTGTGTATAGGAGATGTTCCGACGGTTCGGTGGTAATCGGACGCGCCTGCCGCATTGGCCGAGGGAAACGTTTGGATATGCTCATAGAGGCTTGTGCTCTTCTCCCGAAACAGCTTCCCTACCTACTGGTGATCGTGGGCGGTGAGTCTCGCTTAAAGGGGGCAGATAAAGGTATCGTCCGAGAACTTAGGGAGCAGGCCAATCAGCTCGGTGTAAACGCCCTCTTTGTTGGAGAACTGAGTGACCCGATCCCTGAAATTAAGGGCTTTGATATTGGGACGTGTGTCTCCGATCCATATAATGAAGGTATTCCTAACTCGTTGATTGAGTCGATGGCAGCTGGTCAGCCAGTTGTAGCAACTAATGTTGATCAAGTCTCTGAACTTGTCCGGGATGCTTACAACGGGCTGCTCATACCCCCCGGGGATGTTATCGCCCTTTCGCACGCGCTGGAAAGACTGCTTCGTGACCCAGACCTACGATCTACTCTCGGCACCAACGCCAGGCGAACCATTGAAACTAGGTTTTCGATGAAGGAGGCTGTTGCTCGTTACCGGCGCATATATCAGGAGTTGATAGGCAAATGAGGGTCCTCCAGATAATCTGGTCCCTACGTCGGGGAGGGGCGGAGAAGGTTTGCGTTGACCTGAGTCGCGGACTCTGGGCGAAGGGACACCAAGTGGCGATTGCTACGCTGGCAGACGTAAACGAGTGGAGAGACATTGATGCATCATTTGAAACGATTCCCGTTTTGCCAGGGCGTTTTCCCAGATGGCGAAAGGAAATCCTTCCTTTGGCGATTCGTTTGGGCAGGGTGATTAATATTTTTGCTCCGGACATTGTGCATACCCATTGCTTGGCCTCGACTGTCGCCGCCTGGCTTTCTGGACACCCTCCGCAAGTAGTCACTATACATGGTACGCGTAGCGAGCCCATCGGACCGAGAACTGGTTTTCTTGGAAACTTTAACCGGTTCCTCTTTCGCTGTTCAGTTCGGCGTTTTCCGGCTCTTATCGTAGCTACCACCCCTGAATCCATTCCCAGGATTCGCACGATCCTGGGCGTGGATGTGAGCCGGGTAAGGAACATATGGAATGGCGTTGACGTTGAGAAGTTTTGGAAGCGGAGAGAAAGGCGGGTGAGCCCTGCCAAGCTGGAGATCGGCATGGTGGGGTCGTTAGTAAGAGCGAAGAATCATGAATTTGCTATTCAAGGACTGCGTGCTATACGTGAGAAAGGGCGATGCGCCATTCTTCGCATCTGTGGGGAAGGCCCGCAGCGGCCCTTTCTTGAAGGCATGGTCTCTCACTTCAGGTTGCGGAACTCTGTTGTGTTCGAAGGCGTTGTGCGCGATATCCCTTCGTTCCTGTGGAGTGTTGACGTATTCTGGATGACGAGTCATTACGAAGGTCATCCAATTGCACTTTTGGAGGCCATGGCAGCTGGGGCCCCTTGCATCGTTACTGACGTACCTGGTCTCGGGTCATTTGTCCGTGAGTGGCAATGTGCGCTGATTGTGCCGGCTTCGGACCCGGGAGAACTGGCATCAGCGACTTTGCGAATGTGGGCGGATCCCGCATACGCTGAATCTCTTGCTGACCGTGCCCACGATCTGGTGAGCCGTCACTTCACTGCGGGGAAAATGGTGGATGGGTACGAGCGTCTATACGGACTTGCCAAGCAAAGCTAGAGGTCATCGGCCGGCTACGCCAAACGAAGCTACCTGCAGATCTCGTAGACTCGCGCCGTTCTTGCTTGGCTCTTATCTGGCCCTCAATCTGGTTTTTGGCTGGCTGCGAGCGGTGGCGCCTTCGGTTTTCCTAAGTGGTCCTATGGAGAGGATTAGTTTGCAGCTCGGGCTGTTGATGGTTATTTTGGCCGTGATCGAAGGTCGGGACAATCTTCCAAGGCCGAGAGAGGTCTTCTTCAAGTCGCCTCCGCTTATTTTCATGACCCTACTTACGCTTCTTTCGCTTCTCCACGCTGCCCTAGGAAGGGGGGCGCTTTCTGGGTTGTACCGGTATGTTGCCAATTTTGCCATCTTTTGTACGGCGATGCTGTCCGTTGTTTCAGTTCGTGATTTCAGGAGGGTCATGTCCCTCTATCTTTTTGGTTCGTTTGTCAGCGTAGGGGTTGGATTGTACGCTTGGCTCACGGACACTAGCTTTTTGGTCTTGGATAGTTTAGGTGTTGCCGAGATTGGCATGAGCGATTCCCGTTTAGTGGGCGCGACCACTGACCCATCGACATTTGGCCAAGCCATCGCCTTGGCTTTTCCGTTTTGTCTACTGTATGCGGGACAACTCAAGACAAGGACAGGTAAACTTCTCCTTTGGCTCTTAGGCGTTGCTTTCCTTGCGGCAATCGCGGCTTCGATTTCCCGGTCTTCTGCGCTCGTAGCTGTCTTGGGCGTCTTGCTAGTCTTGAATCGACTTAAGTCCAAAGGTACTCGTACGATCCTTGCGATATCCGTTTATCTATTCCTGTTACTTCTGGTGGTGCAGAAGTTGCTTCCGGGGAGAGTCTTTGTCACACTTGAATTGTACCAGGAGCGCTTCTTGACTGACAGCCGCTCCGGGGCCTGGGCGGATGCTTTTGAGGCTCTAAGTGGGATCGGGCTGTTGGGGCGCGGTCCAGGCTCAGAACAGTCGAGAATACAACTGCAGCAGTCGCTTGGTCCGCGTTCGTATGCGGGCGCGTCCACCCATAATGTCTACATGTTTACGGGCTTGGAGTTGGGTTGGTTCGGTTTGTTTCTGCTGGTTGCTGTCGTAGTTTCAGCGTTTGCCCGGTTTCGAAGCCGGGATTACACGAAGGGAGGGGGAATACCTGCAACCCACAAGAGTTGGGTTAGTGATACGTTGTATATTACGCTGATCGAAGCGGCAGTGGGAATGTTTTTTCTTAACGTCCTTTATCCCGTGACACTAGTTGTCCTTGGGTGTTCGGCAGGATATTTGATGGATGGGTCCCGACAGCATCAAGTCCTTTCAAGAGGGCATCCTTCTTCTCTCAGGAGCCGTTGGTTATCTCGCAAGTAGATGGTGATGGGATCTCCACGTGTTTCTGTCGTACTTCCCGTGAGGGATGGTGGGAAGTTTCTTGCCGAGGCGGTCGAGAGCGTTTTGTCCCAGTCTCTTTCTGATTTCGAGCTGATAATTGTCGACGATGGCTCTCGCGACGGCACGTGGCAAATTATTGAGAGTTTCAGGGACAGCAGGATTGTCGCCTTTTCTCGCGAGAAGCGCGGACTCAGTGCCTCTCTGAATTTTGGCATCCGGATTGCGCGCGCCGAGTTTATCGCGCGAATGGATGCGGATGATGTTTGCTTGCCGGATCGTCTTAAGATCCAGGTCGCGGAATTGCATAAGCGTACAGACACCGTAGCATTGGCAGGCCGCGCCATAGTTATTGATGAACTGGGCAGGGAGACTGGCCGGGTTTGCTCTCCACGTGAATGCCATGAGGATGTCATGAGAGGATTTCTTCGTTTGCGGGGCGATACTCTCGTCCACCCCACCGTGATGTTTAGGAAATCTGCTTTGTTAGCCGTTGGGGGATACAACGAGAGATTTCGTGCCTCACAAGACGTGGACCTTTGGCTCAGACTAGCAGCGATTGGTAGGTTAAGTTCAGTGCCTGAGGTGGTCTTGAAGTTCAGACAACACCCCTATAGCACGTCCAGTACGCGTCACGAGGATCAGCTGACGTTTGGAATGGCGGCCAGGGTATGCTACTGGATCCGCGAGGCGGGATTGCACGACCCTAGCACTGCCTCAGAGGAGGTTTGGGAAGGGTTTATATCGCGCGTAGAGAACGAACTGAGGCATTTTGGCGTGTATGACTCATACGCGCTTCGACTGGAGCTTCGCGACAGTATTCGACAGAATTCACTCTGGGAAAGACCATGGCGGTTGGCTTGGCTTTGCGCACGAGACCCCAATCGGTTACATGCCCTTCTTAGCCGGCGACGGTATTTGCGCGCCCTGGACTGTTTGCTGGCGTACTATGTATCCTATTCCCGCTCCCCGTGACAGTTGACGGTGCAGCGAGTGGCTGGTGATGCAGGGGGATTGGGGTGCGCGTCGGCCTTCCGGTTTCTGAGGATCCTTCAGCTATCATCGTGCTGGTGATGCCGGGTCTCTTATACGACATTCGGTTGGGTGAAACCCGTGAGGTGATGGCTAATGGAAGGTACACCCACGCGATCCATAGTAGTGCAGGTGCCGGTCCTCCTTGGGTTTTGGATGATGAGTCCTCTCTTTCATGGGTAATTTACTTGCGCTTTGGCTCCAGATTCTGGTCGAGCATTGAAGCGAGCGTCGTCTCTTGGAGGCAAGCACTCCCCTGGCCCGCGCGTTGAGCTGTACTTATATGGCTATTTGGGCCCATGAGAAGCTGCGGATGGAGATATCCTTGTGTATCTGTGCTCTTGCCTGCTGGTCTTTCCCATTTACGGAGGGTGGTACGCCAGGACAATGAGAGTTCTCCATGTCGCCTCCGGTCTCTCTCAGCGGTTTGGAGGCTCGACATCCGCGATATTGGGTATGACGAGAGCTCTTGCCAGAAACGGGGTGGAGGTTCAGTTGTTTTCCACTGAGGTCCCAGGAGAAGACACCGTAATACAGCCTCAAGATGGCTTGAGGGTCCGAATGTTTCCAATACGATTTCCGAAGCGGTTCTATTATTCTCCTGCAATGAGGCGCGCTCTTGAGGAGACGATACGCTACGTGGATCTCGTTCATGTGCACGATATCTGGAACTATTCCGAAGTCCTGGCCGTCGTGCTGGCGAGGAAGCGGGGAGTACCAGCTCTAATCTCTCCTCATGGAGAACTGCACTCGTGGGCGCTGAATCATCGGTGGCTGAGAAAGAAGATCCATTGGGCTGTGTGGACGAGACGAGCTTTACGCTCCGCAACCGCATTCCATGCGCTTAGTGGATCGGAGCTCAGGAGCATTGAGACCCGCGGCATTAAGGTCCCCGTTGTGGTGATCCCAAATGGCGTTGATCCTTGCGATTTTAGTCCCCTTCCTCCACGCGATGAGCTGCGTTACCGCTTCCCGGAATTACGGGACTGCTACATTCTCCTGTTCTTGGGTCGGATTCATCCCGTGAAAGGTCTGGATCTCCTGGTAAGGGCGTTTGGAGTGATCGTCCGACAACGGGACGATGTCCGCTTGATAGTTGTGGGTCCTAGCGAGGGGAGCCATCGGAATGAGGTTGTAGGAATGCTCCGCGCCGAGGGGGTTCTAAACAACGTGATCTTTACTGGCCCGCTGTTTGGGCGGGAGAAGTTGGCTGCTCTTGCGGCTGCCGACGTCTTTGTTCTAACTTCCTACTCGGAAGGCTTCCCGATGGCAGTTCTAGAGGCTTTGGTGTGCGGCCTCCCTGTTGTTGTAACCCCGAACTGTAACTTTCCTGAGGTGTCTGAAGCCGGGACAGGATTTGTGGTTGAGCCCGACGTAGATGCGATCGTTCATGCGATTTGCACCCTACTCGATGATCCTGCTTTACGAAAGATGATGGGGATGAGCGGCCAGCATCTCGTTTGGGAGCGTTTTACCTGGGATCGAATCGCAAAACGGTTGGTGGAGGCCTACGGTTCTCTTATTCAGGAGAAGTGGAATTCCTGATGGTTCATGCCGTAAAGCAGGCAGTTTCTTGGCTCTTCGAAGAATATAGAGCGCGTGGCTTGCCTTACTGCGTCCTGAGGAATTACGAGGCACTTCCCGATGAGGTTGAAAACGATCTCGATCTGTTAATCCGAGCAGAGGATCTAGATTTGCATGAAGCGGCTATTCAGCGGTTGGCTAGGGAACTAAGTTGGAGGGTCTTTTGGAACTTACGGCACTGCACCGCTATTTCCTACGGTCTGTATAGGTCCGACGTGCCTGGTATCCAGTTTCTCTATATCGACCTTATCATTGATCTTACTTTGGTGCGCTCGGCCCATTTGCAGTGCTCGTTCGGGTTGGGGCGGGACGCTATCAAGGAACGGGTGAAGTTCGACAACTTCTACATACTGTCTCCTGACTGGCAGGCTGTCCATCTGATTCTGCACGGGTTTTTTGATCATCAAGCGTTGGCGAGGGGGACCTTCCTGCGTTACTTTCCCAAGATGAAGACTCAGGCCACAGGTAAGACAGAGTTAGTCCTCGCCCAGGTGCTGGGAAGGAAGGTAGCGTCTGGAATCATCAGTCTTCTTCAGAGTTATACACTGGAACAGGTCACTAGGGCGCGTGGAGGGCTCTGGCGGGAGGTACTTTGGAGGCCAGGAATCCTCTTGGGTTTCGCGAGGCACTTTGTCTTCCGAATCTGGGGGCTGATGAGCGGCGTCTTGTCTCCCCCGGGTTACCTTGTGGCGATAACCGGACCAAGTGGCAATGCACCCGTCAGAATTGCCGAACTGGTCAAACAACGCTGGGGCCGGGCGAACAGCATGTTGACTCTCGAGGTTGGCCGCCCGCTATCGTTGGGAGCAGCGCTGTTAGAGTATCTGGTTACGTATTTCAAGATATTCCCAGCCCTCATCCGCGGTCGGGTAATCCTTCTCCGGCATCCTCTCTTTGATGATTTCCTGCGTCTTTTTGCAGGTGCAAGCCGTCGAGACAGAGTGCTAATCAGGCTTCTAATACGCTTCGTCCCTTTTCCGAGTGCTATTATCTGCTTGTCCGATGCTTTCGGACCTTTGGACTCTTGGGCTGCGTCGCTGGACGAGATAAAACTACATAGACTCCTTACAGGGAGTGAGGCCGATCGGGCGGCTGACGCAATTGTCAGCGTAATCGCCTCCTCGATGGCCGAACGTTTCCATTCTCTGTACGTTTGAGGGTGCGAGAGAGATGAACGTCTTGTCCTTGAACGTTCATGGAGTGACGGTGACCCTCAGATCTGATCGGCAGGAGTTTATCCAGTTCTGTGGTCGTGTTTTTGACTACTTTCTTGCTGACAAAGCGGAGTCACTGCCAGCGTTAGAGTGCGAAATCGCTTTCTCGCGAGGTACGCTTCACGCCGTAGGGCTCCCGTGTCGATTAGCGACGGAGCTTTGGATAGGAGAGAGTCAGTTGGTGACTGACGATCCCTGCGGTCTCCGCCTACGCGTAACTGCTGACAGAGGAGACGGTCGATTGGAGATCACGGGTGAATTCCATGAGTCTATCAAGCACTGGGTCCGTAAGCTGGTCCGCGGGCCGACGCATGCCACTTATCAGGTTTATACGGAGATTATGCAGGCTGGTCTTCGCCTGCCACTCTTCTATCTTCTTCGGAAATGGAAAGGTTTGACCGTATTCCACGCTGGCGGGGTCAGTCGGTCAGGACGGGCTCTGCTGTTCTTCGGCTTTTCAGGCGGGGCCAAGAGTACACTGGTCCAGTATTTTGTGCGTGCTCATCGGTTCCGGTTCATGGGTGACAACTATCTCTTGGTGAACCGGGAAGGAAACGAGGCGCTCGCCTTTCCTGAGACGGTCAGGCTCTCACGCTTCGCTGCTGAGTTGTTAAACATTGACTTGTCTGGAAAAAGGCCGGTCCACGGGCGGTATTTGCTGGATGTGCGGCGTGACGATGTGGAGCTGTCAGCTCAACCGGAGGCGGTCTTTTTTATAGGGCTGTCAAAGAACCTCATCCTGGAGCCTGTGCCGGCCGGAGAGATGGCTGCCAAGATCCATGCCATGCATACCTTTACTGGGGAGACCGATGAGTTTCATTACCCGGGTTTGCTCGATCCTTTCGTGTTTAAGGCAACCCGCGAGAGCACGACCGCATCCGTGTTAGAGCGTCTTTGTAAAGGTTGTCCCTGCTTTCTCCTTTCGATCCCAATCACCTCGCACATTGAGGAAGGATATAAGGCGGTTCATCGTACGATCCAGTCTACTCTCCGAAGGTGAGACCGCATGGTGGATGCATCGCTCCAGTATTATGATTTCTGCAAAGTTAGAATGAGAGGGATTACGCCCTCAATGCACAGATACCTGAGCGAGGAACTTCCCCAGTTCCTGTCTGAGCCGCTGGCTAGCTGTGTACAGACCGATCTCGAGATTGAGATAGTGGATAAGATTACGCCAAGTCGGTGCCTCTCGTTTGTTGGTCCTACAGCTGCCTTCGATACGGAACATTTCTACGTCTTCGACTGGCCAGAGCATGCCTTTCCGTACAAAGCCGCAATCCGTTTGAGAGACATCCAGGATAGCCGTTTCTATGTGTCCTGCGAGAAGGGATTTGATCCTGCTCGGTTCTTTGAGTATCTTCTTGAACCTTTAGTAAGGTGCGTGGCGCTCACAAAGGGCGTGGTCTTCGTCCATGCTTCGAGTGTGATCTATGAGGAGCGGACCTACCTGTTCCCAGCCTGGGGGCATACCGGAAAGACCAGCCTCGTATTGTTTTTGTTGGACCGCGGAGCCATGCTGCTATCCGATGAGTGGAGCATTCTATCTTCCTCCGGCCGGCTCCTGAGTTATCCTAAGGCGATTCGTGCAGATGGGTATACTCTCCGAACCTTGCCAGCCCTAAGGCGCGCCCAGGACCCCTGGCGAGCAGTGGCGCTGTCGTTCTTTGATTTCCTCCACACCCTGGACCAGAAATGGGGAGATTCGCGTCGACGGTCGGTGCACAAATTTCTCGTCTTCCTGCTCCGGATTGCAACCTCGGTTACCCAATTCAAAATCCCAACATATCATTTTCAGGAATATGTTCCTGATGCAGCCCCCCTGGAGAATCTTTTCTTCCTCGTCAGAGGGAATGTGGCAAAACCGTTATTGAAGGAGATCTCTTTAGCGGCCGTTGTCCGGAAGGTGGCGGCTTCATACCATTACGAGGATAGCTATCTGTGGAATTCGGCGAGGTCGTCAGACATGTACCGATATGCTTTTCCGGAAGTGCCAGGAGAGCTGTGGGAGTCAGATCTGCGGTATGAGGAGGTTCTTTCGCAGGGGTTTCAGGCATCGCCGCTTAGGAGGCTCGGTTCGCTCGTCCTGCCCAAACGGCTTACAACGTCTGCGCTAGAGGAGGTCTTGAGGCTGCTGCGATAGCCTTACAAAGTCCCGCCTTGGTATGAACAGGCTGGAAAACGTTGGGGAGCGTGCATGCGACGAAGGAGCAAGGTGAGAAGGGATCTCTCGTATCGAGGCGAGTGGGAGTATTAGGCATGGGGATTTACCTAGACAGTGGCTCCCTGCAAACATATTATACCGTACATCGTTCGGCAGTTCTTGCCCATCATTCCCGGAACGAGTTTCTCCTGAGTGGCCTTCGGACCTCGAGAACGTTTAACTCATTCGTTTTGGGCCGCGGATTCCGCTCGTATGCCACATCGGGGTGGCCAGGTGCATGGGGACCTGGGTCCGGAGGGAAGAATGACGGCGCTTGCTAGGTCGCTTAGGGAAAGGCTCTATTTCAGTTCCTTTCGTGTAGTGCTGAGGCGTCTAGGGACGAACCGTGTACTTGGCCTGCGTAGGTGCCCTGCGTTCCCTCGGGTGGCGGCTTCAATTCCGCCTTAGCCCGAGGGAGAGCATGGTAGTCCGCGTTCGAGATTTGACTGCTAGTTTCTTGATCTCCTCGCCACTTGAGATGCACCAGGTCAAAACCCTAGGAGACGAGGAAAAACTCCTGCATCGGCTGATACAAGAGGTCCGCCCTGGAGATGTGGCTTACGACATCGGAGCCAACATCGGTCTCTATACGGTGTTTCTTGCGATGGCTGTTGGCGGGAGCGGGCGTGTCATTGGCTTTGAGCCTGAGCTAAGGAGCTATCATCGTTGCGAAGAGAATCTTCGGCTTAATTCCCTGACAAACGTTAGATTGTTTCAGCTGGCCTTGGGCAATGAGGAGAGGGAAGTCGTTCTGGTGGCGGACAAGCAACCTTGGTCAGGCATCCATCAGGTATTGAGGGGCAAGGATAGTTCTGCCGATTCCCGTCTGCAATCTAGCAGATTGGTTATTGGCGACGGGTTCATTGCAGAACAGGCCCTGCCCGTGCCGAATATCATCAAGGTCGATGTGGAAGGGATGGAGATAGAGGTCTTGTTCGGGCTTTCCCAAACCCTGTGACGACCGGAGTACCGGGTTGTTTGCTGCGAGGTTCACTTCGCAATCCTGGAGCGAATGGGCCAGAAAGACACTCCGAGAAGGATGCGGGAGTTACTGTATACGTCCGGTTTCACGCAGGTGGAGTGGGTAAATCGCTCCCACCTCCTTGCATTTAGCATGTGGCGGAGGGATGAAGGAGTTATCACCATTTGATAGGCTACTCTGATGGGGTCGATCAGACAAATGTCTCCTCAGGAGCCGGCGGTTCTGGTAACAGGTGGCACGGGCTTTCTTGGTCAGCCTCTTGTCGATTACCTAGTGCAGCAGGGAGAATGCGTTCGTGTTCTTGGGCGAAGGGATGTTGCTCGTTGGCGACGTCACCCCTCTGTGGAACATGTCCGCGGCGATATTGCCGACCCTGGGATAGTCAGAAAGGCTTTAGCGGGGATCAACCGCGTCTACCATCTCGCGGCAGCCACCGGGGGGGACTGGCCGTACTACTATAAGACAACGATCGAAGGGACCTCTCGGCTACTTGAAACCCTTGCTGCTCAAGGCGGTGGACGTCTCGTGTTCGTCAGTTCCAATGGCAACTATGACATCCTGGGTGTGCCGGATGGAGGAATCATTGACGAAGATTGCGCCCTGGACCCCAATCCACATGGCAGGGCTTACTATGCGCGAGCCAAGATTCTCTCGGAGCGCATTGCCCAATCCTATCTTAATCACCCCCTCGTCAAGCTGACCATCGTAAGGCCCGGAGTCATTTATGGCCCAGGCATGCCGAATCCGCTGGTTGGGATCGCTTTCTCAGTCCTCGGAGGTCGACTGTTGATGATTGCCGGCAGCGGGCGGAAGCCTGTTGATTTTATCTACATAGATGACGCTGTGGAAGGCCTCGCCCGGATTATGGAGACCGACCGAACGATAGGCTCTATCTACAACTTGGTTCATCCCCAACAGCCGACTCAGAACGAGTTTTTGAAGGTTTACCGGAAGGTAACGGGCGATAGCCGACCGGCAATCAGAGTCCCACCGGGAAGTCTTCTCTGGGTGGTCCGTTGGGCTGACCATCTCATGCGAGCTGTCGGCTTGAGGGATCGACAGCTCTGGTATAAGGCATCTCGACTCGTTAGGACGGTCTTCTACTCATGTAAACGACTGGAGGAGGACACTGGCTTCGTTCCTCGTGTGAACTACGAGGAGGGATTATGGCGTGTCTTCGAAAAGAGGAGCAGGACTTGAATGCGCCGACTTCAGTTTGGGATCATTGGGTGTGGGCAGGTGGTCCAGGAACTGCACCTGCCAGCGTGGGCACGGATCGGGAAAGCAGAGCTCGTCGCCGTTTGCGATTCCTCGCCTGATGCACTTCGGGCAGTAACCGGTCGGTACCCGCAAGTCCGCCGGTATGCGGATGTGGATGGATTTTTGAATAATGGCGACGACCTCGACTTTGTCGTGTTGGCAACTCCTGGCGTCTCCCATCCCGATATTGGCGAGCGAGTGCTTAGGCGGAAGAAGCACCTTCTCTGTGAAAAGCCCCTCGCCTTAGGCCTTAAGAGTGCTGAACGTCTGTATGAGGTCGCTGAGGCCGAAGACGTCGTGTTGATGCCTATCCACAACTACCGTTACCGCGATGTAGTAGTGAAAGCCTTAGCATACCAGGCCAGCGGCGATCTGGGAGATGTGAGCTATGTGAGTCTCCGCTTTCGGAGTGGTTCGCTTCTTGACGAACCCGGACTGTGGCGGCGTAACGAGCGCCTCCACCGAGTCCTTCTTTTCGACTTCGCTTACCACTTCGTGGATTTGGCACTCCTGTTTGCAGGGCCGGTTTTGTCGCTCCGTTTCATTGAAGCAGAAACTGATAGTATGGGCTTGCAATACGCGGCCTTTCGAACCCTCCATGAGGGAGGAGCTCGTGGGCTGTTTGAATTGATGCTAGATGCGTCGTGTTGCAGAACTGAACTGGAAGTTTTTGGAGAAAAAGGTGCGTTTGCGCTTGAGTTTTTTCCGGATGGGTACCGGCAGTTGCCCCGGCGCGATAACCCTCTCCATCGAGGTGTCTCGGATGCGCGACGCTTATTCCATTACACGTTGAGGAGCCTCGTGGACCGGATCCCTGGGAGGCTGGCAACGCGAGCCATCCCTCATGCGCGTCTCTTTTCCGATTTTCTGAAAGTCATTTGCCAGGGAGGTTCCGCTCCGATTACTAAACAAGGGGTTCTTCAAACGATTAGCCTGCTTGATAGTGTGGCAGAGCGCGCATATGGACAGGAAGTGGCAGAGGATTGTGGCTCGGTTATCTGAGTCCGTGTCTGAGAATGATGAAGGAAGTCGGATAAGGCGATGAAGGCACCACTTTCCTTGATTATCCTCGCCTACAATGAAGAAGTGAACATCGAGCACTGCCTCAAAAGCGTCTGCGACTGGGTGGGGGAGATCATCGTTGTGGATTCGTTCAGCACGGATCGGACGCTGGAGATCTGCCGGAAATGTACGGATAAGATTCATCATCATCCCTTTGAGAACCAGGCGAAGCAGTTCAACTGGGCGCTGGACAATGTTCCGATTATGTATGATTGGGTGATGCGGCTGGATGCGGATGAGATGGTGACGCCGGAATTAGCGGAGGAAATACGGGAGGTGCTGGGAAGCTGGGAGGCTGGGAAGCTGGGAAGTGATGTGACAGGGATGTACATGAAGCGGCGGGTGTACTTCATGGGACGGTGGATGAAGCATGGGGGTTACTACCCCATGTGGTTCCTCCGGATCTTCCGCAAAGGAAAGGGGCGATACGAAGAGATCACGGAGGAGCATATCGTTCTGTCCGAGGGTCGGGCAATCCCGCTGAAACACGATTTCATCGACTACAACCGAAAAGGCCTGACTTTCTGGATTGATAAGCATAACCACTGGGCGATCGGCGAAATATTGGACACGATGAGTCTGATGGGTGATGGGCGTCTTCCCTCAAACACCGTTGAGCCCTCCCTGTTTGGTTCCCAGGAACAGCGGACCCGTTGGCTGAAGCAGCGTGTATACGCGAAGTGCCCCCTCTTGCTCCGGGCCTTCCTCTACTTTCTGTATCGGTACTTCCTCCGCCTTGGCTTTTTAGATGGGAAGGAGGGGCTGGTTTTCCACTTCTTGCAAGGGTGTTGGTACCGCTTCTTGGTGGACGCCAAGATCTACGAGGCGCGGAAGTTTGGGATCCAGCAGGCGGAAACGAGGCGGGAGTATACGGGGTCGAAGCCGTGGGCATGAGTTGGTCCTGGAGATCTATCGCGTCACCTCTAGCTTTCCGAAAGCGGAGGCGTTTGGAACTGTGGATCAGTTGCGACTGGCGGCTTATTCGGTTTCTGCGAATATCGTTGAAGGCCAATCCCGGCATACGACGAAGGAATACGTGCAGTTCCTCTCTCACACGCGCGGCTCCATCGAGGATTCCATCGAAGAGGTACGGTATCTCCCCCTATTTTCGAAAGACCTGGGGTATCTAAACGGGGATGTCTATCTTCGCCTCCAAGAAGAGTATGAGATGGTCGCAGGCTTCTTAGTGCTCCTATCAAGTCCTTAACACGCTAACTTAACCCTTACCCTTAGCCCTTATCTCTTAGCGTGAAACCTGGAGTTCAAGATGCAGATTCCGCCGGTTAAGGTGGTGTTCCTTGAGGAGGATCGGCGTGAGATTCTCCGAAGGATTGAGGAATGTCTCGCCACAGGGTACGTGGCTCAAGGAGAAAATGTCCAGGAATTCGAGGAGACCTTCGCCCGCTATGTAGGAGTCAAGCATGCCGTAGCGGTGAGTTCCGGCGGGGCGGCTATCGAGGTAGCGATGCGCCTGCTGGGCGTGAGAGACCGCGACGTCCTTGTCCCGACTAATACGTTTGCGGCGACGGCCACAGGGGTCTTGCTGGCGGGTGGGCGCGTCCGCCTCACGGATGCCGATCCAGAAACTTTTGGCGTGTCGCTGGCGGCCCTTCAGGCGGCGGTAACGCCGGCGACGGTTGGCGTCATCGTGGTCCACATTGGCGGCATCATCACGCCTGAGATCGAGGCGATCCGGAACTGGTGCGACGAGCGTGGGCTCTGGCTCTTTGAGGATGCGGCTCACGCCCATGGAAGCAGTCTAAATGGGAAGATGGCTGGGCAGTTCGGCCGGGCAGCCGCCTTTTCCTTCTATTCCACCAAGGTGATCACCAGTGGCGAAGGTGGCATGCTGGTGACGGATGATGACGAGCTCGCCAATCGGGCCCGCGGACTTCGGGATTATGGCAAGCCGGATCCCTGGGTCAGCTTCCACACGGAGGTCGGCTCCAACTGGCGGATGTCAGAATTCTGTGCGGCCGTGGGGGTTGTCCATCTCCAACGCCTGGATGAATTCATCGCTTGGCGGGAGAAGATTGCGAACGTCTATACGGAGGCGCTCAGGGGTGTACCGGGGGTGACGCCGGTCCTGCCGGCTGGCAGGAGCAGTTGGTACAAGTACATCGTTTTGCTGCCGGAAGGCGTCAGACGTGAGAGCGTAACGGAAATGTTGAAGGAGCGAGGGGTGAGGCTGTCGGGTGGCGTCTACGATACGCCCCTTCATCGGCAGCCGGTGTTTCGGGGGAATGCGGAGCGGGGAGTGCGGGATGCGGAATGGGGGTTTCCGGTGGCGGATGACATCTGTTCACGGCACATCTGCCTGCCGCTCTACTACGGCATAACGGAAGACGAGGCCTTGTACGTCGTCGAGATGCTGCATCAGACGTTAGGCGTGAGGAGTGACACGAGAGGGTAAGGGATACTCGGATGAGGCTCGTTGTGACAGGGGGATCCGGGTTTATCGGAAGCCACGTGCTCCGGCACTTGAGACAGGCCGGGCATGACGTGCTCAACATCGACCAGAAAGGGCTGCGTAATGCGGAATGTGGAGGGGAGAATGCGGAATCGGTGGTGGATATCTGCGAGACCGATGCGTTGATTGACACTCTTGGGGCCTTTCGTTCCGAATATGTCTTCCACTTGGCTGGGGTGGCCGATGCCAGGGACGCCCTGGCGCGCCCGGTCAAGGCGGTCCAGGTCAACGTCGCGGGAACGGCCAGCGTCCTTGAAGCGGCCAGGCGGACGGGGGTCAAGCGGGTGATCCTCGCCAGCACCTGTTGGGTGGCCAACGCGATGGGCTCGGGGGTCTTGGATGAGACCCAGCCCTTCCTCCCGACGGGTGCCGGGCATGTGTACACCACGACCAAGATCGCGACCGAACTTCTCGCCCATGACTTTCACCATCTCTATGGACTCCGCTTTACCATCCTTCGCTACGGTATCCCGTACGGTCCCGGAATGTGGCCAGGCCTGGTCCTTCGGAACTTTCTGGATAACGCCTCTTCTGGGAAACCTTTGACGATCTTCGGCGACGGTAGCGCCTCCCGGCGATTCGTGTATGTCGAGGATCTGGCCCGAGCTCATGTCCTAGCACTCCAGGATGTTGCGACCAACCAGGTCTATAACCTGGAGGGGATGCGGTTCGTGACGATCAGGGAGCTGGCGGAGGTCTTTTCAAAGCTGTGGGGCGCGGTTGAGATCGTCTACCGAGACGAACCAACACGGGTGGGGGAATTCCAGTACTTTCGAAAGATCCTCTCGAGTAACAAGGCCTACATCGAGCTGGGATGGGAGCCGCGGATTGATCTAGAGGAAGGGGTGCGGCGGACGATTGAGTGGTATAAGCGGGAAGTGCTGAATGAGGGGTAAGAGCGTATGGGATAAGAGGTGGGAGGGGAAAGGGAGTGAAAGTGCTGGTAACGGGTGGGGCCGGGTTTATTGGATCACACCTCGTGGACGCGCTGGTGAACAGAGGGGAGCGCGTTGTCGTTGTGGATGATCTCTCCACAGGTAAGGAGGTAAACCTCAATCCCAAAGCAGTGTTTTACCGGCTGGATATTCAAGATGCTGCGGCCCTGGAAAAAGTCTTCAGGGAGGAGACGCCGGAGGTCGTCAATCACCATGCCGCTCAGACCGATGTCCGCCGCTCGATGGCCGATCCCACCTTCGACGCCCAGGTGAATATCCTGGGGCTGATCAATCTGCTCCAACTCTGCGTTAAGTATGGGGTGCGGAAGGTCGTGTTCGCGTCTACCAGCGCCGTATACCCGGAGCCTGAGTTCGTTCCCACCGACGAATCGCATCCTATCCGGCCTCTTTCCGCCTACGGGCTGAGCAAGCTCGTGGGGGAACGATACCTGGAGTTTTACGGGGAGGTCTACGGGCTCCGTTTCACCATCTTCCGGTACGGCAACGTCTATGGCCCCCGGCAGGATGCTCATGGGGAATGCGGGGTAGTGGCGATCTTCAGTGAACAGATGCTCAATGGCATCCAGCCCACAATCTTCGGGGATGGGTCGAAGACACGGGACTACATCTACGTTGGAGACGTCGTGTCGGCCAACTTGCTGGCGATGGACGGCGCCGGCGATGGGGAGGTGTTCAATCTGGGTTGGGGGCGAGAGATCACCGACTTTGAGGTCTTTGAGGCGGTCCGGCGGGCAGTGGGTGTCGAGGTCGAGCCAACTTACAGTCAGAAACGCCCTGGGGAGCTGGACCGGATCGCGTTGGATAGTACGAAGGCGAAAAGGCTCCTGGGCTGGGCGCCCCGGGTGCCCTTTGAAGAAGGTGTGTCGTTGGCCGTAGCGCAGTACAAAGGGGTAAGGGAACACGGAGTTCGACGGGGGTAAAAGGGTAGGGGATAAGGTGTAACAGGTGAGGGGGGGTTGGAAGCGGACGTTCGTTCTCCTGAGCTCAGGAATCCTCCTTCTAGCAGGGCTCCTGGGATGGTTCCCACAGTCGCTCCTGGTTGGGGTGGAGCGGTGGTTGGTAGTGGAGACCCCGCTTCAGGAAGCCGACTTTGTCGTGGCGCTGGGGGGCGATCGGGAGCGGCAGGAAGAGGCGGTGCGGCTCCTGAAGCAGGGGCTGGGGCAGCGAGTCCTCTTTGTCGGTTCCGATGTGCGTCCGCACGATTACGCCTGTCTCGGCGTGCCAGCCGGGCAGGCTGTCTTACCCCTCCCAAATCCTGCCTACACCACTTATGAGGAAGCGCTGGTGGTCCGCCAGGTCGTTCAAGAACGAGGTGTGAGGTCAGTTCTCATCGTGACTTCGCCCTACCACCTCAGGCAGGCCCGGTGGACGTTCGAGCGGGTATTCTGTGGAAGCAGGGTGACGCTTCCGTTTTCGCCTTCCCCGAATGGGGCGTTTCCCATGGAAGCATGGTGGAGAAGCCATTTTGGACGTAAGACCGTCTTTCTGGCACTCGTGTACTATTGGCTGACTGTTTAGGAAGGATCGATCTGTGAGTCAACGGAACGCCGTGCGAGATAGAGTTACCTCAGTTGGTCTGTGGGTCGGCCTGACGGTGGCATTTCTCCTGGCCAGCCTGGCGATGGTGCAGATTCGGTGTAAAGTCTTCGGGGGCTTCCCGTGTGGGGACTGGCCAGCGCACGGCTACACCTGGCACTTCTGGCCCCCTTTCCTCCTCCTCCTCTGGTTCGTCGCTGCGCGGGCTTGGAGCGGGCGGCATGGCCAGCCGCTGAGGAAGGGATTTCGTGTGCATGGCGAAGCGGCCAGCCCCATGCTTGGCCTGGTCTTGGCGTGGGCCTGGTATGGGCTCACGGATCCGCAATTCCATTCGCCGGCGTGTACCATTCCCGTGGTTTGCCATGACGTGATGCCTTTCAGCATCGTGATCTGGAGCCTGCCATGGTTCGCATGGGCCAGCTTGGGCATCTGGCGGGCGTGGCGGAGCGGTCACAGGTAACGCACTTGTCACGGAAAATCCTGGCCGGGGTGGGCTGGTAGGCGCTGCGAAAGCCGGGGGTATACTAGCTCGCGGTAATAGCCGCCGCCGCCGTCGCTGTGAGATTGTACTGAGCTGTTTCGATCCTCTGTTGACAGCCGGGGACGGCCACATGACGTCTCTTTCCCCTTGGACGTCAACCCCTTGCGGGTTGATGGGGGGAGCGCCCATGACCGTCGGGGACACTGTTCAAGTCTTCCGCATGTGGATGATCGCCGGGGCGCGGGCGTTGGGCTGCCTTTCTCACAACCGCGTGGGTGTGTTCGTGATAGAACTTTACCCTCTGAAGAAACGCTTCATAGGTCGAAGTAGCAGATCTTGTTTCCGCTCGAACCACGAGAACGCCCGACAAGACCGCTGTTGTTCGATCGGTTGATTACGCCTGCCTGCGCCCCTGGCCAACGTCGCCGTTGGGAGCGCCTGCCTCAGCTTCATCGACCTTTCCGCTGCGGGTCACCAGCCCATGGTAAACGAGGGCGGAAGGGTCTGGACAGTCTTCAACGGCGAGGTCTGCAACTTCTGCGCGCTGCGCGCAGGGCTGGAGCAGACGGGCCAGCGGTTCCGCTCCCGCGCCGGCACGGAGGTCGTGCTCCACGCGTACGAGGAGTGTGTGCCCGACCGCATCCGGCGCCTGGACGGCATGTTCACGTTCGCCGTGGTCCACGGGCGCGAGGCAGCCCCTGTCGGGAGCGGTGTAGAGTTCTCGCTCGCGCGGGACTCGCTTGGCATCAAGCCGCTCTACTACGCCCCAGGCGGGAAAGCGCTGATCTTCGCCTGGGAACTCCGGGCTCTGCCCGCCGCCGGTCTTGCCGTGCCAGCTTTCGTTAGAGGGGCTGGCCGCGTACCTCCTGTGGGGCTCAGCAGCGGAGCCGCAGACCCTGTTGGATCTGGTGTGGTCGCTGCCGCCTAGTGGTCCGAGTCAATGATGAGTGACACGGATTCGCCTCTTCGGATTTCTATATGTCCAGAGGAAGGGTTTGGCCTCGGCGTTGTGGCGCTCGATGTACGCCAAGAGCTTTCGCTTGAGATCGAAGGTCGAGGAGAAGATTCCCCGGGCGATGCAATCCCGTTCCAGCTTGCTGAACCACAGCTCCACTTGATTGAGCCAGGAACTGTAGGTCGGCGTGTAGTGCATCCGCACGCGGGGGTGCCGGGCCAGCCAGGCCTGCACCGCAGGGGTCTTGTGAGCCGAGAGGTTATCAACAATGATGTGGATCTCCTGACGCCGATAGCCGCGGGTTGCCTCCTCCAGGAACCGGATGAACTCGGTGGCGTTGTGGCGTGGGACACACTTCCCCCGCACCCGACCCGAGGAGACCTCCAGGGCGGCATAGAGCGAGAGCGTCCCGCGCCGGAGGTACTCAAAGCTGTGCCGCTCGCGCTGCCCCGGTCTGAGGGGCAAGGTTGGCTGCAGGCGATCCAGGGCCTGAATGTGGCTCTTCTCGTCAAGGCACAGCACCACAGAATGCGCCGGAGGGTTCAGGTACAAGCCCAAAATCGTCGCCGCCTTGGCTTCGAAGTCGGGGTCGGGGCTGGCGACGTAGTAGCCCCGCTGATGGGGCCTGAGCCCGTGGCGTCGCCAGAGGCGGCTGACGAAGCTCTGCGAGACCCCATGCCGCTTGGCCATAACCCGGCTCGACCAGTGCGTGAGCGGTGCTGGCGGCCGCCGTTGGGTCTCGGCGAGGATGCGGGCCTCTGTGCTCACCGGGATCACTTTGGGGCGGCCCGGTCGGGGGGCGTCCTGCAGGCCCGGCAGCCCCCGGGCGAGGAAGCGGCGTTTCCAGTACTGGACCATGCGCGGGGCCAAGCCGACCTGCCGGGCTGTCCGGCGCACGGACGCACCGCTGGCCAGCAGGAGGATCGTCCGTGCGCGGCGGGCCAACCGGGCTTCGACCGTGCCCGACCGGGCCATGGCTTCCAGCGTACGACGGTCTTGAGAGGAGAGAGTCAGGCCATGGGTGTCCATGTATGGAGCTTACCATGAGGAAGCCCGTCGTGTCACTTATTTTCGACTTGGACCACTAGGAGGTCGCCGCAGAGGCTGCGGGCATCCCGTTCGCGACGCGGCGGCGGCCAGGCTCGGGAGGGAGGAAGAGCGCATGTCGTCGGGGGGCCCTCCATCGCGGGGTGGTGTGCGCGTGGACGCAGCCCTTGCCCCGCCGGTCGGACACCCCGTATTGTACTGCACGCTCCGCACGCAACCGCCACCGCTCATCCCCGGTACCACGCAATGGTGTGCTGCCACCACAAGCCAGGAGAAACTGACGGAATTAGCGACCGCCGGGGTCGCGCGGGCACCTGCACGAACCGCGGAGGTGCCCCATGCGCACGAACCTCTCCCGTCTTTTCCATGAGGACGCTGTCCCCCGAGAAGCGCATCACCGGCCGCAATCCGCTCTCCACCCTCACCTGCTCTCCCCAGGCACTGATGTGTTGCGGCACATCTGCTGAAAACCCGGAGGGCATGCTGATGAACAGAAAGCCTCCCACCGCCAAGCGGTGGCTCAACCACATCAGTGTCTCCGCAGGGCGCGGTAAGTGCTCCAGGACATCCACGGCCACGATCCAGTCGTACACGCCGTGCCGCGGGCTCCCGTCCAGCCTCACGAACCTGACCGGCCGTCCCCGGATTGCGGCGCGCCATGCTGCAAACTCCAAGAGATTCGCCGATATATCCTCCACCGTAACCTCGAATCCAAGGGCCGACAACACAATGGCGTGTGAGCCCACGCCGCCCCCAAAATCCAGCACGCTCCGACCTCCCCTCCGCTGAACGAACCTCGCGGCCGGCAGGACGCTGAGAAAGGTTCGGTCCCTGTCACCGAAACTGTGCCACCAGAGCAGCTCAAAGGGGTAATCCAATGGCTGGCGGTAAAACGCCTCCACCTCCTCGGCTGTCCTTGGGCTGGCCCGGCGCCACGCCTCAGCGATGCGACGACGGGCCATCCGGCACCGCTCTAGCACAGCGTCAGGGGGAAGCCTGTAGTAAGTCTGCAGCTCCCAAAGGACCGTTTCTCGCAGTGACCGCGGTGGGATCCGGAGCGCCTCTGCCCAGTACGCTCGACATGGATCCACTAGGCGCCGTATCCTCCAGAGGGGATTCATCGGTCGTGGAAGCGCCAGCCGCGACGCCCTGGCACCCGTACTACCGCGGCCAACTCATCCGCAACCCATGCGCCCGGCCGGCTCCTGGCACATGCAATATTCCCGAGCTCCCACGCAAGAATCATTCCTGGACGCGCCGGTAGTGTCAAGAGTTTGTCTAAAGCCCTTTGAGCGGGCCCGTATCCCCCAGGTCAAGTGTCAAATTTCCTGTAAAAGTCTCCGGCCTGGGTCATGCTACTTCACCTTCCTCCCCGGCTTGGTT
>FWWM01005843.1_pt1 | contig 26401 bp, 29 predicted proteins | sample 2228351 | NCBI WGS metagenome assembly FWWM01 (sample SAMEA103939774, study PRJEB20133) | metagenome
TAACAGCAACTGCCGCAGTCTCTTACAATATATCAGCAACTGCTGCAGTCTCTTACAATATATCAGCAACTGCTGCAGTCTCTTACAATATATCAGCAACTGCTGCAGCGGCAGCCCCCACTTCCGCAACATGCTAACCACCCACTACAGCTCCCCCAACATACTGAGCACTAGCCTCAGCCTATCCCCCAACCGCAGCCACAATATACATACCCCAGCTGCAGCCCACCACAATATACTTACACCAGCTTCTGTTTCCTTATCTTAACCATTTTCCATTCCTTAACCTTTACCCTTACCCTTAACCTTTACCCCTACCCATTTTTGCGATGATGGGGCTTGGCAAAGCCGCTTCATTTGCCATGCGGTGAAAATTAATCCATTTCTGTGTAGGATTGTCAACTAAGATGGGGCTTGGCAAAGCCGAAAACGCATTTCCAACCATCTTGACAATCGTGTATTGTATTTGCCGATTGGCAAAGCATGTGGTAAAGCCCCTGTCTCTTGCCTTTCTGCATTCTTTTGGCGGAAGGAGGTGAAAAGTATGCCGATTAAGCAATTCCGTCATGTTGTCGTGACGGAAGACGAGACTGGCTTTACCATCTATGTGCCTAAGGGGCAGGATGGTAGGGTCAGTGAAGAAGCGGCAAAAGAAGCCGCTTCGGCTGCGATGCGGCTTCTCTGGACGCCAGAGAAGCGAAATGCTGCATCGGAGGCTTTTCGTAATGCGTGGCAGAAGCGACAATAGCCACGCAGGGCAGTGCGGGCTTTGCCCCCCCGCACTGCCCTCTCTTTTTTTGTCTGCCAGCAGCGGCTTTGCAACGCCCCATTGTCACAAAATCCCTAAACTTTGCACTTCCATTCTCCCCTGCCAGCAGCGGCTTTGCCCACCTGCTACCACAAATCCTCATTTTGCGCCCCGATACCCATTAGCGGCTTTTCAAAGCCCTGCCTGCCGCCTCAAAATCCCAATTTTGTGCCCTGATGTTCAGCAGCGGCTTTGCCCCGAACGCCAGAGCAAGTCCTCATTTTGCGCCCCGATGCCCATTAGCGGCTTTTCAAAGCCTCATCTGGCTCTCCCTTAGTTTTTCTTTCTTTATCGCTGTGGTCGTCAACCTGCTGGTTAGCCGTTGGGTTACGGTAACGGGTTCGGGGGGTGCAGGGGCTCTTTATTTTTTCGCAGAAACGACTTATAATTATATTGGAGATTAAGGTATAGGAGGTGTTAGTTATGTCGGAGAAGGTGGTGCCGTTCTGGGAAGAAGCCGTTGGCGTGCTGGCTTACGAGTTGTTGCACAAGAAGTTGTTTCCCCGCAAGATGCGCCCACCCCTTAGTTCCTACTATGCTCGTCTCTGCTACAACCAGTTTCTGAAGGTTTACTCGCTCCCGCCCCTTGCAGAGTGGGGGGTTAGCACTGGAGGCGAGGTAGCGGTTTACCTTGCGGGGCTGTTCAAGACAAGTGTGGCGTTCGTGAAGGAGTTGTGGTTGTGGGCGGTAGAGACAGCGGCGGCGCTGCGGAAGGGTCTTGACCCAACCCCTCCACCGCAGGAGCCCGAAGTGAGGGAGCCAGACCAACCTCCCTTAGTTGACACCCTTATTACTGCATCCCAGCAGGAGGCACAGTTGCCACCGCTTCCCGACCTAGTCTTTTCAGACATTGAGGGGACATTAAGGGAGCAGGTGAGTGAGAGCGGGTTAGGGTTTGATGAGTTGGTGGAGCGAGCATTAGGAGAGCGCATCTGGGTAGGTTCTGCTGAGGATGCAGTGTTGGAACGGGAATGGAGTGAGTTGCAGCAATATCTGCTTGAGAGCGCAGGGATGCTTGCGGAGAGCATTGTGCTTGCTGCTGATGCCCTGAACATTTGCACCGACGAGTTGCCGAATGTGTGCCGTCGCCTTGCTGACTTATTGCTGGTGCCACTTGTGAGTAGGCTAACGCAGTCACGATAACACTTCCTTGAGATACTTCTGCAGCCGTAGCCGTGCCACCATTTTCTCTTCGTAGTCGCTAGATGCAAGGCTATTTGAGGTGGTGGCTATGGCGTAGGTGAGGACTTCTTCCAGTTCGTCAGCAGAGATACCGAAGGCGCTGCTAACCAGTTCATTCCAGATTTGCCACCTGTTGTTACTGAATTCTCCATTGTAAGCCATCTCCAACGCTTCCTTAATCTTATTCCCTTCTATCTGGTGTCCTTTTAGCCGATACAATGTCTCGTAGATTGCTCCTGCGGCAGCCCCTTGCCTTGTGACGGAGATAAAGGCTTCGCTCTCCCATGTTGGGAACAGGTAAATAGTGACAGATGCGACGAGCCGCTGTGACAGCCCTACTGTTGTGTAAGTCTGCCAGTAGAGAAATAGCGACCCATCCAGTAGTGCTAGCCCGCCACTGTCCACTTGCAGTTCATGCTCTGCTTGCATTTTAGATACGCTCGGCGCTACCCCCAACCTTAATTTTGTCTTCTATAATAGCCCAAATCATTGATTAGTTAGGAGGGATTAAGGAATGCTTGCCGCTTTGCTAGAGGCGTTGGCTAGTGAGTTCTCAGACGAACTTGGTCATCCGATGGTGACCGTTGCTGAGGTTGTCATTGACCAGCAAGGTGACATCGTGAAGCTCAAACCACTTGTGGGCAAGGCAGAAGCTAGTGCGCCCAACGCGGAGCCACCAACCTACCATTGCACTAAATGCGCCCACCCCCTTAATACTACCTACTACTGGATCTCTTTTACTCCCTTTCTACCAGGGATGCTTAGTTGGGATGTTTACCTTTGCAGTAAGTGCTTCGCGAGGTTCCAGCGACGGGTGCGGCAACGGTTTGCTGCGTTACGCCGTCAACTCGCAAAGACTGAAACCCCACCCTTGTAGGACGAAAGTCAAGGAAGTATGATGTTAAGGTGGTCAATCGGGTGGGATGGTGCCCACTCGTCCCACCGTTCCCAGAGCTGGTCGTAGTCTATGCAGCCGTCCCAAGTGGCGTCGTGGGCGAGGTTAGCAGTTCTCGCCTGCGGGTCAACAACATTGTTCATGCGGAAGGCGTGGCGGCGCATATAGCAGGGACCGCATTTGTTGCATGGCTCCGCCAACCCTTCGTAGCAGGACCATGTAACATCTAGGTAGCGGGTGTTAAGGAGCCGCTCAGCGTGGAGCCCCAACCGAACAATCTCATGCTTCATCAAGTGTGCCAGCGGTGCCGACAGGTGCACCCGCTTGCCGACGGCAACCACCCAAGGCGTCATCTCATCAAACCGCTTAACCAACTCCACCTCATTATCTGGGTAGGCACCAGACTCTTCCAGGTTGAGCCCCAGTGCCACTGTGTGGTATTGGTGTGCTTCTGCGATACCGATAGCGACAGCGTAGAAGATAGTGTTGCGGGCGGGCACCCACTCATGAGCAAACTCTGCTGATGCTTCCCCCATCCGTGTCCGCTCCAAATCTCCCTCACCCACCAACGGGCTATGCCTTATCACCCTCTTAAATATTTCTGTTTCTACAAACAGTGCGTCCACTCCTATCCGCTCGCAGAGCCGCTGGATCGCTTTAACCTCTTGCTGCTCGGCACGGCAGCGGTAAACAAAGTGGAGCAGGGTGACATCGTAGCCATGAACCTTATACCATGCTGCTGTGGTGGATGAATCCAGCCCACCGCTACACACCACTAGCACCCGTTTGTTATGTGGTGGTAACCCCAGCGGTTTTATCTGGCAGGACCCGTCAGGTCTTAGTTCCACGACGGAGTAGGCGGGGACGGGGACGGTATGGGGGTGGAGGGGTGGGGCAGCAGGGAAGAACTCTTGCAGTGTGGCAACCAACCAGAACCGCCCGCCCTCGTGCCAGAGGATGTAAAGAGGTTTGTAGTTGACTGCGAGCCACAGTTTATCTGGATGCTCTTGGTGACCAATCAGGAATGCGTAGCTGCCAACCACCTGCGATACGGCTGCTGTGATGCTCTCTAAGTTGGCACTAGCAACTTGCTTAAGGAGGGCAGCAAACGCTGCCGTATCAATCTTTGTAGGGGTGATGAGATTAAGGGAGTGGATGAGTTCTTTATCGTTGGCGATGGTGCCGTTGTGGGAGACGACCCAGGGGCGGGCGAAAGCCATTGGCTGGATATCGTTAGGAGTCTTAGTGATGACCCATTCTGTCGTGGGCTCACCGCGACAGTTACAGATAACGACCCTGTCCTGTTCTGTTAGTATGGGAATTTGGTTAAGGGTGAGGCACCCAACCCCTTTATGCTCCAAGATTGTTTTGGTGGCGGTGATGCGGACGATGCCCCACGAGTCACGCCCTCGTTTTGTTGCAGCAGCAAGCGTGTGAGCAAAGAACGAGTTAGCAATGTCCCAGCGTGTTTGCTCACTGCCCAGTAACCCAACAACACTGCACCCCATTCCTTAATCCTTTCACTACTACTCTTGATTTTGACCCAGTGCTTTGCTGAAGGCAACATTCCGCTGCCAGCGCGCATACCAAATAACCTCCTGTATCTTGTCTTTCACCACGACAGCACCGAATTCTTTCGTCAACGCAGACTTGCGCTTCCTGCTGTGGTGAATGATTTGTGGGTCGGTGTCAAAAAAGTCAATAATGATGGCGGGTCCCCCATCAGGTTTTGGTCGCAGCGCCCGCCCCACCCGTTGGATAGTTGCTACATCACTTTTCATCGCTGCAGCGTTAATCAGGTAAGGCAAGTTCGGTATGTCCACTCCCTCCTTGAAGATGTCTGATGCAATTAGCACCTGGATAGTGCCATCCAAGATCGCCCGCTTAGCCGCCTCCCTCTCCTCCTTGCTTGCTGTCCCGTAGATGAATGTTGCCGCAATACCTTCCTGCCTTAGTTTCTCTAACAGAATATATCCATGTTTTACTGACCAGACAAGGATTAGGCATGGGGTCATCCCATGCTTGATCAGCGTGACGATGGCGTTGTTACGGTAATTGTTTGAGACGATACAGGCATCGTAGAGCTCCTGCCAGCTCTCGGTTTTGATAAACATCAGGAAGGGGATGCGAAGCATGACAACTAAGGGTGGTGCGAGGTAACCCTGGTCGGTTAAGGGTTGGCGGCTGATGGTATGGACATGGGGACCGAGGGCGGCAAACAACCACCAAGTCTCCTCTTTGTCGGTGCGGTAAGGGGTTGCAGAGACACCGAAGCGATACCCTGCTTTGCCACAGAACTGGATTGTGCGGAAGAAGGTTCTTGCGGCAACATGGTGGCACTCATCTACGATGATGGAGCGTATATGGGAAAGGTAGTTGTTAAGGAGTGACTGCCTCTTTGACCATAGCGACTGAAAGAGGGCGACAGTCACAGGTTGGATATCGGTTGTGCCCGCCCCAACGAACCCCACCTTCTCCTTAATCAATTCCTCTACCATTGATTTTAACTGCGTTGCTATAGAGACGGAGTGGGTGGCAACCAGAATAGGTAGTGGTAGCACTGTCGTGAGGGCGGCAATTACATAGGTCTTGCCACTACCTGTTGGTGCTCCAAGCAGTCCCCGCCTCGCTCCCAGCAGTTTTGTCACTGCCTCCCGTTGGTAATCTCGGAGCGGGAGGGCGTCAAGGTTGGCAGGGCGCAACGGTGGGTATGTTCTCACATCTTGCACCATGTAAGCATCCTTGATGGTCTGTTGTGTCTCTGCTGGAAGCAGGTTGAATAGTCCCGTAGGCACCCAAATCTCTTTCTCTTTCACAAAGTAGAGCCGCACTGTCCGCTCCTCATCACCGTAGAAGCGTGGTTGCCTGACATATGTCCACTGTTCCTCACAGAATGCAAGGAACTCAGGAGTCTTCGGAACCTTCAACCATGAATGCCCAAGAGTTGCTTGTGGTCGTGATAGCCAACCCATCAGCGTCACCGCTTGTTCTGCTCTTCTAGCAGGATTGCAAAGAGTTGTTGCCGCTGCTGTGCTGGCAGCCGCAGGCTGTCAGCGTCAAACCGCTCCTTAACGATTTGTCGTAGCTTCTGCAAGAAGGTGTCGCCCCAGATGGTGCGGGCTGTTCGGTAGATGACCCGCCATGCCTCAGCCTCGTCCTCAGGTAGTTCTGGTCGCTCCTCAGGTGGTGCAGGCAAAGGTTCGGGTGGTGCTGGGAGCGGCTCAGCAGTTGTGGCAGCAGGCTCCTCCCGTATCTCCTTAACCTTCCCCTCCCTTACCCATTTAGTAATGTATTGGGTTAAGAGGGTGGGGGGCAGCACCGCTCGTAGGGCATTCCGTTGCGCCCTGGAGACGGCTTTTGGCACCGCGAAGTATTCGGAGGCAGGCTCAGAGGCGGCACCCCACCACCGCATCCCGTCAGCATTAACAGCTTCCGCAAGGGCGACAACACGGTTACCAACCTGCAGCACCTGCACCTGAGCCAGTTGCACAACAGGCTTCTTCTTTCCTGCGTTCAACTCCCGCATCAGCTCCCTGATCCCTACGACAGAGAGGGTAAAGTGTTCTGTCCCATCTGCTTCCACATACTTGTAGACTAAGGCGTCCTGCATCTCGCCCCACAGCCCTTTCGTTGCCTCCATTGCTACAACTTGTCGGTCTGCCTGGTCAAAAGCGACATAGACCTTCTCGCCAGCATCCATCTTAATCACCCTCCTTAATCAATTTTACTCCTATTAGTCCTGTCGCCTTTAAGGTTGTCCCAGGCGCACCCCAAAATATGAATTTATGCCCCCAGCCCCAAAATATGATTTTGATGCCTCCAACCCCCCTTAACAATTTTCACCTTACCAGCCGTGAAAGTGGTAAAGCCCTATGAGCCGTTGGGCTCATAGAATAAAAAATGGAGGGGGCGCAGTGATGAACAGGTGGGTGGCAACAACCTTAATCAGTCTATTATAATAGGGAGAAAAATTAAGGAGGTGTTAGGTATGCAGAGCATGCAACTTGAGTTGGTGCAGACCACTGCGGCGAGGCGTCGTGTTTTTCGGGTGAACAGGGGGCGGTCAGAGGCTTACCCGACGCCTCAGGCATTCGCGGAGGAGGCAGAACGGATGGGGTTCTCTATAGCCCTGCCTTCTGTCGGGGTAACCGCCCACGAGTCTGCAACATCGGTAAGGCTCGGTGATGTCATCTTGTTCACAACCTTCCCGCAAGACTTCCACTTCAAGAAGAAGGCAGGGGATGACCCTGCCAACAAGGCGCCTGCTTATTTGTTCGGGTGGGGTGTTGTGGAGCGATACCTTGTTTATGCGAAAGACGCAATCGGGAAGGAGTTGCTGGAGGAGCTGTTCCAATTAGGTGAGAGGGAAGGTTGGCTGACAATCTTCAGGTGGGTGGATGCGGAGGAGTGGCGGCGGTGTGGGCATTATCGGATAGGGCGGCAGGCAGCCATTGCTGATGAACAAGCCTTTGAGAGTGCGCTTGCCCGCCTCGTTGCTAAGAAGCGGGTGCAGGGCTACATTGGGATGGTGCACAGCCACCTGGGGCGGTTGGCGGGTGGTAAGTTCCATCGTGTGGAGCCCCCAGTGGTTCTAGGAGAGTATCGGTGGTGGCGGGGTATCGCATTGGTGACAGATACCGAACTCTCCTTGTTGCTGCAGGGGTTGGAGGGAGCAGCGATGATGCAGACAGCACGGGCGTTGATTGATGCAATTGAGGGTAGTGGTAGTGAAACTAAGGGTGAGTTGTGGGAGCTGGTGGAGTATGTGCGGGAGACGGTGCGGGAGCAAACCCCGAAACATCAAGGGGTCATCTCCTCACTGTTTGGTTCACCTGTCCAAGCGGTGTCGGAAGTGGCGAAGGGGGAGGGTTGTGTTGTTTGTGGTGGTCCTGTAGAGGGTGACAGTGCTTTGTGCCCCACCTGCCGCCAACTCTCTACTTAACCTATTACACCTTTTCTTACCCCCCCTTAGTCTCCTCCTTTCACCCTCCTTCTCTTTTTGTGTTCCCCGCTGCCAGCCCCTCTCAATTCCCCTTAGTCTCTTTCCTTAATCTTCCGTGTTACAATTATTGTTGGTAGGCTCCTTTTCTCGCAATGGGCTATCGCAGACGGTTGGAGCGCCGTGCCAGGCGTGAGATGGAAGAACTTCTGAACAAGGCAAAAAGCAAGGCGAAGAGGCAGCGGCTGGAGCAGGAGTTCAACCAATGGCTTCAACGGTTGCGAGCTGCTTGGGGTCCTCGCCGCACACCGAGGGATCCTAGAGGCATCATCAAGACCTACTTTGAGTATGCGCTTGGTGGTCTGCGTGAGGTGGCGCGCCGCTATGTCACCCGAGGCGGTCAAGCGCCGAGTGCCGCTCAAATCTTTGCTGCTATCCAACAGCGGGTGCAGGAAGTGCTCCAGCAGCGACAACAGCAGCGACAACGGCGGCGAGGGCGGGTTACACCAGAGGAGCGGGCACGGCGGACAGTGCAGCGAGCGCAGGAGCGGCGACGAGCAGCGCAGCAACAGGCTGAGCGACCTGCGACCCGAAGGGCTGCTGTTCAGCAACCAGCTGAACAACCTGCGACCCGAAGGGCTGCTCGGCGGCAGCAACAGACGGAGCGACCTGCGACCCGAAGGGCTGCTCGGCGACAGCAACAGGCTGAACGACCTGCGACCCGAAGGGCTGCTGTTCAGCAACCAGCACAGCAAGGCGCGAAGAGGCAGCGGGCGCGACAACAGGGTGCGAAGCAGCAGCGAAAGCAGTCTCGTCGTAGAAAGAAGCAAGGGTAGCATTGGATTAAGGGATGCATTGGCTCTTTCTGTTGAAAGAGGATGGTGGGAAGCAGTCGCAGCCGCTTGGGCGTCCCCGACCAGGGTTACATCCTGTGCCAACTTATGTTCGTGACCCTCGTGTCACAGGTGGTGGATATTGGGCTCATCGGTGGAAGAGGATAGCAGAGGCTGTTGCACGGTTGCAGCATCCCCTTGGCGCTGAGGAGAGGGGGCTGGGGCAGCAGCCTCAGCAGCCGACGGCAGCGTCCCATCAACCGAAGGCGGAGCCTCAGCCTGCCTCAGGGAGGGCAAGGGGTCAACGGAAGCCCCTTTCTGGTATGGAGGGGTTTCTGCACCTACCTGCACGCTACTGGGGTCAGTTCATCACTCCTTCAGCAGAGGCTAGGTCAGCGGAGCAGCAACCTTTAAGTTCCCTTTCGGAACACATCTGGGCGCAGAACTTTATTGATGCCGCTGACCATGCTAAAAAGATTCGTGCTTGGATGCGCTCTTCTGAGGCTGAAGCGTGGCTGTGGGCTGGGTTGCTTTCAGGGGTGCATCGTGAGCCTACCCAGGCTATCGTTTACAACGAGAGGACTGGGGAGTTGTGGTGGGAGCCAGATGCTGCTGGGGATGGGTCTGGAGCAGGTGCGGCTGGCATCTGGGCGGCAGCACAAATCTATCCAATGTTGCACGACAGCGACAAAGACCTCCTTGCAAGGCTCTACCTTGTGCATGGTATGCCTCTGGGTCATCGGTTTGCTGCCGCTGCCGCTGCTGTTTTTCGCGCCCGATACAAACAACAGTTGCCTGACGACTTTGACCCCTTAGAAGACCTCTTTATATCTGATTACCTTGACATTGTGAACGAACGGACGGGCGTCTTTGACGATGTTACCAAGCTTTACGCAGTTGCTGCTGCCCTCCACGCTTTCCGACACTCCTATGGTGTGCGGGGTCACTATGAGGATATGTCATTAAGGGATGTGTTGGAAGCGATGGCTGAGTCGTTGTCGGGGACGCCAGCGAGGGGGCGGTTAGCAGTTCATGAATTTGCTGCGTTTGGTAAACTTCTGACGGCTGCCCACAGGTTCTTCCGTGATGCCTATCCCTCCTTAGTTCCTATTTCCCACTCTTTTCGTTACAGTTGGGAACTGCCAACCATCGTTCGCTATGATGAGGACCCTGATGGCACTCCCATCCGCGAAACCATTGACCTTGTAAAGGGAACCTACACTGTTGAGGTTCAGCAACAAGGTAAGTGGGTGAAGAAAAAGCATCGTGACCTTAGTGACGAAGAATATATTATTGCCTATAGTAGTCACTGGGGTGACAAGTGGGAGGAGATTGCACCCAGCCTTGGTCCCTTTATTTCTGCAGTTTTGGGGACTTTGGCGGCGGAGCGGCGTCGTGCCACCCTGGCTCGTGGGGCAGAAGAGTTTTCTCGCGCCATTGTTCAGGCGTCAGGCGTCCAAGGCGAATACATGACTGCTATACGGGAGCAACTGTTACGGAGCGGCGCCGCCAAACGCATCTTCAGCCTGCTGGAGACTGTGTTGCGGAGCAAGAAGGTGCCTGAGCATGTGCGGGAGGACGCAAATAATGTGTTGGAGAGCCTTAAAAGAACGATTGAGGCAGCGTGGTGGCGTGGTCGGAAGGAGGGGATGAGCAGTAAAGAGATAGAAAGAGCGTTGGAGCCAGCGATAAAGATGGCGGGGTTGCTGCGACGGCTCCGCAACCCTAAATACAAGACGCTGTGGGATGTGGTTGCCTTCCGCGACCCCGAATACCCCTTAGTTAACCCTATGTCTGATACTGCTGTAGCAGCCTTGGAGACATTGGGGATGTTTTCAGCGGCGGAGCGCGGTCATCAGGTGATGGTGAGCCACCTAGCAGAGCAGTCAGCGGCGCTGTTGGCGTCGCAGCGGCAAGCGATGCAGCAGCGGCAACAGGTGAAAAGCAAGGCAAATGCCCTTATCAGTTCGTTGGAGCAGCGGGCACGACATTATGCTGCACAGGTGCAACAGGGTGGTGACGACGAAACGACCCAGAAGCGGGTGCGAGCGCTGGATGCGGCACATACCTTTGCTCGCTTGCTGCGGGCAGGGGTCTGGTCTGAGACTGTGCTACATCAAGTGCAGCGTCAACTCCCACACCTGCCGAAAGAGATGGCGGAAACGATTCAGGATACTATTGGTAGGTTACAGGAACTAAGGGAGCAGGAGGGGTGGAGGGTGACTGTGGAGCGGGTCATGCCGTTGCAGGAGGTTTCGCAGGCTGAGCAACCACAAGAGCAGCAGAAGAAACAGGCGTGGGTGGGGCAACGGTGGCGACGGTGGTGGGAGCAAGAAGAGGCGAGGCTACGGCAGGAGATGAAGAGGATTGAAGGGCAGTTGCGAGCGCTGCGGAAGCGTGGGTTGGTGCGGGAGCAGCAGACAGATCCCTGGCTACCGTTTGAGATAACGGCTAACGGTAGATGGTGCCACATTCAGCATCTCAGCGATTTGTCGTAGTGTGTAACCTTGTTGTCGGAGTTGCTCTGCCTGCTTCTGCCGCTGCTCCTGTAGTTTGCTTGGGTTAGGGTTCCCTTCCGACTGCTCTAATTCAGAGATGGCAGCATCTAGTTCTTGTGCTGCCCACTGGAGCAACTGCATTGCGATCCGCAACTGCTTCACCACAAGGCTCACGACTGTTACCCCCTTTCTTTCTTGGCGGCAAAATATGTTATAGGTAGATTAAAAGGGAGGGCGCTATGCTCCTTCCCTTAACCTTACTTTCACTTTTAGTTTGTCCCGTTTTTGTGGCACTGGTATTATTCTTCTTGGCGCTCAAACTTGGCACTCCTTTCTACCGCTAGTGGGGGCGAAGTGGGTCGCCTGCACCTTCCCTACGAAACTGTTGGGGAGGGAGCAGGAAAACGGGTTCAACTCCCGTCGCCTCCACCATCTTTTTTAGTAAACTTGGATAAACTTATGGAACTGGTGGATGATGCGGACATCGTTGAGGTAGCGGCGGGCGGTAGCGAGCAAGGAGAGCAACAATGACCATGATGGTGGCTCCTTAACAGTGCCAGTAGGGGTAACGGGTTGAAGAATTAAGGGGATGGGGTTGGTGCGGTGCTGGCAAGAGAGGAGTAGTTCGGCGACCAACAGCACCCCCTCCTTAAACTCTTCCTCATCTATATCAGGGGTTACTACTAGTTTGACGCAGGCTTGCACGGGGGCGTTCGCTACCAATGTCAGGAACTCCTTTGCGCTATCCCAGTCCAGTGCTTCTCCTGTGGTGGATGGCAGCTTTAGGTCGGCGGCGACCGCATCCACATAGGGGAGCACTTGGGCTAACTGGTCGGGCAGTCCTCCTTCGGTTTCCAACAGGACCGCAAACCCTTGCTGTTGCAGCCCTTTAGCGATAGTGGCGACGAAGGTGGGCTGGAGCAACGGCTCACCCCCTGTGATAGAGACCCAGTGGGTGTGGATGCCAGCGGCAGCCACTGCCCATGTTACTGCCTGCTCTGCTGCTACTGGGTTCTGGTGGATTTCAGCAGGGTCGCCCTCCCGCCACCCGTGCCACACCCGCACATACCTCTCTTTGACCAGTGCGTATGGGGTATCGCAGTATTTACATCTGCGGTGACATCCTGTCGTTCTGACAAACACCATTGGCACCCCTACCCACAGTGCCTCTCCTTGGATGCTGAGATATACTTCACTAAGGTTACCCCTGCTCATCCCTTAATCTTCTCTCTACTACTTGTTTTATCGGTGGATACCAGGAGGCGGCTGGGATAACGATACCGACAGCGCGGAGCGACCCCACATGGATGCCAACGACGGCACCTTCAGGGTTCAACACGGGGCTGCCGCTGAACCCTGGCATCCCGCTCTTGTCTGTGTAGATAGCAGCCACTTCGTAAGGGTCATCGCCTGTTACCACCCCTGTTGCTGACCACTTGATCACCACTTGTGGGTTGGCGACATGGGATTGGAACAGGACGGGGAAGGGCGGCTGGTCGGGGCGACCACTACCGATAGCTAGTGCTAAGGTGGTCAGTGGTGTCCCAGCGGGTGGTAATGTTGATGTGACGGGTAGATAATGAGGGAGTTTGGTAGCGGTGTAGAGCAGGCAGAAATCAAGGTTGTCTCTGAAGGTGGTGACCCGTGCCCATACCATCTTGCCTGTGGCAATGTTTTTGATGGGGACAGGGGTGCCCACAGGGGGGACTGGGTTGGATTGGTCAGGGAGGCTAACAACAACGACATGTCCAGCGGTGGCAACATGGTGGGGTGAGATTGCGAAGGCGGTGCCATACCAGTGCGACCCTTGTGTCGCCATCACCATGTAGATGGCAAGGAATTGGTTAGGGATACTGATGGTGGCAGTGACGAGTGCGGCTACTACAAACAAACTCCAGATTAGTCGTTGCATCGGGTCAACTTAGGCTGCTACCTTGTTAAGATAATTGTAGCATGGGGTGATTAAGGATGGATGGTGCGGCGCTGGTTACTTACTTAGAGCGAGTGCACAGCAAGCCTCGGTTAAAGTTTTGGCGGTTGGTGCATATTGACGAGGAGTTGCCACCGCCGTTTGACCAGTTACCATCATTGAAGTCGGTGCCGTATCGGGTGGTGCCACCAACTTTCTTCGTTTTGAATGTGGTGGAGCAGGTGCCAAGCTCGTATCGTCGTGCCGACCGCTGCCCCTTAACTGAACTATTACCTTATGTGGAGCATGTGATTGCTCATATTGACAGGGTGTGGGAGCGAGAGGATGTGGCGTGGGCGCTGGCGGTTATCCTTTACCGCTTGTTCTTTGCTCGTGGTTGTGAGCCACGAGCCCCCTATTACACCTACCCGCTATGGACAGTAGTAAAGGAGTGTTTGATTAAGGGTGACTTGGCGGTGCTGGGATGTATTTTGCAGGCGCTTGCCGATTTGATACGGACGGTGTTACCGTTGGCGCCCAATTGGATTATCCACCTGCTGCATCTGAACACCAGTGCGGCGGGACCGCAGCGACAGAGCGAGGAGGAGGTATCTGGCAACGAGATAATTCGTGCGTTGCGGACCATCTTAGAGCACTACGGTTATGAGTTGGATAAGATTGAGGTGCCTGCGTTGGAGGTGGAGAGGCGGTCGCCCGAGCGGGCACTTGGCGCCTTCTAATCCTACCTACCAGTCTTGGCGGCTCAAGATTACCTCTCGTGCTTTCTGCCGTAGCCGCTCCACTGTTTCCAACCCCAGTCGGTAAGCCCCTGCCATCCCCTGCCACCTTAGTTCTTCCCCTACTACTTGATACCATCCTCCTGCTCGCTTGAGCACCCCTGTTAGTTCCCCCCAGACAAGCAGGTCCCAGTAGGGGTCAAAGGCAGGGGGCTCCAGCGTATGATAGGGGCGGATGACTAAGAGGACGGAGGCAGCTCGGAAGTTCGGTCCTGTCTTGTTCTTGATGGTGCGGAGCGATAGTTCCAGTGCCACGATTTTCCCATCAGAGTCCTTCACCCGCTCCTTAACCCGACAATCTATCCAGACATGAGCAAGGTGACGGATCCCGTGCCCACCAACAGGGGTGTAGCTGATACCGCCGACCCCTGCGCCGCTGATCACATCCCGCACCTGCGAGATGACGATGATGACAGACAGGGTGCCACTGTCGCGGACAGCAGGGCTGTTCAGCCGTGCGACCAGCCGCCTTAGCAGGGCGTTGGCTTCCCGTGCCCCAGGGGCGTAGGACCGTTCTTTGACGGAGGCGGTGGCTTCCGCTTCGGTAGCGACAGCGGTCAGGCTATCCAACACCACTATATCGTATTGACCCACAGCGGCGACGAGGGCGTCATACGCTTCCTCCAATGAGGCGAACCCTTTGGCGACAGCTACCCGTTCCATGTCTAGCCGCCACCGCTCCATCTGCTCCTTAAACCATGCGCCCTCTACATCAACAATGAATGCTCTTGCTGATGGCGACTGGCGGAGCACCTCGTGGATGGCGACACACGCAAGGGATGTCTTGCCGCTTCCTTCAGGTCCTGAGAGGAGGTGGATAGCGCCACGCACCCACCCACCGTTCAACAGGTAATCTAGTGAGAGGTTACCTGCGGGTAGCCGCTGCGTGGGGGGCAACTCCGACGCTTTCATCACCTTCCCCTCTGTCCGCATCTTCTCAATCAGGGAATCCAGCTTCATAGGGCAACCCCCCTTAATCTTTTCACTTATCTGTGACAGGTTCCACTTCCCGTCCCCTTACCATTGTGCTAGTAAGCACTGAGTGAAAGATTAAGGGGATGGTGGCGATGAGCATTAAGGTTGCGAACCGCACCATCAATGGAAACGGAATCTCCTCTTCTGGGATGCCGTTGGTCTGCAGGGAGACAGAGATGGCGTTGTCCAGTGAAGGGGTGTCCTCAAGGAAGTTGTGGTGGAGCCCTATCCGTATCCAGGGCAACTCGTGCAATCGGTCTTGGCGGATTGCTTTATAGACCTGCTCCAGCGAGCGGGTGATAACAAAGGTGATGAAGATGTTATCAGGGTAGATTTCCACGAAGGGTGTCACAGAATTCCAGATGGGTTTGAGTGCTTCCAGCAACTCTCGTGCGAAACTCTGCTGCAGCGGTATCTCCCCTTGGATGCTTAGATACTCACGGGTTGCCACCTTATAGAACAACCGCATAACCTATCACCCCTTAATCGTCTTCTTACTACAAATGGTTAGAATGGGAAGTCTTCGTAGGGCTGCTCTGGCTCGCTCACGGGCGGCTGCGCTGGTGACGACTGTTGTCGCTGCCCGAACCGATCGTTGGCATCAAACTGCATCCAGAGGGCGCGGACAAGAAAGAGGTCTAGGACGGTTGCCTCCCCTGCGTCCAGTGTAAGGGCGAGGGACCGTTCGGTGGCGGCATCGTTTAGCCGCACGACATAGAGGACACGCTTACCCTCTTCTGTGTCTTGGACGGTTGGCTCCAATCGGAGCCGCTTCCCTGGTTTGGTGCGGTCACCAGCAGGTGAATGGAAGAAGTTGACAGGGTGGCGTTGGCGCAGGGCGGCAATGATGCTTCCTGCTTCCTCCACGCCAAGGGCGAAGCGCAGCGCATTCTGCCAATCAAAGCGGTCTTGTCCTTGCGGTCGCTCCGCCATCGTGATGAAGATGCCGTCATTGTTGGCTTGGACCTCCAGCGCGACAGTTTTACGGTAGAAGGTGTGACGCACAATCAATCCCCTCCTTAGTTGGATTTTCTAATTATATGGAAGGAGATTAAGGGTTGGGGGCTATCCTTCCCATTCAGCCCATTTGCGGTCGCCCTCATAGACCCTGACGGTGAGGGTAGCGTCGGTGAGAGCGAGGGCTGCTTTCAGCTGCTGGTGGATATGACGGGCTATGTTCTCCACTGTTGTCGCCTGTGGGATGACCTCGTTCAGGAACTTATGGTCGTAGTTCTCCAGCACTTGCCACAGCGTTTGTTTCAGTTGTGCGAAATCAATGAGCATATCGGAGACCAGCGGGGCTTCCACGACCACATCCACACGGTAGGTATGACCGTGCAGCGAGCCACACTTTGGGTGCCCAGGCAGGCAGTGGGCGGCATCAAAGAACTCCGTTATCCCTACTCGGCATCGCTCCATCCAACATCTTCCCCCTTTCTCATAGGTTCTTTTCCTGTTTGTGAAGGGGCAGGCAACCCCCCAACCCTTAATTCTACTGCCTACTAATAGAAAAGGTAAAAGGAGGTGATGGTTTATGGAACAGTGGGAGCAGACGAAGGGGCGGGCAGCGGTTAGGGCGAGGGAGCGGCAGCGGGAGGCGGTGACGCTGGCGGCAGAGCGGTTTCTGGCGATGTGGAACGAGGAGTTCCAGCGGGCGGTTGGTCGCCCCTATGTCATTGCCATAGAGGAGGAGATGGATGAGTTAGAATTCTTTGTGAGGCAGTTGGTGAGCGACAGTGATTGGCACGATTGCCAGCAGCGGATTAAGGCTTATTTCCGCTACCTGCCGAAGATGCCGCAGATGGTGCGGGCTGCTGCGTTGTATCAGACAACGGTAGCGCCAACCATCATGATGTTTCTACGGGACTACAACCACATTCCTGCCATTGTTCGTGGTAGCGTGGGCAACTACAGGGTTGTCGGTGGCGAGTGGGAGCGCCAACCTTAGTTTCTCCTACCTCAAGAAGGGGGGTGACTACAGAATGTTACATGATGAGATAGTGGGGTCGGTATTAAGGTTGGGGGAGGTGGCACCCAATTGGTTACAGCAGGTGCATTACTACATGGTGCCGTCGTCCCTTGTTCGGTCATTACAGCCACCTACGAGTTGGCGGCTATGGGTTCAGCATCGTGTTGACAGGTTGTATCCTGCGTTGGTAGTTTCTGCGCAGCCGACCGACCGAGGGTTCCGTGCTGGCGCTTACCTTTACATGCGGTGCAGCGTGTATGGGGTCCGTATCTGCCTATGCAGCAGCACTGGCGCCAGTAGTGTGGGGCGGCGGCTCTCTACTGAAAGTATTTACTGGTTGATGGACACGGTGATGGCGTGGGGGCAACCTGAGCGGGCGGCTGCAGTGATCAACGAGTTGGCTGGGTGGATGGAGGCGACTGTTACCCATCTACCGCAACGAGGTTACGAGTATTGGGTTAGTCGGTTAAACCCGTCGGTTGTTACTTATCTTCAAGCCTATACGGTGGGTTCCCAGGGTGGGCAGATGGTTGGCGAACTCACCTTCCCGATGCTGTTGTTGTATGGGGCATGGTGTCGGTTACAGCAGGTGGCGGCTGCCAACCCGTCGTTGGAGGCGGTGATCCCGCTTAGTCGGTATCGGCAACTACAGTGTGTTGGTGGTGCCACCTGGGTGGTGGTGGATGGTAGTCGGTATCTTGTTCGCAGCGATGCTGATTCGGTGGCGCGGGCGGTAGAAGAGTTTTGGGCGAGCCTGCCGTCCAACCAGCGGACACCTGCTGTGCTTGCTACTGTGGTGGGTGCGATGATGGCGGTTGCTAACGGAGGTGGTGGTGGATGACGCAGCGGCTACGGCTCCACTTGGCTCGCTGTGGCGTTCATGTTCCGTCACCGCTGACCCTTGACGATTTGAAAGTGCTGCTGGACACTCACCCCACCTACCGCACCCAACTCCTCCTCCTTGCCAGCCTTGAACTCAACCTCCCCTTAATTGACTCTATCTACTTCTCGTTTACTTCTGAGGAGCGGTCGGTGCTCCTGCGGCACCCTTTTGTGACCGAATACGGGCGACGCCTGAGTAAGGTATTTACCTCTGTTGGGGGTGATGATGATGGTAACGACTGACCTTTACGATGTGGAGCGGCGGGTGCTTTCCACTCTATGGTCATCCCCTATCCTCTTGAACCAATACCCTGAGCTATCGGAGGCGTATTTCTCACCGCCGCTTCGTCCCATCTTCACTCTTATTCGTGAGTGCTATCGGTCTGGGGCGACCCCTCTCGTCTCTTTACTTCCTGCTGAGTATCAAGAGTTGGCGGCAGAGGTGGTGGACACCACTGCTCCCGTTGACACGGAGACCCTACGGTTTCTTGTGGAGGTGTTGGCGCAGGCGCGGCTACGGGAGCTCTTGCGTCAACACTTGAAGTCATCGCTTCAACTCTTAGACTATGACGACCCCATTCAAGTGCTGGGCAGGTTGACCCGTGAGGTCTTAGCGTTATCGCAGCATGTGGGTGCTTCGGCGTTGACCCTTGCTTCGTTGCTGGAGAAGCTGCTTGTGTGGCTGGAGCGGGGGGTAGCACAGGAGCAGGTTGGTCTTTGGGGGCTGGATGAGTTAGACAGGGATGTGTTGGGGGGATTAAGGGCGGGGACGCTGGTGGTTGTTGCGGCACCGACAGGTGCTGGGAAGACATCGTTGGCGGTGCAGATTGCGTGTGCATCGGCGACAGGGGGCTACCCTGTGGCGTTCTTCAGTTTGGAGATGGGTGAGATACAGTTGGCTGCTCGGGTTGCTAGTCACTTACTAAGGGTTGACACATCAATTCTTTACAAAGGGGTGCGGGAGGCGTTACCTGAGGACTTTCGGGAGCGGGTGGCAGCGTTGGCGGGGCAACCCCTTCCCATCTACTTTAGCGATCGGGGTTGGGATGTGGTGCAGTTAGAGGGCAGCGTCCTTCATTTCCTTGCCAAGCATGGCACACGGTTGGTCATTGTGGATTATCTACAGAAGGTGGGTGTGCCGTTATCCCGTCGGAGCGACACCCGTGAGTTTGAGGTTGGGGAGGTGGCACGGAACTTGAAGCGGATGGCGGTGCAACAAGGCATCTGTGTTGTTGCGCTTAGCCAGGTGAACAACGAGCGGGAGTTTCGGACGAGGGAGAGCCGTGCGGTGGAGCACGAGGCGGATGTTGTGGTGCGGTTACGCCCTGAGGATAGCGATGTGGTCGCCTTAGAGGTATGGAAGAACAGGATGGGTCCGACACGGACGATTCGCTACCAGTTCCTTCGGTCGCAGGCGCGGTTTGGTGATGTATCTACAGCAGGAGAGGGGTGGGATAGTGACGAGTTTGTTTTCTAACCTGACCAAGCCTGTGAGCGAGCGCTGCATCTTCTGTCCCCTTAATTCTTCTCCTATTTGCGTTAATCCTGTTGATGTTGTTGGTTCGGGTGAGGTGCTGTTTGTGGGGCTGGCACCAGCGGCGGCGGAGGTGCAGTCAGGCAGACCGTTTGTGGGGCAGTCGGGGCAGCTGCTACGGCAGGAGTTGGCGTCCCTCAACTGCACCAACTACGCGTTAACAAACATGGTATGGTGTGAGATTAAGGATGAGGGGGTGCTGCGGCGGGCAGCGACCTATTGTGTGCATCACTTGTTACAGGTGGTTCGCATGCTGCAGCCAAAGAAGGTTGTGTTGTTGGGGGAGGCGACAGTGGAGGTGGAGCGGGCGGTGCGGGAGCTAGGTGTTCCTGTCCTGCGGGTGACCCATCCTGCGGCTGTGTTATACAACAGGGGGCTGCTCCCGCAGTTTCGGCAACAGTTACGGGATGCGGTAGCGGGTCGGGTGGTGGTGGGTGGGCAGGTGCGTTGGCGGCTGGTATCCCCTGACGAGACCAAGGTTGTTGCTGCGTGGTTGAAGCGGGTCTCCTGTGTCGTTTTTGACTTTGAGGTGGACTTATTGAACGGTGTGCTGTTTGACCCAGCCAACCCTGTGGTTTGTGTTGCATTAGCGTTTCCTGATGCTTCTGAGGTGTTTGTTTTGCCAACCAAGGAGTGGGGGGTTGACGCTTACCGTTCATTGCTTAGGGAGTTGGCGCGGTCACCTGCGACAAAGGTTGCCCACAACATCCTTTTTGACATGGTCTATTTGTTCTGGGCTGCGGAGGGCGTGCTGCTACGCCCCCCGATAGCGGACACGCTGCTGATGTCCTACGTGCTATCGGAGAACAGTCACGACCGTTCACTGAAGGCGTTGGCACGGCAATACTTTGGTGTTGACAGTTGGGACGAGCAGGTTGCCCCATACTTACGGCGGGGCAACTTAGGGGCGGCTCCTACCCATCTGGTCTATGCTTACTGTGCCCAAGACGCCTACTGGACCTTAAAGCTTTACTTTCGGCTGCAGTCACAGTTAGACAGGGATCCTGGGTTGCGGCGGCTGCTTCGTGACCTTCTCTACCCTTTGTGCTGGGTTTATGCAATAGCAACTATCAAAGGTATTAAGGTTGATTTGGAGTGGTTGGAGCAGGTGGGGCAACGGCTGCGAACTGTTTCCGAGCAGTTGTTGGAGGAGTTACGTAGCTATGCGGCTATGTTAGGTGTTCCTGATTTCAACCCGTCTAGTGTGCCGCAGTTACGCACCCTTTTGTATGAGCGGCTACGGCTTCCTGTTCTTGGCTACACAGCAAAGGGTCAGCCATCCACCAATGAAGAGACCTTGCGTCAACTCCAGACCCAACACCCCCACCCCTTAATTGATAAAATCCTCTACTACCGTGATATTCAGAAACACTTAGCGACCTATGTGGATGGGGTGAGGGAGGAGGTGGGGTCGGACGGGCGGGTGCGTCCTGCCTGGCGGCTACACGGGACGGTGACAGGTCGTATCACCTGCACCGACCCACCGATTCAGACGCTGCCTCGTAGTGGCGAGTTAGCGATGCTTGTTCGTGGCATCTTCGTTCCAGACAGCGGTTATGTGTTCATTGAGGCAGATTTTGCGACCCATGAGTTGCGGGTGGCGGCAGCGTTAGCACGGGACGACCGTGCCAGAGAGATATTTCTTGCTGGTCGCGATATCCACTCAGAGGTAGCAGCAGCCATCTTTGGGAAAGAGGTGGCAGCAGTGACCTCGGAGGAGCGACAGATAGCCAAGAGCATTGCGTTTGGGCTGCTTTACGGGATGAGCGTGCACACCCTTGCGTCCAATTTTGGCATATCGGTGGAGGCTGCCCAAGCCTTTGTTGACCGCTACTTTGCGTTGTTCCCGAAGGTGCGGCAGTGGCAGGCGGAGTTGCTAGCACAGGCTCGTCGTTCGGGGGTTGTGGTGTTACCGACGGGTCGCAAACGGCGCCTCCCTGATATCAACTCACCAGATGCGGCAAGGCGGGGGCATAGTGAGCGGGAGGCAATCAACAGCCCTGTGCAGGGGTATGCTTCTGACCTGTGTCAGTTGGTTGCGTTGGAGTTGGTGCGTCGCTTCGTTAACCACGACAAGGCGGCGATACCGACAACCGCTTGTTTGCTTTGGACGGTGCACGACAGCTTGATGGTGATGGTTCGTGAAGGTTTTGAAGGCTGGGTGCTTGACCTGCTTTGTGAAGTGCTATCAAAGGTGGAGCGAGACCAGGATTTGTATGTGCCGTTAGCGATGGAGTGGGGCATCCATCGGGGGCGGTGGGGGCTGGCGAGCAAGCAGTCTTTAATACGGGATGGGATAAATGAACAAAAAAGTAGAGACTAAGGGTTAAGGATGAAAGGCTCATCACCAGACAACCCTAGGGGGGTGGGGTTGGTGACGAAAGAAGAAGTTTGGGAGAAGGTGGTGGCGGTGCTGCAACCGATTCAGCGGGGGCGACAGTTTTTTGCTCGCTGCCCGTTCCACGACGACGCAGAACCAAGTCTTGTCCTCAGTCCTGACCTCTTTGTTTACCATTGCTTTGGGGCGGGGTGTGGTGCTCGTGGCACCATCTGGCGCCTTGCCCAACTCCTTAATCTCCTACCTGCTACATCCAGTTTAGATTCATTGCTGCGGGAAGCGTGGCGGGAGCAGGAGACGGCTGCTCAGTTAGTGGAGCGACGACGCAAGATCCCTGCGGCAATTGCTAGGGAGTATGGTGTTGGGTGGCTAAAGAACTGGAACGGCGGTGCAGTTGTGTTCCCCCACCCTGACAGGGAAGATTACTACGGGTTTGTGGCGTGGCTCCTGAACGGTGGTTACAGGCTCTCAAAAGGGCTGCACAAAACGGTGCCGTTTGGGTGGCTACGGGTGGGCACCAACCGTCCCGTCTGGGTTGTGGAAGGGGTGTTTGATGCCCTTTCGCTTCGTGTTGTGGACTTACCTGCGGTAGCAACCTTGGGCAATGTTTCTGTTGCGCCGCTCCTGTCCCTTTTTGACGGCAGCGTGGTGCTGGCTCCAGACAACGACAAAGGGGGGTTGGCATTACTATGGACGTGGATACGGGAGATTAAGGGGATAGGTGGTGGTTGTTGGGCGACTGTTTATGTGTGTCGGTGGCAGTCAAAGGATGCGAACGAGGCGCTCCTACATGGCAGTTTGAAGCGACAGGTGCAGCGGCTGGTGTGGCTCCCTGTTTATGTGATTGTGACATGTGTTCGGAGCAACCCACAGGGATGGCGGTCGGAACTGGTGCCGTATTTGGCGTCAATGCCACCAGCGGTGCGGCACGATGCGGTGCGGGAGGCGGAGCAACGGTTACAGATGCTTGGGATCAAGGTGACGATACCGAGGGAGGCGGAGGCGTTCCAGCCAGAACAGGTGTGGCTAAAGGTGTTGGCGGCTGCCCTTAACGACAAAGACCAGGCGATTATCTTGTTCAACGAACCCAACTTCTTAATCCATCTCTTACCACCGTCATTACGGTTACAGGCGGTGAGCGTTTTTGAAGCGCTGGAGTTTGGTCGCCCCTACCCTTGGGTGAAGTCTCCGTTTGCACCATCAGCGGTAAGTTGGGCATGGCGCAAGTGGGTTGAATACATACTAAAGACGATGGAGGTGTTGGAGAATGGACGCAATAGTTAAGGAGCTACGGGAGCGGTTGGAGCGGGCGATGCAGCTGTCGCAGGGTGACAGGCAGCCTCAACGCTTCCGCTTGTCTATGCTTCACGAGTGTCCTCGCTACCAGTTCTTTGTTGTTGCCGAACAGCTGCAGGAGCCTGTTGGTTTGGAGACGAGCGGACACTTTCTCAAAGGGGTGTTGTTTGAACACTGGCTGCGGCAGGCAGTGTTCCCTGACGCTCTCTACCAATACGAGGTAGAGTTAGAGGGGATTAAGGGGCATGTTGACTTCTACTTTCCTCCTGATGTGGTGGTGGAGGTGAAGGCGACGACGAGCAACAGCATCCCGTTTCTCCCTGACTACAGCCACAGGTGGCAGGTGCAAGCGTATCTGACAGCGTTGAAGGCGTCTGGCGTCACTGACGACCCCAAAGGCTTCCTTCTTTACCTTATCGTGGACAACCCAGCCCTCTCCCTTAATCACATCTACCATATACCTTTGACACCACAGGCAGAGTGGATTCTGCAGCAGAATGCGAGGCTGTTGTCGGAGTGTTGGCAGCGGGGCGAGCCCCCTCCTATCCCCGAACGCTTCTCACCGCACCAACCACCTTGTGCAGGGGTCGCTTATGGCTCCTACTACACCTGCCCGTTCCTTAAACGCTGCTGGGGTGAGACAACTATTCCTGCTGCTGCTATGGTGGGGGTCTCCTCGGAGTTGGTGGCGTCGGCGGGGCAAGCCCTTGCCGCCCAAAAAGAGTTTCTCGCACGCTGGCGTGATAAACTTACCTTAGCGGAGCGTATTGGTGAGCGGCTGCGGCAGGTGATGCGAGAGAACCCCGACATGGAGGAGTTAGTGGTAGAGGGAGGGGGGTGGCGAGTGGTCGCTCGTCGTGACCGTCAACCAACGGAGATGTGGCAGGAGGGGGCAAAAGAGAGGATGAAGCAGGACTTAGGAGAGGATTTTCTGCGACCTTACCTGCGATACGAACGGCGCATCCGTGTCTATTGGCAACAAGTAGGAGAAGAGCGGGCACCATGATGAACAGGAGTGCCGAAGTTGGGATTAAGGGGTTGCCACCGCTGCTCAAACCATGCGAGACGGTGGAGGAATTTGACCTGTGGCTGCAAGGATATCTTGGCTACAAGGCGCCACACATGGCTGTCTGCCCCAACCATGTCTCACCACTGGAAGCCTTCTGGTCTATCGCATCTGACCAGGTGGAGGATGTGTTCATTGTTGCCAACCGCAGCGGCACAAAAACACTTGGTCTCTCCGCCTTAATCACTTACCTATGTCTTGTTAACCCAGGTTATGAGGTTGTGGTGATGGCTGCTGCGTTGAACCAAGCCGACGAAATCATCAAAAACATACGGATGAAGTTCCTGCCACGCTTGTCCGCTTTCTTCCCCAGGGTGTTCACTAAGCAGGCAACAGTGGTCAGCGCCGAGCGTATTGTGTTTCCCACAGGGTCGTTTGTTATGTTAAGGGCGGCGACGCTGAGCGGTGCCAACGCTCCCCACCCCCACATGGTTGTGTTTGATGAGGTGGAATGTTTTGAAGACTGGACGATTATTGAAGAGGCGCTAAGCATGGCACAGGACGACACCACCAAAAGATACAGGGCACACAATGTGTTCAGTTCGTCCCGCAAGTTTCGGTTCGGTATCGCCCAGAAACTTATTGAAGAGGGTCCTGTGAGAGGTATTAAGGTGTTGTCGTGGTGTGTTTTTGAAACAATGGAGCGGTGCACGGAGTATCCTGAGGGGTGTGAGCAGTGTAAGCAGGTGGTGCGTGCCGATGGTAAGTCGTTCTGGGACTTATGTCAAGGTAAGGCAAGTTGGAGTCGTGGCTACCTACCGAAGGAGCATGTGATCCGTGAGTCGCTACGGCTCAGCCCTCACACCTACGATGCGCAGTGGCTGGGGCTACGACCGCCCCCTGTCGGGCTGGTGTTCCCCGATCTGGATTTGATGGCTGTGCGGGTTGACCACTGGCATGTGGTCCCTGACTACGCTGTCCATATTGGTATGGACTTTGGGTTTCAAGACCCAACAGTGGTGCTCTGCGCACAGCAACTACCAGACAACACCATCATCCTGTTCAAAGAGTATGTATGGAAGCAGCGCGCCTTAACCCAAATACTACCAGAACTTGTTCAAATCCAGCGGTTGTATCAACCTGTGTCTTGGTGGTGTGACCCGTCCCGTCCCGACTTGATTGCGATGCTGCAGGAGGCGGGGCTGCCTGCACGCGCTGCACCAAGAATGGTGAAGGCGGAGCGGATAGACCTGATACGGAACGGGCTGGGGTCGCAGCCACCAACCATCAAGATAGACCTTACCCAGTGTCCGTTGCTGGTGAACCAACTCCAAAACTACCACTATGAGTTGGATCGGCGGACAGGGGAGCCAACGGACAAACTCAAGGATGGCAACGACGATAGTATTGACGCTTTGTCGTATCTGGTGGCAGGGATGGCACAAGGGACGCTTACTGCCGCCAACCCCTATGCGTCGCAACCAACAACATCATCCCTGCCACTACTCACCTTCTATGCTGGTGCCCCAACAACCCTCTCAATAGAAGAAGCGTTGAGGGAGGAGATCCGCAAACGGGTTCGCCCCCCTACCCCCTTATACAAAATATTGTTATGACTAAGGGGAGGGCTAGAGCCCTGCTTTGCGGGCGAGTTTCTGCGCCTCGCTGCGTAACCGTTCCCGCAACTTGGGGTTGGCGAGCACTCGCTCTAACCGTTTGGCGATGGTCCGCCCGTAGAGCCCCCAACCACCCTTCCGCATTCCCAGCAGCACCGCCAGGATGCGTTTGGCAGTTGTGTAACGATGCTTTTCCTCGGCGCTGAGCCTTACTTTGGAGCCGAAAGGAAGTTTCTGTGTTTCAGCGCCACGCGACCCAACCCCTGCTGGCACAGGGATCTTCTCCCACGAACCTCCACCAAACAATTCCTCAAACTCCCTGCGCAGCCTGTGGTAGGTCTTCTCAAAGGTGCCCTCCTGCATCTCTTTCTCAGTAACCTTCAGCCCTTGTTGTTGCTTTGCCAGCCAGTCCATCCCTTAATCTTTCTCCTACTCCTTGCAAAAAATTCTAACCCAGCCGACAGCCCCACGCTATACTTTACTATGGTTCAGGTAGTTCCAAACGCAGGCGAGTATGAGGGCTACCCACCGCTCCATCCTTTACGCTGCGGTGACCGCATGGGCGGTCGTTGTTACCTGTTTGTTGCTCTTGCTTTGGTATGGGTTTGAGGTCAGGATCGTCGCAGGCTATAGCATGTGCCCAACCTTTGGTGACAGTGCCGTCGTGATAATAGATAAGAATGGGTGGGAGGATATTAAGGTGGGGGATGTGGTCTCTGCTACTGTTGCGTTGGTGAACCCTTGGGAGGTAGAGCAACCATTGGTTGTTCGGGTGGTGAAACGAGTGGCTGAAATCCACGAGGACAAGGTGCTTCTGGTTGGCGATAGCCCCTCGTCATGGCGTGGCTGGGTCCCCATAGCGTGCCTCAGAGGACGAGTTGTTGCAGTCCTGTGGAAAGGAAGGTGTGACTAACCGCTATGCCC
>FWWM01005844.1_pt1 | contig 26400 bp, 20 predicted proteins | sample 2228351 | NCBI WGS metagenome assembly FWWM01 (sample SAMEA103939774, study PRJEB20133) | metagenome
GCCAGGTCGAGTTCATCGAGACCCTAGTCGAAGCGTCAGCCCGCCGAATCAGGCAAGGCAAGAGATGTGAGTAATCTCCAAATCTTCTCTTGACAAAATGATTGTGCAGGCATAGAATAGCGCCCAATATGCAAGGCTTCACCCGCTACTTTTTTGGCTACTATTTTTACGGCTCCCGACATCCGGTTGCCGTTGGTAGCGCTTAAGTAGCAGCATATCCCTGCACATCTTGAGAGCGAGCCAAACGGCTCGCTCTTTTTGTTTGGAGGTGCCTATGCCCCTACGCGGCATCCGCGGCGCGACGACCGTGAGCGCAGACGACAAAGCCCAAATTCTGGCGGCCACGCAGGAACTGCTGTCTGCAATCCTGGAGGCCAACCCTGGCTTGCAGCCGGAGGACATTGCTTCGGCTCTATTCACTGTCACCGAGGACCTTGTCTCGGCCTACCCCGCGCTGGCTGCTCGCCAGATGGGATGGCATCTCGTCCCCATGTTGTGCGCCCGCGAAATCCCCGTCCCCGATGGCCTGCCTTGCTGCATTCGCGTTCTCATCCATTGGAACACCGAGCGCGAACAATCGGCCGTTCGGCACATCTATTTGCGAGACGCGGCTTGCCTGCGGTCAGACTTACCAGGAGAAAACCACGAGACCTCAATCGCAAATCCCAAATCCAAAATCCCAAATCCCAAATCCAAAATCGCAAACCCCACCCCCCCAAGGAGGTACCCATGATGATCATTATGAAACCCACAGCCACCCCTCAAGATGTAGAACGAGTGACCGAGAAAGTCAAATCGTTAGGTCTCTCCGTCCATCTCTCGCAGGGCGTCGAAACCACCATCATCGGCGCTATCGGTGAGACTCACAGCCTGCCTACTGAAACTTTCGAGGTCATGGAAGGCGTCGAAGCCGTCCAGCGCATCACCCAGCCTTATAAACTGGCTTCGCGCCAGTTCCATCCAGAAAACTCGGTCTTTCCGCTGGATGGCTTCAGCGTGGGCGGCGAGGGCGTGGTGATCATCGCCGGTCCCTGCTCGGTGGAATCGCGCAGCCAAATTCTGGAGACCGCTCACGCCGTCCGCGAAGCCGGCGCCCATGCCTTGCGCGGCGGTGTCTTCAAACCGCGCACCTCGCCGTATGCCTTCCAGGGTCTTGGCGAAGAGGGTCTGGAATACCTGGCCGAGGCCCGTCAGCAAACCGGCCTGCCCATCGTGACCGAGATCATGTCGCAAGTGCAAATTGACCTGATGACTCGCTATGTGGATGTCTTGCAAGTGGGCGCGCGTAACATGCAAAATTTCAATCTGTTGCGCGTCATTGGTGAGACGCGCACGCCCGTATTACTCAAGCGCGGGCTTTCGGCCTCCATCGAGGAATTGCTCATGTCGGCCGAGTATATCCTGGCGGGCGGCAACAAGCAAGTCATGTTGTGCGAGCGTGGCATTCGTACCTTCGAAACCGCCACCCGCAACACTACCGACATCAACGCCATCCCAGTGCTAAAAAGCCTGACGCACTTGCCCGTCATCCTCGACCCTAGCCATTCGACCGGCCACTTCGATTACGTGGAGGCCATTGCCCGCGCCGCTGTGGCAGCCGGCGCCGACGGTCTCATCATCGAAGTTCATCCTGATCCGGCCCATGCCCTGTCCGACGGCCGCCAGTCGCTCAAGCCTGAAAAATTCGCTGTCCTGGTACGACGTATCAAGGCCGTTGCTGAAGCGGTAGACCGCTATCTCGTCCCTGCCAGGCAGCCTTTGTCGGTAAGTATGGCCTGATGGAGACCGGCCATGTCTGAAGATGGCTTCGAACTGCGAGCGGCTTCGATTGCTTTGATTGGATTGGGATTGATGGGCGGCTCGCTGGCGCTGTCTCTCAAGGGACGCTGCCGCCGCCTGACCGCGCTCGATCCGCATCTTTCTACCCTCGAACTTGCTCGCCGTCAACAGATCGTTCACCTGGCCTCGAGCGATCCCGCTGAAGTCCTGCCCGAGGCTGACCTGGTCATCCTGGCCTGTCCCGTCCCTGCTATCGAGGAATGGATTCGGCGTTTGCCAGACTACATCCAGCGCCCTTGCCTGGTGCTTGACATTGGCTCTTCCAAGCGGACGATTGTGGCCGCCCTCGAAACCCTGCCCGCCAACTTCGATCCCATTGGCGGACATCCCATCTGCGGGCGTGAACGTCTCTCGCTCGAAAACGCTGAACGCTTCCTGTATCGTGATGCTCCTTTCGCGTTGACTGCTTTGCCTCGCACCTCGCAGCGCGCTCGCTCGGCCGCTTTGCAAATCGTCGAGGCGCTGGGCGCGCGCCCGCTGTGGATGGAAGCCGAAGACCACGATCGTGTCCTGGCGGCCACCAGTCACCTCCCTTACCTGCTGGCTTCGGCGCTGGCGCTGGCTACTCCGGCCGACTGCGCTCCCCTGCTGGGGCCAGGATTCCGCTCCTCGGCGCGGCTGGCAGGCACCCCGTCCAGCATGATGCGCGGCGTCTTGCAAGCCAACCGCGACAATGTCCTGCTCGCCCTCGACCGTCTGCAAGAACAGGTCGCAGACTTGAAATCGGCCCTGCTGCGCAGCGACTTCGACGCCTTGCAACGTTCCCTCGACGCCGCCCGCAGCCACCACCAGCAACTGATCACTGACCACTGATCACTGATAACTGATAACGCTTCTCCATGCTCATCTCTCCTATCCCTCATCCTCTGAACGCCAGCGTGCATGTCCCCGGCTCCAAGTCGCTCACCAACCGCGCCTTGCTCATCGCTGCCCTGGCGCAAGGAACCACGCGGCTCGAAAACGCCCTCTTTTCCGATGACTCGCGTTACTTTGCCGAAGCCTTGCAGACTTTGGGGTTTGACGTTCATCTCGACCCCGGAGCCTTGCAGATGACCGTTACCGGCCTGGGCGGGCGCATCCCGACAAAGCAGGCTGCCCTGTTCATCGGTAACGCCGGGACGGCGGCTCGCTTTTTGACTGCGTTCCTCACGCTGGGAAGTGGCGAATACGTGCTAGATGGTGACCCTCGTATGCGCGAACGCCCCATCGGCGACCTGGTGAAAGCCCTTAATCAGTGGGGTGCTGCCATCGAGCCTTACGGCCTCCGTCATAGCGGCTGCCCCGATCTTTGTCCTCCTCTCAAGGTCGTGGCGCATGGCCTTGCAGGAGGAAAAACGCAAGTAGCAGGGGATATCTCCAGTCAGTTCTTATCTGCTTTGCTGATGGTTGCCTCGTATGCTCGCTCGGCGGTCGAAATCGAAGTGACCACCGCTCTCAACTCCAAACCCTATGTGGATATGACTCTGGCCATCATGGCCGATTTCGGCGTCGCCGTTGAACGAGAAGGGTACAATCGTTTTCGCATTTTTCCTGCTCGCTATTCTCCACGCGCTCATTACCTCATTGAGTCTGACGCCTCTGCCGCCTCTTATTTCTTTGCCGCTGCGGCTGTCTGTGGCGGGACGGTGCGGGTCGAAAACATCTCCCGCCGTTCGAAGCAGGGCGACATCCGTTTCCTCGACCTCTTGGAACGAATGGGCTGTGCCGTGAAAGAAACCGAGCAGGGCATAGAGGTTACTGGCGGCTCCGAACTTCGCGGCCTCGATATAGACATGCGCGACATTCCCGACACGGCCCAAACGCTGGCGGCAGTGGCCCCGTTTGCCAGTTCGCCAACGCGCATTCGCGGCATTGCCTCGGCTCGACTCAAAGAAACCGATCGTATTGCGGCTACCTGCGCCGAACTGACCCGCCTGGGCGTCCGCGTGGAGGAACATCCCGACGGCATGACCATTTATCCAACCGCGAATCTTCGTCCTGCCGCCGTTTGCACCTACAACGATCATCGCATGGCTATGGCTTTCTCCCTCATCGGCTTGCGCGTGCCGGGTATTCACATCGAAAACCCTGCCTGCGTCTCGAAGACCTTTCCGCGCTTTTTCGAGACACTGGCGCAAGTCTCAGTGAGATGAAAATTTCGTAGTGACGACTTCAGTCGTCCAGACAAAGAGCGGCAAGTCTCTGACTTGACTTACCTGTATATCTAGAAAATCACCATGTTCTTTCAACTCGGATTGATTGGTTACCCTCTTGGTCACAGCCTCTCACCCAAGATTCACGCTGCTGCGCTGGAGGCATGCAGCTTACAGGGCGTTTATTCCCTGTTCCCTATTTCCCCTCAAGATGATGGCAGCCTGAAGGCCCTACTTGCCCGCCTGCGCGCCGGTAAATTGCATGGCTTGAACGTGACCATCCCGCACAAGCAAAGTGTCATCCCGCTGCTGGATGAACTGACGTCCACGGCGCAAGCCATTGGCGCGGTCAACACCCTTTTCATGCGCGGCGGCCAACTCATCGGCGATAATACTGACGCTCCCGGCTTCCTGACCGATCTGAAACGGTTTATTGAGAATCGGGAATTGGAAATCGCAAATCCAAAATCTCAAATCGCAAATCCAAAATCTCAAATCGCAAATCATAAATCTGCCCTCGTCCTCGGTGCGGGTGGATCGGCGCGGACCATCGTCTATGCCCTCATCAACGACGGCTGGGACGTTACCCTTGCCGCCCGACGCCTAGAGCAGGCGCAAGAACTTGCCGCTCGATATGCCCCTCGTGTTGATGCGGTGCGCCTGACGAATGATGACCTATCCTCTTTGCCCTTTCCTGCGCTCATCGTCAACACCACCCCGCTCGGTATGACGCCGCAATTGCAAGCCTCTCCCTGGCCAGCCGACTTATTTTTTCCTCCTGATGTAGCGGTCTACGATTTGGTTTACAATCCAAGCGAAACCCAACTGGTCAAAGACGCCCGCTCTGCTGGCCTGGCCGCGATCAGCGGGGTGGGAATGCTCATCGAGCAAGCCGCCCTGTCTTTCGAAAGATGGACAGGCTGCCCCCCGCCGCGTGAGGCCTTGCGGCTCTCTGTGGCCCCCTAGCGAACGCCCATTGCTCACCGCTCACTGATTACTGATAACTGATCCTCGGAGTCCTTATGCTCAGATACCTTACTGCTGGAGAATCGCACGGCCCGGCCCTCACGGCCATCCTCGAAGGCTTGCCGGCTGGTTTGCCGCTCGACGCCTCTATCATCGCCCGTGAACTGGCGCGCCGGCAAAAAGGCTACGGCGCGGGCGGACGGATGAAGATCGAACAGGATCGCGCACAAATTTTGAGCGGCGTGATGGCTGGAGAGACCACCGGCGCCCCCCTTGCTTTGCTGATCGAAAACGCCGACCATGCTAAATGGAAGGGCAAACCCATCGAGCCGATGACCGCTCCCCGCCCTGGCCATGCCGACCTGACCGGCGCGCTCAAATATGGCTATCGCGATTTGCGCCCGGCCCTGGAGCGTGCTTCTGCGCGCGAGACTGCTCTGCGCGTGGCTATAGGCGCGCTGTGCAAGCACTTCCTGGCGCAGTTTGGCATCCTCGTTGGCGGCTACGTGAAATCCATCGGCGAGATCGAGGCCGATTGCGGCGGCAGCAGTTACCAGGTCCGTTTCGAGGCGGCGGAGAAGAACGACGTGCGTTGCCCTGATCCCCTTGCTGCCGAGCAAATGCGGGCGCGCATCCAGCAAATCATCCACGCTAAGGACACGTTGGGCGGCGTCATCGAGGTCGCGGCCTTGAACGTTCCAGCCGGCCTGGGATCGTTCGTCCAATGGGACCGCCGTCTCGACGCTCGTCTGGCGCAGGCCATCATGAGCGTACAGGCTATCAAGGGCGTGGAGATTGGCGACGCTTTCGCGAATGCTCGCCTGCCCGGCACACAAGTTCACGATGCGATTGCGCTTGCGAATTCCCATCTGACCCGCCCGACCAACCGCGCCGGCGGCATCGAAGGCGGCATTTCCAATGGCCAGCCCATCCTCATCCGCGCCGCTATGAAGCCGATTGCGACCACTCTTACTCCTCAGCAGACGGTGAACCTTGCTACGGGCGAGGCGGCCCCTACCCGCTACGAACGTTCCGATTTTTGCCCTGTGCCGCGCGCTGTGCCTATTCTGGAGGCGGTGACCGCTTTCGTACTGGCCGATGCGCTGCTCGAGAAATTAGGCGGCGACTCGCTGGCTGAAATGAAGCCCCGTTTCGAGGCGCTGCGCCAGGCGCGGCTCGAAGACCTGCCTATGGACAATTTTCCGCATATCTGGTGGGCGTGAGGATGGCCCATCTCTTTCTCTATGGCCCTTCTGGCGCCGGCAAAAGCGCGACCGGCAAACTGTTGGCCGAGGCGCTGACCTTGCCGTTCGTGGACCTGGATGCCGTTATCGAGCAGATGGCCGGCGGGACGATTGCCGACCTCATGGAACAACGCGGTGAAGCGTTCTTCCGGGACCTGGAAACGGTTGCCCTTAAATCGGCCCTCTCCACGCCCGAGGCGGTCATTGCCCTGGGCGGCGGCGCCTTGCTGCGCGACGAGAACCGCGCCCTGGCCGAGACAAATGGCCAGGTTGTGTTGCTCGAAGCAGATTTATCCCTCCTGGTCGCACGGCTGGCGCAAGACGCCAACCAACGCCCGCTGTTGGCCGGCGACCTGGAAACGAAACTTGCGGTGCTCCTGGCGCGGCGGCGGGAGCATTATGCCTCCTTTGCGCTGCGGGTGGATGCTTCCCCCCCACCCCAACAAGTGGCCTGGGAGATTCAGCGTCGTATCGGACGCTATCGCCTGCATGGCATGGGGACGGCTTACGATGTCATCGCGCAGGAGGGCGGCCTCCATTGCCTGGGAGAAATGGCGAAGGCAAGGCAACTCGGCGGCCCGCTGCTGCTGGTGAGCGATACGAATGTGGCCCCACACTATGCCGGGCGGGTTTTGACTTCTTTGCAAGCGGCGGGGTACGAGGCCGGGCAACTCGTCCTGCCGGCTGGCGAGGTGTATAAGACCATCGAAACAGTCATGTCCATCTGGCGCGCCGCGTTGGAGGCGGGCCTCGATCGCAAAAGCACGCTCATCGCCTTGGGCGGCGGCGTGGTGGGCGACCTGACCGGCTTTGCGGCCGCAACGTATATGCGCGGCTGCAGCTGGGTGGCAGCGCCAACCACCTTGCTGGCGATGGCAGATGCTTCGCTGGGCGGCAAGACCGGTTTCGATTTGCCGCAGGGCAAGAACTTGATTGGCGCCTTCCATCCGCCGCGGCTGGTGTTGGCCGATCCTGAGACTCTTGCCAGTCTGCCAGAGCGCGAATTGCGCGCCGGGCTGGCAGAGGTGGTCAAGCATGGCATCATCGCCGATCCCGAGTTGTTTGCCCTGTGCGCCAGGGGCTGGCAAGCCGTGTTGACTCGCTTGCCAGAGATTGTGCGGCGCGCTATGGCCGTCAAGGTCGAAATCATCGAAAAAGACCCATACGAGCAGGGTCCACGCGCGGCGCTCAACTTTGGGCATACGGTTGGCCACGCGGTAGAATTGGTCAGCGGGTTTGGCTGGTTGCACGGCGAGGCGGTAGCGGTGGGGATGGTGGCCGAGGCGCGGTTGGCGGAACGTTTAGCGGTAGCAGGCCCGGGGTTGTCCGAGGCGATCGAGGGGACGTTGACGGCGCTGGGACTACCGGTCGAAATCCCTGACCATTTGTCACGTGCCGACTTGATCCGCGCCATGCGTGTAGATAAAAAGAAGGCAGGCGGCATAGTCCGCTTTGCCTTGCCGGTGCGGATAGGGGAAGTTCGAATCGGCGTGGCGGTAGAACATTTGGAGGAGGTGCTATGAAAATTTTGGTCTTGCACGGCCCAAACTTGAACCTGCTCGGCGCCCGCGAGCCGGAGGTGTATGGCCGCCTGACGCTGGAAGAAATCAATAGCCACCTGGTCGAAGTGGGACGGTCGCTAGGCGTGGAAGTGACCTGCCAGCAGTCGAATCACGAGGGCGCCTTGATAGATGCCCTGCACGAAGCGCGCAGGTGGGCCGATGGGGTCGTTTTCAATCCCGGCGGGTATACGCACACCTCTGTTGCGCTGCGCGATGCGGTGGCGGCCATCGGCATTCCGGTGGTGGAGGTGCATCTTTCGAATGTGTACGCGCGCGAGTCTTTCCGTCACCAATCGCTCCTCTCGGCGGTTTGCCGCGGCAAGGTCGTTGGCTTTGGCTGGCAGTCGTATGCGCTTGGGCTGCGCGGTTTGGTGGAATTGCTGAACGCGCGATAGTCGCTCCGACGTACGGGCGAGGTCATCGCGCGCGGTGGTTCAGGAATTGGGCCACTTCTGCATCGGCGGGCGACCTAAATACCTCTTGCGGCTTTCCTACCTGTCGCAGCCGATTACCCGCCACGATGGCTATTCGTGTCGCCAGTTGCGCCGCTTCGTCCAGGTCGTGCGTCACGAAGACGGTCGTGGTAGCGGTTTCTTGCAGCAGCGCGTCCAGGTCGTTCAGCAGGCGGCTGCGGGTGGGTGGATCGAGCGCCGCAAACGGCTCATCCAACAGTAGTAATTGCGGCTCCAACGCCAGCGCCCGCGCCAGGCTGACGCGCTGCGCTTCACCGCCGGACAATTGGCCTGCGCGCCGTTTCGATAGGTGTTCAACTCCCAAACGCGCCAGCCAGCGCGTCGCGCGGCGGTGAATTTCGTCCTTGCTCAGCCCGCGAAAGTGCAGACCGATGGCCACGTTGTCGAATACCGTCGTGTCGAATAGCAGTGGATCCTGCATCACCAGCGCAATGCGGCGGCGATAGGCCGTATCCGACTCGGTCGAGGCCGGACGACCATCGAACAGGATTTCGCCCTGCTTCAACTTGAGCAGGCGCGCCAGCGTCAGCAGCAAGGTGCTTTTGCCGGCCCCGTTTGGCCCAACCACAGCCAATACCTCCCCCTGCCGAATGACCAATCGGTCGAATTGCAGGGCGGGTTGATTCCCGTGTTGCACCAACACATCACGCAGTTCGACCAATGGCTTCATCGGCGTGCACTCCGCTGCTGTATCCAGGTCAATGCCCAGTTGACCAGGAAGGTGATCGTCAACAACAAGAGACCGAGCGCAATAGCGATGTCGAAGTTGCCTTTACTGGTCTCCAGGACGATGGCGGTCGTCAGCACGCGCGTCTGGTAACGGATGTTACCGCCTACCATCATGGAAGCGCCCACTTCGGAAATGACCGAGCCAAAGCCGGCCATCAACGCGGCCAGCAAGGGCAGGCGTGCCTCGTGCCAGAGGAACCAGATCATTTGCCAACGAGAAGCGCCCAGTCCATACAGTTGCAGCCGCAAGCGCGGATCGAGGGACTGGAGCGCAGCGGCGGTCAACCCGGTCACGACGGGGAAGGAAATGATGACTTGCGCGATGATGATTGCGGCCGGGGTGTAAATCAGTTTCAAGTTTCCCAGCGGGCCAGAGCGCCACAGCATTATCGCCACGAACAGGCCGACCACCACAGGCGGCAATCCCATACCGGTGTTGACCATACTCAACAGGAAAGAGCGACCAGGGAATTTTCCCAGCGCCAGCAGCGTCCCAAACGGCAGGCCGATGAACAGGCTCAGCCCGGTTGCCAGGGCCGAGATTTGCAGCGAGAGAAGGGTGATTTGAAAAACTTCGGCGTCGAAGAGCATGAGTAATTCCGTAGGGGCTTCTGAGACCCGCCCTTACACGCGCGTTATTCTAATCCAAGATCAGCATCGGTCTTATCCGCATTGGGGAAGAACAACGGCTGACCGAATTCATTCACGCCAAACTTGCCGATGATTCCCTGCGTGGCCGGGGCGGTGAGGAATTTGGCAAAGGCCAGGGCGCCCTCGTAATTGACTTTGGCCCATTTCTCCGGGTTGACCGTGATGACATGGTACACGTTCAACAGCGCCGCATCCCCCTCGACCAGAATCTCCAGGTCGAGATTTTCCTTGCCAGCCAGGTAAGTGGCGCGGTCGGTGAGGATATAGGCGCCCTTTTCGGAGGCAATGGTCAGCGAGGCGCCCATGCCCTGGCCGCTGTTGATGTAGAAATCGGGGGAGAAGGTCGTCGGGTCGAGTTCGGCTTTTTTCCATAGCGCCAGTTCAGCCTTGTGCGTGCCAGAATCGTCGCCGCGCGTGATGAAGGGCGCTTTGGCGTCCGCAATCGCCTTGAAGGCGTCTACCACGGTCATGCCTTCGATGCCTGCCGGGTCGGCCATCGGTCCTGCGATGATGAAATCGTTGTGCATGACCAGGAAGCGATCCTTGCCCCAACCGGCATCCATCAGCGCCTCTTCGGAAGAAGGCGCGTGGACGAGCAGCACGTCGGCGTTGCCTTCTTCGGCCATCTTGAGGGTCGCACCGGTGCCAACCGCCACCGTCTGGACGGTGTAGCCGGTCTGTTCTTCGAAGAGAGGAATCAATACGTCCAGTAGGCCCGAATCCTGCGTGGAAGTGGTGGTAGCCAGGATCAAGGTCGAGTCGGCCGGCTTGGTCGCTTCAGCGACGATCTCCATGGGCGCAGACGCAGCGGTCTCGACCGGCGTGATGGGAGGCTGTGGCCCACAGGCAGCAAAGCCGAGGGTCAGTGCCATGCTGCTGAGGATGAAGCGGGTACGCAGTTTCATGGGTGCTCCTGGTAGAAAATCTTTGTGGGTAGCCGTAATGGTCAGTGGAGTTGGATCTGTTCCCCAGTGTGCGTGCATTCGTAACCGTGGAATCTGGCCATATCGCGCCGAAACCTGGCCGAATAGATATAGTCGAGCAAGACGCTCAACTGCCCCGATAGTTCACGAGGAAAGACCAGGTCATAGCGTTCGTCGAAGAGCGGGATGAAATCCAGGCCGTATTTTTGGGCGGCGGCTTGCAGGCCTAGACCAACGTCGGCCCGGCCCTCGGCGACGGCGCAGGCGGTGTCATTGTGGGTGTTGGCTGTGTGGGAATAACCGTTCACTCGTTCGATGGGGATGCCCAAACGCGCCAGTTCCGCGTCTAGCCAGAGACGGGTGCCGGAGCCGGGGTTACGATTGATGAAACGGAGGCCGGCCCGGGCCAGGTCAGAGGCGACTCGGACTCCCTTCGGGTTGCCCGGCGCGACCATGAGTCCCTGCGTGCGATGAGCCAGGGTCATCACTTCCATGTCGCGGTCGGGGAAGAGGCGGCGCACGTAAGGGGTGTTGTACTCGCCGTTTTCGTCCAGCAGGTGCGCGCCGCTGAACTGACACAGTCCCTGGCGCAGGTTGACCAGGCCATCCAGCGAGCCGACTGGCAGGGTGAACAAGAGGGCGTGGCGTTCCACATGTTCGGCGGCGGCTTCGAGCACCAGGTCGTGACTGCCCGAAAAGATGAGGGTCGGTTTTTTGCTATTGGGCAGTATCAGTTCTTGCAGCAAGAGGGCGCCGGCTTTGGCGCGGTAGAACTTTTCGATGACCGTACCTGTTTTGCGGATTTCGGCTAATTCGACCAGGCCCGCTGCCTGCAAGGCCAGGATGTGATGCCGTACCCAGGCCGGCGATTGACGCAGGACGCTGGCCAGTTGCGACAGGGTAGCCGGCTCGGCCATGAGCAGGCGCAGAATTTGCAAACGGCGCGGGTCGGCTAATTGCTTGATTTGCTCGAAGGCATGAATGGGCTGTATTTTTCGCATATCATTTAAGGAAAAACTTAATCGGCAGTGTACCATGAATGGAGCGATTTTGTCAAACAAGCCGTGGCGCAAGCATTAGTTTTGTACGGTAGTCAATGGCAGGATGTACACTTGTGCGTGCATACCTTTTGCTTTGTAACTGCTCAGGTCAAGACCCTAAAGGTCTCCTTTGCAATCGAAAATGTGTTTCAAGCCTGACCTGCCTGTAAATTCAGCCTTTCGATATGCGGAAAAGACCTTTAGGGTCTGTATTTGCGGTATTTGCGAAAATGGTTGAGTAGCTACGCTTTTTTAGCAAAAAACGGCATTTTCGTGCTGATTTGGAAATTTTAGGCTCTGCTCTCTTCGCGTTCTCGGCGGTTAAGGGTTTTTGCAGTAGAGTCATCTTTCCACAAAGGAGGCGGCTTGCTTCGGTAACATTATCTTTTGGCTCGACACGCCCCAACCTCTCTCTTTGGGAGAGGGACGTCGCGCATGAAATCAGCCATTCCCCTCCCTTTGGGGCGTGTGCCATTATGCCCAGAAAGGGTACGAAGTGGTAGAGGGATAGGGTGAGGAAGAACATCAATGCGAAAATGTGGCATTGTCGAACAGGGCAAACGCATCTAAATAGCGCTGGACAAGGAGAGAAGAGAAGGCTTATCATAGCAAGTCAAAAAGCATAGGAGATGAGACATGGAAAAGCCTGTTACGGCCACAATCGAGGAGCATTTTGGCAGCATCACGGATCCACGCATCGAGCGAACGAAGCTTCACAAGTTGATAGACATTTTGGTCATTGCGATTTGCGCGATGATTTGCGGCTGCGATAATTGGGAAGACATTGCAGAATTTGGCGAAGCGAAGCAGGAACGGTTTGCAACCTTTTTAGAATTGCCGAATGGTATTCCTTCGCATGACACCTTCAACCGCGTGTTTGCACGATTGAATCCGGATGAGTTTCGCAGCAGTTTCATGGCATGGATAAGTGCGACAAGCAAGTTGATTGGCGGTCAGGTGATTGCCGTAGATGGCAAGGTGTTGCGGCGTTCGCACGAGCGCGGGATTGGTCAAGCGGCGATTGATATGGTCAGCGCCTGGGCTTGTGAGAACCGACTGGTGCTGGGACAAATCAAGGTGGATGAGAAATCCAATGAAATCACGGCCATCCCACAACTTCTGAAAGCGCTGGAGATTTCGGGCTGTATTGTAACGATTGACGCTATGGGTTGCCAGACCGAGATCGCCAAAACGATTGTGGACGAAGGCGGCGATTATGTCTTGTCGCTCAAAGACAACCAGGACAACCTGTTTGAAGACGTACAAAAGCTCTTTGCAGACCTGGACAGTAGCCCGGCTCAAACCTACGCTTACGATTACGCGAAAACTGTCAGTAAAGGGCATGGACGGATGGAGATTCGTGAGTGTTGGACGATTTCCGACCCGGATACCCTGCGCCACTTGCGTGATTTTGAGAACTGGACCAAGTTGCTGACCGTATCGCGTATTCGTTCTCAGCGCTGGATTGGCGATGAAAAGACCTGCGAAGACCGTTTTCACATTGCCAGTATCGTCGGCGCAAAACGAGTACTTAACGCAGTACGCTCGCATTGGGGCATTGAAAACAGCCTGCACTGGACGCTTGATTTAGCTTTTGACGAAGACCGGTGTCGAGTACGTAAGGATAATGGCCCGGAAAATTTCGCCATCCTACGACACATCGCGCTTAACTTACTCAAACAAGAGCGGACCTGCAAACGCAGCATCAGGGGCAAGCGTCTTATAGCTGGCTGGCGAGAAGACTATCTGCTCAAGGTGCTTGCTGGCTGATCTCTGGCTCCAATTTAGATGCGTTTGCCCTGCATTGTCGAACTATTCAGGCAGAATAAATGTGCAGATTATGGTATCATCATTCCAACTCTTTCCCTGTCGAGGGAGCGTTTCATTGAGCCAAAGGAATCGAACCGGCTTGTTCTTTTGTTTGCTGCTAATCGTGACGCTGGCGACGTTTGCGCCACCGTCCTGGAGCGGTCGAATAGTGCGCGCTCAAGTGCCGGGAAAGGTCACTTTGCAAGCCCAGGCTGGTTTCGATGGCTATTGCAAAGCGGGACAATGGATTCCCGTGCGGGTGACGGTCGAAAACCAGGGAGCAGATTTGGAGGCCCGCGTGCAGGTCGCGACCCGCACAGGCCAGGAGAACGGCGCGATCTATGCTACCGATGTCAGTCTGCCGGCTACCTCGCGCAAGCAATTCTTCCTTTACGTTCAGCCTCCCGAAATCCTGCGTAACCTGACCGTCAGCCTGATAGCCGACGGGGAGACGCTAGCCAAGCAGTCAGTGAAGGTCTCTTGCCTGTCGGCTGAGAGTTTGTTGATTGGCCTGCTGACCGACAATCCCTCTTCCTACACTGCCTTGAACGCCATTCAACTTCAGGAGGGTTTCGTCCGTGTGGCCAAACTGCAAATTGCCGACCTGCCGAAGGATGCCCAGGGCTGGGATGCGCTGGATGCCCTGGTCGTCTCGGGCGTGGATACGGGCGCGTTGACGGTCGAACAACGGCAAGCCCTGGACGTGTGGCTGGCCGGCGGCGGGAGGCTGCTGGCTATCGGGGGGCCGCGTTGGCAAGAGACGCTGGCCGGGCTGAGAGAATTTCTGCCGGTCGAGGTGAGCGGGAGCCAAAATGTAGCCGATCTGTCTGCCTTGTTGGCTTATTTCCAGGCGTCAGAAACCCTGGAAACGGGAGCAGTTCTGGCGTCGGGGCAGATGCGGCAGGGTTCGCGCGCGCTCGTCTGGCAGGAGGGCATCCCGCTGCTGGCAGTGCGAGAGATAGGTTTTGGGCGCGCCTGGTATCTGGCTGCCGACCCTGCCTTGCAGCCTTTGAGCGACTGGAAGGGCATGAGCGAGGTGTACACCCGCTTGCTGACCGATCGCCCACCGCGCCCTGCCTGGGCAAACCGTCAATGGGACACCTACACCGCCACCCAGGCGCTTGCCACGCTTTCGGAACTGAGCGTCCCGTCCATTTTTTTGATCTGCGGCTGGCTGGGCGTCTATGTCTTCGTCGTTGGGCCGCTCAATTTCATCCTCTTGCGGCGAGTGAAACGCCCCGACCTGGCCTGGGTCACCGTTCCCGCTGTGGTGGTTGTCTTCACTGCCATGGCGTATATTTCCGGTTTCCTGACACTGGGCAATCGCCCGGTTCTCAACCGTCTGGCAATTGTCCAGGCCTGGGAAGGGGTAGATGAGGCACGCGCCCAGGGCCTGCTGGGTGTGTATTCTCCCCGCCGGGCTATGTACACGACCGAGTCGGGCGAAGGCTTTTTGTGCCTGCCTTTTGCCGGCGAAGAGAATTTGCAACCCACAGGCTGGTTGTCGCTCCGCCAGGATGCCCAAATCGTCCTGCCGGGCGTGCGTATCGAGCGCGGCGGGATGAAAGCGGTGGCTTTGGACGGTATCGTCCCTGCCCTGCCTTTCGCACACGACCTGCTGATTACCCTGGACGACCAGGACGCCATCCTGAGCGGCCGCGTGACCAACCTGAGCCAGGTCGTTTTGAAGGACGCTATATTGGTCACGCCGGCCGGCTTCGAAAAACTGGGAGATTTGTCACCTGGGGAGACTTCGCAGTCAGTCAAGGTAGTTTTTGGGGTCGCATCGGGCGGCGCCCCGTATAGCGATATTTTCTCTTCCCCTCTCTATTTCCCTGGAACCCCCTGGATGCAAACAGTCGAGGAGGAAGAGGCAAGACAAGGAACGTTGTTCCATGCGGCGCTGGCCTCCAACGCTTACGATGCTGTCAACTGGGGCATTTACCTGCTAGGCTGGCTGGACGAGCCGCTGCTCCAGGCAAACCTGCAAAGTGTTCAGCCTCGCGTTACCGGCGCTACGCTCTATGCGCTCCTGTTGCAGCCATCCACTACTTACGGAGCGGGGTTGTTGCATATCACGCCTCCTTTGTTTGCTTGGGAAGCCTCCATGCCAGACCGCACCCCTTACAACGGTGGCTATGGTCTCCCGCCAGAGGGATTGGTTCTACGTTTCAAAGTCGCCTTGCCTCTGCCGCAAGAGACCTCTGTACGCACATTGACGCTCGACCTGGACGGCTCTGGCGGCCCCAATGCTCTCCCTACGGCCTCCTTATGGGACTTCGAGCGCGGCGAATGGGTAGCGGTGCCGTATTCAGCCTGGGGCAAGATAGATGTTTCTGCTCCATGGCGTTATGTAGGCCCAGACCGCGAGGTGCGCCTCAAACTGGAAGGTAACCAAAATGATTGGTACGAACTCTATCATGCGACAGTGAATCTGGTGGTAGACCCATGACTCCCATTGTCGAAATCGAAGGTCTGAGCAAGCGCTTCGGGAAACGCACGGCGGTGGACGGTCTCACATTGTCCATCCAGAGCGGCGAGATCTTTGGCCTGGTCGGCCCCAATGGCGCCGGCAAGACCACCACCATGCGCATGTTGGTCACGCTGCTCCGCCCAGACCAGGGCGAAATGCACGTGGGCGGTTACTCGGTGCGTAAATCGCCGCGTGACGTGCGCCGTCTGTTGGGTTTCATGCCCGATGTCTTCGGCGTCTACGGCGATATGACGGTTTGGGAATATCTGGATTTCTTCGGCGCTTGCTACAAGATTCCTGCACCCCAGCGCGCCGCCCTGATTCGCGACCTGCTGGATTTGGTGGACATCGCTCACCGCCGCGACGACATGGTAGATACGCTCTCGCGCGGACTGAAGCAGCGCCTCGCCCTTGCCCGCGTCTTGATCCACGACCCCGTCGTTCTCATCCTCGATGAGCCGGCCTCGGGCCTCGACCCTCGCGCCCGCGTGGAAATTCGGGAACTTCTCTTGGAAGTAGCGCGTCTGGGAAAGACCATCCTCTTTTCCAGTCACATCCTGGCCGACGTGGCCCAACTATGCACGCGCGTGGGTATAATGGAGGCAGGGAAATTGGTGGCACTCGGCACGCTCGATCAACTCAGCCAGCAACTTGTACCGCATCGCCTGGTGCGCGTGGCCTTCTTGTCGGGCGTGAAGAGGGAGGAGGCGCAGACTGCCATCTCTCGCCTGCCTGGTGTGACGCAGGTGCGCCCACAAGACGGACTGGAGGGCGCCGACTGGCCCTCGCTGGAAGTGGAATTCAGCGGCGATGATGAGGCTTTGCACAAACTGTTGGCTGCCATGCTCGCACAGGGCCTGCCGGTGGTGCGCTTCAGCGAAGAGACTCAAAATCTGGAAGAAGTCTTCCTGCGCGCCACGCGCGGTATTGTTTCGTAGTGGATTGGATACACAGGTAGACAGGTAGACAGGTACACAGGTAGACAGGTAGAGGTAGATATGAGCGTCCAATCATCCAAGCGCCCCACCACTTTTTCTTTACTCCCTACTCTCTACTCTCTATTCTCTTCCCTCTACTCCTTGCTCAGCGAAAACCCGGTCATCCGCAAGGAATTTCGCGGGCGGATGCGCGGCCGGCAGAGTTTCGTCTTGCTGTTCGTCTATTTGTTGGTCATTAGCCTGCTGACCTTATTGATTTATTCTGTGGTTGCTATGGAGGGCTCCTATGCCTGGGACGCCGATTACCGGCAAGGTGTGGGCAAAGCGGTGTTTGGCACGGTAGTGTTGTTGGAGTTGACGCTGGTGGCGCTGATCGGCCCTTCTCTCACCGCCGGCGCTATCGCTGCCGAGCGCGAACGCCAAACCCTGGAGCTCTTGTGCACGACTCTTCTTTCCGCACGCGCTCTGGTGGCCGGGAAACTCGGTTCGGCGCTGGCGTTTCTTTTCCTGCTCATTTTCTCAGCCTTGCCTATTCAGAGCATCGCCTTTTTGTTGGGAGGGGTGGAACTGGCAGAGTTGCTCATCTCTGGCCTGATGCTGGCGGTGACGGCGGTCTTCTTCTGCTCGCTGGGGTTGTTCTTTTCCAGTTTCATGCGGCGCACCAGCGGTGCAACGACTGCCTCGTATGCGAGTATTCTGCTTGCCCTGCTGGGGGGAGCAGGCTTGTTCTTGTGGGTGGGTCTCAGCGAAGCCTTGTATCAGTTTGGCGCTTCCTCATCATCCTTGGCCACCGTTCACGACAATTTCCTGAATATCATCTTGTGGATGCTCATTTCGACCAACCCGATCCTGGCGGCTATCTTCAGTGAAGTTGTGCTGGTGGAGGAGCAAAATCTCTTCTATACCAATGCCGCCAACAATTCGTCCTTGATAGGGTCGAGTAACTTTTACTTGCCGTCGCCGTGGATCATCTTCACTGTGGTCTATCTTTTTCTGGCTTTTCTCTTGATTCTGGTGAGCGTTTATTTCGTCAAGCGGCCGGAGCGGTGAGGTGTAATGCGTGAGACGTGAAACGTAAAACGTAAAGCGTAAAACGTAAAGCGGAAGGCATGAGGTGATGAACGCTTGGAGCGAACTTTCTCTTGTTTTGAGAGGCTGGATGCGTTGGTTGCGCTTGCGGCGCGGATTGACTTGGGGCCTGCGCGGACTGGTCACGGGGCTGGCGCTGACTCTGCTGCTCGGCGCGGCTGGGATGTGGCAGGCGCGCCTGCTGCAAGCCGAGTTCCTGGCATTGGCCGGCGCGCTGGCTCTGACAGGTTCTGCGCTGGCAGGTCTGATTGCTTTCCTGTGGCCGCTGCGCCCGCTGGAGGCGGCGCGCTATTGCGATCGCGCCTTTCGCCTTGCAGAGCGCGTCAGCACGGCGCTGGAATTTGCAGATACTCCCGCCAGCGACCTGTTGGACAGACAGGCGCAAGACGCTTTGCAAGTTGCTCGCACGGTGCGACCCGCTCACGACCTGCCCTTGCGCTTCTCCCGCGTCGAGAGCCTGCTGGCGCTGACCCTGGTTGTGGCCATTGGCCTGACGACCTGGCGCGGCGAGACCTGGTTCCAGGCTGCCCAACAGGCCCGCGCTGTGCAAGCAGCCGTGCAGGAGCAGGGACAGGCCATTGCCGAGATGTTGACGACCATCGAAAACAACCCCAACCTGAGCGAGGAGCAAAAGCGCGCCCTGTCCAAGCCGCTGGAAGAGGCCTTGACCGCTTTGCACGATAATCCTTCCCTGGAAGGTTCGGTCTCGATGCTGACCGCGGCCGGCGAGAAACTGCAAGCCCTGAGCGACCCACAAGCGCAAGAATTGGCGCGGGCGTTGGGCGAGGCCGGGCGGCAGTTATCCTTGCAGCAGGGCAGTCCGTTGCAAGAGATGGGGCAGCAACTGGCGCAAGGGGATGCAGTGGCGGCGGCAACGCAATTGAGCCAATTGGACATGAGTAACTTGAGCCAGGCAGAAGCCGAGGCGCTGGCAAGTCAGTTGGAGGCGCTGGCCGAATCACTGGCGGCGCTCGACCCGCAATTGGCGGCGCAGTTGAATCAGGCCGCGCAGGCTCTACGGCAAGGCGACCTGGCGACGGCGCAACAGGCCCTGCAGCAGGCCGTTCAGTCGTTGGCGCAAGCCGGTCAGCAAATGGCCTTCTCGCAGGCAGCCGGGCAGGCGGCCGTGCAATTGCAACAAGGCGCCGGGCGGGTGCTGGCGGCTGGCGGAGGCAGTCAGGGGAATCAGGGAACGGCCAATGCGCCAGGGGCAGCGGAGGGCGGCCAGAGCGGGGCAACGGCTGGGGGCGCGGGAGCAGGCCGCGGGGAGGGCGAGGCGGGGTCGTCTCAGCCGGGGGGCGAGGCCGGCAGTTCTCCCATTCCACAAAACAATGGCCCTGGCGATGGCGGCGAGCGCGCCTATGAACCCATCTATGCCCCCAGTCTGCTGGGCGGTGAGGGCGGCCCACTGGTTGGACTTCCCCAGGGAGGCCAGGATGGCGAGGTCATCGGCGTAGGGCCGACAACTCCAGGGAGGGAAGGCGACAGTTTGGTACCGTATGATGAAGTGTATGTGCAGTACGAAGAGGTCAATCGCCGCGCGCTGGAGAATGGTCAGGTGCCGCTTCAGTTCATGCAGATCATCCGCAACTATTTCGATGCTTTGAAGCCGTGAGGAAGAGATGAGTCAGTTTTCGGTGCCTCCAGATACCGCTATTTCCGATGGAGATGCTGTCGAGCAGTTTCGTCAGACCGCCGCGCGAATCGAGCAGGAGGTGGGGCGGGTCATCGTTGGCCAGAGCGAGGTGGTGCGGCCCGTCCTGGTGAGCATCCTGGCGGGCGGACATGTCTTGCTGGAGGGCGTACCGGGCCTGGGCAAGACGATGTTGATTCGCACGCTTGGGCAGGCGTTGGATTTGAAATTCTCGCGCATCCAGTTCACCCCCGACCTGATGCCGTCCGATATCCTCGGCACGGAAATTCTGGCCGATCAGGATGGACGCCGCTCGTTTCAGTTTCGTCCAGGGCCGTTGTTCGCCAACCTGGTGCTGGCCGATGAGATCAACCGCGCCACGCCCAAAACGCAGTCGGCGTTGCTGGAAGCCATGCAGGAAGGCTCGGTGACGGTGGCCCAAAAGACGTATTGCCTGGATGAGCCGTTCTTCGTCATGGCCACCCAGAACCCCCTGGAAATGGAAGGCACTTATCCCCTGCCCGAAGCGCAACTGGACCGTTTCTTCTTCAAGGTGAACGTAAACCTCCCAGACGTGGCTGAGATGGCAGAAATCTTGCAACGCACCACTGGCCAGGAGACGCCAGCGGCGCGCAGGGCGGCCAGCGGCGCTGACATCCTGCGCATGCGCGAACTGGCGCGAGCCGTGCCGGTGACCTCGCATGTGCGCGAGTACATTGCCAGGCTGGTGCTGGCCACTCATCCCGATGATGCGTTGGCTCCGCCATTGGTCAAGAAATATGTGCGTTACGGCGTTTCACCGCGCGGCGGGCAGGCCTTGATGTTGGGCGCTAAAGTGACTGCTCTGCTGGCTGGACGTTACAACGTGGCCTTCGAGGATGTCCATGCCGTTGCCTTGCCTGCGCTGCGTCACCGCCTGCTGTTGAATTTCGACGGCCTGGCAGAAGGTATCAGGCCGGATGATATTATTGCTGAAGTGGTAAAGTTAGATAGTCTGATAGTCTTATAGTCTATAAACTATAAGACTCCAAGACCCCCTCATGCTCTTTGACGAACCCACCCTGCGCAAATTGACTCAACTCACACTGGTGGCTGCGCGCATCCGCGCTGGGGCCATCAAGGGCGAGCGTCGTTCCTCGCGGCGCGGCAGCAGCGTGGAATTTGCCGATTACCGCGCCTATGCGCCCGGCGACGACCTGCGGCGGTTGGATTGGAACATCTATGCTCGCCTGGAACGTCCCTTCATCAAGTTGTTCGAGGAAGAAGAAGACCTGGCCGTCTACCTCCTGCTGGACGTTTCGCGTTCGATGCGATGGGGAGAGGCCGACCTGGACAAGTTCCAATATGCTTTACGTCTGGCAGCAGGCTTGGGCGCCATCACGCTGGCCTCCGGCGACCGGCTGGTTGTGGCCGCTTTACGGGATGGCGGCGTGGCGCAGGAGTTCGGCCCCGCGCGCGGGCAGACGGCCTTGCCACGTCTGTTCCGCTTTCTGGAGGAATTGGAAGCGGCCGGGCAAACCGATTTGGACGCCTCGCTGCGGCAGTTCTTCGTCACCCCGCGCCGCGCCGGGCTGGTCATCCTGATTTCTGACCTCTTCTCAGGGCAAGCCCTTCGACCAGGCTCAGGGCAGGGCTGGGAAACCGGGCTGCGCCAGGCTTTAGGACGCGGCCACGAAGCCGCCCTGCTGCACGTCCTGGCGCCCGATGAACTCGACCCACCGCTGAGCGGCGACCTGCAACTGGTGGACGTCGAGAGCGGTCATGCGCAGGAGGTTTCACTCGATGGCGGGCTACGCGCGCTTTATCGTCAGCGAGCGCGCGCCTGGCTGCAAGCCACGCAAGCAGCCTGTCGCAAGCAGGGCATCCGCTATCTCGAACTGACCACCAGCCTGCCCTGGGATCGCGCCTTGCTGCTCGAAATGCGCCGCGCTGGGATTGTAAGATAGATGAAATTCCTCACCCCTGCTGCCTTTGGTTTTCTGGCGCTTGCCCTCCCTATCCTGCTGCTCTACATGCTCAAATTGCGGCGCAAGCCGGTGCAAGTCTCCTCCACGCTGCTGTGGGAACAACTATTGCGCGACCGGCAAGCCAACGCCCCCTGGCAAAAACTCCGCCGCAACCTGCTCCTGTTCCTGCAACTGCTCATCCTGGCGGCGCTGTCGCTGGCGCTGGCGCGTCCTGCCGTGCGGATGCCGGTGGCGGTCAGCGGCTCGCTGATCGTACTGCTGGACGCCTCCGCTTCGATGAACGCCGCTGACGCGCCCCCCTCGCGCTTCGAGACCGCCCGACGAGCCGTCCAGGACCTCATCAACGGACTCCCGCCCGCTTCGCGCCTGACCCTCATCCTGGTCGGCCGTACCCCGCAGGTTTTAGCCGCCGCGGAAACGGACCCTGCCCGGCTGCGCGAGGCGCTTGCCTCTGCCCAGGTCACGCAGGGCGGCGCCGACTGGCAGGCGGCCTTTGCGCTGGCGGCCGGCGCGGCGCAAGGCAGCCGCGAGGTGACCACCGTCATCGTCTCCGACGGCGGACTGCCGCAGAGCGGCTTGCCCTCCCTGCCTGGCGAGGTGCGCTACCTGCCCATCGGTGCGGACGAAGACAACCTGGCCATCACGGCGCTGGCGTTACGCGCCTCCGCTGGCGGGCCGCAACTGTTCGCCGAGGTGACCAATTACGATCAGACGACCCGCGAGGCGCTGCTGTCGTTCTACCTGGGCGAGACTTTGCTGACCGCCCGCCGCTTGAGCGTGCCGCCGGCCTCCAGTCGCAGCCTCACGCTGGACGATTTGCCAGACCAACCCGGCGTGTACCAGGCGCGCCTGTCTGACCCGCGCGGGAACGCCAAATTGGATTCCCTGTCTCTCGATGACGTCGCCTTTGCCGTCTATCAGGCTGCCTCGGCGCGGCGCGTTCTTCTGGTCTCGCCGGGCAACCTGTTCCTGGAGCAGGCGCTGGCGGCTATGCCGGGCATCCGGCCGTTCCGTGCCTTGCCAGGGCCAGATGGCAGACCGCAAATCCCCACAGAAACATTCGACTTGTATGTCCTGGACGGCTTGCTGCCCGACCCGCTGCCCGCCGGCAACTTGCTGTTCGTCAACCCGCCGAGCAATCCCCTCTTCCCAGTCGGCGAATCGTTCGACGACATGACCGGCCTGCAAGTGCATGAACATCCGCTTACCCGCTTCGTGGACTGGGGCAACGTCCACGTCATGCAAGCGCGGCACGTGCAACGGCCTCCCTGGGCCGAAACGCTGGTGGAGACGCAAGCCGGGCCGCTGGTCTTTGCCGGCGAGACGAATGGCCGCCGTATCGCCGCCCTGACCTTCGACCTGCGCGAGAGCGACCTGCCGCTGCAAGTGGCCTACCCTATCCTGTTCGCTAACCTGCTCGATTACCTGGTCCCGCCCAGCGCCTTCGACGCCTCGCGGGCGCTCCAGCCGGGTGAGAGTCTGACCATTCAACCGCCTGTGGACGTCGAACAAGTGGTGGTTGTCTCACCCTCGGGCCAGGCGTATGCCTTCACCCCGCTGGCGGGCCCCTTCACCTTTACCGAGACCGGCGAACTCGGTTATTACGCCGTCAACTTCCTGAAAGGGGACGCCACCGCTTATCAGACCTTTGCCGTCAACCTGTTCGATCCCCTCGAATCGGACATCCGTCCGCGCGCCACAATCCAGGTAGGCAGTGTCCAGGTAGCCTCCAGCGCCGCCGAACAGGCCGGTCAGCGCGAGGTGTGGCCCTGGCTGGCGGGGCTGGCTTTGCTCATCTTGCTGGTGGAGTGGCAGGCATACCACCGGCGTGTCATTGCAAGCCTGCGCTGGCCGGGTAGCCTTGCGTGGTTGGCGCAAAAGGCATATCGCCCGTCCTGGCCGGGCCAGGGAGGCCAGGCAGGCGAAGCAATCTCCTCCTCGCGCCAGGAGACTGCTTCGGCGGAAGTGCGCCGCCTCGCAGTGACATCCAAGAAGAGAGGGGGCGCATGACCTTCACCGCGCCGCTCTTCCTGCTGTTGCTGCTGCTTGCGCCGCTCGTGGCCTGGCTGGGCTGGCCGGCCCCAGGTCCAGGGAAGAAGCGGGAGGTCGTCTCGCTGGCACTGCGGCTGATTATCCTCCTCTGCTTGATCTTGTCGCTGGCAGGGATGGAAATCGTGCGCGGCGGGGACAACCTGGCGGTCGTCTTCCTGGTGGACGTCTCCGATTCGATGCCGCCCGCCGCCGTAAGCGCCGAAATGGACTACCTGCGCCAGGCACTGGCTACGATGGGACCAGATGACCAGGCCGCCATCGTGCTGTTCGGCGCAGATGCGCTGGTGGAACGCCCCATGCGGCCAGGCGCAGAACTGGGGCAAATCACCTCCGTTCCTGTCACCAATCAAACCGATCTGGCCGAAGCCATCCGCTTGGGATTGGCGCTCTTCCCGCCCGGCGCAGCGCGGCGCATGGTCGTCCTCTCGGACGGCGTACAAACCAGCGGCGACTCGCTGGCGGCCGCTCGCCTGGCAGCCGCTTCGGGCGTGCAAATCGTGGCGGTCCCATTCGTGACCGAGACGGCTGCCGAGGCGCTGGTAGCCCAAGTGGACGCGCCCGCCCGCTTACGCCCCGGCGAGCAGTTCGATCTGAACGTCACCGTCCAGGCCAGCCAGCCGATTCGAGCGGTGGTGCGCGTGCTGGCCGGCGCCGAGACCGTCTATCAGGCCGTTCACGACCTGCGGCGCGGCGCGCAGACCTTCAGCCTGCCGCTCACTGCCGGGCAGCCTGGCTTCGTAACCTACCAAGTGCAAATCGAGCCTGAGGGAGCCTCGTCCCCCCAGGGGGACACTTTCTACCAGAACAATCGCCTGGATGCTTTCTCGCTGGTGGAGGGGCCGCCGCGCATCCTGATGGTTGCGCCGCCGGCCGGCGAGCCTTTGCCTGGCGGGGGGACGCGCCCCGACGAGACCTCCGCTTTGCTGGCCGCCCTGCAAGCGGCTGGCTTTAGCGTGGAATTGGTGACGCCCGCTTACCTGCCTACCCATCTGCCGTCGCTGGCGCAATACAACGCCGTGTTGCTGGTGGACGTGCCGGCGCGGCAACTCGGCATGAGTCAAATGGAAGCCCTGCAAACCTACGTGCGCGACCTGGGCGGCGGGCTAGCGGCGGTGGGCGGCCCCAGCAGTTTCGGCATGGGCGGCTATTACGACACCCCGCTCGAGGCCGCCTTGCCGGTAGACATGCAAATCAAGGATGAGCAACGCCGCCCCACCCTGGCGCTGGTATTCATCGTTGATCATTCCGGCTCCATGTCCGAGACCAGCGGCGGCGTCACCAAGCTGGAACTGGCCAAGGAAGCCGTAGCCCGTTCACTCGACCTGGTGTTTCCCACCGACCGGGTAGGCGTAATCGCCTTCGACGATACGACCAAATGGGTCGTGCCAATGACCGACCTGACCGAGCCGGAGGCAGCCCTGGCAGCCGTAGCGAGCATCCAAATTGGCGGCGGCACCGATATCCTGGCCGGCCTGCAAGCCATGGCCAAAGTCTTGCCAGATGAACCGGCCAAAGTAAAACATGTCATTTTGCTCACTGACGGCGGCGCCGACCCAACCGGCATCCCCGAACTGGTCGAGCGGCTGTACGCCGAGAACGGCATCACCCTTTCCACAGTAGGCGTGGGACGCGACGCCGCGCCCTTCCTGGAAGACCTGGCTGCCCAGGGAGGCGGGCGCTACCACTTCACCGCCGACCCGGCCAGCATTCCAACTATCTTCACCGAGGAGACCTCCCTGGCCACACGCGCCTACCTGGTCGAAGAGACCTTCTTTCCCAAGCAGGTCAATCCCTCGCCCATCCTGGCGGGCATTTCCAGCCTGCCATCCTTGCGTGGCTATGTGGCCTCCAGCCCCAAGTCGCTGGCGCAGGTCATCCTCGTATCCGACCAGGGCGATCCCATTCTGGCAGTCTGGCAGTATGGACTGGGACGCTCGTTGGCCTTTACCTCCGACGCTAGCGGACACTGGGCGCGCGACTGGCTGCGCTCCGAGCAATTCGCCGTCTTCTGGGCGCAAGCGGTGCGCGCCATCCTCAGCGAGACGCGCCAGGCGGCTCTCGAAATGGATGTCAGTCTGCAAGGCGAGCGCGCGCGCCTGACGTTGGATGCCCTCGACCTGGATGGCTCGTTCCTGAACGGCTATCACGTGGAGGCCAGCCTGGTCTCGCCGGACGGAAAAGCCCAAAACCTCACCCTGCGCCAGAGCGCGCCGGGTCGCTATGAAGCCGACTTTATCCCCACCCAGCAGGGCGTCTATCTCATCCGCTTTTCTGGGCAAGCGCCAGATGGGAGACGCTTTGTCGAGACAACCGGCTGGACATTGTCTTATTCCCCCGAATATCGCCGCCTCGAACCGGACCCCGATCTGCTGCTGCGCTTGGCGGCTCTTACCAATGGGGCGAAATTAATTTCGTCCCACCCAGCGGGCGTCTTTTCCCATGACATTGGCGCCTTGCACGCCTCCCACCCGGCCTGGCCCTGGCTGTTGGCGTTGGCGGCGCTGTTGCTGCCCTTCGACGTCGCGTCTCGTCGCCTGCTGCTCACCCGCCGGGATTTTCTGCGTCTGTGTGACGCGCTGCGTGTAAGGATCGCCAGGCGCAAACCCGCTCCCTTGCCGGCCGATGCCCGCCTGGATGCTCTGCGTCAGGCCAAAGAGCGGGCGCGTGCCGCTGCGCCGTCCAAACCTGCGAGGGCTTGGGAATCTGTCGAGCCTGTCGAGACACAGCCACCACTCCCCGCCCCAATTACCCCGTCCAAGCCTCTGCCTGGCAAGCCTGCGCCTGGGCCGGCCGCCTCTCCGGTGGAGACTACGGAAATGCTGCTGAAACGGAAGCAGGCCCGGCGGAGTCAGAACGAAGGCGGACGCGCCCGCCTATCCG
>FWWM01004995.1_pt1 | contig 26382 bp, 22 predicted proteins | sample 2228351 | NCBI WGS metagenome assembly FWWM01 (sample SAMEA103939774, study PRJEB20133) | metagenome
CGCTAGGGCTGGCCAGAACCAACGGAAATCCAGCAAGGCGCAAATAGAACGCTAATCTGATGCGATGAGATTGGTAGTATGGGCAGTGAAGCACACTATCAACAGACGGTAGGCGAGATCAAGCTGGTGCGTCCATTCATCGATGCGCTGGCCGAAGTGGCCGACTTTCGGCAGCAGCCGCAGTATGAGTTGAAGATCGTGTTGACGGTGATCGTGCTGGGGTTGTTGTGCGGGCAGAATAGCGAACGGCGCATCGCCATTTGGGCGCAGCACATGCCGGTGAGCCTGCGGCGGCGCTTGAAGTTGCCGCATCTGCGCGTGCCCAGTCGCTCCACGATTCAACGCACGGTGGCGCAAGTGAACGTGGACAGTCTGGTGCAGGCGTGGTCCACGTGGGCGGAAGAAGCCATGCAGGGTTGGCTGCCGCCCGACCGGCTCCACGGGCTGGCTATTGATGGCAAGACTGTGCGGGGCAGCGCAGACCGCGCATCCGGGGCAGCCGCACTTGAAGTGCTGGGCGCGATGGTGCATCAGTTGGGCGTCATGTTGGCCAATCAGCCCATCCCCGAAACGACCAGCGAACATGGCGCATTGCAGCCGTTTCTCGAAAGCCTGCTGCTGGAAGGCCGCGTGATTACGCTAGATGCTGCGCACACCAACCCGACAACCGAACAGACGATTGTGCAAAAAGGGGGCACTATCTCCTGCGCGTGAAAGCCAACCAGCCATCTTTGCTCGAAGCCTTGCACGTGTGGTTTGACCCTCACCCGCAGCCGGACACCGTCGCGTGGCGCACCACCGAGAAGCGGCACGGTCGCGTGGTGCGCTACCACGTGCGTGCCACGACTGCTCTGAACGACTATCTGCGCGATGAGTTCGGCTGGCACTCCGTTGGACAGTGCCTGTGCATCCAGCGCGATTGTCTGACCACAGCTACCGGCGAACGCACCACCTACACCCATTACGCCCTCACCGATCTGTCGCCGCGACAAGCCGATGTCCGCACCCTGTTTGGTTTGTGGCACCAGCACTGGCACATTGAGAACAAGGGACACTGGGTGCGCGACGTTGACTTCGCAGAAGACCGCTGTTCCGCTCGCCGCCATCACGCGCCGCGCGTGCTCGCCACCTTGCGCGACATGGTCATCGGTCTGCTCAGACTGGCGGGGGCGGCTTCAGTCGCCTCTGCGCGCACGACACTCAGCGTCAACTTGCATCACGCCGCCTCGATTGTTGGTGTCCCATTTGATTGAGCCAGCCCTATCCAGCACAGGATCCAGGGTCGAATTCCAGCTGGCCTCTGTTCGCGGCCGATTCGATGGAGCATCAGCCATACACAGCGGCCTCCCAACCATCAACAAGCGACACTAGGACACCGGCTCCATGCGACGTCACATCATTGCAGGAATTGTAATCACCTTGCTCACCATCGCCGAGAGCAGCCTGCTGCCGCTGGTGGTGGGGACCAGCTTCCGACCCAACCTGGTGCTGATTGCTTCTGCGACGTGGGCGGCTATCCGCGGCGACGAGGGCTTTATCTGGGCGGCCGGCGGCGGACTGCTGCTCGACTTACAGTCGGGAGCGCCGTTCGGCATGCACATGCTCGGGTTGATCGCGGGCAACGCGCTTGCTGCAGCGCTGGATCGGGTGCCGATCCCTATCCCCATCCTGCGCAGCATGAACTGGGTGCTCGTGACAACGGTCGTCTATCACATCGTGGCCCTGATTGTGTTAGCATTGGCGGACAGAGCGTTCGACATCTCGATCGGTTTCACGAACGTGGCATTGCCCAGTCTGGTCGTGAATTTGATTCTGACGATTCCGGCGCATATCATCCTGACCCGAGTCCAGTCGCGATTGCGCGAACAGGAGCGCTTCCTCCCCGAACGATGAACACCCAGCCCGTGCAGCCGGAGAATCCGCGCCATTCGGCACCGCGCTCGCGGGGATGAAGCAGGCATGCCAGGCCAAGGCTGCGACGAAGTACTGCTATGCTGCTCGACGAGCTTCCCATCCAAAAGCGCACCAGCCAGACGCCTCCCCCTGACAACGAAGGGGGGCGCCTTCGTCTGATTCTGCTATCTGTTGGAGTGATCGTCGTGTTCGTCGTGCTGGGCATCCGGTTGTTCGACCTGCAGGTGAACCGCCAGCAGACCTTCAGCGCCCAGGTCAGCGAACGAAGCGTGATCGAGCGATCGCTGCCGGCCACGCGCGGTTTGATCTACGACCGCAACGGAGAAGCACTCGTCCGCAATGCACCTGCCTATCGGGTGGCTATCGTCCCAATCCAACAGGTGCGCTATCCCGACAACCCCATCCGTCAGCGCATCGAGCGCATGGCGATGTACAACAAACTGGCTGCCATGATCAACCAGCCCGGCGTAACGGCCGGGGACATCTACACCAAGGTCACCAGCAGGGACGCGTTGTTCGCTCCCTACCAGCCCACGGTGATTGCCGACAACGTCCCACGGGAGGTGGCCCTGGCGATTCAAGAACAGTCGCTGACGATGCGCGGCGTCGTCGTGCAGACGGTTGGCTCGCGTGAGTATCCATACAAAGAGCTGTTGGGCAACATCCTGGGCTACACCGGCAGGATCATCAAGGAGATGATTGATCGAGAGCCGGAGCGATACTCTCGCGAGATCTACGACTATGACAACGACCGCGTAGGCATCACCGGCATCGAGCGCGCCGTCGAAGAAGAAGTGCGCGGCCAGAAGGGCAAACGCGCGGTGCTGGTAGATGCCTCGTTCGAGGAGCTCAGGGTGCTGAGCGAGACGCCACCCATCAACGGCAACAGCGTGCGGCTGACGATAGACCTACGGCTCCAACAAATCATTAGCGATGTGCTGATCTCTGCGATGAAGGAACGCGGTGCGCCGCGCGGCGCGGTAGTCGCGCTCGACCCGAACAACGGCGAGATCCTTGCCATGGTCAGCGTGCCCGGCTACGACAACAACCTGTTCGCCCGGGGTATCTCGGCGGAGCAGTTCAAGACATACCTGGAAGACCTGCACCTCCCGTTGATCAACCATGCCACACAAGACCGCGTGCCGCCTGGCTCGACGTTCAAAATCATCACCGCGGCGGCGCTGTTGCAAGAAGGTGCAGTGGACGAACGCACGGTGGTGTTCGACCCCGGCATCTTCATCCTGCCGGATCAATACGACCCCACCAACCCCGACCGAGGCCAGAAGTTCTATTGCTGGAAGCGCACCGGCCATGGCCCGCAAACCATTCGCGACGCGCTGCGCAACTCGTGCGACACCTACTTCTACAAGACGGTGGGCGGCTTTGCCGAGGGCAATGAAAACTTCGCCGGCATGGGGCCGGATAAGCTCGCCCAATGGGCGCAGGAATTCGGCATCGGCGAGAAGACCGAGTTGAACATCGACTACAGCGTGGGCATCGCACCGACGAAGAACTGGAAGCTGCGCAACATCGGCGAGATCTGGACCACGGGCGACAGCTATAACGCCGCCATCGGACAGGGATACGTGCTTGCCACGCCGCTGGAGATGGCGAACGCGACAGCTGCCATCGCCAACGGAGGCACACTCTACCACCCGCAGATCGTCCGCGAGGTGATCAACGAGCGGGGTGAAGTCGTCAAATCCTTCACACCGAAGGTCATTCGCCAGCTTCGGCTCGACCCGTACTACGTCCAGCTCATTCAGGATACGCTGTGGCGCGTGGTCAACGAGCAGGGCGGCACAGCCTGGACTTCGCGCCTGGAAGGATTCGAATATGCCGGCAAGACGGGCACAGCCGAGTTCTGCGACGACGTTGCGCGAAAGACCGGCATCTGCTACGACGGGATACAGATCCAGCCCACACATGCCTGGTTCGTCTCGTATGCGCCGGCCCAGAATCCGCAGATCGCCATGGCTGTGTACGTGTGGAATGGAGGCCAGGGTTCAGGCGTCGCTGCGCCCATCACCCAACGCATCTACAATCGCTACTTCAACCTGGGCATCCCCGAAGACAAATTGGCGCCGATCGAGCGAAGCGATTCGGAATGATCACGATCAAGGGTTTCAAACAAGGGCTGTTGATCATCTTCAGCGGTCCACCGGATGAGCCATGGCTCACGCGACTGCGCGAGCTCGAAGCCAGGCTGAACACGAATCCCGGATTCTTCAAGGGCGGCAGCGTGGCCTTCGACGTGAAGGCCATGTCACTCAGCGAAGACGACCTGCGCCGCGCGATCGCGTTGTTGGATTCACACGAGGTCACGCTTTGGGCCGTGCTCTCGCAGGATGAAGCCACCTGCGCCCGCGTACGATCGCTCGGGCTGGCCGACCGGCTAACCCCATCCGCCCCAACCGCAGCGCCGGTCTCAGCGGCTCGTGTCGGGACGGACGATGTCGCACCACCCAGGGCCGGGGCTCCTGTCCAATCTCCAACCGTCGAGGAGCACCATGCCGATGGCACAGATGGGTTGCTGGTCCGACGCCGCGTGCGATCCGGCCAGGTGCTGCGGCATCCGGGCCACATCGTCGTCATCGGCGACGTCAACCCTGGCGCACAGTTGATCGCGGGCGGTGATATTATTGTGTGGGGCAGGTTGCAAGGCACGGCACATGCAGGCGCCTTGGGCGATGACCGCGCCGTGATCTGTGCGTTGGAGATGTCTCCGGGCTTCGTCCGCATCGCCGATGCCACGCGTGCCCCGCGACCGGGCGAGCGCCGAGGCCGCAACAAAGCCGGCGGCGCCGAAATGGCGCGGATCGAAGACCAACAAATCGTGTTCGTGGTTTGGGACAAAGCTGCTCGCGCATTCGAATCAGGGTGAGATTGGCGCAGCCGTGCTCGGTGTAAAGATCGCATAGACGAAGACATCCATGGAAGAGAAAGTTATCACCGTGACGTCGGGCAAGGGGGGCGTGGGCAAGACAACCACCACAGCCAATATCGGCTCGGCGCTGGCACTGCTCGGCAAGAAGGTCGTGGTCCTGGATGGCGACATCGGTCTGCGCAACCTGGACATCGTGATGGGCCTAGAGAATCGCATCGTGTACGACATCGTGGACTATGTGGAGGGGCGCTGTCGGCTGCGACAGGCGCTCATTCGCGACAAACGCGCCCCTGAGCTGTATCTGCTGCCCACCGCACAGACGCGCGACAAAACTGCCATCAACCCGGAGCAGATGGTGCAGGTGTGCGATGAGCTGCGGAAGGAGTTCGACTACATCGTCATTGATTCGCCAGCGGGCATCGAGCAAGGCTTCCAGAACGCGCTTGCGCCTGCCGATCGGGTGCTGGTGGTCACCAACCCGGAGGTGTCTTCGGTGCGCGATGCAGATCGGGTGATCGGCCTGGTGGAGTCGCACGAGAAGGGACCGGTGCAGTTGATCATCAACCGGTTGATCGCCGCGCGTGTCAAGAAGCAAGAGATGCTTTCGACACAGGACATCATGGACGTGTTGTCCACCGAGATCATTGGCATCGTGCCGGAGGACGAAGCGATCCTGTCATCATCCAACCGGGGCACGCCGGTGGTGTTCAACGGCCGGAGCCCGGCCGCGATCGCCTATCGCGACATCGCGCGTCGCCTGCTCGGCGAGGACGTGCCGCTCACCCAACCGCAGGCCACATCCTGGTGGCAACGGTTGCTCGGCAAGACGGAATGAGGGCATCGGCCGGCCGATGGGATCACAGGCACAGCCCAGACAACGGCGATCGGCCCGAGCTTCAGGACACAGCACCCGAAAAGCCATGAATTTCTTCGAACGACTCTTCGGCAAACGCAGCAGCGCAGAAACGGCCAAACAACGGCTGCAGTTGGTGCTGGTGCACGACCGTGCCGAAATCCCTCCCGGCGTGCTGGCGCTCATCAAGGATGACATCATCGCTGTGATCTCGCGCCGCGTAAACATAGATCGCGAACACGTGGTCGTCAACGTCACGCACGAGGACAAGGCGAGCAAGCTGCTGGTGGACATCCCGTTGCTGAGCAGCGCGACCGGCCGTACCCGCGACGAGGCGCAGCGCCCCACCCGACGCACTACGACCTCTTCCTAATACGGATGAACCATGCTGGATAGCAGGCTGTGGCGGCGCTACGACTGGCCGCTGTTCATTGCCGTGGCTTTGCTGATTGCGTTCGGCATCGCGATGATCTTCAGCGCGACCCGCAATGAGGGCAACCCCGCCGTCGAGCGCGCCTGGCTCGATCAGGCGATCACCGCCCTGATCGGCCTGACCGTCTTGATGCTCTTCAGCATCTTCGATTACACACTGCTCAAGAACTTCGCTGCACCGATCTACGTCGGCATCCTCGCTGCGCTGGCGCTGGTGCTGGTGATCGGCGTGGAGCGGCAGGAGGCGCGCCGCTGGTTCAACCTGGGTGGGTTCGACTTACAACCGGGTGAGCTGGCCAAGCTTGCGCTGACCATCGTGCTGGCCCAACTGGTCGCCAGCCGGCAGGGGCGGCGACCTTATCTGGAGACCATCATCATCTCGGGTCTCCTCGTCTTTCCCTGCATCTTTTTGATCTTGTTGCAGCCCAACCTGAGCACGGCGCTCATCATCGCGTTTCTGTGGCTGGTCATCGTCTTTGTCGGCGGCGTCGAACGCCAACACATCCTGATCATGATCATCGCCGGGCTGGCCATCCTGATCGTAGTGACGCAGCTTCCCTACTTCCAAACCTACCAGGTCCGGCGAATCGAATTGCTGCTGGGACTGGTGGACGAACCCGGGGAAAACTATCAGAGCGAACAGGCGCTGATCGCGCTGGGCAACGGCGGACTGCTGGGCCAGGGCTACTTGCAGGGCCAACAGACGCAACTGCGCTTCTTTCCGGTTCGCCACACCGACTTCATCTTCTCGGTCATCGGCGAGGAACTGGGGTTCGTGGGTTGCATGATCTTCATGGCGCTGCTGGCGTTCGTGATTCTGCGCGCGCTGCGCGTAGCGATGATCGCCCGCGACACATTCGGTCGCCTGCTATGCACCGGCATCGCCGCCACGCTGTTCCTGCAAACCTACATCAACCTCGCGATGCAGATCGGCCTGATGCCGGTGACCGGCGTGCCGTTGCCTTTCGTCAGCTACGCGCGCAGCAGCCTGATTACGCTGATGGTCGCCATCGGCATCATCGAAAGCGTGGCGATGCGCCACAAGAAGCTGGAGTTTTAAGGTGGCCGCTGGCTTTGACCTGTGCCGGGCAAGCTGACGCGGCTCGGGCTTTACTGCATGCGCACCAACACAGGCGCTTTGGACCACAGAGCTTCCAGGTTGTAATAGGCCCGCTGACTGGGCGAGAAGATATGAACAACCACATCGCGATAGTCAACGAGGATCCAGCCGCCCCCACTCATGCCTTCGACGTGGTGCGCATCCACGTGGCATTCTTTGTGCACCTGTTCCTCGATGCCCTCGGCTATGGCGCGCAACTGGCGTTCGCTGGCGCCCGAGCAAACGACGAAATAGTCAGCGACTGTGGACAGGCTTCGAAGATCGAGCAAGAGGATGTTCTCGGCTTTCTTGTCGGCGGCAGCGGAGACCACTGCGCGCGCAAGCGCCAGGCTGTCCTGCGCGGACTGTAATGTCATTGGCTTAAATTATACTTGTCGTTCATGGAGACGGAGATGGTGGGTGGACTGTTGCTGCCCATTGGCCTGTGGTTACTCCTCTCAGCTGGCACGCCCGGTCAACTCCATCGTAGGCTGGCTATCGCTTCGCTCATCGGCGTGGCAGTTGCCACGCTGGCGTTTGTCGCTTTTGGCTATGCACTCACCTTTGGTGCGCGTGAGCTGTCGGTCGGCATCGGCGCCACGCCCGAGCGCTGGGTCTTCATTGGCTTGAGCGGCTTCTTCCTCGACGGCGCCACCGACCTGGAGAGTTTGCGCACATTCGTCCTTTACTGGCCGTTGATCGCAGCCGGCGCGCTGTCGGTCGCTGGCGCTCTTGCCCAACAAGCTCGCACGGCGACGCTGACGGCTCTCACCCTCGTCGTTGCCGGCATCGTTCTGCCCATCGTCGGCTGCTGGATGTGGGGGGGTGGATGGCTCTCCACGCTCGGCACGAATGCCGAACTGGGGCGCGGTGTCGTGGATCTGGGTCACCTGTCCACCATTGGCCTCGTAGCAGGTGCAGCCGGCCTCGCCTGGTTGCGGGCGATCTCCCGGCGAGAACTGATGCCGCACGAGCCCGAACTGCCCCCTGTGCACTTTCCTGCGCGCGCCGTCATGGGTGTGTTGCTTATCATGGCCAGCACGCCCGCCTTCGTCGGCGCTTTTGCGCCGGATGTGCCCGAGCTTCCGATGGGGCAATTCATCAACTGCAGCATCGCCGTCAGCGCAGCGATCTTGATGGCAGGTGCCTACACGGTCTTCACCACGCGCCGGCCGGACGTGCTGAGCGCCAGTCGCGCTGCTCTGGCGGCCGTATTCATCACGTCGAGCGGCGGCGCGCTGCTGCCGATGCCGGTCGTGGTCATCCTGGGTATGACGTGTGGGTTGCTTGCGACCGTTGGATACTACGCGATCAACGAAAAGCTGCGCTGGCGCGACGACAGCGCGATCATCACAGCGATCTTCGCGCCGGCCGCCATCGGGGTGTTGGCGACAGGAGCGTTCGCGAATGGCGCCTTCGACATCGCCGGCTTGTTATCGGCCCGCGCCGGGCTCGCCAGCGGTCAGCTCATCGCTCAACTGATCGGCCTGGTTGTCATCGCATCGTTTGCCGTCGGTGCGAGCAACGCAACACTCTGGCTGATGAAACGGATGCGCAGCGAGCTTGTCATCTCCACCGAGCCGGTGTATTCCCAACCACCCACTTCACAACCTGCGCTCTCATCGGTGGCCGTTGCCTCAGCTGAATTCACCGACGCCACACAGGCGGTGAGCCTCACATACGCGTCGGTATCCGACCCGGACGCGTACGCGGCTGGTGCGCAACCGACCGAGCCGGAAATCGAGTCGGTCGCCGTAGAGGCTGCGGCCGTTCCTCAGGATCAGAAGCCGCGCGGGTGGCTCGACCGGCTCAGGCGCAGCAACGTCGCGTCGCCTGCGCCCAAACAACCGCGCAAAGTCGCTTATCCCTACCGCGTTAACGGCCGGCCACTCGCGGTGCGTCCTCCATCTGCCGATGCCGGCGATGCGCAAAATGATCTATCTGCCTCGTCGCCCGACAATCGCGACTGACTTTCGCAGGGCGCGAGGTGTGTCCTTTCATTGACTTCACATCCAACACTCGACTCGCCTGGCAGCAGCCGGCTCGGGCGATCACGAACAGGAGATAGTTCTTGTCCATGCACACACCCCTCGCTTCTTCCACCTCGACACCAGAGCGACCTGACGAGATCGAAATCGATCTACGGAAGTATGCGTTGATCGTCGGCACACGTTGGCGATTGGTGCTCACATGCGTCGTCATCGCTGCCTTACTCGGTGGGCTGATCGGGTTGGCCATGCCCTCGCCCTACGAGGCTACAGCGACCATTGCGATTGTCAAAACCAGCACTCAGGTGGAGTTCGATCCACGCTTCAGGACGCTCACGCAGGATGAAATCGCCACCATTTCGGCCGACAGCCGGCGCGCCACCTTGCTCGGTCTGGTCGCAAATGGCAACATCGCCGGGCAGGTTATCTCACGGATGGAATCGCAACTGGATGCAGAAGAACGCAATCCAGCGCAATTGCTAAACAAGGTGAGCGCGGCAACGAGTGGCCGGGGCGACCTCATCCTGATCAAGGTGCGCGATCAAGACCCCGAGAAGGCGGCCAACCTTGCCAGCGCGTGGGCGCGCGAGTACGAGCGATACGTCAACGAGCTGTTCGCAGGCGCCACCTCCGAATACGCCGAATCAATCACCAACCAGTATCAGCGCGCATTCGAGGATTTCACACAGGCGCAGAACGCGCTGGAGCAGTTCATCGCCAACAGCCAGATGGATCAACTCTCGCGCACGATCACCGAAACGCGCCAGTTGCTGGACGCGCTGCAGGTAGGCAAGCAGAACGCGCTCACGCTGGTGATCAGCGAGCAACTCAAAGTGAACTCGGAGATCATCGCGGCTTATCTGGGCGCACAGTCGGCCAACCGGCTGGTGGCGTTCGAGAAGGAGCAGGAAGGCCGGCGGGAACTGATCCGCACCTACCTCGAGGCCCAGAACAACGCCCAGGTGCGCGTGTTCAGCGAGCAGGTGAACGCCGACCTGCGCGCGCTGCAAGACCTGTACACGGCGCAGATCCGCGTCCGCCGACTGGTCGGCAGCGCGCGAGCCATGCGCGACCAAGTGCGCGCCGGCGGTGACGCAGCCGCCCAGTCCAACAGCCTAGCGCTCAGCCTGCTCAAGTCGCAGGCCTTCGGATTCACGGTGCCGATCTCGGGTAACCTGCAGATCCAGATAGACACCCAGGCAGCTCCTACCACCGCGAACGAACAGGTGGCGGACCTGGACTCGCTCATCACCGCCCTGGAGCAACACGACGCCGCGTTGACTGCGCAGATCGAAGCCTTGTCGAACCGGCTGCTGAGCGGGGAAGGCTATCGCCTCGACACGGCCCAGCTCGGCGAGTCACGCATCGCCGAGGCGATCTCCCAGACCTATGGCCTGTTATTCGATGTTGGTGTGATCGGGCAACTGAGCGAGTCGGTGCCGGTGACGAATCCGTTGACCAAGGCAGCCCAGCAGAGGGCCAGCGAGATCCTCCGCTTTTTTCGCAGCGATGCCCTCTCAATCGGGGCCCTGGTGGACAACGGCAATGAGGATGAGACGATTCAGCGGTTACAGCAACGTCTGCAAGCTGCCCAGTCTCAACTGGAGAAGGAGCAGACCACCTTCGACCAGCTCCGCCGCGACCGCGACTTGAAGCGCGACACGGTCGAGACGCTGGCGCGTAAACAAGCAGAGGTATCACTGGCTACGGCGGTGACCGGGAGCGAGGTGCGCCTGGCCTCGCCAGCGATTCCACCGGCGCGACGCACAACCGGCCTACTGCCGAAGGTAGCCATCGCTGCGCTTTCCGGATTGCTGATCGGCGTCATTGCTGCATTCGTCCTCCATGCCTTCTTCCAGGACGCCGTCGCACGCATCCCAAACAAGGGAGCGTTCAATCGCGCGGCGCGCTGGGTATTGATGTCGCAACCAGGGCCGGAGTGATCCGATCATTGGTCTCGAATGACGTCGCCACACGTGAGGCTGCTCGCAACGACAGCATTCGCCCTACTGGTCATTGTGATGCCAGCGCTGGCCGGTGACTCGCCGCCGGCACAGCAATCGGCGCCCTGGCCCATGGCCCAAAGCGCAGAGGCGACGCCGTCGGACGTCGTGCCGCGCGCTTACGTGCCCATCGCATCCAGGGTGCAGCCGGCGTCTTCACCCAACCCGCCACCCACGAACGACACGCTGGCCTACGTGAACTACTTTCGCACCTTGGCCGGCGTGCCCGAGGTCACATTCGACCCGGCGCTAAATGACAACTGCTGGCTGCATGCGCGCTACATGGCCGAGGAGAATCACATCACACACGACGAGCGACCCGACAGCCCGTGGTACACGCCTGGCGGTCAGGTGTGTGCCCAGAAGGGCAACGTCTGGCTGGGCAGCGCGACGTCCAGTCGCTACTGGGCGGAGCATCACGCGATCGAGGGCTGGATGCGCTCGATCGGCCATCGTCTGTGGCTGCTCTACCCAACCACGCCTGTGTTCGGGTTTGGCTTCTACACGGCTGCCAACAACCGCGCCGGTGCCGCGCTCGACGTGCTATCGCGCTTCAACCCGAGTGCGGATGCGACCTACAGCGGTTGGCCGGTGCGCTATCCTGCGCCGAACCAGAGCGACGTCCCCCGCACGGGCAACCCGATCACGCTGGCTTGGCGCTACTTCGGCCCATCGCCAACGGTCGGCAGCATCGGCCTGACGGACGGATCGGGAGTCGCCATTCCTTTCACAGCGACGACTGCGCTCCCCGTCAATCACAAGGGCATCGAGATCAAACCGGTGCAAAGCCTGCCGGCCAATGCGCGCATCTTCGTGAGCGTGAGCGGCTCCTACGACGGCGTTCCTTTCAACTTCACTTGGTCGTTCACCACCGGCAACTGAGCCCGCCTGGATGTTGATGCTCAGAACCTGTCGAAAGCCCCAATTTGTGGTAGGGGTAGACGAAGGCAATGCCTTCGTCTACCCAGGCGATGCCTTCGCCTACCCCAAACACCTCATAGGCGAGTCATTCGGATCGGCTCTTATCCCAGCGGCGATCGGGCTGCCAGAAACCGAGTTTCGGTGTGTCCCAGTCACGGGTCTCTTCGAACAGACCGCTGGGCGGTCGCAGGTTCGCGCGAATGGCGTCCAGGTTCAGATCCACGCCCAGGCCGGGTTTGTCGGGCACGGTCACGTAGCCGCCCTCCATGTAGTCCTCCGGCAGTCCGGTGACCAGATGGCGCCAGAACGGCAGGTCGAGCCCGTGATGTTCGAGCGCGACGAAGCTGGGGATGGCTGCTGCGGTGTGCACGTTGGCCATGAAAGCGACGGGCGAGCCGGCAAAGTGCAGCGCGGTTGGGATACCGAAGCGCTCTGCGTAATCGGCGATGCGCTTGGTCTCCAGCATGCCGCCGCTGGTCAGCAGGTCGGGATGGGCGATGTCTATGGCGCGATGCTCCAGGAACGGCCTGAATCCGTCCAACAGATATAGCTCCTCGCCGGCAGCGATTGGCACGGCGACCGCATCGCGCACCTCTTTGTGCCCCATCCAATCCCACCACTGCACGGGATCTTCCATCCACGCCAGTCCGTAGGGCTCCAACGCACGGCCGAGCCTGATCACCTCTTTGGTGGTCATCATGCCGTGGCCGTAGTGGTCAATGCACAACGAGATATCCCAGCCGACGGCCTCGCGCACAGCGGCCACGACTTCGACCATGCGCGCGATGCCCTTGTCGGTAACATGCACACCTGTGCCCGTGCCCGGTGCATTGTTCCAGTCTCCGGTCAAGTACTCATACCGGGTCGGCGAGCCAATGCGCGTATTCGCGATACCCTCCAGCATGTGCATGCCGATGTCGAACTTGACGAAGGTGACGCCGAGTGCAACCCGACCTCTTACGCGCCGGACATAGCCTTCGGGTGTGGGATCGTCGGGCTCGGGAGTATCGGCATACAACCTTACTTTGTCGCGATACTTGCCGCCGAGGAACTGCCAGCACGGCACGCCATACACTTTGCCGATTAGATCCCACAGCGCGATCTCGATGCCACTCACGCCACCACCCTCGCGCCCCCAATGGCCGAAGCGCTTGATGTCGCGAAAGATCATGTCGATGTTGAGCGGGTTCTGGCCGAGCAGCCGGCTCTTGAACTGCAGCGCATTCTCTTTGTGGCCGGCGTCACGCACTTCGCCGATGCCATACACACCCTGATTCGTATCAATGCGGATGATCGGGTAGTCGTAGTTGCTGGCCACCACCGCCACGCGCATGTCGGTGATGCGCAATTGAGACGGCGCGGAATGGGTGTTGACTTTGTCGAGCACCTGGTCCTGATCCACAGGCGCTGTTGCATTCTCCTTTCTTCGCGATGAAACGTTTCTGGCCATTTGGAATCTCCTCATCGCATCGGCCGGCACCGGATTACTTCCGGATCAAGTATGGCTCCAGCCGCGCATACACCCGCTCGATCTCTCGGATGTCGTCGGCATCGAGAGGATCGGCCTGGGTTCGCATTCGATAGTTCTTGAGCACACCGCGCTTGACCATGAAGTACTTGGCGAAGGCCATCCCCATGGCAAACTCGAGGTTGATCGCCGGTAATGCACGTTCATGCCATTCCTCGGCCTCGCGCAACCGGCCGGCGTCGAGCAGATCCCAGACATGCTGCAACACGTCGCAGATCTCGGGGGCAATGATGGTACCGCACGCGCCGCGGGCATGTTCGGTGATGAGATATTGTCCCCCGCCACCGCCCATGATGCCGTGCACGTGCGGGCTGCGCTTCGCCGCCAGCGCGCCGATGCTGCGATGGCGCGGGCTCACTTCTTCCTTCACCCAGCACACGTGCTCGATCTCACTGCACAGCGCCACCACCTGGTCGGGCGAGAGCGGCGCGATATCAGCGTTCTGGATCATCACCGGCATCTGGGCTGACTGGGCCACTCGTTGCAGGTATTCGCGCGTGCGCGCGATGTCGTAACGCAAGGCGTAGGGAGGCATGGCGATCACACCATCCGCCCCGATCTCGCGCGCATACCGGGCATAGCTCACCGCCTGCGCCGTGTTCACCCCCGCCACGTTCACGATGACCGGCAGACGGCCCTTCGCCTGCTCGACGAGGATGCGCATGAACGTCCGCCGCTCACCTTCGTCCAAAGCCTGAAACTCGCTGACCAGGATCGGGCCGATCACCCCGCGCGCGCCGGCGGCGATGATGAATTCGATTTCAGCGCGCAGCGCATCCTCGTCAATGGCGTCGTCATCGGTCCATGGCGTAAGGGGAATGGCGAAGACGCCGCGCCAGGAGTGACGTTTTTCCATGACCGCAGTAGACATCAGCAGAGGCGTATTGGCAAACGAGCGCTACTCATCGCGCAGGCACATGCCGGCAATGCCGCGCGCCGGGACGATCACCGTCGCCGCGCCATCCTCCAACGGCAGTGGCCCCGTCGGCCGGCCAAACATATCGCACGACGTAGCCCTGCCCACCCGCCGTTGCGGCAGGCTTACTTTGACGATGTGCGGTTCGGGGGTGACGTTCTGCAACCACACCAACGCGCCGTCGTCCAGCCGCCTGCAAGCCGCCAGCAAGACACCCTCACCCTCCACCCGGACGAGCTGACCCGACTCGGGCACGTCTGCTTGAACCGCCGGATGCGCGACCAGCGGATGGCGTGCGCAAGCCGCCACGCGGGCTGCTTCGAACGGATCGAAGCCGGCGTGGGTGGCGATCTCGTAGCGGAAGCGTAGCAAGCCGGGCTGTGCAGCGCGGAAGTTGGTCGTCCAGTAGTTGTTCAGCAGCCAGGCCAACAGCAGCGGCGGACGGCTATGGTCGAGCGTGAGCTGGCGCTTGCCGAAGTTGAAACCGCCCACCATCACCAGCGGCGCGTCCGGGCAAGCCAGGGTGAGGCCAAGCCGTTCGGCATGCACGTCCACGTAGCCGCTCACCGTAACCCAATCGCGACAGCAACCCGGCAACTGCTCGCCATCGAGCAGCGTGGGCGTGCCCATAGTGTCGAACGTCGCCTGCCAGTTGGGGAGGTTCAACGGCAAAGCCAGGTAGATGGCGTCGGGGGTGCGCACGTCATCTTTGTGCACGATGATCTCGACGGCAATCTCGCTGCGGTGGCCATGCAACCAGATGCGGCGCGTCGCGCGCGCGCCGGGCAACACGACGTTCACTTCCAGGCCGGCACGATGCGGCTGCACGATGACGCGGATCGCCTCGACGCGCTCCGCCGTTCGTCGCGCCGGCCATTCGCGGAATGAATGCTCCTGGAACTGGCCATAGTCCAGATTCAACATCACGTCGCGGCCAAGGTTGGGCGAGTGCGGGTCGGAATCAGCGGCTTCGTGGACCAAGCTGAGCATCGGCCATGGGGCTGCGGCATCCACGAAATTAGCGCCGGTGCGCCGGTCGATCAACGCAGTGACGGCGCCGGTGTGCGGATCGAACTCCAGGCGATGTGCCCCGGACACGATTGCGCCGTCCAGTGCTTCGGTCTCCTGTGCCACCGGCGTATCGTGCGATTGCAGCGCGCGCATCGGCAGCTTCACGTAGCCGTAGGCCGGGACGTCCAGCGGACCGATCCACAGCACATCGTCTAGCTTGCCCTGCTCCAGCAGCTCGCGATACTCCATCAGCCGGTGGGCGGTACTGGAGAGGTGATCGTAGCCTCCTTCCAACATGGCCCTGGCCATAGGGAGGTAGTCGCGCCGCGGGAACGGTGTGGGATTGACGACGACGAGACCGCCCACAGCAGCAGCGTGACGCGGGTTGCTGGCCAACGCCTCCAACTGTTCGGTGAGCACATAGTGCGCCAACGAACGCGCCTGGTAGACGGCTTTGGCTTTGTGATGCCAGCCGCCGATGGTCGTGTCGCGGTCGGCGTCGGTAATGCTGCTATAGGCACCCCAGGTGTGCTCGTCCCAGAGGGTCAGCCCGGCGTATGCGTCGTCCATCACCGCCGGCAGCGCGTGGTCGCGCGCGGCGCGCCGCTGCAAAGAGAGCAGGTCGGCGGCGTAGAGCTGCGCGCGCGCCTGATGCGCCAGGCGAGTCTCATGCGCGCTGCTGCCGGCGCCGAAGTTCCAGTAGTCCGTCCAATCACCGGCATACGCAGGCAAGTCCATCGCCCGCGCACGCTCGAGCAGTTCCTCCGGGGTGGTGAAGCATATGCGCGGCGTGCGCCCCTCGGCGTTCCAACGACGGATCAGCTCGAACGCTGCCGGATAGGGCGGGTTGTTGTCCCAAAACGAGTAGTGCGTGAGCGAGAGATAGGCGAAGGCATGCGGGTAACGCTGAGCTTCCAGCTTGTCCAGGTAGGCGGCGATGCCCTCGGCCATGGCGTCCAGCGAGTTTTCGTTCAGCCGGGCGTAGCGTTGGAACATGCCATAGTGCTCGCCGTTCAGCGCGATGATGCTGCGCCCGTCCGGCCCGACCCAGCGGAAGAAGAGCGGCCGGTGCAACGGAAATGCGCCGAAATGGACGTTGATCCCCATCATCACCATCTCTACGCCGGCATCCAGCAACAGCGGGATCATCGTCCAGGGCAGGCCGTTTACGTCGTGATTCAGCGCGACGTTGAGCGCAAGGCCCATCTCCTGGCGCAACGCGGGCAAGCCGGCCAGCGCACGGATGAACTGCGGCACGCCGACCATCGGCGTGAGGTTATAGGGCATGGCGCAAGCGCTCACCCGGCCGACCTGCACGGCGCGACGGAAGCGCTCGACCTGCGCCGGCGTCGCCCTGCTCAGCCAGTAACGCAACGTCTCGGTGACCTCGCACGTCCAGATGGGCCGCGAAGGTTCATCCCAGTCGGACGTGCGATCGATTTCATCCAGCGCATCGTCTATGAACTGGCGGTTCAGCTCCCAGACGATGGGCTGCTCGTGCGTATAGCCAATGTCAGTATGGGTGTGGTGGAGGAGGAGAATCTCTTCAATCATGGGCGTTGGGCATTTTCGGCGGGCAAGGCGGATTTGCAAGCGCACCCGGCCCAACGCTTCGAGCGCAGCGCACGCGCACCGGATGCACCGACCTCAGATCGGCTCTTTGAAGTCGTAGAAGTTGCCTTGCGCTCGCCAGCGTGTGCCATCGGCAGCGCAGACCAACGCATCCCCATCTCGCTCGAGCGGCCGTCCGGAACGTGGGCTGCGGAAGATGGCCTCGCCGGATAACGTCAGGCCCGATTCCTCGGCCTCGTGAGCCTGACCGACAGCCACGGACTGCACGAATATGCTCGGCGACAGCAGGGCGAACGAAGCCGTCCGCTGCAAGGCAGCATCTACGCTCACCATCACCTTGAGGGGAAGAAGGCGTTTGAAGAACCCGGCGCGCAGGTAGGATGCCGTGCGCCTGGCCTGGACGGCAAAGCCGGCTGTGTGCAGCGCCCGAAGCATCCACTTCGGATGGAAGTCGAAATTGAGCGCGACGAACTCGACCGGCTCCGGTGAATACGGGTCCCACGCCTGACGCCGGACCAGGTAGCGCATCATCGCCTTCAGGTTGCGTTTGTTGGCGAATTCGAGCACGAACGTACCTCCAGGCGAGAGAGCACGCCGGATCTGCGCCAGGGCGGATGGCACGTCGGCGATGTGGTGGATGACGCGGACCATCGTTGCGGCACTGAGGATGCCAGGGGCCAGCGGCAGATGGTAGATATCCGCGACGACGAATTTGAAACGCGGATCGTTCCCCCACCTCTGTCTCGCCTCTTCCAGCAGAGAGCGCGAGTAATCCAGCAAGATGACCTCGTCATAGCCGGCATACAGATCCGCCAGGCGACCAAAGCCGGCACCGAACTCGGCGATGCGCAGGCCGCGCGGAGGCAGCATGTGTGCGATGGCAACGCGCTCGACGGCATCCTCGTAGGCGCGGTCGGCGTTCTCCCAGAAGCGCGTGCGGTAGTCCGAACCCTCGTAGTCGCAGATCATCGCCGTTCCAACCGTTCGAGCGCCGCGGCGAGCACAGGGTCGTCTTCCACGGTGTACTCATCCCAGTCGAGTGGGATCAACACGTCCGGCGTCAGGCCCTCGCCCTCCCACGCCGAGCCGTCGGGAAGCCGAAAGGTCTCTTCGGCCAGCCACAACCGCGAACCATCCTCGAAGTCGTGCGACAGCAGAATTTCGACGTTGCCGGCCGTGCCCTGGCCGATCAACACCGCGCGTTTGGCCGCCTGGAGCGCGCCGGCCAGCACCTCGGCAAAGGATTCCGTCGAGGAGCTGACCAGGACGACCAGGGGAACTTGCTGCGAATTGCCGATCGCCGACGGCCGGATGCGGATCGGCGTCGTCGTGCCACGCCGCGAAGCAAATTCGCCCATGTTGCCGTCGGTGAAGAGTGCGAGCAAGCCACGCAGGTTGCCGTAGGTACCGCCGCCGTTCGTGCGCAGGTCGAGGATCATGCCGTCGAGGGGACCGTCTTTCATCAAGTCGCGCAGGGCAGCCCGCGCCCGCGAGAGCACGTCGGCCTCGAACAAGGAGGGAATATTGAGATAGCCGATGCGCGAGTCGTCATCGCGCAGAATCAGCCGGTGTTCGATGCGCTCGACGCTCGTCACTTCGTCACGTTGCAACTCGACGAGACGCGGCGCCTGGCCGGGTGTGCGCACGCGCAAGCTCACCGCCGTCCCGATGTCGCCGCGCAGCAGCCAGGATCGCGACTGGCCGAATTCGTCCACCGACGGCTGCCCATCTATTTCGAGGATGTGATCGTGAGGCCGGATGCCGGATCGCTCGGCTGGACCATCGGGCAGCACGTTCAAAACGTAGATGTAGCCTCGCTCGGCATTCACGGCACTCACGACGCCGATGCCGATGTAAGTACCGGTGCCCTCGTATTCCGCGTCTTCGTCTCGGGCCTCGTCCGGCGAGAGGAATTGCGAATGATCGTCGTTGAGGGCGGCGATCAGGCCGCGCATGGCCTCGTAGAACTGTTCATCGGTCATGCCGGCGTTGATGCGCCGGTTGATCTCGGCGCGCGCGGCCTGCCAATCGTAGCCGTTGAAGTCCGGGTATACGTAGCGCTCGTTCACGATGCCCCACAGCCTGCGGAAGATGCGTCGCTGGCGCGCGGTCGTGCCAGCACTGACGACAGCGGTCGGAGCCGGCGTCGTGCGAGGCGAGACGACCGAAGGTGCCGTAATACGAGGCACGACATTGCCGGAGGCGGCAAGCGCAGGCAGCGATTCCAGGCTGACGAGGATAAGCGCCAACACCACGAATGCCAGCGCCAGACACGAAGGCCAGTGCGAGCGACGCCTCATCCGGTCAACGCACCTCACTCCGGCCGCGACGTGATTCGATCAGGTCGAGCACGTCCCTCAGGTGTTTGACGCGCACGTTGTAGTAGCGCTCGAACACGTTGCGCGGGTCAATCAGGATGGCATCCATACCGACGTTGAGCGCGCCGATCACATCGGCGAAGAAGTTGTCGCCGATGTACACCGCCTCCGCCGGCAAGACGCCACCGGCCATCTCCAACGCCCGATAAAAGATGCAGGGATCTGGCTTATAGCAACCTGCCTGCCCGGCCGACAGCGTGAACGAGAAGAACTGGCGAATTCCATATCGCTCCGCGAACGGCTCCAGGGGTTCTTCGCGGTTCGACACCAGGCCGAGCGTATAGCCGGCATCGTAGAGCGTCTGCAACACGGGACGCGTGTCGGCGAACACCACGTCCTGAGGATCGTATCCGTCGAACAGGTCCTGGATGCGGTGTGCACAGTCCAGACAATCGCGGGCAACGTTCATGGCGTTGAGCAGGATCTGGTTGTAGTTCACCCAGAAGCCGCGCTGGTCGTAGCGCGCCATGTCGGCATCCACACGATCGCTCGCCCAGTAGCGATGCGCCTCGCGCTCGCAAATCTTGATCTGCTCTTCGCTGAGGGCGATGCCAACCCGACCGGCATACTCCACGAACGCTTCGAAGCCTTCGGGCTGATTTGCGCGCAGGGTGCCATCCAGGTCGAAGAGGACGGCTTTGTAGGCTTGGGTCTGCATGGGAGGAAGGCTCTCCGGTGCTTTGGGCGAGGATATTACCATGCCGGTCGCGCACCCCTCGCGATGGACGAGAGCTGCGCGATCTGAACCTGCCCAGCCACGCATCGTCACTCTTCGCGCGGCACGGTGAAGTAGAAGGTGGTGCCTTTGCCCACAACGCTCTCGGCCCAGATGCGTCCACCGTGGGCTTCGATGATGTGCTTAGCGATCGCCAGCCCCAGCCCGGTTCCCCCCTGGCCGCGTGCGCGGTCCACCTTGTAGAAACGTTCGAAGATGCGCGGCAGCTCCTCGTATGGAATGCCCACGCCGGTATCGCGCACTCCGATGATGATTACATCCCCTGAAGTCAGCTCGCTGCCGTTGATGGAATTGGCGTAGAGCTTCTGCAACTGCCTATCCGCCTCCTCGTCCGTGAGGGCAAATACCGTGACGGTGCCTTGCGGCGTGAACTTGATGGCGTTGTGCAACAGGTTGGAGAGCACGCGGCGAATCTGGTCGGGGTCGAACAGACCGCGCAGGTCTTCGGGGACGTCGTTGACCATGCGCAGACCGGCGCGCTCCGCTTGTGGCAGGAGCCGGGTAATGGCCGTGCTGACGACTTCGTGCAACGAGGCGCGCACCATGCGCATCGGCATCTGGCCCGATTCGATCTGCGTCAGTTCGGAAAGCTCCTGCACGAGCTGGGTAAGCGATTCGGTCTGATCCTGCATCTGTCCGAGCAGGCGCTGCTGAGCCGGCGTGATATTGGCCGATTCGGCGCGAAAGGTATCGAGCAGCAGGCTCATGGCAGTGAGCGGCGTGCGCAGCTCGTGCGAGATGTTCGCGACGAAATCGCGCCGGGCGCGGCCGAGGCGTTGCAGCTCACTCACGTCCCGCAGCACCAACACTGCGCCGCCCTCGAACTGCGCCGCCTGCGCGCGAAACAGGCGGTTGTGCAAGACGAATTCGCGCGGCAACTCGGCGCGCCCACTGAGTGCATCGCCGGCCAGGCTGTCTAGCTCGTAGGAGCGTGATACCTCGATCAGGCTACGACCGCCCTTACAGATTCCAAGCCGGCTGGCAGCCGTGTTGCAGTCAGCAACGCGGCGATCGTTGTCCACGAATACCACGGGGTCGAACACGGCCTCGACCAGCGCTGCTCTGACCGCCTGGCACTTCGCAAGCTGGGCCGCTGTTTCGTCGAGCTGGCGGCGCGTCTGGCGCAAGACGCCATTCAGATGCGCGACAGCATCGGCCGCTCGATTGACCCGCACGAGCAGGATGAGGATGGCGATGAACGAGACGGCGATGACGCCGACCATGACAGCTGTGTTCATAGGACATACAGAATACCCGCGCGATCCGCCTCTGGAAGGCTCATCTACGTCGCCACAGATAGAACAACATCGTCACGAGCGAGACTACGGAGAGCAGCGCGGCGACCAACACGCCACGCCGAACCCAGGCCGGCAGTGGACGCATGATGGGCGAATCCATTAATTCCTGCTTGGCGCGCCGGACGAATTCCGGGCGCGGCGTGATCGGCTCGATGGCATCGCTCAGCCGCCGCTCCAGCCAGGCGACATCTTCAGGGGTGAGTTTCGACGTTACGCGCACCATCGGGAATCCCCTTTTCACTGCGTCGAGCGCTCCAACGCATCCATGATCTCGCGCAGTTGCAACAAGGTTCGGTGATACAACGACTTGATCGCACCTTCGCTACGGTTCATGATCTGGCCGATCTCGGCGTTCTGCAGTTGTTCGACGAACTTGAGCACGATCAGGTGCTGGCGTTCTTCGGGCAACATCCGGATCGCTCGCAAGAGCCGCTCTCGATCCCGCTCTCTGTCGATGCGCTGGTCCTCATCCGCATGATCGGCATGGGAAGCTGACTCGCGAAGCGTATCCACCTCATCGAGCGGGACGGACGGCCGGCGGCTATTGTCGCGATGGAAGTTGGCCACCACGTTGTGCGCGATGCGATACAACCATGCCGTGAACGGCACGCCTCGGTCGTTGTAGTTGTGGATGTGCTTCAGCGCGCGTGCGAAGACGCGCGCCGTCAGATCTTCGGCATCCTCCACGTTGCCGACGCGATAGAACACGTAGCGGTAGATGGCCGCGACGTGGCGTTCGTAGAGCACGCCGAACGCCTCGCGCTCCATCCGCGCGCGCCGGGCCAGCGCCTGGTCGCTTTCGTGCGCAAAACGGTCGAGCTGTGCATCGTCGCCTTGCGTCGTCGCGTGGATGTCCAGCTCGGACTCGTTCGTGGGAGATGACACAGGAGCAGGCATGAAGAGAATGTGCCGTCGTCCAAAATTATAATGTCCGTGCGCATGCTCATCTCCGTTGTCATTCCGAACTGGAATGGCGCGCCTCACCTACCCGTGTGCTTGAGTGCGCTGCGCCGGCAGACGCTCCCACCGCTGGAAGTCATCCTGGTAGACAACGCCTCTCAGGACGACTCCCGTCGGCTGGTGTCCGAGATGTTTCCCGAGGTGAAGATCCTGGCGTTGCCCGAGAACCGGCGCTTTGCCGGCGCCTGCAACGCCGGCATCCGCGCTGCCAGCCCGGCCGGCGATGCCATCGCCCTGCTGAACAACGACACGGAGGCGGACGAGCGCTGGCTGGAAGGTGTAGCGCGCTGCTTGCACGACCATCCGGACGCCGGCTTCGTCGCCAGCAAGTTGCGCCTGTTCGACCGACGCGATCATCTGCACAGCGCAGGCGACTTCTACTCCGTGCGCGGCGTGCCGGGAAACCGCGGCGTGTGGCAATGCGACGACGGCCGCTTCGACGTCGAGTATGTCTTCGGGGCGTGCGGCGCGGCAGCCGTCTACCGGCGCTCGATGCTGGACGCGGTTGGCCTGCTGGACGAGCGTTTTGAGTTCTCGTGCGAGGATGTGGACCTGGCCTGGCGAGCCCAACTGGCCGGTTATCGGTGTGCCTTCGCCCACGACGCCATCGTCTATCACAAAGTCAGCGCCACCGGCGGCGGGGTGATCAACAGTTACTACGACGGTCGCAACTTCATCTGGCTCCTGGCGAAGGACGTGCCGGGCGAGGTCATTCGCGCGCACTTCGGCGAGATCGTCGGAGAACAATTGCGCATCGCCTGGAGCGCGCTCCGGGCATGGCGCGGCCAGGCGGCCCGCAACCGGCTCAAGGGTCAGCTTGCCGGCCTGGTTGGCATCCCACGCATGCTGCGCGCTCGCCGTCAGGTTCAGCGAGCACGCGTGATCTCGGCCGAAGCATTGCGCGCCCTCCTGACGCATTGAGGGAATCGGGGGCGACGCCCAGCGGGTCCGCCTACCCCATCAGCACATGCACTTCGTGCCGCCGGCGATCGTCGTGCAGCGGAACTGCATCGCCGGCCACCTCGACGCCATCCAGCAGGATGCGGGTGACGCCGATGCACACCTGGTGCGGGTTTTCGACGAGGATGTGATAGGTTGTCCTGCCAAAACGATAGGTGACTTCGTATGAGGACCAGCCGGCCGGGATGCATGGCTGGATGCGCAGGGCGTTGCCGCAACGCCGAATGCCCAGGATGGCCTCCAGCCCCAGCCGATACATCCAGCCGGCCGAGCCGGTGTACCACGTCCAGCCACCGCGCCCGGTGTGCGGTGGCGCGCCGTAGACATCTGCAGCAATCACGTACGGCTCGACCCGGTAACGCAGCACCTGCTCGCGCGACTTGCCGTGGTGGACGGGATTGAGCAGCCGGAAGCATGCCTCAGCACGATGGCCATCGCCAAGATCCGCGAAAGCCCACGCCGTCCACAGCGCTGCGTGGGTGTACTGCCCGCCGTTCTCGCGGATGCCGGGCGCATAGCCCTTGATGTAACCCGGGTCGCGCGCGGTTCGGTCCAGCGGCGGCGTAAACAGCAGAACGAGGCCATCATCCTGGCGCACCAGTCGCTCGCTTACCGCGGACATCGCCTGCTGCGCGCGGTCGGGTCGGCCGGCACCGGACAGAACCGCCCAGGACTGTGCGATGGCGTCAATCTGGCATTCGTCGTCGCGCGACGTGCCGAGCGGCGCGCCGTCGTCATAGAACGCTCGCAGATACCACGTGCCGTCCCAGGCACGCGCCTCGATGGCCTCGGCCAGCTCGCGCGCCATGATGCGATATGCCTCAGCCTGCGCAGCTTCACCCATGTCCTCGCACACTTCGGCGAAGCGACGCAACACGGCACAGGCGAACCAACCCAGCCACACACTTTCGCCCTTGCCACGAATGCCGACGCGGTTCATGCCGTCGTTCCAGTCACCGGCGCCCATGAGCGGCAAGCCATGCGCACCCCGGGTGACGCCCCTGGCGATCGCGCGTTTACAGTGTTCGTAGAGCGTCGCCGATTCATCGCTCGCGCCGTACTGGCTGTAACGCTCCTCCTCGTCGTCTCCCAGCGGCGGACCGGACAGGAAGGGCACCGGCTCGTTCAGAATGGAGGCATCGCCGGTGGTCTGCACATAGTGCGCCGTGACGAACGGCAGCCACAGGAGATCGTCGGAAATGCGCGTGCGCACGCCGCGGCCGGCAGGTGGATGCCACCAGTGCAACACATCGCCCTCCGCGAATTGGTGACGCGCTGCACGCAGGATGTGCTCGCGCGCGATCTGGGGTTGCACATGCACCAGGGCCATCACATCCTGCAACTGATCTCGAAAGCCAAATGCCCCCGACGATTGGTAGAACGCCGAACGCCCCCAGATCCGGCACGACAGCGCCTGGTAGAGCAACCAGCGATTGAGCAGAAGGTCCATGGCCGGATCAGGCGTGCACACCTGCACCGCGCCGAGCACTTCATCCCACAGACGCAGCGTGGCCTGCCACGCAGCCGCGACATTATCTGGATTCTGGAAGTGCTCAACCCAGCGCAGCGCTTCGGCGCGGTCATCACCCTGGCCCAGGATGAAGCACACCTCCTCGTGCCCACCCGGCTCCAGGTCGAGATGAAGCTGAAGCGCCGCGCACGGATCCAACCCAGGGCCAACCGCGCCGGCTAGCCCGATGCGTCCGAGTGCGGCCGGTGCATGCACGCTCCCCATTCGTCCCAGGAATTCGGTGCGATCGGCTGTCAGGCCGTGCAGCCGTTTGCTCGCTGCAACGAAGGCCACACACTCGCCAAAGTCCATGCTATACGGGTTGCGGGCGAGCAGGGCCTGTCGTGCGTGGTCGAACTCGGTCACGATATACGGCTGCGTCTCCTCGCGGCGCACACCCAACACCCACTCGACGTAGAACGTGGCAGTGATGCGGCGCGGCCACTGCGACGTGTTCTCCAGCCGCACCTGCACCAGCTTGACAGACGCGTCCGGTGCGACGAACACGCGCACACGCTGCTTCAGGCGATGGCTGGCATGCTCGAAGATCGAATAACCGGCGCCGTGGCGGACGAGATACGGGGCATCATCGCCCATCGGCTGCGGCATCGGCGACCAGACCTCGGCCGTCTCCTCATCGCGCAGATAGATGGCTTCGCCCGGCGGATCGCACACCGGATCGTTCGACCAGGGCGTCAGGCGATTCTCGCCGCTATTGGCGTGCCAGGTAAACCCGCCGCCCGACTCGGTGACCAGACACCCGAAGTCCGGGTTGGCAATCACGTTCGACCACGGCGCCGGCGTATGTTGCCCGCGCGATACATAGATCACATACTCCCGGCCGTCGGGGGCGAAGCCACCCAGGCCATTGTCATAGCGCAGGTCTGTCGGCCGCAGCAGCGCCGGCATCGCTTCCGGCTTGCGTTCGCGCGTGCCTGTCGGGACGAAAGGCGGCAAACGATCCGGCTCGTCCGGCAACCTTTCGAGCTGGCGGGCCAGTTCACCCTGCGAAGAATCCAGCACAGCGCGCGCCGCCGTCTCCAACAGGACGCGGCCTTCCTCACCCGCTTGATCAGCGTAGACGACGAAGATGCCGCCGCGCTGATTCAGCCACGCTTCGCTGTTCAAGCGAGCGATCAGACGTTGCAGTTGTCCACGTAGCTCCTGGCTATAGTCGCCCGGTTGCAAGATCATGAAGACCAAATCGATCTTCAGGCCCCGGTTGCGCCAATACAGGTGGGCCTGCAACACCTCTTGTGCCAGCGATAGCTCCTCGAGGTCGTGCAAGCGCACGAGCAAGATGGGGTAGTCGCCCGATATTCCGAATGACCATAGGCCGGGCTGTCCTCTGCGATTGGCGACGATGGTATCCGCATCCGTGCGCAACGCGTTGCTCGGATAGATCAAGGTGGACAA
>FWWM01005851.1_pt1 | contig 26381 bp, 23 predicted proteins | sample 2228351 | NCBI WGS metagenome assembly FWWM01 (sample SAMEA103939774, study PRJEB20133) | metagenome
TCATGCAGCCTCAGGGACATATGCAGGTGGTGATAGCCCTGGTCGATGATGGACTCGATCCTCAATCCGCCCTCGATCGACCGCGTTTCTGCTTGGCTGAGGGGGAACCAGCGGGACGCGTTTCTCTGGAAGAGGGTTTCCCGACAGGGCTTGGCGCTGCATTAACCCTGATGGGGCATCCCACCGAACGCATCAGCGGGCATGCCCGCGCGCTTTTCGGACGTGGCCAGATCATCCTGCGTCAGCCAGACACCGGCGTCCTGTGGGGCGGCAGCGACCCGCGCGCCGATGGATGCGCTATGAGCCTATAACCATTCTTATCTGTAGAAAGGAGAAATTCGAACATGTTGATCAGCAAGGAGCTTCAAGACGGTTTCAATGCCCAGATCGGGCACGAGTTCGGCGCCTCGATGCAATATCTGGGTATCGCAGGATACTTCCATAAAGAAAACCTGACCCTCCTGGCAAAACTTTTTTTCGAGCAGGCCGAGGAAGAGAAAGAGCATGCCATGAAATTCGTCCATTACATATTGGATACGGACGGTCAGCTGCTTATCCCGGCCATTCCGGAAGCCAGGTTCGATTTCAAGTCCGCCGAGGAGGCGGTGGAGGCTGCCTTGAATTGGGAGAAAGAAGTTACCAGCCAGATCAACCGCCTGATGGATCTCGCTCGAGCGCAAAATGACTATCTGGCGCAGAATTTCCTGCAATGGTTCGTCGATGAGCAGCTCGAGGAGATCACCAAGATGGATCAGCTGCTGAGCGTGGTGCGCCGCGCCGGCGAAAAGAACCTCTTAATGGTCGAAGCCTATCTGGCACACCTGGACACAGGTGGGTAACCTCTCGCACCCTGAATCTCAATAATCAATTAAAGCAAACAACGGACAGCCAACCGGTTGTCCGTTGTCCTTTATGTCAATCAGAGATGCATTCAGGTGGTCGATTCCACCTGCACATCCGGGAAGAACTGTCGGATCGTCCCAGCCACCCATCCGTGTAACGTGCTGGGCAAAAGCGGGCACCCCAAACAGGCGCCTCCCAGTTTAACTCTGGCTACCTTACCATCGAATGCGATCAACTCCACCGATCCGCCGTGATATTGTTCAATGTAGGCGCTGATCTGCTCGACCAGGGCGCGCAGTCTCTCCTCGGGTGTGGCTTCTGGCACATTGTTTGCGAAGGTCATGATCTATTTCACCTCCTTGTGAACTCCGTTTTTGATGCCGTTCTCCAGTAGCGCCCTGATCTGTGGGTGGGTAACTGGTAATCGTTGAGCAACCACCTGCGCCAGACGGTCTACAATCAGCCTGCCGATCTCGGGTTCTTTTTCGCAGAACGCCTGCAGATCGGATCCCCTGACACGTAACAGCCTGGCATTTTCCGTACACACTGCAGCCGAAGTATAGCGGCGGCGGCCGATCACCGCCGACCAGCCCACTACCCCACCGGTTCTGATTCGGGTGAGCACGATCGGTTGCCCATCCTCAGGCTTATATCGGATCGCCACCTCGCCCGCGATAACCAGATATAAATACAGCGCAGGATCACCTTGCTCGAAAAGGACTGTGCCGGCATAGTAATCGCCAGAGGCAAAAAGTGCCCGCAACTGCTCCAGCTGTCTTCCAGGGATGCCATGAAAGAGTGGCAGCTGCTCAAAATTATACTCCGTCATGATAACTACCATCCTGTGTGTTAACAATGTATCGCTTGCCTTACCCAACTGCTAGTGGCGATCTTCCTCATTGTCGAGACAAATATCACTTATGAGGCATGATTAAGAACCATACGCCTTCTTAAGTACAACGGGTGGGCGCTTCCTAAAAAAGAAGCGAGGTTTTCTGCTGCCTGAAGGAGCTGAAAACCCCGCTTCATCGTATTTGGAAAAGTTGCTTATTGTGTTTCCACCGCCTCGACCTTCTCAGCGGGGATGGCTTCAGCCATAGGACGGAAGACCAGCTGGTTGGAATCCTGGTCGACGTCGACGATGACGGTATCCCCTTTCTTGAACTCACCACTCAACAGGCTGATCGAGAGCGGGCTTTCGACGTATTTCTGCAGCGCCCGGCGCAAAGGCCGCGCCCCGAACGCTGGATCATAGCCCTGATCCGCCAACCAATCACGGGCAGCCGGGGTGAGTTCCACATACAGATCGTGTTCGCTAAGGCGTTCCTGAATCTCTTTCATCTGCAGATCCACGATCTGCCGCATCTGCTCCCGGCTGAGCGCCGAAAAGGTGATGATCTCATCGATGCGGTTGAGGAACTCTGGGCGGAATGTGCTCTTGAGCGCCTTCTCGATCTTCTCATGCGCCTGACGCTCCTCGTCGGTGTCCGTGCGTTGCAGAAAGCCCAACGTGCCCGACTTGCGCACGTACTCCGTCCCCAGGTTACTGGTCATGATGAGTACGGTGTTGCGAAAATCGACCACGCGCCCCTGCCCATCTGTCAGGCGACCGTCATCGAGGATCTGCAGCAATGCGTTCCACACCTCGGGATGGGCTTTCTCGATCTCATCGAACAGGATCACCCGGTATGGCCGCCGCCGCACTGCTTCGGTCAGCTGACCGCCCTCCTCGTAGCCAACATAGCCAGGAGGCGCGCCGAACAGCCGTGAGACGGTGTGCTGTTCGCGGTATTCGCTCATATCGATGCGCACCAGCGCATCCGGGTCGTCGAAGAGGAACTCAGCCAAGGCTTTGGCCATCTCCGTCTTGCCAACCCCCGATGGACCGATAAATATGAACGAGCCGATCGGGCGGCGGGGATCCTTCAAGCCGGAGCGGGCACGCCGGATGGCATCCGAGATCGCACGCACCGCCTCATCCTGGCCAATAATGTGCTCGTGTAGACGCTCCTCCATATGCAGAAGCTTCTCAGCCTCGGTCTCCATCATCTGACTGACGGGGATGCCTGTCCACTGTGCCACGACCTCGGCGATATCGCTCTCATCGACAACCTCGTCCAGCTGGTGCTCAGACTCCCATTGGTCACGCCGGCGGTTGAATTCCTCTTCTAAGCGCAGGCGCTCAGCCTTCTTCTGAGCCGCGCGCTCATAATCCCGCTCCAGACCGGCCTGTTCCTCCTCGGCATACAGGCGATCGAGCTCGCTCTTCATATCCTTGAGATCGGGCGGCAAGGAGTATAACGCCACGCGCAGCTTGGCAGCCGCCTCGTCGATCAGGTCGATAGCCTTGTCCGGCAAATGCCGATCGGTGACGTAACGCGCCGACAGGCGGGCAGCCGCCACCAGGGCTTCATCTGAAAACCGCACTTTGTGGTGTGCTTCATAGCGATCGCGCAGCCCTTGCAGCATCTTGATGGTGTCTTCCACGCTGGGCTCTTCCACGTAAACCGGAGCAAAACGGCGTTCCAGCGCGGCATCCTTTTCGATATATTTGTGGTATTCGTCCAGAGTCGTGGCGCCAATGGCATGCAGCTCACCGCGCGCCAGGGCTGGCTTGAGCATATTGGAAGCATCCATCGCCCCCTGCGCCGCGCCAGCGCCTACCACCGTGTGCAGCTCGTCGATGAACAGGATCACCTCGCCCTCAGCGCGCTGGATCTCCTCGATGGCAGCTTTCAATCGCTCCTCGAATTCACCGCGAAAGCGCGAACCGGCGATCATCGCCCCCAGATCGAGAGCAACCACGCGCTTGCCAATCAGGATCTCGGGCACATCGTTGGCCGCGATCTTCTGCGCCAGCCCCTCCACGATGGCGGTCTTCCCCACGCCCGCCTCCCCGATCAGCACCGGATTGTTCTTCGTGCGCCGGGAGAGGATCTGGATCACGCGCAGGATCTCCGCATCCCGTCCGATCACCGGATCAAGCTTGCCTTCTCTCGCCAGCTGGGTCAGGTCACGCGAGTAACGCTCCAGGGTGCGGTAGCGCGTCTCAGCCTGTGGATCGGTCACCCGTTGACCGCCGCGGATCTGCTGAATGGCTTCGTAGACGCGTTCGCGCGTCACCCCGGCGCCCTCCAGAAGCCGGGCAGCCGGCGTGCTGCGCTCGCTCAAGATCGCTAAAAAGATGTGCTCGGTCGAGATGTATTCATCCTTCAGCCGGTTGGCTTCCTCATTCGCAAGATCGATGATACGCTTCACCCGCGGTGTGATGAAAATCTGCCCCGCACCGCCACCAAAGATGTTTGCCTTTGGGCTGGTGCGCAGGATGTAATCCAGCCGTTCCGTGAGCGTGTTGGGATCCACCTTCAAATACTCAAGAATTTGCGAGATCACACCTTGCGGCTGCTCAATTAGAGCCAGCAAGATGTGCTCGGTGTCGATCTGGTTATGCCCATAGCGCTGTATGATCTCAGCCGAACGCTGGGCGGCTTCCTGAGCACGTTCTGTGAAACGATCAAATCTCATCATAGGTCTAATTTTCCTTCCTTCGGCGTAAATTACGCCACGCGGATTATATCATCCCGAAAGTAAAGAGAACAAATGCAAGCTGTTAGAAATATATAAGAACTCTCAGGACCTCTGCGCTCAATAATCAACCGCGTATCTCCTACAGGCGATCAAGATTCGAACGCAGGAGGCGGCCAGCCTTTGACAGATGAGAGCACCTCAGGTAAGATCGCCTTGCACGCACTGTCTGGGGTGGGATATCGGGTTTACGGCATCCAGACAGTCCGATACCAGTTGTAGGGATCTTCAGAATGAAGCGTCTGCTCCGTTTACTACAAAGACCTGCCCAGGATCAAGCCATCACGATCGTCTCCGGGCTGCCGCGCTCGGGCACCTCGATGATGATGAAAATGCTGGAAGCAGGCGGGATGCCTGTGCTCACCGACCACCAGCGCGCCCCCGATGAAGACAATCCTAAAGGCTACTATGAGTTCGAGCGGGTCAAGAAATTGCCCGAGGGCGACTACGCCTGGCTGCCCGAGGCGCGCGGCAGGGTGGTCAAAGTGATCTCAGCCCTGCTCGAACATCTGCCCACGGACTATGACTACCGGGTCATCTTCATGCAGCGCAAAATGGAAGAGATCCTGGCCTCCCAAAAACAGATGCTGCTGCGCGCCAATAAACCCGACGAAGGCATCTCCGATGACGACCTGGCAGCCATGTACGCCCGCCACCTCGCCAGCGTCCAGGCCTGGCTGGCTGCCCGGCCTAACTTCCGCGTGCTCTACGTAGACTATAACGATTTGCTCGTCAGACCGGAGTCCCACATCCCGCAGATCAACCGCTTCCTGGGCGGCAGGCTGGACACGGATAAAATGACCTATGTCGTCGATCCCTCCCTTTATCGGCAGCGTAAATAAACGGTTAACGCTCAGGGCGTTGGTCTTATAAATTTCCAGCTGCGATCAGCCTCCATACCTGCGCCACAAGAAAAGTCACCGTAAAGCCCAGCCCAAGAGGCAGCAGCGCAGCGATGGCAGTCCATTTGCGGCTGCCGGTCTCTTTGTACATTGTGTAGAGCGTCGTGCTGCATGGGTTGTGGATCAGGCTGAAGAGCATCAGATTGACCCCCGTGAGCAAAGTCCACCCGCCAGCTTTCAGGATCGCCAGCGTCCCAGAAGCTTCCGCCTGGAACAACACCCCGGCACCTGCGCCAGCGCTTTCCAGACCGGTCATCAGCACGGTCAGCATCAGGACTGTGGGGATCACGATCTCGTTCGCCGGGATGGCGATCACATAAGCAAGCAAAATGACCCCGTTCAGACCGACCAGCACCCCCAGCGGATCGAGGAGATGGATCAGATGCGCGGCGAGGCTCTGTCCGCCAATATGCACATTCGAGACCAGCCAGATCACCGCTCCCGCCGGCGCGGCGAAGACCACCGCCCGCCACAATACATAGATCGTGCGGTCGATCAGCGAGGTGTAGAGCGTCTGTAAGATGCGCGGCGGGCGATAGGGCGGCAGCTCCAGACTGAAAGTGGACACCTGTCCCTTCAGGATCGACCGCGACAACGCCCACGAAACCACAAACGTCAGCAACACACCCAGGCCGGCGATGCCCACCACCGCCAGGGCGGAGATGAACCCCGCCAGATAAGGCGGCACCAGGGCGCCGATGAAGATCGAGGCGATCAAAATCTGCGTCGGCCAGCGCCCATTGCACAGGGCAAAGTTATTCGTCAGCATGGCGATCAGGCGCTCGCGCGGGCTGTCGATGATGCGCGTGGCAACCATCCCGGCCGCGTTGCAGCCGAAGCCCATCATCATGCTCAAGGCCTGCTTGCCGTGCGCCCCGGCGCGTTTGAAGACATTGTCCAGGTTGAAAGCCACGCGCGGCAGGTAGCCGAAGTCCTCCAACAGGGTGAAGAGCGGGAAGAAGATCGCCATGGGCGGCAACATCACGCTCACCACCCAGGCCGTCGCCAGATACACGCCATCGATCAATAAGCCGCTCAGCCACCAGGGCATGGCGACCTGATCGGCGAGACTGTGCAAGGCGGGATAGAGGCTGTCGATCAACAGCCCTGAGAGCCAGCTGGAGGGCACGTTTGCCCCCGAGATGGTGATCCAGAACACCAGGGTGAAGAGCAGGATCATCAATGGGAATCCCCAACGCCGCGAAGTAACCACCCGATCGATGGCGCGATCCAGATCGAAGGGCGGCTTCTCCCCTGCCGGAGTGACCGCCCGGCGGGCGATGCGCGCCGCTTCGCTATACAGCGCCTCCATCAGCTTATCGTGGTAATCCCCGCCCACCTCCCAGCGCAACGCCTCCGCGGTGGCCAGGATATCGGCTGGCGTGATCCTGGATTCCGGTTTCATGGCAGCACCTCCGCACGGCCCAGGCTCGGAAGGCCGGTATCCCCCTGGCTCTCGGGCCGCGCCAGCGTGCCCAGCTCACCCTTGCGCAGCGCTTCGATGATGCGCTCATCGCCATCCAGCAGACGTAATGCCACCCAGCGCGCGTTCGGCAGCCCAGGGTATGCCTGCTCCAGCTGCTCAACAAGCGTCTTGATCGCCCAGCGTAGCTCTGGCGGCTCGTTCTGCAAACGGCGCGGCTTTGGCACCACCCGCCCGCTTGCCACCTCGCTGATCGCCTGCAGCAGATTCTCGAGCCCGCGCCGGTACCTGGCGGCGGTCGGCACAACCGGCACCCCCAGATCCCTCGCCAACCGCCGTGCATCGACCTGTAACCCATGGCGACGGGCTTCATCCATCAGATTCAAACAAACCACCACCCGATCGGTCACCTCCAAGACCTGCAACACCAGGTTCAGGTTGCGTTCCAGCCGGGTGGCATCCACCACCACCAGGGTCACATCCGGCTGTCCAAACAGGATGAAATCGCGGGCGATCTCTTCATCCAGAGAGGTTGCCAGCAAAGAATAGGTGCCAGGCAGATCGACCAGCTTGTACTTCTTACCGCCATACTCGAATCCACCCTCCGCGCGCCCGACGGTCTTGCCGGGCCAGTTGCCGGTGTGCTGACGCAGGCCGGTCAGGGCGTTGAAGACAGTGCTCTTGCCTGTGTTAGGGTTGCCTGCTAGCGCCACGACATAATCCCATTCGCTCATGTCGATGCCCAGCTTGAGCAGATTGGCTGCATTGTGCGCCGGGCAGGCTTCACACGCCGGGGTGAGTTGTGTACTTCTCTGCATCAATTGACCTCCGGTAATTTTTCGATCTGGATCAGTCTGGCTTGCTCGCGCCGCAGGGCGATCAGCGTACCACGAACGCGATAAGCGGTCGGGTCGCCGCTCGGGCTGACCAGTTCGGCGCGCACCTCCGTCCCGGGCAGCAGGCCGAGATCCAGCATGCGCCTTCGTTCTGCCCCGCGCAACCGGGGCGAGAGAGCTGCCACACGCCCTGCCTCTCCTGGCTTGAGCACGCTCAAGGGCAGCGTTCTGGTTGCCGGGAGCTGCGCAGAAGTTTGGGTGTCACCCTCCGGCAGCGGCAGGACGGAGATATTGGCCGCCACGACCGGCGCCAGGATATGCTCATCACCTGTTTCGGGTGTCCCCAAATAAGCCCAGAAGCGCACCCTGGTGGGGGTAACCTCGGTCAGGCGCACGATCATGCCAGGCGCCAGCTCCTCTGCCACCAGCTGGGCGTAGACTTCTGCAGGCTCGTCCTCGAGATGCACGATGCGCAGCGGCAGGTCCAGCGGCATGCTGGTGAGCGGCTGACCGGCGTGCGGTTTGAAGGTGCCGCGGGCATCTGGGATCGGATCTCCATGGGGGTCGTGGGTGGGATGTCCCAGCTGCCGCGCCAGGGAGGCGATCTCCTCCGTTGAAAGCAGATGCTCGTAATAGTCCGCCTGGGCATGCCAGTCCGCTTCTTCGACACCGGTCTCCTGAGCCAGATACTGCTCCCACAGGCGGTGAGCGCGGATCACGCGCAGGGCAGCCTGGCGGCCGGTGGGTGTCAGGTGAATGATTTCACCCTTCATCTCGATCAGCGCCAGCGCCTGCAAGCGTTCGAGCAGCCGGGAAGCCTGCTCCGGGGAGATCTCCAGAGCGCCCGCCAAACCGGGAAGATCGGGCTGCAGCCCGCGAGTTTCACAGCGCTGGAGGTGTTTAAGGGCATCCTCCAGCAGCATGCGTTCGGAATAGCGCCGGGCGCGCTGCAGGCGGGGAAGCAAGCCGTGCCTGGGCAGGAAGAGCAGGGCTGTCAGGAGCATCAAGAGTGAGAAAATACTGAGCGCGAACAATGGATCGGGAGACATAGGCGGGTTTCTAAGGCATTTAGGACAAGGGGGCGCGGAAGATGAACATGCGGAAAGCCACCGATATTTATCATAAACAAATTCTTTTTTAGATTATACTAAATTTGCCCTGGATGTCAAGCTGGCGCGAGCCACAGTGAGGGGGTGATCTAGAAACTTAAATAATCCCCGTCAGGGGACTGATAATCCCCCCCGGGGATGAATAAAAAATCCCCTCCCCCGCTGGGGGAGGGGTCAGGGGTGAGGGCTTTCCCTCACCTCCACATACACCTGACTGGTGACGTTCACTCCCAGCACTACTGCTTCCTCCCGGCCCGTCACCTGCAGGCGCAGGTTGTTATCAAACGGCGAATAATCCAGGACCGCGATTTCCGCCTCCGGCGTGATACCCAGCTCGCTCAGATAGCGCAGCAGACCAGGGTCGGCGTCGCGCACCCGCCGTACAGTGGCAACCTGTCCGGGACGCAGCTGGCTCAGAGTCTGCGCCGACGAACTCGGCAGGTGCAAATCCCGCGTTGGGATGGGATCGCCGTGCGGATCGTGGCGCGGGTCGCCCAGGCTGAGGGCGATACGCTCCTCCAGCTCTTCGGAAATGACGTGCTCAAGGCGGTCGGCCTCCGCGTGCACCTCATCCCAGGAGAAACCCAGCGTCTGGTGCAGAAACATCTCCAGCAGCCGGTGGTGGCGGATGATCTCCAGGGCAACCTGCTCGCCAGCCGCGGTCAAGCGCACCCCGCGGTGCTTGCGGTAATCCACCAGCGGCGGGCGGGTGACTGCCAGCTTCTGCAGCATATTGGTCACCGAAGCCGGCGTGACCGCCATGCGCTCGGCGATCTGGTTGGTCGTCGCCCGCCTGCCTCCCTGGGTCAGATCGTAGATCGCCTTAAGGTAGTCTTCGATCACGTGCGTCAGATTTTCGCGCATCAACTTAAATTTAGCCTCGTCTAAATTATACCCCACCTGTTCATAAAGCGGGCTATCCGCGCCAGGGTTACCGGATTTTGTCAAAGCGATGGCTGGGTGGTATATCGATTGTCTCGAGCACACTAGGTATCATCTCCTCACTTTTCATGTTCTCATCTGCGCGCCTTTGCCTTCAATCGCCCGCCTCCGATCAAGATTCGCGCCTTTGTCAGCGGGGCGCCACGTCCAAAGACACGCTGTACTGCCCCACACCGTCCCCCTAAGCGCCTTAGCGATAATTTGTCCGAGTCCTATCATATACGCCGCTCACCCCACCTCCGCCTCACCCGCACCCGTCAGACGGTTGGCGAGCAGGATAGGCAGAAAGGTGATCAGGATCACGAACAGCGCCACCACGTTGGTCACCGGCCGATCGCGTGGCCGAGTGAGCTGACTGAAGATCCAGATCGGCAGGGTGGACTGCTGCCCGGCGGTGAAAGTGGTCACGATCACCTCGTCGAAAGACAGGGCGAAAGCCAGCATGCCCCCCGCCAGCAGAGCCGTCGCCAGATGAGGCAGAATGATATACCGGAAGGTCTGGAAAAAATTCGCCCCCAGGTCCATCGAAGCCTCGATCTGCGAGCGCCCCATGCGGCGGAAGCGCGCCAGCACGTTGTTATAGACTACCACCACGCAGAAAGTGGCATGCCCGACCACGATCGTCCAGTAACTGAAGGGCAGGTTCGCCAGGCTGAGCGCAGAACGCAGGGCGATTCCGGTGACGATCCCTGGCAGCGCCAGCGGCAGCACCAGCAAGAAAGAGATCGCCTCCCTTCCGAAGAACTTACTGCGGTATACCGCCGCAGCTGCCAGCGTACCGAGCAGCAGGGCGATCAGCGTGGCAGCCCCTGCCACGCGCAGCGACAGCCAGAGCGCCTCCCAGAAATCCGTCCGTCCCATGGCGACCCCAAACCAGCGCGCCGTCAACCCCGGCGGCGGGAAGCTGAAAGTGGCTTCATCTGTCGTAAAGGCATAGAGCAGGATGATCCACACCGGCACGTGCAGGAAGAGCAGCACCCCGATCGCAGCTGCCAGAAGGCCGCGCGGGCTGCGCTTCACAAACGAAGCCGTTGTTTTAGAGCGCATCGAACGCCCCCATGCGCTTGGCTCCGATCAGATACAGGATCATGATCGCCATCGGGATCACCGTGAAGGCAGCCGCCAGCGGGATGTTCCCCGAGGTGCCCTGATGGGAGAGCACTGCCTGACCGATGAAAAAGCTCGAATTGCCCAGCGTACCTGGCACGATGAAATCCCCCAGCGTCAGCGAAAAGGTGAAGATCGAACCCGCCACCACCCCGGGGAGCACCAGCGGCAGGGTGATGAAGCGAAATGTCTCGCTCGGTCTGGCGCCCAGGTCCTCCGAAGCCTCCAGCACCGACCTGGGCAGGCGCTCAAGCGCCGCCTGGATCGGCAGCACCATGTAGGGCAGCCAGACATAGACGAAAACCACATACATCCCGATCATCGAGACAGACAGAGACGGCCCCCCGATGACTGGCAGACTGAGCACAGCCTGCAAGGCTCCGTCGAGGTGCAGCTGCGCAACGAACCAGCTCACGATGCCCTCCCTGGCCAGGATCAGCTTCCAGGCGTAGACGCGCACCAGGTAACTCGACCACAGCGGCAGGAGCACTGCCAGATAGAGCAACGGCTTGACCCGCGCTCCGGCATAGCGCGCCATGTAGTAAGCCAGCGGGAAGGCCAGTCCGGCGCAGGTCAGCGTGACCGCGGTCGCCATGCCTGCCGTGCGCAGGACGATGTCCAGATTGGCGCGCGTGAACAGATCGCGGTATGTCGCCAGTGTGAATTCGCGCACCACCAGCCCGGTGAAGTCGTCCAGGTGGAAGAAGCTGTTGATCAGCAAGGTGAACAGCGAACCGAGATAGATCACCCCCATCCACAGCAGCGGCGGTCCCAGCAGGAGCACCAGAATCAACCAGGGACGCAGGTAAAGGTAGGTCGAGAGGCGGTATCCCAGGGTGGTATGCTTCCCGAGCGGGGAAGCGGAAAGTGTGGAGATCTCTGTAGCCATCGACTCAAACTGCATTCGCGATGCGGCGGACGTGTTCGCGCTGCCACAACAGGCGCACGGTTTTGCCGCGCGCTGAGAGCACATCCATGGAGGTGGCAGCCAGGTTCTGCTGCACGACCACCAGGTCGTTGCCCCCATCCAGCTCAACCAGATAGCGGGTGTACAAGCCCAGGTAAACCACATCGCGCACGCGCCCGTCCACAGCGTACATGTCCTCTGGGATGGTTGTGTCCGGTTCGACCAGGTGAATCTTCTCTGGGCGGATGGAGAACGTCTCCGCTGCGCCGGTGATGCGCCGTGCGAGCTCGCCGCTGACCAGGTTGGAGACGCCGACAAAGCCAGCCACGAAGGGGGTGGTCGGGTGCTCATAGATCTCCGCCGGACTGCCCACCTGCTCGACGCGCCCCTGATTGAAGACCGCGATGCGGTCACTCATGGTGAGCGCCTCTTCCTGATCATGCGTGACATAGACGAAGGTGATCCCAACCCGCTGCTGGATGGACTTGAGCTCGATCTGCATCTGCTGGCGCAGCTTGAGGTCCAGCGCGCCAAGCGGCTCATCCAGCAGCAGCACGCGGGGATGGTTGATCAGCGCCCGCGCCAGAGCCACCCGCTGTCGCTGCCCTCCGGAGAGCTGCGCTGGACGCCTGCCCGCCAGACCGGTCAATTTGACCAGCTCCAGCATCTCCTCTACCCGTGCCTGCCGCTCCTTGGATGGCACCTTCCTTATCATCAGGCCATAGGCGATGTTCTCGCCCACGCTCATGTGTGGGAAGAGGGCGTAATCCTGGAAAACCGTGTTGACATCGCGCGCGTAGGGCGGCAGGGTGGAGACATCCACGCCATAGAGCAAAATGCGCCCGGCATCAGGGCGCTCGAAGCCAGCGATCAGCCGCAGGCAGGTGGTCTTCCCTGAACCGGAAGGTCCCAGCATGGTGAAGAATTCACCGTCCAGGATATCCAGGCTGATGTCATCCACCGCCCGTACCTCGCCGAAGTGGCGGCTGACATGCGAGAACCGCACCGCGGGTGTTTGATCGTTCATGCCCCTGCCGCCCAATGCATGTGAATTCGCCGATCAGGCATGCGCGACCATGACATGTTTGGTGATCTGGTAATCGCTGACCGCCTCCGCAGAGAGGTCCTTGCCGAAGCCGGACTGCTTGAATCCGCCATGGGGGGTCTCCGAAGTGAGCGGGATGTGATCGTTGATCCAGATCGTGCCGAATTCCAGTTCGCTGGAGAGGCGCATAGCCCGTCCGATATCTTTAGTGAACACCGAGGCCGCCAGGCCGTAGAGCACATCGTTGCCCAGCCGCACCGCTTCCTTTTCGTCGGAAAAGGCGCTGATGGTGAGCACCGGCCCGAAGACTTCTTTCTGAATGATCTCGGAGTTCTGCGCCGCGCCGGACACCACGGTTGGGGCAAAGTAATAGCCTCTGTCCATATCCGCGGGTGGGGCACCGCCGAGCAGGATGCGTGCCCCAGACGCTCTCGCCCGCTCGACAAAACCCTGTACGCGTTCCCGTTGGATCGCCGAGATGAGCGGCCCCATGGTGACACCCTCCTCGAACGGCGCGCCGACCTTGACTGCCTGCATGGCAGAAACCAAGGCATCGGTGGCTTCGTTCAGGCGGCGGCGATCCACATAGACACGAGTCGCCGCGGTGCAGTCCTGACCGGTGTTGAAGGTCGCCGCCATGGCGGCTTTCTCCGCAGCCAGCTCCAAATCAGCGTCGTCGAAGATGATCAACGGCGCCTTTCCGCCCAGCTCTAAATGCACGCGCTTGAGGGTCTTGGCGGCTGTCTCCATCACGCGCCGGCCCGTCTCGGTGGATCCTGTCAGACTCACCATGCGCAGATCAGGATGTTCGACCAGCGCCTGACCGGTCTCGTTGCCCCCCGGCACGACATTGACCACGCCAGGCGGGAAGCCGGCTTCCGCGGTGAGCTCGGCAAGCATGAGAGCAGTCAGCGGTGTGGTTGGCGCAGGCTTGAGCACCACTGTACAGCCCGCCGCCAGCGCGGGCCCGATCTTCCAGACCGCCATCATAATCGGATAATTCCACGGCGCGATCTGCCCCACCACGCCAACCGGCTCCCTCCGGAAGATCGACGTATATCCGGACAGGAACTCCCCCGCATGGGAACCCGAGATCTGGCGCGCCGCCGCAGCAAAGAAGCGCAGATTGTCCACTGTAAAAGGCAGATCTGCGCCATAGCTGACATACTGATAGGGCTTGCCGGTGTTCTCCGATTCTACCCTGGCAAAATCCTCCAACCGGCTCTCCAGCAGATCGGCCAGGCGCAGGAGCAGCCGGGAGCGTTCGGAAGGCGTCTTCTTCGCCCAGCCGTCCTGGTAGAACGCCCGCTGTGCCGCCTGCACCGCCAGATCGATGTCCTGGCGGGTGCCATCGGGGACCTCGGCGATCACCTCCCCAGTCGCCGGATTCTCGATGGCGCGCATCGTACCGCCCCGGCTGTCCTGCCACTCTCCGTCAATCCAAAGCTTATATTCCATCTCCACCATCCTTTACAGTGGACTCCTGGGGAGGTCTTTAGACCTTCTCCCAGGAGTCCACGACCTCTGATCAGCGCCCGCCGATCACGGCAATGTAAGCGGTCACCCATTCATGATAGGGGACACAGTCATTGGTGCCGTCACCGCAGTCGGTGGTTGGTGTGCGCCAAAACCAGATCTTGTCGAAGTTGCCCATGCCGTTGATCTCGCATCCGCTCTCTCCCAGCAGCTCGTTGCCCTGGCAGGCAGCCGGGACCGCCGGCACAGAACCAAACCAGGCGGCCAGATCGCCTTGCAGCTTGGGGTTCAGCGAGTGCTCCAGCCACATATAGGCGCAGTTCGGATGAGGGGCATCCACATGCATCATGGTCGTATCGGCCCAGCCAGTTGCCCCTTCAACCGGGATTACGCTGCTGATGGGCTTGCCCTCGAATTGCAAAAGGTTCACCTGGAAAGGCCAGGAGCTGGAAGCCACCACACCCTCGTTGGTGAAGTCGTCCATCTGGATGAAGGCATCATGCCAGTAGCGCCCGATGATCTGGCGCTGCTGGCGCAAAAGCTCGATGGCCGCATCGAACTGTTCTCGCTTCAGCGCATAAGGGTCCTTAATCCCCAGCTCAGGGCGGTGGTGCATCAGGTAGAGAGCCGCGTCGGCCACATAAATCGGCCCATCGTAAGCCTGCACTCGACCTTTGTTGGATTGCCCATCGGGCAAAGTTTGCTCCTCGAAGACCACGCTCCAGCTGGTAGGAGGCTCAGGGAAGACTTCCGTGTTGTACATCAGGACGTTTGGCCCCCACTGGTAGGGAGTCCCGTAGTGTTTCCCATTCACAGTGTGCCAGGGGGCGTTCTTCAGGCGGTCATCGACCGTGTCCCAGCTGGGGATCAGGTCGAGATTGATCTCCTGAACACGACCACCCGAGATCAGCCGGTTGCTGGCGTCTCCGGAGGCAGTGACCAGGTCGAAACCGCCCTCGTTCATCAGGGCAACCATCTCGTCGGAGGTGGCAGCGACTTTGACGCTCACCTTGCAGCCGGTCTTCGCTTCGAAATCAGTCACCCAGTCGTAGTTAGGGTCGGTCTCACCGCGTTCGATGTAGCCTGCCCAGGCGACGATCGAAACCTCCCCCTCGCCCTCGCCGATGGCTTGCATTGGACCGCCTTCCGTGGCCAGGGCTTCGGTGGTGGAGGCTGCCCCGCTGCAGGCGGAAAGGATCAGGCTGAGCAGGGTCAGGCTGGAGATCAAAACGAACAGCATCTTATTGGGGTTCATGAATATCTCCTCTGGCGAAATATTATGCTTTCTAAAGCTTTTCTAACAAGTTGGGGATTCCATCAGAGTGAATCGATAGTAACACCTCCCTTCCTCTCCCCGTCATCTGGATTCCTGCGAAGCCGATGAATCGGGCGGCCGATCCTGGACGATCTCCGGCGGCAGCCATTGATAGGTGTCTTTCAGGATACGTGGAATGAGAACAGTTCGGGTACGGCGGATCCCCGGCACCTGATGCAGGTGCCGGGTGATAAATTCGTGCATTTCATCGCTGTTCTTGAAAAGCGCCTGCACGCTGATATCCTGATCGCCGGTCGAGATCGCCAGGTAAGAGACCTGGGGCATCGCCAGGATCGCCTCCACCACCTGCGTCTGCATCCCCAGCTCCAGCTCGCAGAAGATATCCACCGCCAGCGTATATCCGAATGCCGCCGGGTTCACCGCGCCCACCGGCTGAATGATGCCACTCTCGATAAGACGCTTGACCCGGTGATGCACAGTGCGCTCGCTCACCCCCAGTTGCCTGGCGATCTGGGAGCTGGGCATGCGCGCATCCCGGTTGAGCAGGATGATGATCGCCTTGTTCAGAGGGTCGATTTTAGACAAATCTCATCTCCTAAGGACAAATCAAAGTATAATCAGAATACCGAAATAGTCAATACCTGCGCGCTTTTGCGACCGAATCGGCCATCATTTCAGTATAATCTTGCTAAAAGGGAGGCAGGCGTGATCAGTTTTCAATGGAGGCAGGCATGATGGAATGCAAACTCTTTATCGCAGGACGCTGGGTGGAAGGAGGCCAACCACTCGAAGTGCGCAATAAATACACGCAGGAGACCTTTGCGGTGCTCCCCATCTCCCGTCAGGAGGACGTGGACGCGGCTATCGCAGCTGCCCGCAGTGCCGCAGAGGTCATGGCAGAACTGCCCGCCCATCGGCGCAGCGCCATCCTCTCCCGCGCAGCCGCCCTGATCCAGGAGCGCAAAGAAGACCTGGCGCGCACCATCGCCGCTGAAGCGGGCAAGGCGCTCAAATACGCCCGCATCGAGGTGGAGCGCGCTTTCAGCACGTTCACCATAGCGGCCGAAGAGGCGCGGCGTGTGCACGGGGAAACTATCCCCCTGGATGGCGTGCCAGCGGGAGAAGGTTACTTCGGTTTCTGGACGCGCCGCCCGGTGGGTGTGATCGCCGCCATCAGCCCATTCAACTTCCCGCTCAACCTGGTGGCACACAAAGTGGCGCCCGCCCTGGCTGCCGGGAACAGCGTGGTGCTCAAACCAGCCAGCACAACCCCCATCACGGCTGTGAAATTGTGCGCTATCCTCGAAGAAGCCGGTCTCCCGCCAGGCGCCCTCAACCTGGTGGTCGGCTCCGGCAAGACCGTGGGCGAGTGGCTGGTCAGCGATCCGCGCGTCGATAAAGTGACCTTCACTGGTAGCCCGGCTGTAGGTCGACGTATCACCCAGATCGCCGGCATCAAGAAAGTCACCCTGGAGCTGGGCAACACCTCTCCGGTGATCGTTGCCCCAGATGCCGATCTCGACCTGGTGGCGAAGCGTTGCGCCGTTGGCGCCTATTACAATTCCGGCCAGGTATGCATATCCGTGCAACGCATCTACAGTCAGCAGGGGATCTTCGACCCGTTCACCGAGCGTTTTGTGCAGGCCAGCCAGGAGATGGTCGTTGGCGACCCCCTGGACGAGCGGGTCGATGTCGGTCCCATGATCGACCCGGGAGAGGTGGATCGGATCGAGAGCTGGGTCGACGAAGCCCGTCAGGGAGGTGCGAGAGTGCTGACCGGTGGCCGCCGCACTGAAACGGTCTACTGGCCAACCGTACTGACGGACGTCCAACCGCATATGAAAGTGGTGGCTGAAGAAGCATTTGCCCCGGTCGCCTCGATAATCCCGTACGTTGATTTCGAAGAGGCGCTGCGCCAGGCAGATGCCACCCAATACGGCCTGCAGGCTTCGGTCTTCACCCGGGATATCCAGCGTGTCTTCCAGGCCATCAGGCGGCTCAACTTCGGCGGCGTGATCATCAACGACACACCCGCCTTTCGCGCTGACCACATGCCCTATGGCGGCAACCGCCAGAGTGGATTGGGGCGTGAAGGCGTGCGCTTCGCTATCGAAGAGATGACCAATATCCAGATGGTCGCCATCCGCCTGGGCAGTTGATTGGGTTGCAAGACCCATTGAGCCATTTGTCATCCAAGGATATAATTAGACAGATCAATCCCAATTTATATTGAATATAAACGGAAGGAACGTGCGAACCTGGATTGTCATTACATTTGTTAGCGCACTGGCGCTGCTTCTCGTCGCCTGCGGGGGTGGGGCGACACCCGAACCGGTCACCTATGAGATCGTCATGATCGAGTATTCCTTTACTCCGGCTGCCCTCGAATTAAAAGTCGGGCAGCAGGTGACTTTGAACCTGGTGAATAACGGGCAGTTGCAGCACGAGATCATGTTCGGGCGCGAAGTCATGATGATGAACAACCGGCCAGCGGGCTACCAGACGGATATGTTCGAAGCTGGTGGTGTAACGCCCGAGGTTCATCAGGAAATGATGCCAATGGAAGAGGAAGAGGAAGAGGAGGCCCACGTCGGCTTCATGGTTGTTCTACCAGTTGTGGGCAAGGCGACGTTGACTTTCACCGTCACCGATAGCATGGTCGGTGAGTGGGAGATGGGCTGCTTCGAGCAGGACGGTGTCCACTACGATTCAGGGATGAAAGGCACTGTGACGGTGACAAAGTAACCGATCGCGCTCCTCACACCGGTTCGACAACACAGAGGCTGTCCCCAACCTGCGGGACAGCCCTTTGTTGTATAATCCATGAGACTTCCGGTAGACCGGGATCATTGAAACATGTTCGAATTTAATCGCCAGAATGGATGCTTACGCCCGCGCCGCATACCCCCTCAGTTCTGGGGGGCTTTCCTGAGTTTCCTTTTGCTTATCCTGTTTGCATCTTGTAATTTCCCAGGGGAAAATCCAGCGCCGCCAGGGGTAAATGGCGAAAACCTGCCTGCCGGCACCCCTGGACTGACCGGTGTCCCCCCCTTCACCCTTTCGTCAGAGCCTACCCCCACCAATCCGCCGCGCATGCTTACCATCTGCCTAGCATCCGAACCAGAAAGCCTGTTCCTCTACGGGAGCCCTTCTCTGGCGCAACGCCGCGTCCTCGCCGCGATCTATGATGGACCAATTGATATTGTGAACTACACCTTTCAACCGGTGATTATCGAAAAGCTCCCCAACCTGGCAGATGGTGACGCTTCGCTGACCCCTGTCACCGTCAACCGCGGCGATTGGGTGGTGAACGATGCCGGTCAGCTGGTGCCGCTGGACATTGGTCAGGTGGTGCGTCCGGCTGGCTGCGCCTCATCTGAGTGCGCGATCGTCTGGGACGGCGCAGCGCTTGAGATGGATCAGCTCACAGCGACCTTCACCCTCAAAGCGGGGGTCACCTGGTCGGATGGAACGCCCCTCACCACTGCTGACTCGGTTTTCAGCTATGAGCTTGCCCGTCAGTGCCAGACAGAGAACGGCTTTTGCGGCGGTCTGGGGTTGATCAGCCAGAGTAACACAACACTGCAGCGCACAGCCAGCTACACCGTCATGGATGAACACACTGTCCAGTGGGCGGGCGTACCCGGCTTCCGAGATCCAAACTATCCCGCTAACTTCTTCTTTCCCCTCCCGCAGCACCAGCTGGCCGGCCGGTCCTTCGATGAGCTCCTGATCGCCGAGGAGAGCTCCCGTCGGCCTCTGGGGTGGGGGGCTTACGTCATCGAACGCTGGGTGCCTGGAGATCATATCCTCTTGAGAGCAAATCCCGCCTATTTCCGCGCTGGCGAAGGGCTGCCGCACTTCGATCGCCTCCTCCTGCGCTTCTTCAGGGTAGAGGCCGCGAACTTGTCTGATGGGGGAGTCGAAAGGCTGCGCAATGCCCTCAGCACCGGGCTGTGCGACCTGTTCGATGAAGAACTCAGCGCGACTTTTCTCCAAGGCGGTGTGGCACAGCTCAGGTCACAGGCAGAATCAGGGGAGCTTTCCGCCTCCTTCGCTGCAGGACCTGAATGGGAACAACTGATGTTCGGCATCCGCCCTGTATCATACGATGACGGCTTTCAGCCCGGGGTAGACCGCCCAGATCTGCTGGGCGATCCCCGTACCCGCCAGGGGTTAGCTCTGTGTACAGCCCGGGAACGCCTGTTGGATGCCCTCTTCGATGGCCTTTTATCCATTCCAAAGTCTTACTTGCCGCCCGAGCATCCGTTGGCCAACCCCGACCTGCCCCGCTATGAGCATGACCCACAGGCGGGTGCAGCGTTGCTGGAACAGGTTGGCTGGCTCGAACGGGATGGTGATATGCGCACCCCGCGCACCGCCGCGGGCATTCCTGGCGTCCCGGACGACACCCCTCTTCAACTGACCTATGTCGTCTCTGACGCAGCCTGGCGGAGGGAGGCGGCCGAAATCCTTTCCGCTTCTCTGGCAGAATGCGGCGTCGCCATTCAGCTGGAAGTCGGCCAGGCAGGCGAAGTCTACGCCCCGGGACCGGAGGGGCCGGTGTTCGGCCGGCGTTTCGATCTGGCGCAGTTTGCCTGGTCTGCCGCACCTCAGCCGAGATGTGATCTCTGGACCACGGCGCAAATCCCCGGCGATCCATCCCTGACGAATGCGGAAGGCGCGCCACTCTTCCCCTATGGCTGGGGCGGCACCAACGCGGGCGGCTTCAGCAACGCCGAGTTCGACCAGGCCTGTCGGGCGGCCTCCGAGGCTCTCCCGGGCCAGGAGGGATATCTCCCGGCACACCACAGTGCCCAGGAGATCTTCGCCAGCCAGCTGCCAGTCCTGCCTCTTTACCAGCGCCTGCGCGTGGTGATCACCCGCTCGGACCTGTGCGGGTTCACCTTCGATCCCTCAGCGCGCTCTGAACTCACAGATATAGAGTTATTCGATTACGGTCAGGGTTGTGAGCAGTGATGGATCGATCAGGCGGTGGCTTCCGGCAGGCGTTCATCCTCACCTCCGTCTTCCAGTTCCCTGGCTGAAGCGCGCAGCCTCGCCCTTATCTCCTGGAAGGCAGTCTTCACATTCTCGCTCTTCTCAGCTACCAGCGCCTGTCCGCGATCCCTGATCTCCATAACGCGGTTTCGGCCATCTTCGAGCGTGGTGGCTGCTTTTGCCTTGATCTCACTTCCTTTATCCTTCAGGAGGCTGCGCGTCTCCTCGCCGCTGCGCGGCGCAGTGAGCAGGGCAACCCCTGCCCCAAACAGACCGCCGATCAAAATGCCGGTGAACAAACCGTTTTTTACGCTCATCGTTTATCTCCTTCCTGCAAGAATGGTTTTCCAGTCAATATACTCCCCTTTTCGAGCGCTTCCAATGGGAAATTGGGACTAATATTCCTTATGTCGATTTTATATCCGCGGCTTCCTCTTTAATCTCGATCCGGTTGCCCTCTGGATCGAGGAGTTCCACCCAGCGCTGACCCTTGTATTCACCGACCTCGCCGACGAAGCGCACGCCTTTTGCCGAGAGCGCCTGCATGACCTGCTCCAGGTCGTCCACCTGAAAGCCGGGGACGACCGACTGCCGGTCGGCACCTTTTGCCTCTGTGGAGGCCTTGCCGCCAGCGAGTAGTTCAAAACGCTGACCTTGCGTGATATTAAAGCTCGCCCACCCCGCTCCCTGCCCGGACAGATTCAACCCCAGGATATCCCGGTAGAACGCTACCGATCTCTCCAGATCCTCCACGTATAACCCTACCCAGATCATTCCCATCAATTTCATCGTTGCGCATCCTTTCTTTTCGAAAATCAGGTCCACGGATCATAGGCTCACAACCGCCACTCCTCTCGTTGTGGCCAATCTCAGCCAGGCACTCAACAATGAGCCGCTCAGGAAGCCGCCAGATTGGAAGAGATAGTCCTTGTAAGCGGGATCTCACTCCTTGCCGGGGAAGACGAAGCGTTTGGGCGTGATGGCAAAGAAGATCGACAATCAAACATTGGCAAGTCCCATAAGTTGAAAACTAAAGCGATTCTAAAAGCGAAAGTCCACAGCGCGAGAAAGCTGGTCTCGCCAACGCTGCACGCCTGGCGGTTGAAGGCTGGACAGACCGATTTTTTTTTAAAAATAAATAGTATAATTATAATGATGATTGTCATAATTTATTGGGGGATGGATGCCGGTTCAAACGAAAGAAGGTTTCTATGGCTGAGCCAATCACATACCTGGACTTCGAAGTCAACATCCACAATATGGATGAGAACACCTACTCGGTACGGGTGATCTCGCAGGGAGGCCGGGCAGAATCGCGTTTTATCGACCCGTTCTCTTCCGATAAGCGCATGATCTCCCGACAGACGCTTACCAGCGCCTCCCTGCGCACATCCGCGCGGGTGCGCAGCTCCAGCGCAGCCGAGATCGAGACCATGAAGGAACTGGGAGCATCTCTCTTCGAAAACACATTCAGCGATCAGGTCAAGGAGTTTTATTATCACTGTCTGGGACAGGCACCCAGCAGTCCAAGGGTCTGCGCATCCGTCTGGCGGTCGACCCGACCCTGGATGACCTGCCCTGGGAGTTCCTGTTTTCACCACAAAAGGAATTTCTCGGGCTTGATCCGCGCACGCCGATCGTCCGCTTTATCGAGCTGCCGACCCCCATCGCGCCTCTGAAGGTTGACCTGCCACTCAACATCCTGGTGGTCGTCGCCAGTCCGAAGGACCTGCCACCCCTGGATGTGGAAGCTGAGAAGAGCCGCATTGCATCTGCCCTCGATCCTCTGCAGGCACAAGGTTATGTACGCGTCAGCATCCTGGAAGGACCAGATACCTGGGTGCGGCTGATCGATGCCCTGCGCCCGAATGAAACCCATATCCTGCATTACATCGGTCATGGTTCGTTCGACGAGAACAACAACGAGGGCGTCCTGTTGATGGAAAACGAAAAGGGTGAGATGCAGGTGATCGGTAGCGACCTGATCCGCATCATGCTTCAAGGAAAATCACACCTGCGTCTGGCCGTGCTCAATTCCTGCCTGGGAGCCCATGCCTCGGAAGCTGAACCTCTCTCCAGCGTCGCGGCTGCCATGGTGCGGGCGGGGATCCCCGCCGTGATCGCCATGCAGTTCGAGGTCAGCGACCGCGCAGCCGAGATCATCGGCGGGACATTTTACAAATCCCTGGCTCTCAACTTCCCTGTCGATGCTGCCTTGACCGAAGCCCGCCGCCAGATCGCCCTCTTGGAGCGTGATAGCCTGGAGTGGGCTACACCGGTGCTCTTCATGCAGGTCTCCGATGGACAGCTCTTCGATATCAGCAAACCGCCTGATGAAAGGCTCAGTGCTGTGGCACCAATCAGCTCCTGGGGAGCAGGAACCCCACAACCTCAAGCCGGCGAACCTGCCATCGCGAAGCCCCTCAAGCAAAATAAACCCGACCTGAAGGCGCTGGCTGCTGAGAGATATCAGGCCGCCGAAGAGGCCATGCTCCGCGGGGATTGGGAGGCTGCCATCGCTGGCTACAATGGCGCCCTCCTTTTGGTGCCAAACTACAAAGACGCGGCTCAAAAACTGGCCACCAGCGAACGAAGGCACAAATGCGTGCAGCTCTATGCGGAAGCGCAGGAACTCTATAATGATAAGGAGTATGCCAAAGCCCTGGAAAACCTCACCCAGATCAGGAGCATCGACCCGCGCTGGGTGGATTCCGCCAACCTGCAGATGCTTGCCGAATGCGGCGTGGCCTATCAGCAAGCTCTGTCAGCCTTGATGACGGGAGATCGTAAGACTGGTGCAGAGCTGCTGCGTTCTATTATCCAAAAATGCTCCGATTTCGAAGATGTGCTTAGCCGTCTCGACAATCTGGCTGCCGGTGGTGATGGGCTTTTCGGCCAGGCAGTTTCTTTCGCTGCTCAACCCGGGGTCCCTGAGACCTCAAATCCTTCAGCTGGCGCTTCGGTCCAGTCTGAACCAGCCACACCGACTGTGCCTGGAGGCCGGGTTTACGAGGTGCGCGGGGTGCACCTCGCAGCGTTAGCCGAGCAGATGCGCCAGTACTTCCTGGCGAACGGCTATGAAACCCAGGTGATCAATCAGGGAACCACGGTGATCGTTCAGGGGAAGAAGGGCGGTCTACGCAGCTGGGTGGGGATGGGTGTGGCGGCAACCGTCATGCTCGAAGCTACACCGACGGGTCTCAAGGCCTCTGTCGGCGGCGGAAAATGGCTTGAGCAGGGCGCGGCAATCGCAGTCAGCATGATCGTCCTCTGGCCACTGCTGATCACTGGTGGGGTTGGCATGGCGCAGCAAAAAAACCTGCACGACTCACTATGGAAAATTGTGGACAATTACGTGGCTGAGCGCAGCGGCCGACGGATCACGTAACAGATTTGCTTTGCCGGCTGCTGGTCGATTATCACGGTTCCAGCCGCACCTCCACGCTGGCCAGGTGTACATTACCCTCGAAGACGACACTGGGGTCCCGAACCACGATCCGCCCTGCACCGGACGCTGCAAGCGTATAAGCCACCTCTGCATTGAAGGGCCCCGGCTGCCCCCACTCGGGAGCCTCCACGACCACCGGCAGCGAGCCGATCACATTCCCGGCCTCGTCCAAGACCTCTACCACCAGGGTCTGCTCGAAACTGGCCAGGGCGAAGCCGCTCACGCGCGCCAGCCCACCTGATACGACTGCGCCTAGGGTGGGCTGCAGGATGACAATCCGTTCCGGATGTGGTTCGACGCTCTTTATTTCCTCTGCGCCGCCAGCTGCCAGGGTGACACCCACAGACGCCAGGTGTGTGATCCCGCCGTCGCGCGGGCTGTCGGACGTAACCAGGATGAAGGCCTGTCTTTCTCCCTCGATTTCGAATGGGATCTCCGCTGAGAACGGGCCGCGTTCGCCTGCATCCGCCTGGATGATGGTTGGTACAACCGCCAGCTGGCTGCCGTCATCCAGCAGCAGCTGAACCAGCAGGTGCTGCTCGAATGTCGGGGCAGCGAGGCCGGACACGCGCAGCGGGCTGAGCAGCCGTGATCCAGGTCCGGGTTTCAGGATCAGGATCGCTTCTTCGACAGCCTCATAACGATCCGCGTTTGCCAGCTGGGTTACTTCGGGTTGCATGTCCGGTAGCGCCGTCTCCGTCGCGGGGGCGGAGGAGGTGGGAGTTGCCGTAGTCTTCAGTTGAGAACAGGCACTCGACCAAAGAACAAACAGGACTGGTAAAATGATTAACCCGGTTCGCGAGGGATGAGACTTCATAATAAACAACAGACGACTGAGGAAAAGAAAAAGTTCCAATTCCGCAGCTGCTAAGCTGCCCTCCCATTTTGCGCCATGGCGGCAGCAATGGGTCTCAGATGCAACCACCACTGTTCTTTGGGTCTCTGATAGCCGGGTTCGATCAGCCGGGGGAAATCATAGAAACTGGTGAATTCGACCCGTCCACTCTTGAGCCCGATGGCTGCCACGGCCGGATTTGGGTTGCCAGCTTCCGCGATAATAAATTCGATGCAGCGGGCTGCCAGCCGCGTCGCTTGAATTCGATCGAATGGTGATGGGCTGCCGCCCTGCTGGATATGCCCAAGGATCGCCTGGCGCACATCAAAAAGGCCTCCACCTTCCTGCTCGAAGAGAGTGGCCATGAAATCGATATCATAGAGTTCGCCCGCTCTCTCGTTGCGGATGAGCAGGCCCAGACGTTTACCAGCTTGAAATCCTGCTATCAGAGATCGCACATCCGTCATAAGGTCGCTGAGCGAGATCCCCTCCTCGGGCAGATATACCCTCTCCGCGCCTGTCGCCAGCCCACTTAACAGAGCCAGATACCCACAATCGCGCCCCATCACTTCGACCACAAAACAGCGGCGGGTGGCCACCGCGGATTGCTTGATCTTGTCCACATCGGTGACGATGCTGTTCAAGGCCGTATCCGCCCCGATGCTCAGGTCAGTCCCGGGCAGATTGTTGTCGATCGCGGCCGGCAGGCAGACGATGGGGATATTGAAGGAAGGGAAATCATCCCGCCTGGTGAACAAATGGTACGCCCCTTCATACCCGCTCCAGCCGCCGATGATCAACAACCCATCGATCTGATGGCTTTCCAGATTTTTGGCGATGCTGTAGAAATCCCGTCCCTCCGGGACATAACGGTTTGTGCCCAGCTCCGCGCCCCCGCGCGCCACCCAGCCGCTTACGCTCATCCAGCCCAACTCTTCGAGATCGCCTTTGATCAAACCGGGGAACCCATTGCGCACCGCCAGGAGGGTGTGCCCGCAGTCGAGCCCCAGGCGCACTGCCGCCCGGACAGCAGTGTTCATCCCCGGCGCCGGGCCGCCAGCGTGCATGATCGCCAACCGTAACCGCTTGCCTTCTGGCTGCGCTGAATTCGGATAGGCGCGTACAAGTGTGCGAAAGATACGGTAGGAATCGGCGAAACTCCCACCGCGCATCGCCATCGCTGTCTCGAACTCTTGCGCATGAATCCGCTCTGCAACCTGATGCGTCTTCTCCACACACTCGCGCAACGGCGAGTGTACAACACCATGTTGACGGATGCCGATCAACTTCGGTTCGCTATCCGGTTCGGAGGTCAACAGCTCCTCAACCGCCGCATAACCCTGCACCGTCCCCAAATATCGATCGAAAGCGCTGGGTGCCCCTCCCCGCTGCACGTGGCCCAGGATCGTCACCCGCACCTCTTCCTGCAGGCGATCTACCAGCACCTGGCGGACATATTCGCTGGTGATCGCCTTTCCCTGCCGATCATGGGCGCCTTCCGCGACCACAACAATACTGTGTTGCCGTCCGATCGCACGCCCCGCTTTGAGAGCCTGGCACATCTCCTCTTCCCAGTCGTCCCTCTCAGAGGGGTATTCCGGGATGAGCACCCAATCTGCGCCGGTAGCGATCGCACCCATCAACGC
>FWWM01000870.1_pt1 | contig 26375 bp, 26 predicted proteins | sample 2228351 | NCBI WGS metagenome assembly FWWM01 (sample SAMEA103939774, study PRJEB20133) | metagenome
CTAAGGCTCGGCAGGATGAACTTCATACCCTTGAACAGGATAAAGGATACAACCCTACCACCTTACCCCAGGGTCAAGGGTGCGGTGGACTTTGCGGTCAACCTGGTGGACTACGACCGGCGTTTTGAGAGGGCTGTCAGGTTCGTCTTTGGAGACACGCTCGTGGTAGAAGACTTTGAAAGCACCAAGAGGATAGGCATAGGCTCATACAGGATGGTGACCTTGGAGGGTGAGGTCTTTGAAAAGACGGGGGTCATAAGCGGGGGTTATACGGAGGGTAGGGGAGAGCTGGGAAGGGAGTTCTATCAGCAGGAGCTCCAAAGGTTGAAGGAGGTGGAGCAAAGGATAAACGCTGAGCTGGAAGAGAAAGAAAGCGCCCTGAGGTCCCTAAGGGAGGACCTTTTGGAGAAGGAGAGCGCGGTAAGGGTGCTACACAGGAGGATAAAGGAGACGGAGGAGAGGGATAAGGCTTCCTTTGAGCGCATCAAAGACCTACAAGAAAAGATAAGAAAGGCTCAAGATTACGTGCGCATACTCGGTGAGGAGAGGGAAAGGATACTGTCCCAGAGGTCAAGCCTTCTTCAGGAGATAGAGTATCTTCAGGAGAAGGTAGAAAACCTATCCCTAAAGCGCCAGTCCATAATGAGCCACTACATGGAGTCCGGTATAGAGGAGCTTCGTCAGAGGCAGGAAAAAGTGAAAAAATCCATGGATGCCAAGAAGGAGGAGATTTTCTCCTTGAGCCTGAGCCTCAAAGAGAAGGAAAAAGAGAGGGAGCACTTGCAGAGGGAGATACAGAGTGCGCAAGAGCTCATACACAAAGCTGAGCAGGAGATAAAGGACACGGAGCAGAAGGTCCTCCATTTGGAAGAAGAGAAAAAGGCTAAGGAAGAGGAGCTTTTGAGCCTTGAGGGTAAGGCTTACGAGCTATACAAAGCAAGGGATGAACTGGAGGCTAACATAAGGAGCTTACAGTCCTCCCTGGGCAGGCTAAAGCTCATGGAGGAAGAAAAAAGAGAAGAGCTTTTAAGGCTCAAAAGTGAAAAAGCCAGGATTGAGGAGAGGCTAAGAGATATTACGGAGAGGCTCTCCGCCTTGGGATGGGAGGGAGAGCTTCAAGAGGTAAAAGAGCCCACCAACAGATTAAAGGAAGAGTTAAACAGGATAAGCAGAGAGCTGGAACTCTATTCCAACGTAAACCTGAAGGCGGAAGAAGACTATCTGGAATACAAGGTAAGGCACGAGGACCTGAGCCAGAAGTATAGGAGGGTGCAAGAGGAGAAGAAGGCTATAAAGGAGTTTATACAGGAGGTAGAAGCCAAAAAGCTCAAGGTCTTCATGTCCGCATACGAGAGCATAAACAGGAACTTAAAGAGGATATTCTCCTACCTCTCACCCGGGGGCAAAGCTTACATGGTTTTGGAAAAGGAGGATGACCCCCTTTCGGGCGGTGTGAACCTGGTGGTAAAGCCCAGGGGAAAGGAGGTCCAGTACTTGGAAGCCATATCCGGGGGTGAGAAGACCCTTGCAGCCCTTGCCCTCATCTTCGCCATACAGGACTATCAACCGTCGGTCTTTTACTACTTTGACGAGGTGGACGCCCACCTGGACGAAGCCAACGCCAGAAGGGTGGGAGAGCTCATCAGGGAACGCTCAGAAAAGGCTCAGTTCATAGTGGTGACCCTACGCGAAGCCATGGCGGAGTATGCCCACAAGCTCATAGGGGTGAGCGCCAGAAACGGCATATCAAAGGTCTTCCCCTTAGACAAGGAGCTATTGGTGGGCACTTAGGCGAGCTTTATCTCCGTCCCTATGCCCTCGTCGGTGAAGACCTCCAGAAGCAGGGCATGTGCCTTCCTTCCGTCTATGATGTGGACCTTTTTAACGCCTTCTTCCAAAGCCTTCAGTGCTGACCTTACCTTGGGTATCATACCTCCCCTTATGATACCCTCCTTTATGAGCCTTAGGGTCTCTTCCTTGGTCAGCGTGGGTATGAGCTTGCCATCCTTGTCCTTTACGCCTTCGGTGTCCGTCATGAATATGACCTTCTGGGCTTTGAGTCGCATGGCAATCTCGCTCGCCGCCACGTCCGCGTTTATGTTGTAAGCTGTTCCCCCCTCTCCTACGCCCACCGGTGCTATGACGGGTATATAGCCCCTTTCCATAAGTGTGTGAAGAAGGTCGGTGTTCACGTCCACCACCTCGCCCACATAACCTATGTCCTCCTCAGGAGGCTCCAAGCCAAGCTCCCTAAAGTAGCGCTCTTGGTCTATCTTCTTTGCCCTTATGAGCCAGCCGTCCCTGCCGGACAGACCCACCGCGTAAACATCCTTACCGCTATGGGTGTTTATGAGAGCCACTATGTCCTTATTTATATCCCCCGAGAGGACCATCTCCACCACGTGCATGGTTTCTTCGTCCGTCTTCCTCATACCACCCACAAAGTGTGGTTTTATACCCAGCCTTTCTAAGGTGGAGCTTATTTGGGGACCCCCTCCGTGCACCACCACAACCTTTATACCCACATACCTCAGGAGGACCACATCCTTAGCAAAGCTCTCCCTTAAAGACTCTTCCACCATGGCAGAACCGCCATACTTGATGACAAAGGTCTTGCCGTGAAACTCCCTTATGTAGGGCAGGGCGGACTGAAGAACCTTAGCCTTTTCTAAGCTTTCCATCATCGGAGAGCTCCCAAGACTCTTTCCACATCCTCCACCTTTTCCACGTTAAAGACCCTCACATGAGGGACGGTCTGCTGTATGAGTTTGGACAGCACGTTCTTGGGTCCTATCTCCACAAAGGTATCCACGCCCAGCTCCTCCACCATGTAAAGCACGCTCTGATACCACCTTACGGAGGAGAACATCTGCATGTAGAGGTTTTCCCTGATTTCCGAAGCCTTTGTGTGCGCCTTTGCGGTGTAGTTCTGCACCAAGGGTATGCCTATGTTCTTTATGGGTGTCTGTGCCAGCTTGAGCTTGAAGGCGTTGGCTGCATCCTTCATCAGGGAGCAGTGCGAAGGCACGGACACCTTCAAGGGTATGACCTTGCCACCCATCTCCTTGCATATCTGACCAGCCCTCTCCACCGCGGGCTTCTCCCCCGATATGACCGTCTGCTCGGGCGAGTTGTAGTTGGCGGGCTCTACAACTCCCACATCCCTCGCCCGCTCGCACGCGAGCTCCACGTCTTTTGGAGGTAGCTTTAAGACCGCCGCCATGGCACCCTTGCCCTCCGGGACCGCCTCTTGCATGTATTTGCCCCTCAGGTAGGCAAGCCTTACCGCCTCAAAGAATTCCACCCCTCCCGCCACTGCGAGGGCTGTATACTCTCCCAGCGAATGTCCCGCCACCACATCCGACTGAGGAAGTCCGAGCCTTCTCAGGACTGCGTAGATGGCGTAGGACACCGTGAGTATGGCAGGCTGGGTGTTCATGGTTCTGTTTAGGTCCTCCTCGGGTCCCTTGAGTATGATGTCGGGTAGGTTGTACCTCAGAGCTGTCTCCGCCTGGTGGAAGACATCACTGGCTTCATGGAACTCCTTGTAAAAGTCGTAGCCCATGCCCACATACTGAGAGCCCTGTCCAGGAAAAACGTAAGCTATCTTACCCATCCTTTCCTCCTCTGGGTCTGGAGATTTTGGCAAACTCACGAAGCCTTTTCTCCACAATCCTATGGAATCTGTCCGCTTTCATACCCGTCATTAGCTCTATCACATCGTCCAGTGTGTCCACCGCGTAGAGGTGAAACTCCCCCTTCTTTACCGATTCTATCAACTCGTCGTCCAGGAGAAGGTTGTCCACGTTCTTTGAGGGCAATACCACACCCTGGCGCCCCGTCAAGCCCAAAGCCCTACACACCTTGTAAAAGCCTTCCACCTTCTCCCTTATACCTCCTACCGGCTGGACATTTCCGTGTTGGTCCACCGAGCCGGTGATGGCTATGTCCTGCCTTAAGGGGAATTGGGCTATGGAGGACAGGAGGCATACGAGCTCCGCCACCGATGCGCTGTCTCCTTCCACCTCGTCATAACCCTGCTCAAAGGTTATACTGCCCGAAAGGTGTAGGGGGACGCGGTCACCGTACTTCCAGCCCAGGTAGTTGCTCAGTATAAGGACTCCTTTGGAATGGATGGGGCCGCTCAACTGCACCTCCCTCTCTATGTTTACTACCCCTTTATCCCCCGGGTAGACCACCGCGCTTATCCTGCTGGGCTTTCCAAAGCTTATGTCTCCAAGCTCTATCACGCTCAGACCGTTGACCTGTCCTACGACGGAGCCATCCACCCTCAGGATTATCTTTCCTTCAATTATGGCTCTCCTTATCTTCTCCTCCACCAGGTTGGACCTAAAGACCTTTTCCTTGAGCGCCCTCTTTACGTGTTCCCTTTTTATGGTATCCTCTGCCAAAAGGTCTGCCTCCCTCAAAAGGTCCACCACATGTCCGAAGACGGTGCTTACCTTGTTCTTATTTCCGGAGAGGCGTATGGCGTGCCTGAGGAGCTCCGAAAGCCCACCGGCGTCGGTAGGCTTTATCCTCTCCTCCTGAGATATTTTGCGCACAATCTTGGGAAACTTTTCCACAAAGTCCTGCGTTAAATCCACCACAGGGTCAAACTCCGCCTTTACCTTAAAGAGCCTGCCAAACTCGTCGTCGTAGATGGAAAGAAGATGGTAAACGAAGGAATCGCCCAGGAGGATAACCTTAATCCTGTCAAGGGGCACCGGTTCGGGCGATATGCCCACGTAAGGGTAAGCGTAATCCTCAAACATTCCGCCACCCACGTAGACCTTCTTATGCATTATCATCCTCTTTACCGCATCCCACAGGAAGGGCACTTTAAAAAGGTCCCATACCCTGAGGATTAGATAACCTCCCCTCGCTCTGTGCACACTGCCCGCGCTTATGCTCATATGGTCCGCAAAGAGAAAGCCCATCTCCGCGGTGTAGAAGACCTTACCGAAGAGCCTTTGGAAGGTGGGGTTGTCCTCAAAGATTACGGGTGCTCCCTCCGTATGTGAGTTGTCCACCACCACGTTGACCCTGAAGGCGTTAAACTCCCTCTCCAAAGCCCTGAGCATCTGTGGGTTTGCCCTCGCAGTATGCCACTGTATAAAGAGGTCCACGTTGCGCACCACCTCTTCCTTCAACCTGCCTATGAACTCCACCACCTGCGGAAGTTTCTTATACTTTTCTTCCAGCTTGTTGAAGACCTTTTCGGTGACGTACCTTGCGGTTTTGTCGCGAAGTTCCAAAATCCTGTCGGAGAGCTCGTGATCAAGCTCCCTGAGCCTTCTCATATACTCCCTGAAGGTCTCTTCAAACTCCGTCAAGGCTCTTTCGTAGCTCTCCTGCAGTCTTTGGCTGGAAAGGAGCTCCTCTTCGCTTACGAGCCTTCTACCTACAAGAGGCAGAAGCCTTATACCCATGGGTGTAAGGACTACGCCCAAGCCCTTCTCTTGGGCGAGGCGGGAAAGTTCGCTTATTACCTCCTCTTTCCTTTTCTCTACGCTCTTGGTTATCTTGGCAACCTCCTCCTCATACTCCTTACTCTCAAAGACGCCGGGGAGCTCCCTTTTTAGCATCTCAAGAGCCCTGTCCACATCCTGTGAGAGAACCCTTCCCATACCGGCGGGGAGCAGGAGGCTCCTGGGTCTTAGGGGGTTTTCAAAGTTGTTCACGTAGCATATGTCCTCCGGTCTTTCCCTTTTGGAAGAAACCTCCCGTAGGCGGTTTAGGGTGTAGGTTAGCTTTCCCACACCCTCCGGACCCGACACGTAGACGTTGTATCCCTCCCTGTCCGTTTTCAGGGCTAAGTCAAAGGCGGAGTCTACCCTCTCCTGTCCCGGAAAGGCGGACAGGGGCTCCACATCCTCGGTGCTTACGGAATACTTATAGCCGTAACTCAGCTCATCGGCGCTTATCTTCCTTATCACTTCAGGTCGCCTTCCTTATCTGCCTTCCTAACTTTTCCTCAACGGACGCTACCTTGCCCTTTATCCTACCACCTTTGCCTTCCCTGTAATCTATCTTCATGGTTATGGATATCCTGGGACATTCCTGCCTTAGAGCCTCAAAGCCTTCCTTGAGGACGTTCATAACCTGGTCCCAGTCTTCGCCCTCTATGATGGTCCCCATGGGGGTAAGCACGTAGTCCAAGCCAGACTTGTCCACTATGTCCACTACTTTGGCTACATACTGGCTTACGCTCTCTCCCTTGCCCAAAGGTGTCATGCTTACGAAGACCAAGAAACTCATGGTAATTATTTTACTTCAGCTTTTCCACCTTCTGTAAAGTGAATGCTCTATCCTCAGGCTGTCCAAAACCTTACCCACCACGAAGTCCACCATATCCTCAAGGGTCTTAGGTCGGTGGTAAAAGCCCGGGCTTGCGCTCATGACCACCGCCCCCGCTCTGGAGACTTTGAGCATGTTTTCAAGGTGGATGGTTGAGTAGGGCATCTCCCTGAGCAGGAGGACCAAGGGAACTCTCTCCTTGAGCGCCACCTCACAGACCCTGTGGATGAGGTTTTGGTTTACTCCGTTGGCTATGCAGGAGAGGGTGCTCATGGAGCACGGAGCTACCACTACCCCCCTGTATTCTATGAGCCTTGAACCGCTCGCCACATGACTGCCTATATCCGCCGAAGACACCAGATTTACACCCTTGAACTTCAAAAGGTCTTCCTTGCTGTAATCCGTCTCCTCCCTCATGACCCTAAAGCCCGCGGGCGAGACTACAAGGTCTATCCCAAAGGATAGCTCGGAAAGGACCTGCAAAAGCCTATAACCGTATTGAAAACCGCTTGCGCCGGTGATGCAGAGAACCACCTTATCCTTCATCGGTTATCCTGACGGGTATGCCCTTAGCCTTAAGGTATCTCTTGAGCTCGGGTATGCTTATCTCCTTGAAGTGAAAGAGCGACGCAGCAAGCGCAGCGTCCGCACCCGCATAGGAGAAAACCTCGTAAAAGTGCTCCATACTTCCCGCACCGCCGGAGGCTATGACGGGTATGTTGACCGCCCGGACCACCCTTTCGGTAAGCTCCAAGTCATAACCCCTTTTGGTTCCGTCCATGTCCATGGAGGTAAGGAGTATCTCGCCCGCACCCAAGGACTCTACTCTCTTTGCCCACTCTATGGCGTCCAAGCCCGTGGGCGTCCTTCCACCGTTTATGTATACCTCCCAGGATGAATCCCTTCTCTTGGCATCTATGGCTACCACTACACATTGGGAGCCGAAGACTTTGGCGGACTCGTATATGAGCTGTGGGTTCTTTACCGCAGAGGTGTTTATGGACACCTTGTCCGCCCCCGATTCTAAGAGCCTCCTTATGTCTTCCAAACTCCTTATACCGCCTCCCACGGTAAAGGGCATAAAGACCGTCTCCGAGACCCTCTTCACCACATCCAGCATTATCTTCCTGTCCTCCGCGGAGGCGGTTATGTCCAGAAAGACCAGCTCGTCTGCGCCCTGCTCCTCGTAAGCCTTCGCCGTCTCCACGGGGTCTCCCGCATCCACCAAGTTTTTAAACCTTATGCCTTTGACCACCCTTCCCCTGTCCACATCCAAGCAAGGCACTACCCTCTTTGCCAGCATCAGAAACTCCTTCCGAGCTTTTTATAGATGTCTCCGATGTATACCCTGTAATAGATGGGTCTGCCGTGGGGACAGACCTCGGGATTGCTAAAATCCATCCAAGCCCTCAACAACTCTAAGACCTTTTCTTCCTCCAACCTACTATCCCCGGCTTTGTAGGCGAGCCTGCAAGCCCTGTCTTCATCCATACCCATCTCGTAGCCAAGCCTCTCCGAAAGTAGGTGGACGTCAAAAAAGTAGAGGAAGTCCCCTATCCTGGCTATGGCTACCGTGTTGTCCAGTATGCCCACCAGCTTAGGCTCCAGTTTGTAGCCCTCGGTCTGCTGTTTCAGTATGGACAAGGTGGTGGGCTTTTTGAGTATGCCCGATATGGTCTGCAAGAGCCTTCTTTCCTTGTAGATTTTTACCTCCCTCTTCTTCGGATGGATGTTAAAGTCCACCATGTAGGGCGGAAGCTCCACAAGGCACACCGCCACCTTTTTATACCCCGCGGTCTTCCTGACGAACTCGCTGAGGTTTCTGTTATAGACTGGTCTTGAGTTTAGGAAAACATGCACCTCACCCCTTGAACTCTGGACGGAGAGGAAAAGGCGCACCCTTATGGGAGGGTCTTCATGACAGAACTCTTCAAAGGGTTGCTCAAACACTTGGCTTAGCCTTTCCCTTATGTCCTCCGCGGGAGGCAGGTTAAAGAGCTCCCTACCGTTGGACACAAGAACCAGATGAACGTCCGGTCTGGCTATGGCGTATTCTTTGAAGGTCTTTATCACCCTGTTTCTCTCCGTCTCTTCGCTTTTCAGGAACTTGAGCCTCGCAGGCAGGTTGTAAAAGAGGTCAAAGACCTCCACCCTCGTCCCCACGGGCATGCCTACTGTCCTTTTATCCCTTATAATGCCACCTTCCACCCTTATGCCGGTCCCCTTGTCCTGTGTGTAAAAGCGAGAGCTTATCACCATCCTTGAGACTTTGGCGATGGAAGAAAGGGCTTCACCCCTGAAGCCGTAAGTCTGAAGACTGCTCAGGTCTTCCGCGCTCCTTATCTTACTCGTCGCATATTCAAGTATCACCCTATCCATGTCTTCTGGGTGGATGCCAAGACCGTCATCCTTTACGCTTATGTACCTTTTGCCCCCCTTGACCATCTCCACCTCCACCCTTTTGGCTTTGGCATCCAAGGAGTTTTCCAAGAGTTCCTTTACGCAGTCCGCAGGGCTCTCTATGACTTCACCCGCGGATATGAGCCTTCTTACCTCCTCCGGCAGTATATGAACGAACATAGGTATAAAGATATTTTATAACCTCCATAAGCAACTTTAATTGACGCAAGCCTAAAGGGGCTTAGAATGTAAACTCAAAGGAGGTGGTTGGCATGAAAAAGCTGATGGCAGGGTTGGGGCTATTGGTGAGCTTCTCTCTGGCGCAAGAGGATGATGTGCTCCTGAAAACACCCCTGACGAAGAAACTACCCGACATGAACGTAAGCATAGGCGTGATTGAAATCAAGGAGGTCAAGGAGAAGTTTCCGAGGGCTTACGAGCTTCTGAGAAAGCATCACGGAGAGCCGACCAAGTATGACACACACCATCTGGCGGTGTCCCTTTGGAAGGAAGAAAAGGGAAAGATAGTCTACATCTCCGACTACAAGGCGTCCGCGGAGGTCAGGTCTCCTTTGCTTAGGTCCCAGATGAAGACCCTTGGCAAGTATCCTCACCAGCACGGTGATAACTACGGACACTGGTTCCAAATGTCCGACAAGGGTCTTTACTCCATAAACATTTACATCTATGACAAAGAGGGCAGAAGGCGTATGGTCAACTTTGATTACCTAAACCAGTAAACCTCCTGTATAATCATACACATGGTGCGTTTGGATAACGTCTACAGGTGGGAAGGAAAGGCGGTCATACCCCAAGAGGGCGAGTTTGTAAAGCTGAACCCTGACAAGACCATAAGCGTCCCCGAAAGGGTTATAGTACCCTTCATAGAGGGCGACGGCATAGGACCGGAGATTACGCCGGCGATGATACTGGTGGTGAACACCGCACTAAAAAGAGCCTACGGAGGCTCAAGAGCCATACTGTGGGTGGAGCTCTTGGCGGGGGACAAGGCGGAGGAAAAGACGGGCGAGAGGATGCCGGAGGAAACCTTGGATGTCCTGCGTCAGGCGGTGGTGGGTATAAAGGGACCTTTGGGCACGCCCGTGGGCAAGGGCGGAAAGTCCCTAAATGCCATACTCAGACAGTCCATGGACTTTTACTCTGCCATAAGACCGGTCTACTGGCTGGGACAACCCACACCCATCCCCAACCCCGAGAGGGTCAACGTGGCGGTCTTTAGGGAGAACTCCGACGATGTTTACATGGGTATAGAGTATATGCCGAGGGCGGAGAAAACACAGAAGGTAAGGAGGTTTTTCCTTGAGGAGATGGGGGTCTCCGAATACGCACTGCCGGAGGACTGCGGTATAACAGTAAAGCCTATGAGCGAATACAAGACAAAGCGCCATGTTAGGAAAGCCCTCCGTTGGGCTCTGGAGAACAACAAGAAGGTGGTTGCGGTGGTGGGAAAGGGCAACATCATGAAGGCTACCGAGGGGGCTTTTATCAACTGGGCTTTTGAGGTGGCAAAAGAGCCCGAGTTTGAGGGTAGGGTTATAACGGAGGGAGAGCCTAAAGAAGGTCAGGTGCTCATGATTAGGGTCATCACCGACCAGATGCTCATGCAACTCGTCCTCAAGCCCGAAGCCTACGATGTGATAATAACCCAGAACTTAAACGGAGATTACATATCCGACCTGGCTTCCGCCCTGGTGGGAGGTCCCGGCTTTGTCCCCAGCGGGAACATAGGCGACGGCTATGCCCTCTTTGAAAGCACCCATGGAACCGCTTACGACATAGCGGGCAAGGGCATAGCCAATCCCCTCTCCCTTACCCTCTCGGGGGCTATGATGCTGGAGTATCTCGGCTGGAGAGAAGCGGCAGGCCTCATCTACGACGCGGTCAAGAGAACCATAAACGACAGGCTGGGGACTCCCGACATAGCCAACGGTTTTAGTAGGATGGGCATACCTGCGGAGAGGATGTGAGGCTCACCCTTAGGAAGTGTGTGGCACAGGATATGCAAGGGTCGTAGTTTCTTATCATGAACTCGGAGGCGTCTCTTATTACCTCCTCCTCCATCTTTAAGCGCGGTATAAGCTCTAAAAGGCTAAGCTCTATAACATCTTGATTTTGGGAGGTGGGTGGTATTATGTTGGCTTTGAGTATGGCTCCCTTTGCATCAAAGGTGTAGGAGTGGTAGAGTATACCCCGTGGAGCTTCCGAGATGCCGTAGCCGATGGACTCTTTGGGGCTTAGCTCCACTTTGGAAAGGGAAGGCTTTCTGTAAGTTTTTACTACCTCAAGGGCTCTCTCAAGGGCGTTTACCATCTCCACCATGCGCACCAGTAAGCTCTTGTAAGGGTTCAGGAGCGGTGGCTCTATGCCCAACCTATGGGAGAGTTCTCTTGCGGTAGGTGAGAGCTTGTCAAAGGCGTTGTTAAAGCGCGCCAAGGGTCCCACCATGTAGGTTTTACCTTTGTATCTACACCTCTTGGCGCTGGAGTAGGGCACCTCATACTCTTTAAAGTATGCCTCAAACTCCTCTGGCTTTACCGTATCCCCACCCGCCTGCACATCACCCCTGAGTATGGGATACTCCTCATCCTTGAGGGACACAAAGAGCACATCCTTTAGCTCCAACTCCGGAAAGTCCAGTCCTTTGAACTTCAGGGCTGTATCCACGCAGAGGCTAAGGGCTTTCTCCAAAGGCTCTTTGAGGTCTTTTAAGTCCTCCGGAAGGCTATAAAACCCTCCAGCACACACGGCCACGGGATGGGATGTCCTGCCACCGAGCCTCTGGACGATGAGAGAGCCAGCCCTCTTTATCTCCATGCCCCACTGGACAAGCTCCATGTTCTCCTTTGCCAGCTCCAAGATAGAAGCCTTTCGGAAAAAGTCGGGCAGGTGTAGAAAGAAAACATGAAGGGCATGGGACTGGACCCACTCGCCGTAATACATCAGACGCCTTATCCTCCTTATCTCCTCTGGGACGGACACGCCAAAGGCATCTTCCACAGCCTGGACTCCGCTCATCTGGTAAGCCACCGGACATATACCACATATGCGGGCTGTTATGTCTGGAATCACATGGTAGGGCTTGTCCTTGAGGATACCCTCCATAAAGCGCGGAGGCTCGTATATGATGAGCTTTATAGACTTTACCCTGCGCTTCTCCAAGACCACCTCCAGAGCTCCTTCACCCTCAACCCGTGTCAGAGCGTCAACCCTGACCTTCATAGAGAACCCCTTTGTATGTGGGATTATAAGCGTTGAAGCTAAGCTTTAGCATACCTTTGAGGTGTGGAAGGTGTTCCTCAAGGCTTGTTATGTTGGGCTTGTCCGTCGGTCCATAACAGCCATAACATCCCCTTCCAAGGCTGGGACAAAGGGCTCCGCAACCCCCACGGGTTATGGGTCCCAGACAGGGCATACCCTTCAGGATGAGAAGGCAGGGGTTTGTCTTTCTCTTACACTCAAGGCAGACGGGATAGGAAGGGATGTATGGAGTCTTTTCCATAAGCACGGAGGAGAGAAACTCCCTCAAAAGCCCAGCACTAACAGGACAGCCCGTGAGCTCATAGTCAACCTTTATGAACCATGATACGGGATAAGCCTTCTCAAGGGTCTTGGGAGGCTCTCGGTAGACCTCAAAGGCTATCTCATGGTAATCCTCAAAGTTCCTTGCGGACTGTATGCCACCCGAGATGGCACATGCACCCAAAGAAACCACCACCTTAGACCTTTTCCTTATGTCCCTTACCCTCTCCATCTCCTCTTGGGTGGACACCGAGCCCTCTATGAAGGCAAGGTCAAACTCATCGTAGAGGTTTTCGGAAGAAGCCTCAAGGAAGTAAGCAATCTCTACCCTTTGGGATAACTTTAAAAGCTCCTCATCCAGCTCAAAGAAGGCGAGCTGACACCCATCGCACGAAGAGAGCTTAAACACCCCTACCTTCATACCTCTTTCCTCTCGAAGAACTCCCTTATGAGGTCGTATCTGAATACGGGTCCGTCCTTACACACGAAGTAAGGACCTATCATACAGTGGCCGCATGTGCCCACCGAACACTTCATATGGCGCTCTAAGGATGCGTAGATGTTGTGGGCGGGCACGCCCTTTTCTTCCAAAAGCTTCACACAAGCCTTCACCATGGGGTCAGGTCCGCACATGAAGACAACGGTATCCTCCTCCAGCTCCATACCACTGAGGGGCTCGGTTATCAAGCCCACCCTTCCTTTCCACTCCGGGCTGGGGTTGTTTACTACCACTTCAAAGAAGGCCCTTTCCCTCCAAAGGTCGTAGAGGTAGGTGTAAAGGAGGCTATCCGTATCCTTAGAGCCATAGATGTGGAAGAGCCTCCTAAGAGGATGCTTCCCGCTTATGGCTTGTTCAAAGACCCAGCGCGTCGCGGCAAGCCCGAGACCTCCGGAGATGATGAGAAGGTCCTTATGGTAAGCCCTCTCTATCTCCCATCGGTTTCCGTAAGGTCCCCTGTAATAGAGGATGTCTCCCTCCCTAAGCTCGTGCAGATGTCTGGTCACATCCCCCACAGCCCTTACCGTATGCACTATGTAGCCCTCTCCTTTACTGGCTATGGTTATGGGAGCTTCCCCCATACCAAAGGCATACAGCATGTTATACTGTCCGGGCTCGGAGGGTTCATCGGTCAGTATATGGAAGGTGTATACGCCGTGCGCTTCCCCAATTACTTTACCAACCAGACCTTCCCTTAGGGTGTAAGGGCTAACCATGGGAGAGCCTCCTAACTTCTTCCCTTATGTCAATCTTTGCAGGGCACCAGGTTATGCACCTCCCACAGCCTACGCACCCCATACAGCCCATCTGGTCTACCCAATAGGCGAACTTGTGCATAAGCCACTGCCTGTAGCGTGAGGCTATGCTCTCCCTGATGTTGAACCTATGGACGGTGGCAAAGGAGGGATTAAAACACGAATCCCAGACCCTCACCCTGCAAGACTCCTCACCCCCTATGCGGTTTTCCTCCAGTATGTCAAAGCAAAAGCATGTGGGACATACCTGTGTACAGCCCGTGCATGCCAGACACCTTCTCCCCACATCCTCGTAGTTCTCTATATCCATACGGGCATACAGCTTTTCCCTCAGGTTTTGGGTATCCACACCCTTTTCCATCATGGCTCTTACCCTTTTTTCTATACGCGCCTTTGCCCGCATATGTCCTTCCTCCGCAGGCTTTAAGCCGAGGTCTTTTATAACTTCCCTTCCCCTTTCCGAGCCTACCTCAAGTAGGAAGGCATCCTCCAGCTCGGTGATGCATAGGTCAAAGCTGTCCTCCATGTGAGGACCGCTTCCCATGTGGGTGCAAAAACAGGTGGCGGTCGCGTAAGAGCAGTTGACACCCACGATAAAAAGCTTTTCCCTCCTCTTCCCGTAGGCTCGGTCCGGGTGTTCCACATCCAAATGGACCCTGTCCATAATCTGCAAGGCTTTGAGGTCGCACGCCCTTATGTCAAAGATGGCGGTCCTCTCTTCTTCTACACTCTCTTCAAAAACCAAGCCCTCGTCCGTCCTTCTTACCCTCATGAGGAGCTCCCGAGGGGGTCTGAGGAGCTTTTTAAAGGAATCTACGGGGTGGGTGTATGTAAAAAAGCCCTCTCCTGCCTTCTCCAGACGGTAAAAGCCGGGTCCCTCGTGGTTTCTGTAGCCCAGGGGAAGCTCATCCAAAGAATCTACATACTCATAGGATATAAAGCCATCCCCAAGCTTGGGAGCAAGCACCCTGTAGGATAAGGCTATCCGTGAAAAGAGGGCTGGAAGTAAAGCCTTATGTAGCAAGAAGGTCCTTACTTCCTTGCCTTCTCCCTTGCCCTCCACCTCAAATACCCCTCTATAAACTCGTCTATGTCACCGTCCATGACCGCCTCCACATTCCCCACCTCTACGCCCGTCCTGAGGTCCTTCACCATCTGGTAAGGTTGGAACACATAGGACCTTATCTGGTAGCCCCAGCCTATGTCCGTCTTCTCACCCTCTAAGGCTCTTTTCTTCTCCTCCAGCTTTTGGAGCTCCAGCTGGTAGAGTTTGGCTTTGAGGAGCTCCAAAGCCCTCAGCCTGTTTTGGAGTTGAGACCTCTCCTGCTGACAGGAGACCACTATGCCCGTAGGCTTGTGCCTTATACGGACTGCGGTGTCCGTCTTGTTTACATACTGTCCGCCCGCACCGCTCGCCCTGAAGGTCTCCATCTCTATGTCCTCGTCCCTTATCTCTATATGGATGGTTTCGTCAATCTCAGGCACCACGGACACGGAGGCAAAGGATGTATGTCTGCGGGCGTTGGCGTCAAAGGGTGAGATCCTCACGAGCCTATGCACACCGCTCTCGCCCTTTAGATACCCGTAAGCGTAAGGACCCTTTATAAGGATGGTGGCGCTCTTTATGCCCGCCACATCGTCGGGGTTTATGTCTATGAGCTCTACCTCATAACCGTGTTTTTCAGCCCACCTCCTATACATACGCAGGAGCATGCTCGCCCAGTCGCACGCCTCCACACCACCCGCGCCCGCCTGCACTGTTAGGTATGCGTTCTTGTGGTCCATCTCCTCCGATAGAAAAGTCTTAATCTCCAAGTCTCTTATGGGCTTTTCCAAGCTCTGGAGCTCCTCATAAAGCATGCTCAGGGTTTCCAAATCCTCCTCCGGCGTGGTCTGGAGTATCTCCCCTATGTCGCCAAGAGCCTTCTGTATGGTCTCAAACTCCCTTATTGAATCTTCCAGCCATCTTCTCTTTTGGGTCAGCTCCTTTGCCTTCTCTTGGTCGCTCCACAGACTGCCGGTGGACATGAGATTGTCTATCTCCTGTAACTCCGCCTTCATAGACTCAACGTCTATGGTAGACCTTATCTCCTCAAACTTGTCGCCGAGCTCCTGAAACTTTTCCCTTACCTCTGCAAGCATAGAATAAAATATAAACCCGGAGGCACAAGGATGAAGAAGATTAGGGTTGCCATAGCGGGGCTTGGGAAGGTAGGAAGCCAGGTCTTCAAGGCTTTAAAGTCCCTGCAGTCGGACACCATATCCGTTGTGGCTGTGGCAGAGCCCATGGAGGATTTGGAAATTGTGGATGAAGCCAAAAGGAGCGGTGTTGCATACTTTAGGGACGCAAGGGATATGCTCAGAGCTTTAGAGGACACCATAGACATCCTCTTTGATTTAACGGGGAATGCGGTGGTGCGCACCGAACTGCACGACATACTGAGCCAGACGGGAAACCATAGGACGGTCATACTACCCGAAAGCGTGGCATACCTGGTATGGACGTTGATAAACGAGTGCAGGAAGTAAGGATAAGACCTCTGCAAAGACAGGACATACAGATGGTCTACCTGATAAACAAGGAGAACTTTACCACCGATGCGTGGACCTTGGAGGGTTTTGAGAGGGAGCTGAGTCTGGACTACTCAAGGTCTTACGTGATGGAGATGGGAGGGCAGGTGGTGGGTTATGCGGTGGTGTGGATTATCCACGACGAAGCCCACATCATGACCTTGGGCATAAAAAAAGACCTTTGGGGAAGAGGTCTGGGAAGGAAGCTCCTTGTATGGATAATAGAGGACCTAAGACAAAGCGTAAGCAGGTTTCTCCTTGATGTTAGAGTTTCCAACCTGCGTGCTATTAAACTATACAAGGACATGGGCTTTAAAATTTTGAGCCTGAGGTATAGGTATTACTCCGATGGAGAAAACGCTTACCAGATGTGCTTGGAGCTGAGCGATGGAGATAAAGGGCAGGAAGCTAAGGAAGGTTATATCTCACCAAGAGATAGCTAAAAAGGTCAAAGAGCTCGCAAGGCGTATAGAGCGGGAGATGGGCGATGACTTTGTGGTCGTAGGGCTCTTAAAGGGTTCTTTTATCTTCATGGCTGACTTGGTAAGGCAGTTTCGCAAGCCGGTTCTGTTGGACTTCATGTGGGTCTCCAGCTACGGCTCATCCCAACAGAGCTCGGGACACGTGGAGGTGATAAAGGACGTGGGTATGGACATAGAGGGCAAGAAGGTGCTGTTAGTGGATGACATACTGGATACGGGGTATACGTTAAGGGAGGTGGTGCAAATCTTGAGGGTCAAGGGCGCTAAGGAGGTAAAGCTGTGCGTCCTCTTGGATAAGAGGGGGAGGAGGAAGGTAGACATAGAGGCAGACTTTGTGGGCTTTGAAGTGCCCGACGTGTTCTTGGTGGGCTACGGCTTGGACTGGGCGGAAGAAGGGAGGAACCTAAAGGATGTTTATGCGGTGGAGTAAGGATCTTTTTTTAATTCTTCTACTGCTGACGTTGGGCTGTGCATCCACAAACAGCTCAAGGGAGCCCCTGTTTACGCTCCTCCCCACGGAAAAGGAGATAGAGATAGGGCGCAGTTATGTGCCTGTAGCGGTAGAGGAGTATGACGGACTCTACCCGGACCCTTGGGTTCAAGAGTATGTCAGGAGAGTGGGAAAAACCATAGCCAAGCATGCCCAAAGAAGAGTTCCCTACGAGTTCCATGTGGTTAGCTCGGACATACCAAACGCCTTTGCCCTTCCGGGGGGTCCTGTTTTTATAACGAGAGGGCTTTTGCTTACGCTCAAAGACGAAAGCGAACTGGCTGGTGTGCTGGCGCACGAGGTAGGACACATAGAAGCCAGACATCACGCACGCTTTTTGGAAAAGATGTATGGAATGAGCTTGCTCTACCAGATAGCAGGGGTCTTCTTGGGGGATAAGCCCTACGGTCAGCTCCTTTTGCAGTTTGGGCGGGTGGGAAGTCAGCTGTTGGCTCTCAAGTTCAGCAGGGACCAAGAGCATGAAGCGGACAGCTTCGGTGTGAGGCTTGCTTACATGGCTGGCTACGACCCCGAGGGCATGCTGGGTGTGTTTGAGACTTTCAAGTCCATGGAAAAAGAAAGACCCCCCGAGTGGCTCTCCACACACCCCCTGCCCGAGTCGCGCATAAGGGATGTCAGGGCGATGATACAGCAGCTCAGAGCTTCGGGGAGGCTCATCAGGGATACGGAGGACTTTCAGGAGCTAAGGCGCAGGCTTCAGTCCACAAAACCCTCTTACGATGAGTTTGTGAAAGGCAAGAAGGCTCTTCAACAGAGAGAGTATGATAGGGCTTACGGGCACTTCAGGAGGGCTGTAGAGCTTTACCCGAACAACTACGAAGCCATGCTCTACATGGCTCTCATACTTTCCGAGAGGAAAGATTACGCAGGGGCTTTGGAGCTTTCCTCCAGGGCTTATAGGATAATGCCTGATGTTTTCTCCACCAACTACATGATGGGTTTTTCCATGTTTAACAACGCAAGGTGCAAAGATGCCATAGGCTACCTTGAGAGGGCTAAGTCTCTGATTCCCTCCGACCCCGATACCCATTACTACCTGGGCAGGTGCTACGAAGAGGTGGGAAACACGGCAAAGGCGAGGGAGAGCTACACCAACGCCATAAACTTGGCGCAGGGCAGGAGACCATGGGTAGAGGATGCCAAGAGAAGACTCCCCAGATTGTAAAAAAAACTTGACAAATGAGAAAACTTTGCATATAATAAGTAGTAGTAAAAACCTTTAAAGGAGGTGTAGCCATGAGCAAGAGCTTGCAGGGAACCAAGACCCTGGAGAACCTTTACCATGCCTTTGCGGGCGAGTCTCAAGCCAATAGAAGGTATCTCTACTTCGCCAGAAAGGCAGACATTGAGGGGTATCCCGACATAGCCAACATACTCAGGGAAACCGCAGAAGGTGAAACGGGACACGCCTTCGGACATCTGGAGTTCCTTGAAAAGTATGGCGGTGGGGACCCTGCCACCAAGATGCCCATAGGGACCATGGAGCAAAACCTCCAAGCGGCAGTAGCCGGCGAAACTTACGAGTATACCGAGATGTATCCCGGCTTTGCCAAGGTTGCCAGGGAGGAAGGCTTTGACGACATAGCGGAATGGTTTGAGACCCTCGCAAGGGCTGAAAAGTCCCACGCGGGCAGGTTCCAAAAGGCTTTGGACAGCCTCAAAGCCTGAAAAACTCCGCCCGGCGCGAGCCGGGTCCTTTCAATCCTTTCTAAGGAGTCTAAGATGAAGAAAATAACCAAGGACGAGATACTCAACATTTACGAATACGAGAAGGTCCGAGACCAGAAAATAAAAGAGATATCACAGCTCAAGAAGAACAGAAGGGTTTTCATAGGCGACATGCTCCACATAGTCTTTGAAAACAGGGACACCGTATGGTTTCAGATACAGGAGATGATAAGGTCCGAGAGGATGGTCAAGGACGAGGAAATACAGAACGAGATAGATGTTTACAACGAGCTCATACCCGAGAAGAACCAGCTCTCCATGACCATGTTTATAGAGATACCCGACGAGCAAGAAAGAAGGAATTTACTTCCTAAGCTGGTAGGCATTCACGACAGAGTTTACCTACACATAGGAAACAAGCACACCATAAGGGCTTTGGCGGATGAGAGGAGTAAAGAGGACTACGAAGTGGGCAAGGCTGCGGTGGTCCACTTTTTAAAGGTAAACTTGACGGATGAACAGGTGGAGGATTTCAAGAAACTTCCGGTTAGGATAGAGGTAAACCATGAGAACTCTAAGGGTATTCAGGAAATACCCGAAAACGTAAAGCGGGAGCTCATAAAGGACCTGGAGAGCGATAAGGGCTTACATGTGATGAGGTGAGGTAAGATAACGCCTTCTGCTTTCTACCGATATAAAAGCTAAGAACACCAGCGTGGCTATGACGAAAAAGCGCGCTATCATAACTCCATAACCGGTCTGTGAGAGGACCTCAGGAAGCTTTGACACACCCCAGAAGTAGAGGAGGGCAAAGATGAAGGTGGGGGAGGCTACCGCAAAGAAATAAACCAAGGGCTTGGGTATCCTTATAAAAGCATCCCTTGTCAGCTCCTTGTAAAAGTTGTTTACACCGAAGACCCAGACGAAGATGATTATCTCCAAAAGACCGAAGAACAAAAGCATGAGCGTCCCCGCCCAAAAGTCCACATCGTCTATAAAACCGGGAACATAAGCGGAGAGAAAGGCACCCAAACTCACCATAACCATGGAGACAGCTACCGACTTGGTATGGCTCCACCTCATCTCGTCCTCAAAGAGGGCTACCAAAGGCTGGACCAAGGCTACCACGGAGGTAAGGGCGGCGATGAAAAGCAAGGAAAACCAAACGAAAGAAAGAAGATTTCCGGCAGGTAGAGCCATGAGGATGGCGGGCATGCTTACAAAGCCCAGCCTGAAGGTCCCTTCCTGAGCCAGCTCTGGAACAGCCATAGCCCCAAAGACCGCAAAGGCTGCGGGTATGGCTATGGAAGCACCTATTACCACCTCCACAAACTCGTTTATGCCGGCGGTCCAAAGACCTGCCTTTACCACGTCCTCCTTTTGCCTAACGTAGCTCGCGTAGGTAGCTATGGCTCCCATCCCTAAGGAGAGGGTGAAGAAAATCTGTCCCGATGCCTCTACCCAGACCTGAGGGTCGGAGAGCTTGGAAAAGTCGGGTGTGTATATGAACTTGAGCCCTTCCAAGCCCTTCCATCCGTTTATGGAAAGGGATACAAAGGACAGGAATATGCCCATGAGGAGCAGTGTGGGAATGCCAACCTTAGCCAGTAGCTCTATACCCCTTGCTACACCCCTTTGGAGTATATACCAGCTAATGGCTATGGTTATTACAAGGAAGACAAGGGCTTCCGCGGACGGAGCGGTGTAGCTCCTGAAGAACTCCAAAAAGGGCTTCATGGCTTCTCTTGGGTCTTGGCTTTGCACCGGCTTGGGCATGCTTCCCATCAGGGACAGGAAGGCAAAGCCCAAGGTCCAAGAGGCTATGTATACGTAGTAGGTCACTATCAGAAAGGGTATGGCTACACCCAAAGAGCCCAAGACCCTGGATGAGTAAGAGTGTCTAAAGAAAGAACCCATTATGCCCGTCATGGAGCCGTGTCCCTTGGCGCCCGCATACCTGCCTATTACCCACTCTATGAGCATCAGAGGGAGCCCTATGATAAAGAGGGCTGTAAAGTAAGGAATCATAAAAGCCCCCCCGCCGTAGAGGGCTACCTTGGAAGGAAACCGGAGCAGGTTCCCCAATCCCACCGCATTACCCGCCGCCGCAAAGATGAGCCCTACCTTAGAAACCCACTGCTCCCTCTGCTTCATAACCATATATTATACAATCGGGGCTGAGGCTGTTGGGAAAATCCCAGAAGCCCACCAGTGCTTGACACACAAGGTATAATGGCATATATTAGAGGTGCTGTAAGGGGGCGAGCGGTTTCGACGGGGACGGTTAGCTAAGGGTAGCAGGCAGGGTGGCAACCTTGATAGCCAAACGGGAAACACATCCCGAAGCTGAACTCGCTCTCGCTGCCTAATTGAGGCAGCGGCTCTCCCGTGGGTGGGCGGAAGGCTCGCGGGAAGGGTTCATACACTTCCGCTAAGGTAGGGCTCTCGCAAGGTGGAGTCCTACCCGAAAAAGTAGCCTTGCCCTCCCCCGAGAGTTTGCAGGTGGACGCTCGGAGGTAAGCACGAAAGCACCTGCTAAGCCTGTAGAAGCCCTTATGCGGGGCTGTCCTCGGACGAGGGTTCGATTCCCTCCGCCTCCACCAAAACTAAGGCACTTCCACGCTACTGACTATCTCCCTTACGAGTTCTACGGAGCTTGAGTAATCCCTGGCGATGAGTCTATGGGGTATGACATAGGGTGCGAGGTAAAGGACATCCTCGGGGATAACAAAGTCCCTTTCTCTTATGTAAGCCAAGGCACGGGAGCAGTTAGCCAGGTGGATGGCGCCTCTGGTGGAACAGCCCAAGATTATCTCGGGATGGTTCCGCGTGCGCCTAACTATTTCTACTATCAGCCTTCCCACCTCCGGAGATATGTAGTTTCTCTTGACTTGCTCCATTACCGCCACAATCTCTTGGAGTTTGACCACGGGTTGGAGCTTGGATACTTTACTCAGTGGGTTTTCACCCCTTACTATTTGGATTTCTGTCTCCTCGTCAGGATAACCCAAGGAGAGGCGCATGCTGAACCTGTCAAGCTGAGACTCGGGCAATGGGTAAGTCCCATACTGCTCCACCGGGTTTTGGGTGGCTATGACAAAAAAAGGATAGGGAAGCTCGTAGGTGGTCCCGTCTACGCTTACATGCTTTCCCGCCATGGACTCCAGCAGAGCGCTTTGGGTTTTGGGCGTAGCCCTGTTTATTTCATCAGCCAGTATGATGTTGTTAAAGATGGGTCCGTGTCTGAAGACAAAGCTCCTTTTGGACTGGTCGTAGACGTTTACACCCGTTATGTCAGAAGGTAGTAGATCGCTGGTAAACTGTATGCGGGCGAAGGAAAGCCCCAGCACTCTGGAGAGGGAGAGGGCTAAGGTAGTCTTACCCACACCGGGTATGTCTTCCAGAAGCAGATGTCCCTCAGAGAGAAAACACACGAGGGAGAGCTCTATTACCTCCTCTTTACCCTTGAGGACTTGGGAAACCCCTTCTACTATAGCCCTTACGTCCATGCAAGAGAAGATTATAATCGGTAAAACCTGTGTGAAGAAAAGCTGTTTATGTAGTCCGAAGGCTTACCCCCTTCCACGTAATCCAAGACCAGTCTTGAGGTGATAGGAGCATGCAGTATACCGTTCCTACAATGTCCGCCCGCAAAGAGGTAGTTCTCTCCGAGATGGAGGATGGGAAGCTCATCGTCGGTGCATGGTCTAAAGCCAGCAAGCATGCCTATCACCTCCGAGCCTTCAAGGGAGGGAATCACCTTGACCATACCCTGCACAAGCCTGAAAACTCCGCCCGCCGTCACCGCTGAGGAAAAGCCTGCCCTTTCACTGGTGGCGCCCACATAAGTGTAATCCGCACGCGGTATTATGTAGGAGACGCTTGAATAATGCACCCTGCTGACGGGTTTCTCTCTTAACAAGATAGCCTGTCCCTTCACCGGGTATATGGGGAGGTCCAAAAGCTCCTTTGCCCAAGCACCCGTGCATAGCACGTAGAAGTCCGCTCCGTATTCCCCATCAACGCCTATGAGTCTTTCTATAAAGTCTTGACGCCTTTGAACCCTGACTATACTATCACGGACTATTTTCACACCCAACCTGTCAAGAGCTTTCAGAAGTGCTTGCATGAGCGAATATGTATCCACCCATGCTTCTTCTTTGTAGCGGATTACCGCCATAACGTTGCCGGACAGATAGGGCATGGATGTGTGGGGGTTTTTGTCCAACTCCACCGCATACCTTTTGGAGTATTCAAGCGCCTTTTTTATAAGCTCGTCTTCTCCTTCCAAAACCACCCTGTTTATGCCATCTGTCCAAAAACCCACCTTTTCTCCGGATACATCCTCAAGCCTGCTTATAAACTCGGGGTAGAGCCTTAGGCTCTCGTAGGAAAAATCCAACACCGCTCCTTCAAGCCCTTCGGAGAGGGGAGCCAGCATGCCACCCGCCACCCAAGAGACCGCCTCGGATATGTCCCGTGTGATTACTTCAACCCTGTAGCCCTTCAGGGCAAGCTCCACCGCGGTGCTTAAGCCTATCACACCGCTTCCCACTACACTGATTTTAATCATGGATTATAATATATAGCGTCATGGGTACGATGGAAAGAAAGCTTGACACGGATTATGTTTACTTTGCGGAGGTGGAGCTTCTGCTGAACTACGGCGTGGGCTACCCAGACCTTGTGATAAAGCTAAGGGAGAAGGTCCACCAGGAAGGTTTGGAGGACAGCGTATACGTAAAGAAGGCTGACAGGAGGCTTTTCCAAAACGTCCACAGGTTTTTAGAGGCGATGGACTCTTCGGACGAGCCGTTAGAGGACGATGATTCCCAGCCTATCCAAAAGTGGTGGTGGCATCTTCACAAGGTAGCCAAGGGTAAATACCCCAGCCTTACTCTGCCGGAGTATCTGAGGGAGATATACAGAAAAAGGCGCAAATACTGGAAACAGAAGGCATCTACCATCATGCCCCCCAGATACGACAACCATTACAGGCATCATCAAAGGATATGAGCCTGGAGGAGCTCAGAAAAAAGATAGACACCATAGACAGGCAGATAGTAAAGCTCCTGAACGAAAGGGCGAGGCTGGCAAAGGCTATAGGTGAAATAAAGAAAAGTCAAGGTATGGAACTCCATGTCCCCGAGAGGGAGAGGGAGGTGGTGGAGAAAGTTCTGAGTATAAACAAGGAGGAGGGTGAGGTATTTCCCTTCGAAGCCCTCACCCACGTTTACAGGGAGATAATGTCCGCATGCCTGTCTTTGGAAAAACAGCTCAAGGTTGCCTACTTGGGACCTAAGGCTACCTTTACCCATCAGGCGGCGCTTGAACACTTCGGTTTTTCAGCCCTTTACATACCCACATCCACCATAAGGGATGTGTTTACGGAGGTGGAGATGGACAGGGCGGATTACGGTGTGGTGCCGGTGGAGAACACGACGGAGGGCGTAGTCAACTACACGCTGGACATGTTTTTGGAATCGGACCTTCGCATAGTGGGAGAGGTGGTCATACCCGTGAGACTACATCTTCTGTCCGCCCAGCAGAGCCTGGACGGTATAAAGAAGGTCTATTCACACAAACACGCCATAGCGCAATGCAGGGATTGGCTTGAAAAGAACCTTCCCCATGCCCAGCTGTTGGAGGTAGAAAGCACCGCAAAGGCGTGCGAGATTGCCTTGGAGATGGACGAGGTGGGCGCCATAGCCAGTGAGGTAGCATCCTACACCTACCACCTTAACATACTGGCGAGCAACATCCAGGACGCCACCAACAACTACACACGTTTTTTGATAATAGGCAAGAAAAGCACCAAGAGGACGGGTAAGGACAAAACCAGTCTCATATTTGCGGTAAGGGATGAAGCGGGAGCCCTCTACAAAGCCTTGGAGAGCTTTTACAAGCACGGAGTGAACCTGACCAAGATAGAATCAAGACCCTCCAAGAAGAAGGCATGGGATTATGTTTTCTTCGTAGACCTTGAGGGGCATATAGAGGACGAGAACGTAAAGAGAGCATTAGAGCTCCTCAAAGAAAGGACGCAGATGATAAAGATTTTAGGCTCTTACCCCAGGGCTCTGATGGAAGAGGGCTAAGGCGGTGAGAATCTTGAGCCTCTGTGCCTCGCCCACCGCCGGCGGGATTACCTCGTCTTCCAGATAAAGCCCCACAGGAAAACCCTCCTCCAAGAGCCTTATGGCGGAGTATGTAAGCTTGGACAGGCGGGTCTCCAAATCACCGTCAAAGGAATTCAGGTCAAGCATCACGGGTGTGCGTGTGGAGGCTTGCATCTCCTTAACCATCAGCTTAGCCAACTTGGCGGAAGCCTTCCAATGGATGAGTTTAATGGGCTCTCCCGCATAATCCCTTATACCGCTGATATCTTCGTAGCCTCTGACCTTTGCGGCTTTTCCTGATTCCCAAGCCTTTTGCTCTTCCTCTCCTCTAAACAGGCTTATGTTCGCGGGTATGGGCTCCGGAAAGACTACCACCCTGGTCTTTATCACCTGCTGATAGTAGCGACTGAAAAGACCTACGGGAAAGTCCGTCTTTACCGTGATGATAACCTCCTCGTAGAGTCCCCTTTTTTCAAAGAGCATGGGCAGGGAGACCTCCGCCTTTTTCACCAGCAGGGGAAGGACGGTCCTTCCGTGCGGAGACTCAAGGGAGATGAGAAACTTGGGAAGTCTATGTGTGTTTTCCAGGATTACCCTGAAGGTCTCCACCCTTTTGGCGAACACTTCCTTGGGAGGCAGTAGTATAACGGACAGACCCTTCAGGTTGTAAAGGGATGTCAAGCCCGACAGGAGCATAAAGGACAGCATGGAAGAGACTACCATGTAAAGGAGGTTGTTTCCCGTGTTTACCGCAGATACCCCTAAGAGTATGGTAACCGCTATAAATATGAGCCCTGCCCTGTTAACCTTGACCTTGTATCTTGTCATCCTTGGTGAATAACCTGAAAAGCTCGGTGGGTATGGGTAGGAGTATGGTGTTGCCGGGTTTGGTGCTGACCGTCTGGATGGTTTCCAAGTATCTCAGCTGGAGTGCTATGGGCTGGGAGGATAGTATCTGAGCTGCTTCCGCCAGCTTTTGAGCTGCCTGATACTCCGCTTCTGCGGTTATTATCTTAGCCCTCCTTTCCCTCTCCGCTTCCGCCTGCCTCGCCATAGCCTTACGGAGCTCCTCGGGAAGGTCTATCTTCTTAAGCTCCACCGCCACCACCTTTACTCCCCAAGGGTCCGTCTGTTTATCTATGATTTCCTGAAGCTGTATGTTGAGCTTTTCTCTTTCGGAGAGGAGCTCGTCCAGTTCCGCGGCACCGCACACGCTTCTGAGGGTAGTCTGGGCTATCTGGGATGTGGCATACAGGTAGTTCTCTACTTCCACCACCGCCTTGACCGGATCCACCACCCTGAAGTAGACCACCGCATCCACACTCACGGACACGTTGTCTTTGGTTATGATGTCCTGTGTGGGCACGTCCAGAGTGACCGTTCGCAAGTCCACCTTGACCATCTGGTCTATCACGGGGATGAGGATAAAAAGTCCTGGTCCCTTAGCACCTATCACACGACCCAGACGGAAGATGACAGCCCTCTGAAACTCGGGCACTATCCTAACGCTGGCTATGAGAAAAACTACCA
>FWWM01004290.1_pt1 | contig 26372 bp, 25 predicted proteins | sample 2228351 | NCBI WGS metagenome assembly FWWM01 (sample SAMEA103939774, study PRJEB20133) | metagenome
AAACCTGGTCCCCCACCCGGCTACGGGCAGAACAGCCTTTCTCACTTCCATTTTACCCCTCCTGTAATAGATGTTCAAGGATTATTTTACCAGCTTCAGGATTGGCAAACCCTCTGATGTTTTTGGAGTATGCATCCAAGTCCGACAGTAGCTTCTCCAAACTCTCTATAAGGATTTTAAGCTCTGCCTCATCTTGTCTTATAACTATCCCACCACCCATGTCCTGTATTTCCAAGGCATTGTAGTATTGATGGTCCTTGGCGGAGAAGGGAAAGGGTATGAAGATCGCAGGCACTCCATACAAAGATAGCTCGGTTATGGAGCTTGCACCCGCCCTGCTTATGGCTAAATCGCTCGCTCTATACACGAGCTCCATATCATGGGTAAAGGACATTACCACCACCGGTAGTTTTTTTCCATCGTAGAACTCCTTTACCCTTTTGTAGTCCCTCTCACCCGTCAGATGCACTCCCTGAAGGTCCATCTCTTCAAAGACCTTCATCCCCACCTCGTTTAAGAAGCTCGCCCCCTGACTACCTCCCATGACCAGTAGGGTAAGCCCGTCCTCCCTAAGACCGAGAGCCCTTCTACATTCCCTCTTGTCAAGGGACAGCCCCTTAAGGAGCTTCCTTCTAATCGGAAGCCCCGTCCTTATCACCTTATCCCGCGGAAAATACCTTCTGGAGCTCTCAAAGGTTATAAAGACCCTCTTTGAAAACTTGGAAAGGAGGGAGTTGGTAAGGCTTGGAAGGGAGTTCTGCTCGTGCAGGAAGAGGTCTGTCCCTCTGAGAAGGCTGGCAAGCCCCAGAGGCAAAGACGCATAACCCCCGAAGACCACACTCTTGGCATCTTTTTCCATCCTTCGGTAAAGCCATAGGGAGCTCTTTGCTAAGGTAAAGAGAGCCTTAAGCTTTCGAGGAAGGCTCATCCCCACGAAGGGAAGGGCGTCTATGAAGAGTCTTTCTGAGGGTATACCATCTCTTAGCTTATGCTCTATACCCCTCTGCGCCCCCACGAAGAGCGCATCCGCACCCTCTTCCAGAGCGGTCTCCAGGAGGGCAACCGCCGGGAAGAAATGCCCTCCCGTTCCACCGCCGGATACGTAGAGCTTAGCCATGGTTTAAGTTTAAACCACCACGCTGATTACACGCCCGGGCTTTTGGTCCACGCTCCTTCCCAGCTCTATGTAATTCTCCGTTAGAAGGCGTCCCTCACTGAGGACCACAGCCCTCAGGGTCATGCCCTTGTGCTTTTCGTAAAAGGTCTTCCTCTTCTGGGCGTCCAGCTCCTTAAGAGCTTTTACCCTCTCCTTCTTTACGCCTTCGTCCACCTTGGGCTTTAGCTTGAGTGCCTTGGTCTTGGGTCTTTCCGAGTATGGGAAGATGTGCATATAGCCAAGAGGGAGCTCCTCCAAGAGCCTGTAGGTTTGCTCAAAGTCCTTCTCCGTCTCCGTAGGAAAGCCCAATATGATGTCCGTTCCTATGTTGGATATGGGTCTTTTGGAGAGTATGCTCTCCACAAGGCTTATGTAATCCTTTACCGTATACCTTCTCTCCATAAGCTCCAAAATCCTGTCCGAACCGCTTTGCAAGGAAAGGTGAAAGTGGGGCGCTATCTTCTCTTCGGAGGCTATGAGCTCCAGAAGGTTTTCGTCCATCTCCGACGGATACATGGAAGAGAGCCTGATGAGTTTTAAACCTTGTATCTTCACCATATCTTTGAGGAGTTCGTAGAGGTTATTGCCTTTGTCCCAGCCGTATTGGGTCAGCTGGGTCCCGCTTAGGACTACCTCCTCAAAGCCCATGCGTGTAAGGAGCTCCACCTCCCGCAAGACCCTATCCTTGGGGACGCTCCTTGACTTCCCACGCGCAAAGGGTATGACACAGAAACTGCAGAACCTGTTGCAACCCTCCTGCACCTTCAAGAAGGGTCTTGCCTTCTCGTAGTATGTGATAAGGTCAAAGCTCACATCGTTGTCCCTGAATATCTCACCCACAAAGACCCCTTCTCTCTTACTTTCTATGTACTCCTCAAGAATTCTTACCAAGTCTCTTTTGTGAGTGTTTCCCACCACAAGATCCGCTATCTTGGAGAGCTCCTGAGGGTTTACTTGGGCATAACAGCCTGTAGCTATGACTATGCTGTTAGGGTTTCTTCTCTTGGCTTGGTATATGACTTGCCTTGAGGACCTGTCCGCACCAACGGTGACGGTGCAAGTGTTTATGACGTAGATGTCCGCTATATCCTCAAACTCCGTCAGGGTATAGCCCTCTTGTAGAAACCCGTTTATCATAAGCTGAGTGTCAAACTCGTTGCTCCTGCATCCCAGCGTAGTAAAGGCAACCTTCATGAGGATATAATTTAAGCTATGGAGTTTGCAAAGCTTGAAGGCTCGGGAAACGATTTCATAGTCATAGACAACAGGGACTACAAGGTGGAAAGGCTCTTGGAGAGGCTGGGGCTTTCCCTGAAGGATTGGGTGGTTAAGGTATGCTCCTTTCACACAGGCGTGGGAGCGGATGGTCTCATACTCATAGAAGAACCTCAGGATAAGGAGAACCATTTCAGGTGGCGCTTTTTCAATGCGGACGGCTCTGTGGCGGAGATGTGCGGAAACGGCTCACGCTGTGCGGTAAGGTTTGCCTACCAGATGGGTATATGTCCGGAGCATGCCAGGTTTGAAACCTTGGCGGGCGTAATACACGCGGAGGTAAAAGAGGGGGGAAGGCGCGTAAAAGTTAGGCTTACCAAACCCTCCTCCATAGAGGAAAAGCTTTTGGAGGTTGAGGGAAGGCTCTTTGAGGGAAGCTTTATAAACACGGGCGTGCCACACTATGTGGCTGTCGTGGAAGACTTGGAAAGCCTTGACGTGGTAAAATTTGGAAGAAGCTTAAGGTTTCATCCGGAGTTTCAGCCCAAGGGAACGAACGTAAACTTCATAAAGGGCGTGGATGAGAAAACCATAAGGATAAGGACCTATGAGAGAGGTGTGGAAGGTGAGACCTTAGCCTGCGGGACGGGTGCAACCGCAAGCGCCATAGTGGCTTACAAGAAGGGGATAGTAAAGACCAAGCCCGTAAACGTGATAACCAAGAGCTCAGAAGTCCTTACCATAGACTTTGACGACGAACTCTCCTATGCCTACTTGGAGGGAGATGTTTACTGGGTCTTTGACGGATACTTGAGGGAACTAAGATGAGGATAGTCTTTCTGTGCACGGGAAACTCCGCAAGGAGTCAGATGGCGGAAGGGCTGGCTAGAGCTTTGGCTAAGGAACTGGGTCTGGACTTGGAGGTCTACTCCGCCGGCTCAAGACCTGCGGGCTTCGTCCACCCTTTGGCTGTGGAGGTGATGAAAGAGATAGGCATAGACATATTCCATCATAGCTCCAAGCCTTTGGAGGCTATTCCTTACTGGGATGTGGACCTGATAATAACGCTGTGCGATTCTGCCAAGGACGAGTGTCCTTACGTGCCGAGCGTAAAAAGCCTACACTGGAGCTTACCCGACCCTGCGGCAGAGAACTCACCAGAGGCTTTCAGAAGAGTCAGGGATGAGATAAGGAGAAGACTTGTTGAGCTTTTGAGGGATCTCGGTGAAGGGTAAGGACTTCTTGGCTCTTAACGTAGGGCTCAACATAGTAGGGGGCATCTTAGCAGGGCTTCTGGTGGGCTATGCCTTTGACAAGTGGCTGATGGAGGGGGTCTTCAAGGTGAAGACCTTCCCCTTCGGATTGCTTTTCTTCTTCTTCATAGGTATAATATCTGGCTTTAGGAACGCATACAGGGATTTGAAGAGGTTGGGGTGATGGGTATGTTTACACTATCGGATCGCCTCCTATTTTACAGAGCCAAGCCTTTTGTGAAATGGGCGGGTGAAAAAGGTCAACTTCTCAAGGAACTTCATAAAAGATTACCCAGAAGGCTTATAAAGAGTGTGGAAATGAAGATGTCAACTCTTGGTCTCGCTCTGTTATAAGACCTTCTATGTCCGCAATGTGGTGGAGAAGTAGTTTTTTATCTCAAGCGTAGGCTGAGGCTAAGTATGAGACCATTTTCAGGTGGGTAGCCAGTTTCGCAATGCTATATACCCTCTTGGAGCTAAAAAATTGGCATGCTAAAAAATTTAAAAAATCTTTTTAAAACTTAAGGAAAACTCCTTTATCCTTTTTTCTGCTAATTTAACATATTCTTCGTTTACTTCGTATCCAACATAGCGGCGGTGTGTTTTTATAGCAGCGATAGCGGTTTGTCCACTACCCATAAAGGGGTCTAAAACAACCTCCCCTTCAAATGTGTAAAGTTGGATGAGCCTGTAGGGTAGTTCTATCGGGAAAGGAGCGGGATGTCCTACCCTCTTAGCAGACTCTGCTGGAAAGGACCATACACTCTTCGTAAACTCAAGAAACTCCTCCTTAGAAATAGTGCTTTTTCTTCCCAAGCTTTCCCGAGTAAAGGTTCCCTTAGAGAAGACCAAAATATACTCATGCACATCCCTAAGCGTTGGATTTTTGGCAGAGCACCACGAACCCCAGGCGGTAGAGGGGCTTGAGCTTGAACCTTTATTCCAGATAATCTCACCGCGCATCAAAAAACCCAACTCGAGCATATCTTCAATTATGAAAGCATGAAGCGGAATATATGGTTTTCTACCTAAGTTGGCAATGTTGATACAGGCTCTTCCACCGGGAACAAGGACTCTTTTGACTTCCCTCCAAACCCTTCTCAAAAATCCCCTATATTCTTCAAGAGTAAGATTCTTATCGTATTCTTTGCCTACATTATATGGTGGGGAAGTGACCATAAAATGAACGGAATTGTCGGGCAGTTCCTCCATTTTTTCGCTTGATTTACAGAAAATTTTATCAAGATGCTCCTTGGGAATCGGATTTTCCACATATTTAACTTTTTCTTCTTTGGGAAGACCTTCATATAACTTACTCAAATAAAATGGACTGGAATCGTGATTGATTCTTCCTGGAGAGCCGAAGGGACTTGGTTGGGTTTTTCTTTTACCCCGAATCATTTAATCCTCCTTCCAAAGCTCTACCCATCTTTTATATTGATTGAACTGAACTCCTGTTCTCCTCCAATATATAGGAATTTTCTTTGTTTCTTCCTTTTCAATTAAGTTTGAAAAAGCATTCTCCGTAATTTCAACTCCTCTTGGATTCGTCCCGGGTTTAGGCAATTTAATGTATCCATCTCTTCCAAGCTCTACAAAGACGGTTTGCTGAACCTCCACAGGAATATAATATAAAATCCTCCTATGCTATCCCAATTTATCTGGACAAGTAAAATATCACAGGTCGGATAATAATTTTCTCTAAATTCCTTAGCTTTTTGAGAATCAACAGTCCATATGAGCTTTACTCCACTTAAGCTTTTTCCAGTAATTGTTTTGATAGATATAGGTTTTCCAAATAGCTCCACATCAACTTCTGGTTTAGTAAAAGGCTATCAGTATTTTCTCACGAAGGGAACCTACCTCCATTCCAGCTTTGCTGGCTCTTGAACTTTCCAACTCGGCAAGTTGAAATAGATAAGGCAAGCGCCTTTTAATTTTTTCTATCAGCTTCTCGTCCTCAAAAATTTCAATTAGCTTACTCGCCATGTTTATTCATACTCCCTATTATACCTTACCCACAAGCACGCGTCAACCGCCTACCCCAAAACACCATAACACCAACATAAAGCAAACTTTCATCAAAGCGTGGTGGGGGCATGGGTAGACACTTGTCATAAAATATTTGACTATGGAAATCCTTGATGTCCTCATTGAGGAAGAGGTAAAGCAGTCCTACATAGACTATGCCATGTCCGTCATAGTAGGGCGTGCCATCCCGGATGTTAGGGATGGTCTCAAGCCCGTCCAGAGGAGAATACTCTACGCCATGTATGAGATGGGTCTTTTGCCCGAGAAGGGCTTTGTCAAGAGCGCAAGGATAGTGGGGACCGTTCTGGGTTATTATCACCCTCACGGGGACCAGGCGGTATACGAAGCCCTTGTTAGGATGGCACAGGACTTCAACATGGGCTACCCGCTCATCGTAGGTCAGGGAAACTTTGGCTCGGTGGACGGAGACCCACCCGCAGCCATGAGATACACGGAAGCCAAGCTCTCCAAAGTTGCACTGCTCATGCTTGAGGACATAGACAAGGACACGGTGGACTTTCTCCCCAACTTTGATGGCTCCACCTTAGAACCCTCCGTCTTACCCTCCAAGTTTCCCAACCTCCTTTGCAACGGCACCACCGGTATAGCTGTGGGCTTGGCTACCTCAATCCCTCCCCATAATCTCAAAGAGGTCTGCTCCGCCCTCATAGAACTGGCTCAAAACCCGGACATGTCCGTGGAGGACATACTCAAGCATATAAAGGGTCCCGACTTTCCCACCGGCGGTATCATAGAGAACGCAGACGAGCTCTTAGAGTATTACAAAACCGGAAGGGGGCAGGTGCGCATAAGGGCTAAGGCTCATGTGGAAAAGTTGCACGGCGGAAGGGAGCAGATAGTGATAACGGAGATACCCTATCAGGTCAACAAGGCGGAGCTCATAAAGAGGATGGCTGACCTGGTCAGGGAGGGCAAGCTCAAGGAGATATCGGACATAAGAGATGAATCGGACAAGGAGGGTATAAGGATAGTGGTGGAGCTAAAGAGGGAGGCAAACGGACAGAAGGTGCTTGAAAAGCTCCTAAGATACACCTCACTAAGGAAAAACTTTCCCATAAACTTCGTAGTGCTTATAGACGGAGAGCCAAGGCAGGTGGGCATAAAGACTCTCCTACAAGAGTTTATAAGACACAGGCTCAATGTCATACTGCGACGCTCCAAGTATTTCTTGAGGAAAACACAGGAAAGGCTCCACATAGTGGAAGGTCTGGTAAAGGCTCTTGCACATCTGGACGGCGTCATAAAGGACATAAGGACCTCCGAGGACATTCAGAGCGCAAGGGAAAGGCTCATGAAGAACTACGACCTTACCGAACAGCAAGCCAACGCAGTCTTGGATATGAGGCTCCAAAGGCTCACATCCTTGGAGCGGGAAAAGCTCCAACAGGAGATGAAGGAGCTCCAACAGAAGGTCATCTATTACTCCGAGCTAGTGCAGAAGGAAGAGGAGAGGATAAGGGTCTTCATAGAAGAAACAAAAGGCCTCATGAAAGAGCTCAACGCTCCGCGCAGGAGCTTCATAGAAGGCTCGGAAGCTCAGGAGCAGGTAGGGGAGGTCTCGGTGGTGGTTTACGCCAACGGCAGAGTCCTACCGGTGGAGAGCGTGGAACAGCAGGAGGAAGTGGTCAACATCTTAGCGGTGCCATACAACGACGGGCTGTTTATGGTGTCCGATAAGGGAAGGGTTTACTGGATAGCGGGTGCGGGTGCGCTTCACGGTAGCAGGGTAAACTTTAAAGAGCCCGACGAGGTCATAGTGGGTGCCTTCGTAAGGTCCTCCGCGAGCGATAGGATTATCTTGGCTACCGCAAAGGGTTATCTGAAAAAGATACCCGTAGTAGACTTTGAATACAAATCTCAGGGTATGTCCATCATCAAGCTCTCGGAGGAGGACGACAGGGTGGTGAAGGTAATCCAGTCTCTTGAGGAAGGGGAGCTCCTGACCTTTACCTACAAGGGTAGGGCTCTTCGCTTTCCCGTGAGCGATGTGCCCCCTGCGGGTGTAGGTTCAAAGGGCGTCATAGGTATAAAGTTAGAAGAAGAAGACAGGGTCGTGGGAGTTAGAGCTCTCCTGAGTGCGAGCAATCTTCTGGTAATCACCGAGGACGGAAGGGTAAAGGTCCTGATGACCGAAGAGATTCCCAAATACTCAAGGGGTTCAAAGGGTGTGGAGGTGCTGGGTTCTGCCAGGGAGAGACTCATAGACATCATACCCATCACCGACGAGAGCGTGGACCTGCTTATTGCCACCCGAGAGGGTAAGGCGTTCTACGACAGGGTCCATATTAAGGATGTTCCGCTGGCTCAGAGAAAGCATACAGCCAAAAGGCGCTGGGACTTGGGAGAAGACAGAATCAAAAGGGTGGTGGTCAAATGATAGACATAGAGCTTTTACGCAACAAGCCCGAGTTTGTGAAAGAGAGGTTAGCCACAAGAGGACAGGCGTATACAGCTTATGTGGACGAACTGCTCTGTCTGGATGAGGAAAGGAGGAGTATCCTCAGAGAGCTTGAGAACCTTAGGGCTCAAAGGAACGCCGAGAGCAAGCTCATAGGCATTCTCAAGAAGGAGGGCAAAGAAACCCAAGAGGTGGAAAACCGGGTAAGGGAGATAAGGGAGCGGATAGAAATGCTGGAAGGAGAGCTCACCCGCGTGGAGAAAGCCCTGAAGGAAAGGCTACTAATCATACCCAACCTGCCCCATCCGAGCGTGCCCGTAGGAGAGGACGAGACAAAGAATGTGGAAATAAGAAGGTGGGGAAGACCCAAGGATTTTGGCTTTGAGCCCAAGCCCCACTGGGAGCTTGGAACCCTTTTGGGAATGCTGGACTTTGAAAGGGGAGCCAAGCTCTCCGGGAGTCGCTTTACCGTCCTGACCGGCTGGGGAGCAAAGCTGGAAAGGGCCTTGATAAACTTCATGCTGGACATGAATACACGTAAGGGCTACAAGGAGGTCATGCCACCCCATCTGGTAAGACCGGATATTCTGGAGGGCACGGGACAGCTTCCCAAGTTTGAGGAGGAGCTTTACAAGTGCGAGAGGGACAACCTCTACCTCATACCCACCGCGGAGGTGCCCCTTACCAACCTTTTCAGGGACGAGATACTCAGGGAAGAAGACCTACCCATATACCTGACCTCATACACGCCCTGCTATAGGAGGGAAGCGGGTGCTTACGGCAGGGACATAAGAGGTATAATCCGCCAGCACCAGTTTAACAAGGTGGAGCTTGTCAAAATCACCACTCCGGAGACATCCTACGATGAACTGGAAAAGCTCACCGCGGACGCGGAGGATATACTTCAGGCTCTGGAACTGCCATACAGGGTGGTGGAGCTGTGCACGGGAGATTTGGGCTTTTCCTCCGCCAAAACCTACGACATTGAGGTTTGGTTTCCCTCTCAGGGCAGGCATAGAGAAATATCCTCATGCTCCAACTGTGAGGACTTCCAAGCCAGAAGAGCCAACATAAGATACAAGGACAGCAAAGGAAAGAACAGGTTCGTGCATACGCTCAACGGCTCGGGCTTGGCTGTGGGCAGGACCCTGGCGGCTATAATAGAAAACTACCAACAGGAAGACGGTAGTATAGTGGTGCCTTACGCCCTGAGGGACTACCTCAAGAAGGACAGGATAAGACCCTATGATAGAGATTGATGTCAAAGAGGTAGACCAAGAGAGGGTGTTTGAGCTCCTGACATACATGGTAGCCCCCAGACCCATAGCATGGGTGTCTACGGTGAGCAAGGACGGTGTTTTAAACCTTGCTCCCTTTAGCTTTTTTAATGCAGTGTGCGACGAGCCTCCAATAGTCATGCTCTCCATCAGCAAAAGGGACACAAGGAGGAAGGACACAGCCCAGAACATACTGGACACGAAGGAGTTCGTGGTAAACCTGGTGAGTAATGGACTCATAAACAAGGTGGAGATAAGCGCCAAGCCCTACCCTCCCCACATGAGCGAGTTTGAGGTCTGTGGTCTGACACCCGAGAGCTCTAAGAAGGTAAGGGTCCCCAGGGTCAAGGAAAGTCCGGGTTTTCTGGAATGTGTCCTTTACCGACACATGGAGGTTTACGACTACGACCTCATACTGGGTGAGGTCCTCTACATGGGCGTGCGCTCTTTGGATTACAAGGATATAAAGCTCGTGGGAAGGGTAAAGGAAGGCTACATATGGATAGATTGAAGTTTACCATAAGGGCTCTCATGGAGATGGGCTTTACCGAGCTTTATCCTACGGAGAAGGTGCGCCCTTTGGTTCAAGAAAAGCCCCAAGATGACAAGCAGAAAGCCCTGAGAGAGCTCTACGAGAGGATGGAAAGGGAAGGAAAATGCGTCCTTTATGAGGGTGCGAGCGGTTATGTCTTCGGTGATGGCAGTCCTTACAGCCCTGTGGTGTTCGTGGGAGAGGCGCCGGGGGAGGAAGAGGACAGACAGAAAAAGCCCTTCGTGGGTAGGGCGGGTCAGTATTTGAACGAAAAGTTAAGACAGGTGGGACTCAGAAGGGAGGATGTTTACATAACCAACGTGGTAAAGTCCAGACCGCCGGGCAACAGAAAGCCCACCAAGGAGGAGATGCTCGGGTGCTTACCATATCTTAGGAAGGAGATAGAGATAATAAAACCCTCTCTCATCGTCTGTCTTGGGGCTACCGCCTACGAGGGCATATTCGGCAAGAGCGCCCAGATAACCAAGATAAGGGGACAGGTCTTCCCATACCCTTACAACCCAAAGATAAAGGTGTTGGTGATGTATCACCCCGCCTATGTTTTGAGAAACCCCAATGCGGATGTGGAGTTTTCACAGGATATGAAAAAGGTGGCACAGCTTCTCGGTGTGTTATAATTCTAATCCATGCCGAAGCTATCGCCCAGGGACATAAGGAGGAAGATACAGGGTATAAAGAACACCAGAAGGATAACCAACGCCATGAAGGTGGTCTCCGCCGCCAAGCTCAGGCGTGCCCAGGAGCTAACCTATGCCAGCAGACCTTACTCGGAAGGGCTTTATAAGGTCCTAAGGTCTCTCATATCACACATAGACCAAACTTCTCACCCTCTGTTTGAGGCAAGACAGGAGAGCTCCTGCGACCTTATACTCATAACCGCGGACAGGGGACTGGCGGGAGCTTTCAACTCGGGTGTGATAAGGCGTGCGGAGGAGTTCATCCAGGAGAAGAAGGCTCAAGGTGTGAAGGTCCACCTCATCCTCATAGGGCGCAAGGGCTTCCAGTATTTTCAAAAGAGGGACTACCCCATCATAAAGGGCTACGACGAAGTCTTTAGAAAAGAGATAAACTTTGAAGTGGTAAAGGAGGTCTCACAGATAGTAAGAGAAAGATACGAAAGCAAGGAGACCGACAGGGTTTACCTGCTCAACAACGAGATGATAACGAGGGTTCAGTATAAGCCTGTGCTGAGGGTTTTCCTACCGGCAGAAGCCATACAGCCCGAGGAAGGGGACTTTAGCAACTACGAGTTTGAGGTGGATAAGGAGGCGTTTATACAGAGCCTCTTGGAGCGCTATCTTAACTTCCAGCTCTACCGAGCCATGCTTGAGTCCAACTCCGCGGAGCACTTCGCCCGTATGGTAGCCATGGACAACGCTACGAGGAACGCGGACGAGCTGGTAAAGACTTGGACGCTCATATTCAACAAGGCAAGGCAGGAGTCCATAACCACCGAGCTTATTGACATAGTAAGCGCGGCGGAAGCCATGAAATAAAGGAGGTATAGGATGAAAGGAAGGATAGTTCAGGTCATAGGTGCGGTCGTTGACGTGGAGTTTGAGACCAGAGACCTCCCTCCCGTCAGACACGGTCTTAAGACCATCAGAAGGTTCATAGATGACAGGGGCAACTGGGCTCAGGAGGAGCTCTTCATGGAGGTTGCCCAGCATATAGGAGAGAGGAGGGTAAGGACGATAGCCATGGGTGCCACCGACGGACTTGTCAGGGGACAGGAGGTGGAATACCTGGGAGGTCCCATAAAGGTGCCCGTGGGAAGACCTACACTGGGAAGGATATTCAACGTGGTAGGACAACCCATAGACGAGGCGGGTCCGGTAAACGCAGAGGAGTATTGGCCCATGTTCAAAGAACCTCCCGCACTGGAGGAGCAATCCACCAAGGTGGAGATTCTGGAGACGGGTATTAAGGTGGTTGACCTCCTTGAGCCCTACGTAAAGGGTGGTAAGGTGGGGCTCTTCGGCGGTGCGGGTGTGGGAAAGACGGTCCTTATGCAAGAGCTTATCCACAACATAGCCAAGTTCCACAAGGGATTCTCCGTAGTCATAGGTGTGGGCGAAAGGACGCGTGAAGGAAACGACCTGTGGCACGAGATGAAAGAATCGGGCGTTTTGCCCTACACGGTGATGGTCTACGGACAGATGAACGAGCCCCCCGGCGTGCGATTCAGGGTAGCCCAGACGGGCATCACCATGGCGGAGTATTTTAGGGATGTGGAAGGTCAGGACGTGCTCGTCTTCATAGACAACATCTTCAGGTTCGTCCAGGCGGGCTCCGAGGTCTCCACACTGCTGGGAAGACTGCCCTCCGCGGTGGGATACCAACCCACACTGAACACGGACGTGGGTGAGGTCCAGGAGAGGATTACATCCACCAAGAAGGGTTCTCTGACGTCCATACAGGCGGTTTACGTGCCCGCCGACGACATCACCGACCCCGCACCCTATTCGGTCTTCGCCCACTTGGATGCAACCACCGTCCTCGCAAGACGTCTGGCGGAGCTGGGTATATACCCCGCGGTTGACCCCCTTGAATCCACATCCAAATACTTGGCTCCGGAGTTCGTAGGAGAGGAGCATTACACGGTGGCTATGGAAGTAAAGAGGGTGCTCCAAAGATACAAAGAACTTCAAGAAATCATAGCCATACTGGGTATGGAAGAGCTCTCGGAAGAGGACAAGGCGATTGTCAACAGAGCCAGAAGAATCCAGCGCTTTCTGGCTCAACCCTTCCACGTGGCGGAGCAGTTCACCGGTATGCCCGGCAAATACGTAAAGCTTGAGGACAACATAAGGAGCTTTAAGGAGATACTCACGGGCAAGTATGACCACCTGCCCGAGATGGCTTTCTACATGGTGGGCACCATAGAGGAAGTCATAGAGAAGGCTAAGGCTTTGGGAGCCAAGGTTTGAGGAAGGACGGAAGGAAGCCCGGCGAGCTAAGACCCATAAGGATTACGAGGGATTACCTCCAGTTTCCCGAGGGCTCCGTCTTGGTGGAGTTTGGAAACACCAAGGTCATATGCACCGTGTCCGTTCAGGATTCGGTGCCTCCCTTCCTCAAAGGCAAGGGTCAGGGATGGATTACCGCGGAATACTCCATGCTACCCAGGGCTACCCAGACCAGAAACATAAGAGAGTCCGTTCAAGGAAAGATAGGAGGAAGGACACACGAGATACAGAGGATGATAGGTAGGGCTATGAGGACAGCCCTGGACCTAACCAAGGTGGGAGAGAGGACCTTTTGGATAGACTGTGATGTAATCCAGGCGGACGGAGGCACACGAACCGCAGCCATCACCGGCGCCTTCGTAGCCCTCGCGGACGCTGTGATTAAGCTTTACACAGAGGGTATATTGACCACCACGCCCATAAAGGACTTCGTGGCGGCGGTCAGCGTGGGTATGGTAGGAAACCAAGTCCTTCTGGACCTAAACTTTGAGGAGGACTCGGAAGCCAAAGTGGACATGAACGTGGTAGCCACAGGCTCGGGGAGGATATCGGAAATTCAGGCTCTGGGAGAAGAGAACAGCTTTACGAGGGAGGAGTTTAACCGCATGCTTGACCTTGCCCTCGCCGGCGTATCCCAGCTCATAGAACTCCAAAGGGCTTTCTTCACCGTGCAGAACGGCGTCTGGTCAAGGAAGGGTGTGAAGGAGGGAAGGCTATGAGAAAGCTCTTAGCCCTATGTCTTTTGGCTGTGGCAGGCTGTGGACCCGTAACTAAGGAAGAGCTTGACCAGAGGTTTGCCAACATAGAGAGGCGACTTGATACCATAGAGGAGCGTCAGAGAAAACTTGAGGAGCAGAGCATAAGGACGGAGGCAAGGCTGGACAGCACGGCGGAAAACCTAACCAGGCTAAGGTTGGAGGTTGAGAAGTTAAAGACTGGAGAAGGGAAACATTCTCTAAGTGAACTTCCCAAACCTTCCCAACCTCAACCACAAGTCAGACCCGCAGAGCAACAGCCCGCACCAACACAACAGCAAACCGTCGCACAAGAACAAAAACCCGACTATCAGAAGGAGTACGAAGAGGCGCTCAGGCTCTATGACCTGAGGCAATTAAACCAAGCCAAGGAGAGGTTCATAGAGTTCATCAGGAAGAACCCCAGCACACCCCTGACGGATAACGCCTACCTTTGGCTGGGAGTGGTCTACAGGGACTTGGGAGAGCTCAACAAGGCGGAGGCTGTATGGCTCACACTGGTGGAAAAATGCAGGAGGAAAGAGCTTCCGGATTGCAACAAGGCGCCCGCATGCATGCTCCAGCTGGCAAGGTTCTACGAGCAGAGGGGAGACCAGGCTAAGGCGACGGAGTTTTATCAAGCCATCCTCAACGAGTATCCTCTGTCCGAAGAGGCAGACACTGCAAGAAAGAAGTTGGGCAGATGAACTTAAGCATACCAAGACACATAGCGGTCATAATGGATGGTAACGGAAGGTGGGCTCAGAGCAGGGGCTTACCGCGCGTTGCGGGGCACTACGAGGGCGTCAAGAGGGCTGAGGAACTCGTCCAGCATTGCATAGAGGTGGGTGTGGAGTATCTGACCCTCTTTACCTTCTCCACGGAAAACTGGAAAAGACCCAAAGAAGAGGTGCAGACTCTCTTTGAGCTCTTTGAGTCCTACATGAAGAGCAAGCAAGAGGAGTTCATACAAAGAGGTATGAGCATAAGGTTCATAGGACGGAGGGACAGACTACCCAGGGGCTTGGTAAAGCTCATGGAACGTATAGAGGAAAGCACCAAGCACCTAAGCACCATAAAGGTATGCCTCGCCGTAGACTACGGAGGTAGGGATGACATACTAAGGGCGGTCAACAGGGCGTTAAAGATGGGATCTAAAGAGCTGGATGAGGAGAGCTTTTCCTCCCTCCTTGATACCTCGGGCATACCCGACCCTGACCTCCTCATACGCACCGCGGGAGAAAAGCGCATATCCAACTTCCTCCTGTGGAACTTGGCTTACACCGAGCTTTACTTCACCGACGTTTACTGGCCCGACTTTACCAAGGAGGAGTTTTTAAAAGCTCTGGAGGATTACTCTAAAAGGAGAAGAAAGTTTGGAGCTCTTTTATAAAAGCAGGGAGTTTGCAGGGGTCCTGATAGGTGTCTTTACCCTCCTTATCTTCCTCTCTCCCAAGGTGATATTCTTTGCCTTTTTGCTCCTTCTTTCGCTCCTGATGGCTTATGAGCTCTCCAAGGCTCTGCGGTGGGAGGGTCTTTTCTACCTATCTCCCCTTGTGCTTGCGCTTACGGTTTACGATAAAGCCCTGGGTGTGTTATCCCTCTTCTTACTCTCCTTCTTTTCGGGTTGGAAGTCTTGGAGTCTGGAGGACCTAAGCAGAGCTCTGCTGACCTTTTCTTACACAGGACTTCTGCCCTCCTTCATGTGGGACCTAAGGCTTGAGGGGGATTACGAGCTTGTAAAGCTCCTCTTCTTCGTCTGGGTGGTGGACGTGTCCGCCTACTATGTGGGGAAAAGCTTCGGAAAAAACAGGATAGCTCCACGCCTGTCGCCCAACAAGACTTGGGAGGGCTTTCTGGGAAGCCTGCTTTTTGGGACGGTTTACTCGGTCCTTGTGTTCAAAAGCTTTGTGCTTGCAATCCTGCTGGTCCTGAGCGCCTTCTTCGGAGACCTGTTCAAGAGCTTTATAAAGCGTCAGGTGGGTATAAAGGATTTTTCAAACATCTTGGGTTCTCACGGAGGGGTAATAGATAGGTTTGATTCCCTGCTCTTTTGTGCCCCTGTTTACCTTTACATGATGGGATGATTACCAAGGAATTTCCAGGTATTCCTGCGCCCCGAAGATGAAGCCATGTCCCAGGTCCACTCCGTGCCGTATGGCATGGTGTAACGTATCTTCTGTTTCTATCCTCTTGAGACCTACTTTGGACCCCGTAGATTTTACTTCAAGGATGAAGTTATCCAAATCCCAATCCCTTAAACGAAAGAAAAGGTCTTCCCTCAGGAAGACATAATCGTAGTCCCTAACCAAATACTCCCTGAGTTCATGGTCTATGGGGAAAAAATCGTCAAGACATACCATCAGATTCCTCCTTTTGACTTGGTCCCATTGTTTCAGTATACCTCCTAAGCCTACTGCACTCTGAACGCAGACTACCGCCTTTGGGTTTAGAGAAGCCATCATATCAAGACCACACTCATCCTCCGGTGATGAAAAAAAGAGGCGCTCCTTTCTGTAGACACCGCACAGATACTCTACCGCACGTCGCTCCATCTTTTTCCTTAAGTCAGCATCCACCACGTACTTATAGGGTGTTTCTTCATAACCTATCAATAGACGTGTGTTCACCTTGTATCCATGCAAAGACCCGTCCTTAAGGCTCACTATCCTGTCCAAAACTCCTATAAGCCTTGCCATTCTTACACAACCCTCAAAACCACCTTTCCGAAGTGCTTGGATGACTCCAAGTATTCATGGGCTTGTCCCGCCTCTTTAAGGTCAAACACCCTATCAACTATGGGCTTTAGCGATCCCCTTTCCATGAGCTGGGTTATCTTGAAAAGGTCAGCCCTACTGCCCATGTAAACACCCAGGAGCTCTATCTCCCTGACGAACACATACCTTATGTCAAGGTTGGCGTTGCTTCCGGTGGTAGTCCCGAAGAAGACAAGCCTGCCGCCCTTTTTGAGGCTCTCCACGCTCTTGATAAAAGTCCTTTCCCCCACATGGTCCATCACTATGTCCACCCCCTCCTTGAAGATTTCCCTGACCCTCTTGGGAACGTCCTCCTTGTAATGGTCTATAACCACATCCGCACCGAGCTCCTTACACCTTTCAGCCTTCTCCTCCGAGCCTGCTGTGGCTATAACAAAAGCTCCCATGAGCTTGGCAATCTGTATGCCCGCCACACCCACTCCGGAAGAGCCAGCCCATATGAGGACCCTTGAATGGGGCTTTATACCACCCTTTACCACCAAGGCGTTCCAGACGGTCAGGTAGGTCAGCGGATAGCTCGCAGACTCCTCAAAGCTAAGGTTGGATGGCTTCTTTATGACGTTCCTTGCCGGCACCTTCACATACTGGGCGTATCCACCCCTTGTCTTAAGCCCCAGTATGTCGTAGTCCTTGCAGAGGTTGTCCCTTCCGCTCTGGCACTCATGACACACACCGCAGGACAAACCGGGCGCCAAGATTACCTCATCCCCCTCTTTTACGTTTCTCACCAGAGTTCCCACCCTTTCCACAACACCGCTTACGTCCGCACCCAGTATGTGAGGAAGCTCGGGCTTTACCGCCAGCGCACCCATCCTTACCCAAATGTCCAAGTGGTTCAGGGCTACCGCCTTTACCCTTACGAGGACCTCATCCTCTTTTATCTCAGGCTTGGGAAAATCCTCCACATACTCCAAGTTTTCCACACCGCCGAAGCCTCTGAGTATGACCGCCTTCATGGCGTATAATTTTAACAATGCTTGTGGCAGAAAGCATCAAAAAATCCTACAGGGGGAAACAGGTTTTAAAGGGTGTGAGCCTTTACGTAGACAGGGGAGAGGTGGTGGGTCTTCTGGGTCCCAACGGGGCTGGCAAGACCACCCTCTTTAACTGTCTTATAGGCTTTATTGGGGTGGATGGGGGAAGTATAAGTCTGGATGGTGAGGACATAACCCATCTGCCCGCCCACCAGAGGGCTAAAAGGGGCATAACCTTCCTACCTCAGGAGCATACCCTCTTTGAAGACCTGACCGTTTTAGAAAACCTGCTTATGTTCTTGGAGTTCTTTGAGGAGAGCAGGGAGGTGCGGGTCCAAAGGGCTGAGGAGTTGCTCACAGAGTTCGGGCTTTGGGAAGTAAGGAACTTAAAGGCTAACCAGATTTCCGGAGGGCAGAAGCGTCGTTTGGAGATAGCCAGAGCTCTCATTCCCAAGCCAGAGTATCTGTTTTTGGACGAGCCCTTTGCGGGCATAGACCCCATACTGGTGGCGGAAGTAAGGAGCATCATACTGGGACTCAAGGCTCAGAACATAGGCATACTCATAACGGACCACAATGTGAGGGAAACCATAAGGATAGTGGACAGGGTCTACATCATCTCAGAGGGCAGGATTCTGGCGCACGGACCTCCTCAAGAGGTGGCAAGGCAAGAAGAGGTAAAGCGCGTCTACTTAGGCAAAGACTTTCATCTTTAAAAGGGCGACCGCCCTCAACGGGCGGGCTTGATTTCCAGCTTGGAGTCGCTCAGCTCCACCCCTACCCTATCTCCATCTTTTATCTCACCCCTTATTATCATGTCCGCCAAGGGAGTCTCCAGATGACGCTGGAGTGTTCTCTTTAAGGGTCTTGCGCCAAAGGCAGGGTCGTAGCCCAGCCTTGCCAGATGTTTCTTGGCTTCTTCGGACACCTCAAGGCTGATGTTTCTCTCGGAGAGCCTCCTGTTAATCTGGGCTATGAGCAGGTCCACAATCTGCAAGAGCTCCTTCATGGTCAAGGGCTTGAACACAAGGATCTCATCTATCCTGTTGAGAAACTCGGGTCTGAAGTGGTATTTTAGCTCTTCCAAGACCTTCTCCTTTGCCTTTTCAAACTCCCTGTTTACCGTCTCTTCGTCCCCGTCCACGCTTATGGATAGCAGGTATTGGGAGCCTATGTTGGAGGTCATGATGATGACCGTGTTTCTAAAGTCCACGGTCCTGCCATGAGAGTCGGTGAGCCTTCCGTCATCAAGGACCTGCAAAAACAGGTCAAAAACCCTCGGGTGGGCCTTCTCCACCTCATCCAGAAGTATGACCGAGTAGGGCTTTCTCCTTACCGCTTCGGTAAGCTTTCCTCCCTCTTCGTAGCCCACATAACCCGGGGGAGCTCCTATGAGCTTGGCTACGCTGTGCTCTTCCTTAAACTCGGACATGTCAAGCCTGATTAGAGCATCCTCATCTCCAAAAAGCAGTTCCGCCAGAGCCTTTGAAAGCTCCGTCTTACCAACGCCGGTGGGTCCCAGGAAGAGGAAGCTGGCTATGGGTCTTTTGGGGTCTTTGAGCCCCGCCCTTGCCCTCCTTATGGCTTCCGCCACCGCCTTTACCGCATGCTCTTGGTCTATGACGCGCTTGTGGAGCTCTTCCTCAAGGCGCAAGAGCCTTTGCATCTCTTCCTCTTTGAGTTTAGATACGGGTATGCCCGTCCACTCGGAGACCACCTGAGCCACGTCATCCCAAGTGACTTCAAGCTCTTGTGCCTTTTTGTTCTCAAGCTCCTTTAGCTCCTTCTCAAGCTTTACCTTCTCTATCTTAAGCTGGGCTTCCCTTTCGTAGTCTCCCCTTTCAGAAGCCTTTATGATTTCTCCATCCAGCTCTTCAATCTTTCTCTTTATCCCCTTTATCCTTACGTCCGTGCCTCCAAGCTTAGACAGGAGCTCCTGTTTTTCCTTCTCCAGCTGTGCCTTTTTAATCTTGAGCTGTGCCTCCTTCTCGTAGTTGCCCTCAAGGTATGCCTTTTGGATTTCCTCATCCAGAGCCTTTATCTTCCTTTCCAGCTCCTGAACCTCCGGCGGTAGGGAAACAACAGAAAGCTTCTTGCGTGCGCTGGCTTGGTCAAGGGCGTCTATGGCTTTGTCGGGGAGCTTTCTAAAGGTCACATACCTCTTGGTGAGCTTTACCGCACCTTCTATGGCGGTATCGGATATCTTGACCTTATGATGTTGCTCCAGCTTGGGTCTTAGCCCCTTTAGTATCTCTACGGTCTCCTCCTCGGATGGCTCATCCACGTAGATGGGTTGGAAGCGCCTTTCTAAGGCAGGGTCCTTTTCCATGTATTTTCTGTATTCGTCCACGGTGGTGGCACCTATTACCCTTATCTCACCCCTTGCCAAGGCTGGCTTCATCATGTTGCCCGCATCCACCGCACCTTCTGCCTTGCCCGCACCCACCACCGTGTGTATCTCATCTATGAAAAGGATTACATTGTCCTTCTTCTTTACCTCCTCCAAAAGACCTTTAAGGCGCTCCTCAAACTCACCTCTGTATTTGGAACCCGCGAGCAAAGAGCCCATGTCTACGCTTAAGACTTCCTTGTCTTGGAGCTCCACGGGGACTTCCCTGCTTACTATCCTCTGGGCGAGCCCTTCCACTATGGCAGTTTTACCCACACCCGGGTCTCCAACCAAAACGGGGTTGTTTTTGGCCCTTCTTAGAAGAACCTCTATAACCTGGTTTATCTCCTTCTCCCTTCCTATGACCGGGTCAAGCCTTCCTTCCCTTGCCATCTGGGTTAGGCTTACCCCAAAGCGCTCCAGAGGAGACTTTTCCTCTTCTTTTAGCTCTTGGCTTACGTCCTTCATCTTTTCACCTCCTTGTATGTCTTCTAAAAGTTTACCCGCTATGGTGTCCTTTGCCTCAAAGAGTGCACTCGCTATGTGGTAGGGCTCCACCTGAGAAGAGCCCTCCGATATAGCCTTCTCTTGGGCTATATCCATAACCTTTATGAAGTTTTGAGAGTAGTCAAAGGTGGGAGTCTTCCCGAAGACCTTTTGAGCTACCTTGTCTACGACCCTCTCGGGTGAGAGCCCCAGCTCTCTTACCTGCTCCACCAGAGAAGAGCTCTCTAAAGCCTTCCTTACAAGCCCGTCTATGGAGAGCTTGCCCTCCAAAAAGCTCCTCACATCCTCAGGCTTGAACACAGAGGAGAGGCTTCTTTCCACACCCTCCAGCTGATGCCTGTATTGGGATTCTATGCGCTCAAGCCTTGATAGCTCCATCTGGAGCTCCCTAAGGCTCCAATAGTCGCCGTAGCGCTTGGCAGTTTCTATTTCTCTGCTTATCCTCTCCTTTGCCTTCCTTATCTTATCCAACTCCAGTTGGACATTCCCTATGTCCGACTTTACCTGCATTATCTGGCTTCTTAGGTTTATAAGGTGCTTGGCTTCTTGTTCTACCACCTTGTCTATCTGTTGGCTTAGTCTTTGTAGGTATTCCAACACCTTCTTGTAAAGGCTCTTGACATCTATGCCCCTCTTCTCCAAGATCTTGGAAAGGGCAGACTTTTCATCCATGAGGAAAGCCAGAAGGAGGTGATCTGTATCCACTTTGGTATCCCCTTGCCTCTGGGCTATTTCCCTTGCCTTCTCTACGTACTCAAGAGCTCTCTTAGACAACAGGTTCTCGCTAAACATCCTTCACCTCCAGTTGATACTATCTTTTATAATAAACCTTAGTATATTTTTGTCAAGTTTTAACCTCCACCTTTGTGGGTTAAAATAAGGCTCTATGTTTTACATAATGGGTTCGGACCAGCGTATAGTAAGGTGTGCCAGGGTCTCCTTCGCCAAGGACGATACGGTAGATGTGGAAAGAGACAAAAGACTTATAAAGTATCTTTATCAGCACAAGCATGCCTCACCCTTTGAGCATGTGATTATTGCCTTCAAAAGCAGTAAAGAAGAGTTTTTGGATCTCCTTAGCCTATCCATAGAGCTCCCCACCTTTCAGGTGTATTACGCCGGCGGTTATGCTTGGGTTAACCTCAGGAACCTCATAAACGCCATAGAAAGGCTACCCCAGAGGGTAATAGAGTTTGCCAGAGAACGCCTCCCTACCACCTTTGCGGTGATAGAAGGGCGGGACTTGGAAGAGACGGATTACTCCTTAGATTTTGCTTACCTCAAGACCAAGGTGGAGACCTCCGCCGGTTTTGTGGGTCTGGTAGACAGCTTGGAGCTGGGAACCGCGATGGATTACCACACCTTCATAGTGGAATGTCCCATATTCGTGGCAAGGCAGTGGCACAGACACCGCTTTGGTTCATACAACGAGGTATCCAGAAGGTATGTCTCCTATGAACCTACCTTTTACATCCCTCCCTACATAAGAAGGCAGGCAACATCAAACAAACAGGCATCGACGGACGAACCGGTGGAGAATTCTTCACTGTTTGTGGAGAGGATAAAGGAGGTTGTAAACCAAGCGGTGGAGCTATACGAGGAAATCATAGAGCATGAAGGAGCGAAGGAGCTTGCACGGGGTGTGCTTCCCCAGTTTATGATGACGCGCTTTTACTGGACGGTTCCGAGAATAAGCCTTGACAACTTCTTGACTTTAAGGACGCACGAGCACGCCCAAAAGGAGATAAGGGAGCTTGCCTTAGCCATAAGGGATATGGTTGGTTATAGGGGAACGGACAGGATGCGTCTCTGATTAAAATTTAAGGTGTGAGGGGGATGAGCTTGGTAGAAACTCTAGTGGTCTTTGTCATAATAGCCATCCTCATGGGCTTTTCTTTGAGGTGGCTGATAAACACCCTGATGGATTACCGCCTACGCGTTGCAGTGTATGAGCTTCAAAACCATGTGGCGGGCGTGAAGGCAGGTTCTTTGACCAAAGCCCACCCGGTAGGCATAAGGATGGAACCCAATAGAACATGCTACGCCATCTTTGAAGACAGGGACAGAAACTGCAGGATAGGTAGCACCGCCACCGGAGACCAAGACTGTGTTTACCCGGGCACCCAGACAGCCCCTGACTGTCCCGACCCTAACACGGACTGTGTCAGGGTGGTAAGGCTGCCATCTACCGTCAAGACTGACTCCGATGTGAGCATGGTCTTTGACAGGAAGGGTTATCCAAGGGACGCTTTATGCGGTCTGGGCATGTCTACACTGCGCCTTGTGAACGCTATAGACTCTCAAAGGAGTGTCATAGTAGACAGGTATGGAAGGATAAGGACACAGTAAAAGACAGCCCTCAGTAGGAGAGCTGTCCCATCCTCCTTGCCAACTCCTTGAGCCTTTGGATTCTCTTTTCAGTGGAAGGGTGGGTGGAAAAGAGCTCCAGAAGTCCTTCACCCTTGAGAGGGTTTTCTATAAAAAGGTGGGCTGTTCCTTGGTTGACCTCTGCGGGTATGCTGTGGACATAATAATGAATCTTCTCCAAAGCCCTTGCCAGAGCCAGCGGGTCTCCGGAGATTTTGGCGCCCGTCTCGTCTGCCAAGTATTCCCTTGAGCGGGATATGGCCATCTGTATTATGGTGGCTATGATGGGAGTGATGATTATCATGGCTATGGAGGCTATCAGGGAAAGGGGGTTGCTGTTGTTGTTTTCATCCCTTGAATGTCCGAATATGAGAGCCCACTGGAGCATTTGTATTAAGTAAGATATGGCACCCGCTATGGTTGCCGTCATGGTAGCCACTAACACATCCCTGTTTTTGATGTGTCCAAGCTCGTGAGCCAGAACACCCCTTAGCTCATCCCTGTCCAGAAGTCTCAGTATCCCGGCGGTTACCGCCACAACTCCGTCCGATGGACCCCTACCGGTGGCGAAGGCGTTGGGTTGTTCCATAGGCACAAGGTATATTTTAGGTTTGGGTATGTTTGCCCCCTTGGCGAGCTCTTCTACCATCTGGTGTAGCCAAGGGGCTTCTTCATAGGGTATCTCCTTCGCTCCATACATGGCAAGGACTATCTTGGAGGAGAAGAAGTAGGCTATGAAGTTCATGATGCCCGCAAGTACGAGGGCTATGGTCATACCCGTCTTACCACCCACCAGATTGCCCACGAACAAAAACAAGCCCGTTAAAAAACCCAGCAGTATAACGCTCCTTATAGTCCAACCCATTTTTCCAAACCTCCTTAGATGCTTCAGAGTTTTTGCATGGTGTTTACGCATAAATATATCCTTACATCCCTCGGGCGTCAAGCCATGGAAAGCTTAGACTGGAGGACCTCCTTAAAGTTGTGTAGCAGTCTCAAGCCTACCTTTTGGCTCTTCTCCGGATGGAACTGTACCGCAAACACATTGTCCGCCTCCACGGAAGAAACAAAGTCTATACCATAATCGGTGGTGGTCGCCACTATGCCTTCATCCTTAGGAACCACATGGTAGGAGTGGACAAAGTAAAAGTATTCACCGTCCTTTATTCCTTCAAAGAGTCTTGAGCTCTTTTTCTTCCAAACCTGGTTCCACCCTATGTGAGGCACTTTAACTCCCGGTGGCAAAAGCCTGACCTCACCCCCAAACACACCCAAACCCCTCTCCTCTCCGAACTCGTAGCTCCTTTCAAAAAGCAGTTGCATGCCCAAGCATATGCCCAGGTAGGGCTTTCCCCTGCTGATATGTTCCAGTATCACATCCCAAAGTCCCAAAAGCTTAAGGTTTTTTACCGCATCCTTGAAAGCTCCCACCCCCGGAAGGACTATCACATCCGCCTTTGAAAGGAGCTCTGGGTCATCGGTCCTATGAGAGGGTAGACCCACCGCCTCCAGAGCCTTCTCCACACTGCGCAGGTTTCCCATTCCGTAGTCTACCAGAACAATCTTCATACTCCCAACAGCGCACTGATGCGTGCAAGCTCACCCGTTGCGAGGAGTATCCCCAGCAAGACCAAAAGCACACCACCGATGAACTCCACCACACCGAAGAACCTGCTAAAGCCCTTCACAAACCCCAAGAAGGCAGAGAGCAGAGCTCCTGCCATCAAGAAAGGTATACCCATACCCATGGAGAAGGCAAGCAAAAGCAAAGAGCCTTGAAGGACGGTATCTTGCTGTGATGCGTAAAAGAGTATGGCACCAAGGACGGGACCTATGCAAGGACTCCATCCGAAGGCAAAGAACACTCCTACCAGAAAGGCACCCGCAAGCCCCAACCCGCCCCCGCCTTGGAGCTTCATCTGTCTGTAAAGCACGTTGTGAAAACCAAGAGAGTAAAGGACCAGCACAAGGAGAAGTATCAAAAGGATACCTGTTATAAACTCCTTTGATACATAACCGAAGAAGTAAAGACCCACCATCAGGATAACCAGCGCAACCGATACCGCCACAAACTCCTTTAAAAAGTTCTTCCTGAGGAAAGCTCCCGAGAAGTGAAGTCCAAAGAAGACCACAAGAGCTCCACCCACTTGGGCTACATACTGCTGATACTCCCTGAGCACCTGACCCACCGCCGATGCGCCAGCGCCCAAGGAGGTAAACACCAAGGAGAACCCAAGCACGAAGAGAAGGCTCGCCAGAAAGACCCTCCAGTTAAAGCCCTCCGTCTTCTGGCTTGCGGACATGCCCGAGATATAAGATATGTAGCCGGGTATTACGGGCAGTATGCAGGGCGAGAGAAAAGCCAACAGCCCACCCGTGAAAGCCACTATCAGAGAAAGCTCAGGCATACTTTTAATAATAAACCATCTGTTATAATTTTGAGATGATGAGGGAAATACTCTTAACCGATGTATCCTTGAGAGACGGCATTCAGTCCCTGCTCGCTACACGGGTAAGGACGGAGGACCTACTTGAGGTGATAGAACTCCTTGACCTGTGCGGGTTTTGGTCCTTAGAGGTCTGGGGAGGAGCTACCTTTGATGTGTGCTTAAGATACTTAAAGGAAGACCCATGGGAGAGGTTAAGAAGGTTTAAAGAGCGTGCGCCCAGGACACGCCTTGAGATGCTCTTGCGCGGTCAGAACGTAGTGGGATACAGGCACTACGCGGACGACGTGGTGGAAGAGTTTGTAAGGAGGGCGTATGAGAACGGCATAGAGGTCTTCAGAATCTTTGACGCTCTAAACGACACACGCAACATGAGAAAAGCCATAGAAACCGCCAAGAAGGTGGGAGCCATAGTCAAGGGCGTTCTTTCCTATACTATAAGCCCCGTCCACACCGTTGAGTACTACGTAAACGTAGCTAGAGAGCTCGTAGACATGGGCATAGACATTATCTCCATAAAGGACCAAGCTGGACTGCTCTCGCCCAAGGTGTCTTACGAGCTGGTCAAGGCTCTAAAGTCCGAGTTTCCCAACTATATGGTGCATTTGCACACCCAGACTACCGCAAATCTGGCGGAGATGGCACAGCTCAAGGGCATAGAGGCGGGAGCGGACATGATAGACACAGCCTTTTATTCCCTTTCATGCCAGACATCCCACCCACCGGGCGAGACCATGGTATACGTGCTGAGGGAGTGGGGCTACCAAGTAAACGTGGACGAAAAGCTCTACAAGAAGGCAGGAGACATGTTTGCGGAGATAAGGAAGAAGTATAAAAAATACGACGTGCTTCCTCCTTATCCCGATGTGGGCGTCCTGACCCACCAGATACCGGGTGGTATGATAACCAACTTCATAGCACAGCTCAGAGAACAGAACATGGAGGATAGGCTTCCCGAGGTGCTGGAGGAGGTCATAAGGGTAAGGGAGGATTTGGGATATCCTCCGTTGGTGACTCCTACCAGCCAGATAGTGGGCTCTCAAGCCATGCTCAACGTGATGCACGGAGAGAGGTATAAAGTAGTTACGAAGGAGACAAAGGATTACGTAAAGGGGCTCTACGGAAGACCCCCGGCTCCCATAAGGGATGAGATAATCCAGAAAATACTCGGTGATGAAAAACCCATCTACGATGTAAGACCCGCGGACCTCTTGGAGCCCGAACTACCCAAAATCAGAGAAGAAGCCATCCAGAATGGGGCAAGGACTGAAGATGACATCCTATCTTACGCCCTCTTTCCCATC
>FWWM01005853.1_pt1 | contig 26371 bp, 24 predicted proteins | sample 2228351 | NCBI WGS metagenome assembly FWWM01 (sample SAMEA103939774, study PRJEB20133) | metagenome
GGGGACGTTCACCCGGGGTTCCCCCTCCAGGTAGAGGCAAAGCGTCCGACCTGTGGCACACAGGAGCGGGGTTGGGGAGGTGGCCTGGGGAGATGGGGCGCCGACGGCACAGGCAAGCAGCAGCAGCGGCAGGAGGGGGAGAAGGCGCCGCCATAAGCGACCCCGCCGCACCGGCCATAAACCCAATTTCGCACCGGATCCCATCACCACCCTCCATTTGATCCGAGGGCGACCCTGCCTCGAGGATTGACAGGCTTCACCGCCGGCGCGTATAATCACGGATGCAAGGATCCGAACCCGAAAGGGGGTGAGACCGTTGGCCCGGGTAGTCATCGAGGAGGGGGAGTCCTTCGAGTCGGCCCTCAAGCGGTTCAACAAGCAGATCCAGGCCGACAAATTGCTTTCGGAACTGCGGCGCCGGCGCTATTACGAGCCGCCCAGCGTCATCCGCAAGCGCAAGCGGGCGGCCAAGCTCCGCAAGAGCCGGCGGACGACGCTCAAGGCCCTGCGCGCGGCCGGTCTCTTGTGAGCCCCATGGCCATCCATTGCCGGACGGAGCGCGAGAGGGCGGGGGAACCGCCCTCTCGCGTCTTTTCCCCGTCCCCTCGCCGGTCGCCCTCAGGGGAGCATCTCGGTCTTCAACACGGCGTCCAGCACGATCATCGCCGCCAGGGCCAGCGGCACCGCCGTGCCCAGATGGTAAAGCCAGCCGTATTTCGCAGGCGGGATCGCGTAGAGCGCCAGGACGCACAGCTCCAGCGCGACCCCGATGAGGAGTCCCCCCACGATCACCGCGATCCGTTTGGCCAGCATCCTTCGCTCCTCCTGTTCCCAGCGTGTTCCCGCACGATTGTAGTGGCTCCATCGGGTCCCGTCAAAGCGGGCCGCCCCAATTCAGAGCCGACAGGAGAGAATTCCACGGGATGATCGGCCCGCGAACGGAGAAACACAGGCGTTCGAGGGCCCCGCGGCCCCGGGATCGAAGCGGACCCCATCCGGGGTTTAAAACCAGCCCCGCAGGAGCGCCTTCAGGAACTGCCCGAAGAGCTCGACCAGCAGGATGGCAACCAGGGGGCTGAAATCCAGGCCGCCCAGCGGGGGAAGGTAGCGCCGCAGGGGGGCCAGCACCGGCTCCACCGCCGCCGCCAGGAGGCGCCGGGCCGGATGCCACGGATCGAGGCCGATCCAGGAGGTGAACACGTAGAACACGATGAGCAGGACGTAGAGGTTGACCAGGGCGTCCACCAGCGCGATCAGTGTCCCCGACATCGTGCGCTCCTCACCCCTGGGGTGGGCGCTCGCCGAAAAGCGCCCGCCCCAGGCGGATCATCGTCGCCCCCTCCTCGATCGCCACCTCGAAGTCGTCGGTCATCCCCATCGAGAGATGGGGCCAGGAGGCCTGGGGGAAGCAAGCGGCCAGGGCCTCCCGCAGCGCCCGCAGCCGCCGGAACACCGGCCGCACCGCCTCCGGATCCGGGGCGATGGGGGCCACCGTCATCAGCCCCAGCACCTGCAGGCCGGGCAGGGCCAGGATGCGGGCGACCGCCTCGAAGAACGCCTCCCGTTGCCCGACGTCCTCCTCCCAGCGGTCCAGGGGGAAGCCGTATTTCGTCGCCTCGCCCGAGACGTTGCACTCCAACAGGATCCGGACCGATCCCCCCTGCTCTGCGGCCAGGCGGCTGAGCTTCTCCGCCAGGGGCACGGAATCCACCGAGTGGATGACCTCGAACAGGGCGAGGGCCCGCCGGGCCTTCCGGCGCTGCAGATGGCCCACCAGATGCCAGTGGATCTCCGCCCCTGCCCCCAGCAGGGCCTGCACGCGGGGGATTTTCCCCTCCGCCTCCTCCACCCGGTTCTCCCCGAAGACCCGCAGCCCGCAGGCGTAGGCCTCGGCGATCCGCTCCAGCGGCACCGTCTTGGTCACCGCCACCACGGTGACCTCCGCGGGATCCCGGCCCGCCCGGCGGGCCGCGCGGGCGATCCGCTCCCGCACCCGTTCCCAGCGCTCCGCGATCGAGAGGTCCATCGGCCCCCGATGACGATCGCTCCTCCTGGGATCCGGCGGAGGGCCGCTCGCCCTCAGCCCTTGATCACCGCGATCGGCCGCAGCCGGGCCACCTTCTTGGCGATCCCCGCGTGGTGGACCACCTCCACCACCCGGCTGACGTCCTTGTAAGCCTTAGGCGCCTCCTCCGCCAGGCCCGCCATGGAGCCCGCGCGGACCACGATGCCCTGGCTCTCGAGTTCGGCCTTCAGCCGCTCGCCCCGGATCTCCCGCTTGGCCTGGGCCCGGCTCATCACGCGGCCCGCCCCATGGCAGGTGCTCCCGAAGGTCTGGGCCATGGAACCCGGCGTCCCCAGCAACACATAGGAGGCCGTGCCCATGGAGCCGGGGATCAGGACGGGCTGCCCGATGTCGGCGTATTTCCGCGGCAACCCCGGGGAGCCCGGGCCCCAGGCGCGGGTGGCGCCCTTCCGGTGGACGCAGACGGTCATCCGCTGGCCGTCGATCTCGTGGGTCTCGATCTTGCCCATGTTGTGGGCGATGTCGTAGACCTGCCAGACCTCATGGGCGATCCCCTTCGGCTTCAGGACCTCCTCGAAGCTCTTCCGGATGTAGTGGGCCAGGATCTGGCGGTTGCAGAAGGCGAAGTTGGCGGCGCAGGCCATCGCCTGCAGGTAATCCCGCCCCTCCGGGCTGTCGATGGGGGCGCACATCAGCTCCTTGTCGGGCAGCTTGATGCCATATTTGTGGATCACCCGCTCGAAGCGCTGGAGGTAATCGGTGCAGATCTGATGGCCGAAGCCCCGCGAGCCGCAATGGATCTGCACCGCCACCTGCCCTTCGAAGAGGCCCATGCGCTCCGCGCCGACCGGGTCGAAGATCTCATCCACCACATCCACCTCGATGAAATGGTTCCCCGCCCCCAGCGTGCCCAACTGGTCCTTCCCCCGCTCCTTGGCCTTGGGGGTGGCCTTGTCCGGATCCGCGTTCGGCATGCAGCCGAACTCCTCGGTGTGCTCCAGGTCCTCCGGTCGGGCGTAGCCGTGGCGCAGCGCCCACCGCGCCCCCTCGGCGAGCACCTCATCGAGCTGCTTCGCGGTGAGGGGCACATGCCCCTCCGACCCCACGCCGCTGGGGCAGTTGTGATAGATCCGCGTCGCCAGCTCCGCCAGATGCGGCGCGATCTGCTCGTAGGTCAGGTTGGTGGCCAGCAGGCGGACGCCGCAGTTGATGTCGTAGCCCACCGCACCGGGGGAGATGATGCCCTCCGGCACCTTGCTGGCCATCACCCCTCCCACGGGCATCCCATACCCTTGGTGCACATCCGGCATCACCACGACATAGCCCACCAAGCCCGGCAGGGAGGCCACGTTCACCGCCTGATGGACCGACAGATCCCCCAGGGCATCTTCCAGCAGCTCCTCATCCGCATAGACGCGGACGGGGACGTTCATCCGCGGGTCGAACTCCTTCGGCAGCTCCCAGAGATACTCATTGATCCGCCGGAAATCCTGTTTCCGGATCTCCCGAGCCATCGCTCCCCTCCTCACACGTCGAAGACCAGCTCCACCCAGTAATGCCCGTCTTCCTGATGGATGGACACGTTGTGGTAGGTCACCGCCTTAATATATTTTCGCACCTCCTTCGCCCGCTCTCCATAGGCGACCGCGCGCAGGCGCCCCGGGGAGCCGGGATCCTCGGGATCGGGAGGGCGAAGCTCCTGGATCTCGAAGCGCTTGAAGGCCAGCTGCTCCCGCTCGGTGAGGTAGACCAGCTCGTTCAACCAGGCCACCAGCAGGCCCTCCACGCTGGCCGCCTCCACCTCGACCTCCCGCCGCTCCGACTCCCCCAAGGCGTCCAGGTCGGTGAGCAGGCAATACATCCCTATCGCCGCATGCGCGAACAGCTCCGGCAGGGTCCGCCCGTAGGCCCGGATGGCCCAGTCCGCGGTGTGCGGGATCTCTTCGAAAGGCACAGAGGGGATGGGCATCGCTCCCTCCTCACGACGGCTCCGGCCAATCCGGGAGGACCCGGATCTCCGCCCCGCCTTCGAAGCGCCCGATCACCCAGGCCGGCTCGCCCGCCTCCGCCATCCGCTCGCAGAAGGTCCGGGCCTCCGCGGGCGCGAAGGCCAGCAACAGCCCCCCCGAGGTCTGGGGGTCATACAGCATCGCCTCCGTGATCTCATCCAGGGAGGGATCCAGCCGCACATGAGGCCGGTAGAAGGCCCGGTTCCGCCAGAGCCCCCCGGCGAAGGCCTCCGCCTCCGCGCACCGCCGGGCCCCGCGCATCCACGGCAGCCGCCCCACCCCCAGGGTCAACCCCACCCCGGAGGCTTCGACCATCTCCCAGGCGTGGCCCAGCAGCCCGAAGCCCGTCACGTCGGTCGCCGCGTGGGCGCCGCAGGCGATGGCCAGCCGGGCGGCCGTCCGGTTCAACCGCATCATCCAGGCCACCGCCTCCTCCACCTCCTCCGGCCGGGCCAGGTCCCGCTTCAGGGCGGTGGTGATCAGGCCGCTGCCCAGGGGCTTCGTCAGGACCAGGACGTCGCCCGGCCGGGCGCCCGACTTCCGCAGGATCCGCTGGGGGGAGATCACGCCGGTGACCACCAGCCCGAACTTGGGCTCGCGGTCGCTCACCGTATGGCCACCCAGGACGACGCCGTCGGCCTCCCGCACCTTCTCCGCCGCCCCTTTCAGGATCCGAACCAGGACCTCCAGATCCAGACCATCCGGGAAGGCGACCAGGTTGAGGGCGAAGCGGACCTCGCCCCCCATGGCGTAGATGTCGCTCATGGCGTTGGCCGCGGCGATGGCGCCGTAGGCGTAGGGATCGTCCACCACCGGCGGGAAAAAATCGACGGACTGGACCAGGGCCGTCTCCTCGTCCAGTTGGACGACCGCGGCATCATCCGGCGCCTCCAGCCCAACCAGGACGGCCGAATGGGGCGGGGATGGGAACCCCTCGATTTCCTCATGCAGCCGGCGCAGCACGTGCGCCAGGGCCTCAGGGGCCATCTTGCTGGCTCAACCGGCGCACGAGGCCAACGTCGTCAGGCGAACGGCCTTGTTGTCCATCGGGATCCGCTCCAGGCGCGGGGAATGACCGGCCACACCCTTTTTAAGTATGGCAGGCCCGGCTGCATGCATCAAGGGGCTTTTCAAGGAGAACGATCGGCGGGGGCCGTTGGGCCGCCCGGTTCGGGGCCCCGAAGGCGCTCACTTCCCTGTGATCCGTGTGCCCCGGATGCGGGGCGGATCCCGCAGCGCGTCCCGCAGGGCCCCCGGACGACGCCCGGAGAAAATCCAGACCTCCAGATCGGGATCCCGCTCCACCCAGCGCATGGCCATCTCTAACTTCGCCCGCATCCCTCCTGTGACGTCAATACCATGGGATCCCCCCACGGCCCCGCGGATCTCCGGGAACCGCTCCGGGGTGAGGAGGGGGATCACCTGATGCCCGCCTGGCCCATCGGCGAACACCCCTTCCACCTCCCCGACCAGCAGGATCCGCCCCGGGCGCAGGGCGTCCAGCAGGGCATCGAAAACCGCCTCGGTGGAGAGGATCGCCGCCCCTCGCTCTCGATCGAACACCACATCGCCGCCAGTGAGGGGGATCAGGCCGGCCTCCCACGCCCGCCGGAACGGTCGGGTTTCGATGGCCACCGGCAGGCCCCCCGCGGCCTCGGCGATGGCCGAGGGCAGGAGGCTGAGGGTCGGCAGGCCGGCATCGTGGAGGGCCCGCCGGACCCGCATGTGGAGCTCCGCGACGGCCAGGGCGACCTCCGCAAACCCCCACCAATCCGCCGGGCGGGCGATCCCCTCGTGGATCCGGGTCCGGGCGGCCGCCGCATGGCCGAAGGAGCCGCTCCCGTGGCCGACCAGGATGCGCAACCCCGGTCGCTCCTCCAGGGCCTCCCGGATCTCCCGGGCCAGCCGGCGGATCACCCGGGTGCGCGCCCGCCACTCCCGCCGCTTATCCGTGATCAGGGAGCCCCCCAGCTTGATGAAGATCCGGTCACTCGAGCCCGGCATCGCCCGTTCCAAGTGAAAAATCGAAGGGGGATCGCGCCCCGCCGTCGGCCCTCACTCCAGCCGATGGAGGCGGCGGACGTTGGCGATGAGGGTGTCCAGCGAAGGCTCCTCCCCGCGGGGGGGTGGGCCCAGCGGATCCAAGACCCCCTCTTCGCCGAGCCAGAGGCGGAAGGCGGCCAGCACCCCGTAGGCCAGGGCATCCCGGTGGTAGCCGCCCTCCAGCACGAACACCAGGCGCCCCTCGCACACCGCGTCCGCCAGCGCCGTGAGCCGTCGGGTCAGGGCGGCGAAGCCGGAGACGGTCACGGCGAGCCCGCCCAGCGGGTCGCCCCAGTGGGGATCATACCCGGCGGAGACCAGGAGGAGCTCAGGCTGGAAGCGGTGGGCCGCGGGGGCGATCACGGCCTCGAAAAGCCGCTCGAACCCGCGGTCGCCCACCCCCATCGGCAGGGGCAGGTTGATCGTCGCACCCTCCCCAGGCCCGGCCCCGATCTCCCGCCAATGGCCGGTCCCCGGGTAGATCCCCCATTGATGGGTGGAGAGGTAGAGGACCGAGGGATCCGTGTAGAAGATCGCCTGGGTGCCGTTGCCATGGTGGAGGTCGAAGTCCACGATCATCACCCGGCGGGCGCCCAACTCCTCTCGGGCGAAGCGAGCGCCCAGGGCGATGTTGTTGAAGAGGCAAAACCCTTCTCCATGGTCGGGGAACGCGTGGTGGCCGGGGGGGCGGACCAGGGCGAAGGCCCGTTGGGCCCTCCCCTCCCACACGGCGGCGACGGCGGCCTCCACCGCCCCCGCGGCCCGACAGGCCGCCTCGAAGGAGCGAGGGGCCACATAGGTCTCATCGCCAGGGAAGTTCAGGCCGCCACCGCCCCGCTCGGCCAGGCGACGCACCCGCTCGATGTAGCCCGGCTCGTGCACCCGGCTCAGGCGCTCCATCGGGATCGGCTCGACGGGGAGCGGAACGGCCCGCTCCAGAACCCTATGGGTTCGGAGGACCTCCAGGATCCGCTCCAGGCGGTCCCGGCGCTCGATATGATGGGGATCGTCGTGTTCCAGGAAGATCGGATCGAAGGCGTAGGCCACCGTCATCGCACCCCCCGCGGTGGGCTTCCCTGGGGAGTTTAATGGAGATCCGATGAAGCGGCGACCCGCCGGTAGAGGCCGGGCCGTTCCCGCGCTTCAAGGGCGATCGGGGTTCTGGACGAGGAAAGCGAGGAGTTCCTCGCGGTGGGGCATGGAGGGCTGAGCCCCATACCGGGTCACGCTGAGCGCCCCCGCCGCGTTGGCCCAGCGCAGGGCCTCCTCCACCGCTCGCCCTTCCCACAGCGCCGCCGCCAGCGCCCCGTTGAACGCATCCCCGGCCGCCACCGTGTCCACCACGGGCACCCGATAGGGGGGCACCCACCGCACCCCGTTCCGATCCGCATAGACGCACCCGCGCTCCCCCAGCGTGATCACCACGTGGGGGCATCCTTTCCCCACCAGCGCCCGCGCCGCCTCCTCAAGGGCCCGATCCTCCCGCAGCGGGAACCCGACCAGGCTCTCCGCCTCTACCTCGTTCGGCGTCAGCCAGGCGCACCATCGGTAGATCTCCTCCGGCAACTCCATCGCCGGCGCCGGGTTCAGGATCACCCGCACGCTGGCCCGGGCCGCCCGTTCGGCCGCCTGGACCACCACCTCCAGCGGGACCTCCAGCTGGAGCAGCAGGACGCGGGCCTCCGGCAGCCACCGCTCCAGCCGGTCCAGCTCCGCCGCCCCCACGCGGCCGTTGGCCCCCGGGATCACCACGATGGCGTTCTGGCCGCTCTCCTCCACTACAATCAGCGCCGTCCCCGAGCCGGCCTCCGGATCGACTTCCACCCCGCTCACCTCCACCCCTGCCTCCATCAGGGCCTGCCGGAGGGCGGGGCCGAACACATCGTTCCCCACCCGGCCGATCATGCGGGTTGGAACCCCCAGGCGGGCGGCGGCGACCGCCTGGTTGGCCCCCTTGCCCCCCGGCGCGGTGAAGAAGCGCTGGCCGCGCAACGTCTCCCCCGGCCGGGGGAACCGTGGCGCCACCGCCACCAGATCCATGTTGATGCTCCCCAGAACCAGGACGCTCATCCGGCTTCCCTCCGGCGCGCCAGGGTCAGCGGGGCAGGCCGACGGCCGGCTTTCAGCCACCGATCCAGCCCCACGGCGAGGATGAAGACCAGCCCCTTCACGATCTGCTGATGATACGAGGGGACCTCCAGCAGGTTCAGGCCGTTGCCCACCGTCCCCATCACCAGGGCCCCGATCAGGGTGCCGCTCACGCTCCCATAGCCGCCGCTGAGGCTGGCGCCGCCGAGGACAGAGGCGGTGATCGCCTCCAGCTCCAAGCCGACCCCGACGTTGGGCTGGGCCGACCAGAGGCGGGCCGTCAGCAGCACCCCGCCCAGGCCAGCGAGGAGGCCGCTTACGCCATACACCAGCTCTTTGACGAACCGCACCCGGACCCCCGCGAGCCAGGCGAGGTCCTCCCCGCCCCCGACCGCATACAGGTGAAGGCCCCACGGGGTGCGGTTCAGCAACACGCCCACCCCCAGCGCGACCCCCAGCATAACGAGGACGGGCATCGGGACCCCGAAGACGTCGCCGGTGCCCAGGAAGGTGAAAGCCTCCGGCAGGCCGGAGATCGGATAGCCGCGCGTGTAGACCAGGGTCAGCCCGCGGGCGACGGCCATGGTGGAGAGGGTAGCGATGAAGGGGGCCAGCCGGCCGCGAGTGACCAGGAGCCCGTTGATAAGCCCGAGGGCCAGCCCGGCGGCCAAGCCGGCGGCGACCGCCCCGCCCGCCGGCCACCCGTTGCGGACCATCAGCCCCGCCGTCAGCGCCCCCGTGAAGGCCACCACGGATCCCACGGAGAGGTCGATCCCCCCGCTGATGATGGTCAGCGTCATGCCCAGCGCCACCACGGCCAGGATGGAGGATTGAAGGGCCACGTTCAGGATGTTCGAAGGCGTGAGGAAGCGGGGGGTCATGAGGGCCAGGGCCAGCCAGAGGGCCAGCAGGACCAGCATCCCGCTCCACCGCCCGAGGCGCTCACGCCACCTGAGCATGCCCGCCTCCCATCGCCAGCGCCAAGACGCGGTCCGCGGTGGCCTCGGCCCGGCTCAGCTCCCCGACGATCCGCCCCTCCCGCATCACGAGGATGCGGTCGCTGATCCCCAGGATCTCCGGGAGCTCCGAGGAGATCATCAGGATCGCCTTGCCCTCCCGGGCCAGGCGATCCATGATCGCGTGGATCTCCGCCTTGGCCCCTACATCGATACCCCGCGTGGGCTCATCCATGATCAGGATCTTCGGCTGGAGGAGCAGCCATCGGGCGATCACCACTTTCTGCTGGTTCCCCCCTGACAGGTAGCGCACGGGCATCCCGGGGCGCGGCGGCCGGATGTCGAGGTGGCGGATATAAGGGGTGGCGATCGCATCCAACAGCCTTCCCGAGAGCAAGCCGAACGGGGCGACCTGGGGGAGGGCGGAGACCACGATGTTCGAGCGCAGCGCCATACTCAAAAACAGGGCCTGGGCCTTACGGTCCTCAGGGATGAACGCCATCCCCAGCCGGATCGCCTCGATGGGGGAACGGATGCGGACCGGCCGCCCCGCGACCCGGATCTCCCCCCGATCCACCGGGTCCAGCCCGAAGAGGGCGCGGGCCACCTCCGTCCGGCCCGCGCCCACCAGCCCCGCCAGGCCCACGATCTCCCCCCGGCGGACCTCGAACGACACCTCGTGGAACACGCCCTCCCGGGTCAGCCCCCGTACCTCCAGGAGGGCTTCGGCGCCCGGGGTGGCGGTTTTCACGAACATCTCCCGCATCTCCCGGCCGACCATCATCCGAACGATGGCCGAGGGCATGACCTCCGCGATGGAGAAGGTCCCGACGTGCCGCCCGTCCCGCAACACCGTGATCCGGTCGGCGATTTGAAAGACCTCCTCCAGGCGATGGGAGATGAACAGGACCGCCACCCGGCGGCTTTTCAGGTCCCGCAGCAGATGAAGCAGACGGTGGATCTCCCGCTCGCTGAGGGCCGAGGTCGGCTCGTCCATGATCAGCAGGCGGGCGTTCTCCGAGAGGGCGCGGGCGATCTCCAACATCTGGCGCTGGGCGAAGGGCAGGCTCCCGGCCGGGGCGCGGGGGTCCAGGTCCAGATCGAGGTCCCTCAGGATCCTCCGCGCCCCCTCTTCCATCATCCGGCGATCCAGCCCACCCCATCGGGTTCGGGGCTCCCGGCCCAGGAAGAGGTTCGCGGCCACCGTGAGGTTCGGGAGCAGGCTGAGCTCCTGATGGATCACCGCGATCCCCATCCGGCGGGCCTGCCGGGGGTCGGCGATCTCCACCGGCCGCCCCTGCCAGAGGATCCGGCCCGCGTCCCGCGGGATGGCCCCTGCCAGGATCCGGATCAGCGTGCTCTTGCCGGCGCCGTTCTCCCCCACCAGCCCGTGGATTTCCCCCGAGAAGATCTCCAGGGTCACCCGGTCCAGCGCCTGCACCCCCGGGAAGGCCTTGGAGATCCCCTCCGCTCGGAGCAACGGCTCCGTCATCGGGCGCCTCCCGCTGGCGGCGGGGCAGGCCCGGGGAGGGCCCGCCCCGTCTTCCGCTACTTGACGGTCTCCTTGGTCACCAGGGAAAGCGGGACGGGGATGAATTTCTCCACCTTCTCGCCCCGCAGATACTTGACCGCCATCTCCACGGCGAGGCGGCCCATCTCCGCCGGCTGCTGGGCCACCGTGGCGGCCAGCTTGCCCTCCTTCACCGCCTTGACGGCGTCGTCAATTGCGTCAAAGCCTACGAAGACGATCCCGGTGCGCCCCGCGGCCTCCGCGGCCTGGATCGCCCCGAGGACCATCTCGTCGTTGTGGGCGAAGACGCCGTCGATCTGCGGCTGAGCCTGGAGGATGTTCTCGAAGACCTGCAGCCCCTTGGCGCGGTTGAAGTCAGCGGGCTGGCGGGCGATCACCTCCAGGCCCGCGCACTTCTCCTTCAGGTAATCGTTGAACCCCTTCCCGCGATCCCGGGCAGCGGAGGTGCCGGGGATCCCCTCCAGCTCCACCACCTTGCCCTTGGCCTTCAGGGCCTGGCAGAGGAACTCGGCCGCCATCCGCCCTCCGGCGACGTTGTCCGAGGCGATGTGGGAGACGATTTCCCCGCCCTCCGCCGCGCGGTCCACGGTGAAGACGGGGATCTTCGCCTGGTTGGCCTTCTGGATGCTGGGGACCACGGCCTTGGTATCGGTGGGGTTGATCAGGAGGGCGGAGACCTTCTTCTGGATCAGGTCCTCGATGTTGGCGGCCTCCTTGGCGGGGTCGTCCTGCGCGTCAACGACGATGAGCCTCACCCCGTATTGGGCGGCGGCCTTCTCCGCCCCCTCTTTCAAGGTGACGAAGAAGGGGTTGTTGAGGGTGGAAAGGGAGAGCCCCAGGACGATCTCCTGCGGCTGGGCGGCCGCAGGCGTGGGCGTCGCCCCCGGCGCGGCCGGAGCGCACGCGCCGGCGACCACGGCCAGGACGAGCCAGAGCAGTAGATGCCGACGGATCTCCATGGCTTCTCCTCCTTTCTTTATCTTTTGTTTGTTCAGGTTGCCGTTCACCCGCGCCGCAGCGCCCGATGCAGCAGGAGCGCCGCGGCGATCACACCCCCCTTGAACACCTGCTCGTAAAAGGATGGGATGTTGAGCAAGTTGATCCCATTGTTCAGCACCCCGATGATCAAGGCGCCGATCAGGGTGCCCCCCAGCCAGCCCTCCCCGCCGGTCAGGGGGGTCCCACCGATCACGACCGCCGCGATGGCGTCGAACTCGTATCCGAGCCCGAGGGTCGGCGGCGCCGAATCCAAGCGGCCGATCAGAACCAGCCCCGCCAGGGCGGCCAGGAACCCGCTCCACCCATAGGTGAGCACCAGCCGTCGCCGGATGGGGATCCCCGCCGCCTGTGCCGCGGTGGGGTTGCTGCCGATCGCGCGCAGGTGCTCCCCGAAGATCGTGTAGCCCAGCAGCACCCCGCCCATCCCGAACACCAGGGCCATGAGGAGGATGGGCACCGGAAGCGGTCCCACCCATCCCGCCCCCAGCCAGCGGAAGGACTCCGGGAAGCCCGTGATCGGGCGCCCCTGGGTGTAGCTGAGGGCCAGCCCCCGCGCGATGGTCATCATCCCCAGGGTGGCGATGAACGGCGGGATCCGCAGGTAGGCGATCGCCACCCCGTTCCAGGCCCCCAGCAGGGATCCCAGGAGCAGCGCGCTGGCCATCGCCAGGGCAGGGGGCTGCCCGTCGGTCACCAGGCTGGCCGCCACAACCCCCGTGAACGCCAGCACAGAACCCACAGAGAGGTCAATGCCCCCCGTGAGGATCACCATGGTCATCCCCACCGCGATGATCCCGTTGACGGAGGCCTGGCGGACCACGTTGATCAGATTGCCCGGCGTCAGGAACCGCGGGGAGAGGAGGCTCAGCGCCGCACACAAGCCGAGGAACGTGAGAGCCAAACCCAGGCGGGCCCACCGTTCCCGGGCCTCCAGCACGCCGAGCCCCAGCGCAACCCCCGCCGGCAGCCCCAGTCCCTTCCCCCGCTCCACCGAAGGACGATCCATCCCTTCACGCCTCAGCGGAAAGTGGCCCCCGAAGGCGAGCCCGGCGGCGCTGCCCTAAAACCTAAAAGATGACGCCGGACACCAGGATCACATTCGCGTAGGGGGTGCACTCCCCGGTCCGGACCACCGCGCGGGCGCCGGCCGCCATGGCCTTGAAGGTCTCGTGGGGCACCCGCTCGATCGGGAGGGCGCCCAGCCGCCCCTGAACCGCGGAATACAGCGCCGGGCTGCGGTCCATCATTTCCACCGCAATGATGGCTTTCTCGACATGCAGCTCCTCCAGGACGGCGTCTAAGACCTCGAGGAAAGGGGGGAGCCCGGGGCGGACGGCCAGGTCGATCCGCGGCACCGATGGGGGGATCGGCAGCCCGGCGTCAGCGATGACCAGGAGATCCCCATGGCCCATCTCGGCCACCACCCGGCTCAAAGGGGCGTTGAGCAACCCGCGCTTCTTCATCGGCGCCTCCTCGCTAAGTCGAACGGCGGACGATCAGTCGGACCGGCAGGAGATGGCGGGTGGGCGGGCGGGCGCGGTCCTGGATCCGGCGGAGGAGCAGCTCCCCCGCCACCCGACCCATCTCATACGTCGGCTGGGCCACGGTGGTCAACGGAGGGATCACATAGGCGGCCAGGACGATGTCATCGAAGCCCACCAGGGCGATGTCCTGGGGGATCGACAGGCCCGCCTCCCCGATCGCCCGCATCGCCCCGATGGCCATGAGATCGTTGCAGGCGAAGATCGCCGTCGGGCGGATCGAGGGGGAAAGCTGCAGGAAGAACCGCGCGGCATGATACCCGCTCTCGGCCCGGAAATCCCCGCGGCACACCCAATCCTCCAGCGGCTCGATGCCCACCTCCGCCATCGCCTGCCGATACCCGCGCACCCGATCGGCACTCGGGGTCAAGTCCGAAGGGCCTGTAATGCACGCGATCCGGCGATGCCCGCGCTCCAGCAGATGCCGGGTCGCCAAGTATCCCCCCTGGAAGTTGTCCGCCAGCACACAGTCCGCCGCCAGGCCCGAGAGCTCGCGGTCAACCACCACGAAGGGGATCCCACGCTGCTGCAGGATCGTCAGATGCGCCGGCGTCGCGCCGGCGGAGACCAGGGCGATCCCATCCACCTGCTGCTCGATCAGGACCCCCAGATACCGCTGCTCCTTGACGGGATCCCCGTCAGAGTTGCAGAGGATCAGGCTGTAATCGTGGGCGAAGCTGAGATCCTCCAGCCCGCGGGCGATCTCCGCGAAGAAGGGGTTGGCGCTGTCGGGGACGATTAGGCCCAGCACATGGGTCCGCTTGCGCCGGAGGCCCCGGGCGACCCGGTTCGGGCGATACTGCAGGGCGGCGACGGCCTCCCACACCCGCGCCTCCACCTCCGGGCTGACCGGGCGCGTGCCGTTCAGCACATACGAGACCGTAGCAGTGGATACCCCCGCCCGCCGGGCAACATCCCGCAGGGTCGCCATAACCCATTAGAGTTAAACGTTTAACCCCATGAAAGCACAAAATGGACGCGGTGTCAAGCCCGGTCCGGTCGCCTCCTTCGGCGGGGCAGAGGCGAGGAGAGCGGGGGACTGCGGATGGCCCACGCCCGGCCTCCTCGAGGCGGCTATCATCATTTCGGAACGTGAAGACGCGTTCGCTTCCGAGGGGAACGTGCGGACTCCCGATGCGCCGCGCATCCGGACCGGCCCGATCCTGGGCGCGCTGGCCCTGGCGGCTGCCGGGCTGGCCTCCCTCTGGGTGCAGGCCCGGCTGCTGCCCGTGCCCACCCCCTCCATCGCCGAGCTTCGCGCGGGAAACCCCCTCGGCTACGTCCGGGTGCACGGCACGATCCCCGAGCCGCCCCAGTGGGACGCCGAAGGGCGGCGCCTCCGCTTCCGCCTGACCGATGGCACGGCGGATCTGGTGGTCTCCGCCTCGGGATCCGTGGCCGCCGAGCTGCAGCGCCGCGGGCGGATCCCCCGCGCCGCCGACCGCGTGACGGTGGAAGGACGGGTGTGGGGGGATTCCGAGGTCCTGACGCTGGAGCCTCCCTCTGCCGACGCGGTGCGCATCGAGCGCCCGGAGCCGCTCCCGCTGCCCCTGGGGGCGCTCTCCACCGTTCCGGTCGGGACGCGGGTCCAGATCACCGGCCAGATCCGGAGCCTCCGCCGCCCCTACGCGGGCCTCACGCTGCTGCGGCTCCAGGACGAGACCGGGACGGTCGACGTGGCCTGGTATGAAGCCCTCGTCGCCCAGCGGCCGGAGCTCCCGCTGGGGGCAGGCCTGCGGATCACCGGCGCCCTCACCCTGTATCGGGAGACATTCCAGGTGGCGCTCGACGACCCAGAGGGATGGACCATGATCGCCTGGGATCCAAAACCGCGTTCGATCGCGGAGGCCCAGGATCTCCCCGACGGGGCCTGGACGGGCGTCGAAGGGGTCCTCCGCCATCGGCTCGAGGACCGATGGATCCTCGCCGACGGGACCGGCGAGATCGAGGTCCGGCTCTCCCCGCGGCTGCAGGCAGCCCTGTCGGAGATGCCCCCGGTCGGCGCCCGGGTCCGCGCCTGGGGGCCGCTGCGGCGGCGGAATGGGGAGCCCGCGATCTTCCCCGAGCTCTCCTTGGATCTCCGCTGGGAAGCCCCGGCGGCGCCGTCTTATCCTTCCCCCTCTCCAACCGCTCCGCCCACTCCATCTCCATCGCCTACGCCGACCCCCCGGCCGCGGCCGACGGCGACGCCGTTCTCCCTCTCGGGGCTCTCCCGCCAACCTCTGGGGAGCCTCCTCACCGTGGAGGGGACGATCGCAGATCTGCGGGGGACCTCCGCCGGATGGCTCATCGTCCTGGAGCAGGGAGGGGCGCAGGTGCGGATGTTCATTTCCAATGAACAGATGGCCCACGTGCCCAATCGGGAGGGGCTTTACTTCGGGGCAGCGATCCGGGCTACCGGCGTTTTGACCCAGTATCAGGGGGCACTGGAGTTGCTGCCCCGCCGGGGCCGTGACATCATGGTCCGCAAGGGGGTGCGCCCGGATGCCCCGCTTCGGGCCATCGGAAGCCTGAGCCCCGAGGATCAGGGCGCCCGGGTGCGGATCGTGGGGGAGGTGGTGGAGGTCGAGCGCTTCTCCGCCGGGTTGCGTTTAAAGGTGCGCGATGAAAGCGGCGCGCTCCCCGTGATCCTGTGGGAGAACGTGGCCGCCATGGTTCCTGAACGCTTGAAGGAGAAGGGGGCGCGCGTGGATCTGATCGGCCAGGTTCGGATCTACCGGGGGGAGCAGCAACTGATCCCCACGGTGCCATGGGAAGTGCGCGCCCCATGATCGGTTGGCCCGCCTGGATGCGTCGGGAACCCCCTTCGAACTCCAACCAGCCGGCGTTCCGATTGGCCCTGCGCCCGCGGGCCCGCGGCCTCCTGGCGCTGACGGCGGTGGTCAGCCTGGCGGCGATGATCACCGGCCGGTCCATCCTGTATAACCTCGCCTACCTGCTCCTCGCCCTGGTGATCGTTTCGCTGGCCTGGGCGTGGAGCGCGGTGCGCGACCTGGAGATCCGCCGGATCCCCCGCTCCCGGCGCGCCCAGGTCGGCGGCGTCTTCGAGGAAACCCTGATCCTCCGGAACACCGGCCCCTTCCCCAAGATCTGGCTCGAGGTCCGCGACGGCTCCACCCTTCCCGGCCATCGGGCCAGCTTCGTGCTGGACAACCTGGGGCGGAAGGGGAAGCGCCTGTGGACGGTGCGGACCCGCTGCCGCCGCCGAGGGGTGTATCGGTTGGGCCCGCTGACCCTGATCGGAACGGACCCCTTCGGCTTCTTCGAAGCCACCCTGCGGCTGGCGGAGACCGATGAGGTCTTGATCTATCCCCCGGTTTTCCCCGTCGGGCGGGTCGGGGTGCCCGCGGGCCTGTGGCGGGGCAGCGAGGCCACGGGGCGGCGGACCCCCGAGGTGACCCCGAACGCGGGCGGGGTGCGGGAGTATCAACCCGGGGATGCCTTCCATCGGATCCACTGGCGATCCACTGCCCGGCGGGACCGCCTGATGGTCAAAGAGTTCGATGAGGATCCCGCCGCCGACGTGTGGATCGTCCTCGACATGATGGGGGAGGTGCACACCCATCTTCCGATCCGCGAAGAGCTGGAGGAAGGGCCGACGCGGAGGCCGAAGCTCCCGCTTCCGCCTTCGACGGAGGAATACGCGGTGGCCATCGCGGCCTCCCTGGCCACGCACTTCCTGCGACAGGGGCGCATGGTGGGAATGCTGGCCCACGGCGCGCAACGGCTTTTCACGCCCCCCCACCGCGGGGAAGGCCAACTGGAGCGCCTGCTGGAGGGCCTGGCGCTCCTGCGGGCCCATGGGACGACCCCCTTCCACCAGGTCCTCCAGGCCCCTGCGCTGCGCGCGGCCCGCGGCGCTACCCTGATCCTGATCACGCCCTCCGGCGACCCCCGGTGGGCCTCCGCCGCCCGCAGCCTGAACGGCCACGGGGCCCGCGTGGCCGCCGTCGTGTTGGAGGCCGCCTCCTTCGGGGGGCCGGAGACCTGTCCCCGCGTCCTCCCCATTCTGGAAAGCGCCGGGATCCCCGTCGCGGTGGTCCGCGCAGGGGAGCCCTTCACCCCCGCCCTCGAGCGGCTGGGCCGCCCCTGAGGACCAGCGCCCGCGTGAGGATCACACCTCCTCGGCGAAGCGGGGGCTCAGCCGGCGGAACACGCCGTAACCCATGAACAGAACCAGCGCGGCCGTGGCGAGGGTCCGCAACAGGAACTCCGGCGCCGTATAGGTCCCATAGTAAAGGAGATCGTGATACGAGGCGATGATGGAGGCCATGGGGTTTAAGCGGCGGGTCCAGAGCCACACATCCACCGAAACCCCCATGAACGAGGCGTTGCGGGGCAGGATCGAGATGGGATAGAAGATGGGGGTGAGGAAGAACCAGGCCAACAGCAACACCTGCAGGATGTGGGCGGTGTCCCGATAGAAAACGTTCAAGGCGGAGGCCGCCAGGGACACCCCCGCCGTGAACATCGCGTGGGCGAGCAGGGTCAGCGGCAGGAGGAGCAGCCACGGCGTCGGCCGGATCCCCGACAGCCACGCGATCCCGAAGTAGATGGGGAGGGAGATCAGGAGGTTAATCATGTTGGAAAGGACCACCGACAGGGGCAGGACCTCGCGGGGGAAATACACCTTGCGGATCAAGCCCGCGTTGGCGGTGACGCTCTCCGCCGCGCCCTGCACGGAGATGGCGAACGCGTTCCACGCCAGGATGCCGACCAGGACGAAGGCATGGAAATGCGGGATGCTGGCGGGCCCCCGGTTCATCACCGTGAAGACCACGGTGAACACCGCCATCATCAGCATCGGGTTCATCCAGGACCAAGCGACCCCAAGGATCGAGTTCCGGTATCGGACCTTCAGATCCCGGATGGTGAGCAACCAGAGGAGATCCCGATACCGCCACAACTCCGCCATCCCCTGAAGCATCCCCGCTTCAACCTCGCCGAGGGGATTCCGGATCGGATCCCGCGCCCTCTCCGGCCGCGGAGGCAGGCCGGGGGGCGCCTATGAACGCGCCCCCCCGGATCTCCGGGGACCGCTCAGCCAGTCTCCGGCGCTTCATCGGCTCGGGAACGGCCGCCCGAGTATGGGGCAACAGGCGCCGCCGGGCGCTCCGATAGACCTCCAGCAGCACGGGGCCGGCGGCCTTCCAGCTGTAATGCGCCACGGCGCGGACCCGAAGCCGCCGGCCGCGCTCCGCCGACTCCTCCGGATGATGGAGGGCGTAGAGGATCCAGTGGGCGAGGCTCTCCGCGTCGCCGAACCGCGCGTAGTAGCCCTCCTGGCCCATGAACTCCCGGCCCACCGGGGTGTCGAAGGCCACCACCGGGAGGGCAGTGGCCATGTAGTTCAACAGCTTCCCGCTGCCCTCGGTGGCCGACATCTTGGGCGCCACCGCCACCTCGCCCAACCGCAGGCAGACCGGCGCCTGCTCGTAAGGCACCTTCCCCGTGAACGTGACGTGATCCGCGATCCCCATGGCCGCGGCCCGCGCCATGTAGATCGCCTCTCCGGGAAACCCCATGATCAGGAAGTGAATTTGTGGGTCAGCCCGGACCACCCGGGCGGCCGCCTCGAGCAGCAGATCCGTTCCCTGATAGGGTGCCAGCAACCCCAGATAGACCACCACCCGGCGATCCGCGGGGATCCCCCACCGCTCGCGCAGGCGCTGCAATTCGGGGATCTCCTCGGGGAGGGCGGGCCGGAAGCTGTCGGTGTTCACCGCATCGGGGAACGGGATCACCCGTTCCGGGGGGGCGCCGAAGGCCTCAACCAGGAGGCGGGCCCCATGGGCGGTGCTGGTGAGGATGAGATCCGGCTGCCGGTCGATCCAGGCCTCCAAGCGCCGCATGAGCGGATACCAGGGCCCGTCCGGGTTCAGGAAGCGATGATCAATCATCTCCCCGGTCAGGCTGCCCTGGAAGTCAAAAATCAGCGGGGTGCGCGTCAGCGCCCGAAGCGCAACCCCGATGAGCGCGCCCTCGTGGAGATGGGCGTGGATCACGTGCGGGCGCCAGCGCAACGCCGCCGCCAACGCCGTCCCGGAGAGGTAAAGATCGAAGGCGATCTTGTGGCGGGAGGAGCCCACCTCGTAATGCGAACGCCAGGGCAGGGGGGGCGTGCGGACGATGTCCAGACCCGGGAGATCGCGGCCTTTATAGTAGGTGACGATCTTCACCTGGAGCCCGAGGGACTGGAGGGCTCTGGCCTCCTCCAGGATCCGCACGTGGCATCCGTAGTCGTTGAAGAAGGAAGTCGGCGCGATCATCAGCACCCGCATCGGTCCAGCCCCTGCCGCCAGGATCGAGCCGTTCGGATGGCGATCCACGCGCCCGTGGGTTCCGGCTCGGGTCGGCCTGCCCCGCTCACCGCTTCCGAGGGGATCGGAGGCGATGCAGCCCCAGCATGGTCTCGAGCAGGCCCGGCCGATCCACGGGAGCCGGGAGGCTCTGGAGGCGCTTCCCCCGGGATTTCAACCACGCGGTCCGGGTCTCGCTGGCTGTGCGGAACATGGCCTCCAGGACGGTCTCGTCCCCCGCCAAGGCTTCCCGCAACTCCCTCAGGGTCTCCAGCAAGCGGTCCAGCCAGTATAGCAGGGATTCCCGATTGCTGGAGGCCCCCAGCCGGCCGCTGGCCGCGTCCGGGAGGTCCGCGGTCACCCGCGCGAAGCGGGCCCCGATCGCTTGGGGCATATCCTGACGGGCGGGGGCGGCGGCCCACACCGAAAGGAGCGCGACCCCGAGGAGGGAGGGCAACTGCTCCAGCGCCGCCATCCACCCGTCGTGCTCCACTGGATCAATAAAGAAGGGGCGCGCGCCGATCCGGTGGGCCAGCCCGGCCGCGGCCTCCACCGCCCACGCCGGGGCCTCAGGCGAAGGCGTCAGGCAGAACAACGCGTCCCGGAACAGATCGGGGTCCGGCCCTTCCCCGGCGTCCGGGCGGAGGATCGGGTGGCCGCCGATGAAGGGCGTGGCGGGAGGGAGATAGGCCTGCGCCCAGGCCATGACCGGGGCCTTCAGCTCGGCGGTGTCCATCACCAGGGTTCCCTCCCCCAGGACCGGGGGAAGGGTTTGCAACGCGCGCTCGATCTCCCCTAGGGGAAGGGTCAGAAGGACAAGGTCAGATCCCTCGCAGGCCCCCGGCAGGTTCCCGTTCGTTCGATCCACCGCTTTCCACCGGAGGGCTTCGCGGGCCCGTTCGGGATCCGGGTCGTGCCCCACCCGCCGGGCCTCGGGCAGCGCCCGCCGGAGCGCCAGCCCCAGGGAGATCCCCAGGGTTCCCAATCCAATGATGGTGATCTGCATCGCGCGCCTTCTGTGAACCGAGAGGGGATACGATTCCGCCACCTCCGCTTCAGTATAGCACAGCGGCGCGCGAAGACCGAAGCGGGGCCTTCCGCAGGGGCGGCCCTCCGTTGCCCCTTCATCCCCTCCCCCAGGGCAGCCGGAAGCGGGGACGAGACGGAGGAGTGGAGGGGGCGGCGCGGATGGCCGGGAACAGTTCGGAGAGCATGGACTGGAGGGCTTCGGCGAACCCTCGCGCCTCCTCCTGGTATCGGCCTCCCGCCAGGGCCTGGAGCGCCGCCAGGTGCTCCACCCCGTGCCGTAGGTTGGTCTGGGCCCGGGCGATGTCGAGCTCCAGATGGGGCAGGATGTAGACGGGCATCGCCCGCGGCAGGCGGTGGCCCAGGATCCCCTCCACGTGCTCCCGCAGCCGCCCCACCAACTCCGATCCGGATTCCCCCCGCACCTTGTTGAAAACGATCCGGATCTTCTGGGAGAAGGCTTCCGGGCCTGCGATCCGGTAGACGTGGGCCAGCCAGGAGGCGCCCGCGATCAGCCCGGTGTCCTCCGGCTCCAGCACGATGTAGAGGATCTGGGAGCGGTTGATGGCCCGCAGGGAGAGGGGCGACATCAGGTTGTTCCCCGTATCGAGGATCACGGTGAACCCTTCCCCCGTCGCCCGCTCGATGGCGAAGTCCAGCCAGTCCGCGGCTCGGGCCAGCACCGCGAAGGACCGTTCCCCCATAATCGGGTCCAGGGTCAACAGCCCCGCGGTCAACCGCAGGTTCCAGCGGATCCCCCGCGGCGCGGGCACGGGGGTCCAGAACGCGGGGACATGAGCGCCGGGCTCGAACACCCCACCCGTCCGGGGCGGCGGAGCGTTGGCGCCGGCCAGCTCGATGATCGAATAGATCGGCGTCCCTTCCCCCAGCCGGAACAGATCCGCCTGGTTGCCTCTCGTGTCTGACTCGGCGTCCATGACGTGGATCGGAACGCCGCGGGCGGCCAGCAGCGCCGCCGTGTTGGCCGCCACGGTGCTCTTCCCCGTTCCCCCTTTCGGCCCGCCGAACCCGATCACGCGGGGCAGGCTGGAGATCACCACCTGCGCACCGTAGACCCCCTGAAGATACCGCGTCTGCTCCGCCGCCTGGACTTGGGCCAGGAGCTCGTGCAGGCGCGTGGGGATCTCGGCCGCCGCCCGCTCCGGCGGGACGACCGGGTATTTCAGGTGCTCCGCCCACACCACCCATGCATCCCCCGGGGGCGCCACGACGATCACGGCAGCGCCGGTCTCCGCCGCCAAGCGGCGGACCATGTCGGTCGTCATCCCGGTCTCGGAGGCCACCGGGAGGATCAGCTGCGGGCGGAGGCCGGCCAAGATCTCCAGGGCCACCGCCCCGGGCATGGCATATGCCTCGTGCCCCAGGCGGGCCAGCTGGTTGGCGATCTCTCCACCAACCCCGCTGGGGCTCCCCAGGATGACCACGTTCATCCCCATGGCGATCCTCCGTCATCGCTCCGACATCATCACAAAAGCAAAAGAAAAAAGAGGATACAGCCCCCCAAGAAGCAACGTTTCGAGATCGGTCCTTGAGCCACGAGGAACCTCGCCTCGCGCTGCTTACAGGGAAAGGGGAAGGATGATCCATCGCCCCCCGCCGGGCTCGGCCAGCCAAGCCAAGCCGGGGTGGCCCGCCGCGACGGGAGGCACGCGGCCCTCCTCCGGCGCCCCGAGCAACCGCCATCCCCGCAGGCCCAGGGCGTCCCGCCCGACCCACAGCCAGACCAGCCGCGAGGGACGGCGCAATCCCGGCGGGATCTCCACGCCATACCCCATCTGCAGCCGGAACGCATCGGTGCCCGCCACGACGGCGATGCCGCCCTCCCCCGCTTCGAGCGCCGCCACCTGTTGAAGGAACCGCTCCGGATGTTCAGCTTCGCCCTCCAGGAGGCCCTCCGGATCCCAGATCCGCATCGGCCACCCGGCGGCCTGGAGCCGTCGGATCAGGCGCTCCAGAAGTCCTCGCCCCCAGGCTAGCTCCGGCGACAGTCCCAGCGCCGGCCATCGCCGATCGAATCGAAGGACGACCGGCTGCAGGTCCCGATCGTCCCATCCCAGGGCCAGCTGCAGGCTGCCCGGCCACGCGGGCAGGGGCAGATCCGACCAGGACCCTCGCGGGGCGCGGGGCAGCGGGGGAGCCAGGGGAGGGGCCACCCCCTCCTGCTGCCGCAACCGGATCTCCCGCCATCGCCCCTCCCCCCACCACCGCCCTTGGAAGGGCGCTGCGGGGAGTGGAGCCCGACCGACCTGGGCTTCCCACTCCGGGGGCTCCAACGCCAGGACCACCCGATGGGTCGGCCGCCCGCGCAGCGGGCGGAGCCGGATCGCCTGGCGGGCTGCCGTCCAGATCCAGAGGTCCCGTCGCTCCCGGGCTTCCCCCAGCGCGCCCTCCAGACGCAGCGCCGCTTCCTCTCCCAGCTCCTCCAGCCCATCCAGGATGAGCAGGGTCGGCCCCGCTTCCCGAGCCAAGTGCTGAAGCAACCGCTCCAGGGCCTCCCCATCGGCCGGATCCGCGCGGATCGCCCAGCCCGCATCCCCCCATTCCCCACGGCCATCCACGACGAAGACCCACCGGCCCGCCCGGGCGGCCGCCGCGCCCATCGCCCGCAACGCCCGCGTCTTCCCCGTCCCCGCCTGGCCGATCAGCATCACATCGGGGGTCTCCGGATCGCAGAAGACCCACCGGATCACTCCCGCCTCTGGGAAATCCGCCACCCCGACCCCGATGCGATCCACCCCCTCCGCCTCCGGCGCGCCGGGGTCCTGCGGCAGCGGGGGCGGGGCCAGCGCGGGCGCCCGGGGGTCCAATGCCGCCAGGACCGCGGCCAGCCGGTCGAGGTCCCGCCCGCCCTCTCCCTCCTTCCGCCGCCGCAGCGCCCGCGCGGGATCCGCCGGATCCATCCAGATCTCCTCCCGGACGCCCAGGGAGGCCCCCGAGGCGTAGGCGAAGCGGATCCGCTGGAAGACCTCGTTCTGTCCCACCTGGACGAAGGCCCAGCCGCTCCCCGGCAGATATGCCGCGTCCGGCCGCCCGAGGACCGCGGTCGACTCCTCCGGGGTTTCGCAGCGCAGGGCGATCCGCGCCCGCAGGTTCGCCCGCAGCTCCCCCGGCACTGCTCCGCCCAGCCGCTGGGTGGCCAGCACCAAGTGCACCCCCAGGCTGCGGCCCAGGCGCGCCAGCCGGATCATCCGGCCCATCCCGTCGGGGATCTGCTCCAGGAGCTCCGCGAACTCGTCCGCCATCACCACCAGGTGCGGAAGCCCCGTCGCGTCGGCGTGGTCCGCCCCTTGTGCGGCCAGGATCCGCTGGCGGCGGTCCAGTTCCCCTTCCAGCGTCTCCAGGGCCCGCTCCGCCTCCCGGGCGTCTAAGTTGGACAGCAGCCCTACACAGTGGGGCAGCCCCGCCAGCGGGGCGAAGGCGCCACCGCCTTTGAAATCGATGAAGAAGAGCCGCACCCGATCCGGCGGGAAGCGCAGCGCCAGCCCCAGGGCCAACGTCCGCAGCGCCTCGCTCTTTCCCGAGCCGGTGGCGCCGATGACCATGGCGTGAGGGCCATGGGCCCGGTCGTGCAGGTCCAGGGCGAAGGGGGTTCCATCATCCCCGGCGCCGATGGGGACCGCCAGGCCCGACGCCCTGCTCGCCTTTCGCCCGGCCCGGATCTCCTGCGCCAGCGTCTCTGGATCGGGGGTCGAGAGGCCCCACAGCGCCGGCGCCAGGCGGGCGACCTCGGCGCCTCCCATGCCCATCGGGCGCAGCCGGGCGATCCGGCGCGCGATCTCTTCCGCTTGCGTTTCGCTCAGCAACGGGCTCCCATCCACGCCCTCTATCACGTGCCCGTTCGAGAGGTTCAGAACCCGGAGGCTCCGATCGGGCCGCCAGATCGCCAAGGTGCCGATGCCTCCAGGGATCGGGGCCCCAGGGGGAAGGATCAGCACCGGATGGATCCCCACGATGGGCCCTTCCTGCAATAAGAGGCCCAGGCGGGCGTCGGACAGCCAGTCCTCATCCCCCAGGGCGATCACCGCCGGATCCTGGATCCCCTCTCGATTCCGTCGACGGTAGAACAGGTCGAAGACCTCCTCGCGGACCCGGGTCGCTCCGCCCGCGTATCCCTCACGCAATTCCCCCACATGGGGCAGCCACCGCAGAAACGCCCAGCGGGGATCTCGAAGCCCGACCGCGAGGCGGACCTCCGCGGGGGAGTGGGTGAGGGCCAGCTCCAACAGGATCCGGGCGATCGCCCCCTCCTGGCCCGGGAAGACCATCCAGGCGGCGGCGGATCGAAGGGAAAGGGGAAGCGGCCGCGCCACCTCTACCGCGGCCGCTCGAGCCAGCGCCCGAACCATCCCCTGCAGCGCCGGCGGCGTCTCCTCCAGATCGGGCAGGGCCCGGCCGCGGTGGGGCACCAGGAGGGGCGAGGGATAGTGGCCCGCCAGGACGCTCAGGAAATCCGGATCCCCTCGGTGCCGGAACCAGAGATCCGTCCCCGCCTGCAGGCGCTGGACCAGTTCCTCCCATAGGGGGAACATGGCCCGCTCCAGCGCCTCCTCCTGTTGCCGCCATATTTCTAAGGCGGAAAGGAAACGCTGGAGCCGTCGCTCCGCCCGCTGCATCGCGTCTCCGACCTGTCGCCGGTGGCGCTGAAGGGCCCAGCGGTGCTGGATCTCCCCAGCCAGCATCGAGGAAGCCGCCGCCAGCGGGATGAACAGGAGATACATCCAGCCCCGCCCGCCGAAAGCCAGGGGGCCCATCAGCCCGTAGACCGCGGACATCAAAAACCAAGGCGCGTAGGTCCACCACGGCGAGCGCTCCGGCGCCGCCGGAGGGCTCGGGAGCTCCGGAGGCTCAGGGGGATCCCCCGGGGGAAGCGGCAAGCGCCGCATCGCCGGCCAGATCCGCGCCGGCTCCGCCTCGGGGACGTAAACCTCCACGCCGTCGCGCGCTTGCCACACGCCCATGGCCCCTACGCTATCTGGATGCGAGTTCAGCCTGCACCCCATCGGCCTCGGGCCAGACCATCAGCCGCACCCGCTCCGGCGGCGGGTCCTCGGGGAACCAGCGCCGCCAAGCCTGGGCCAGCTCTAGATCAAAGGTCGGCCAGGCGGTGACCGGGGAGAGCTCCAGCACTCGGGCCCGCCGCGTCGCCCCGCGGGGCAGCGCCGGCGAGAAGAAGCGGGATCCTCGCTCCAGCCGGCCGGGGTCCACCTCCGGCCGCACCAGCAGCAGCCTCCCGCCCCGGCTGGCCAGCAGGATCCAGCCCTCGCCCTTCCGCTCCGGCGCGAGCCCCTCAGCCATCGCCGGCAGGCGCAAGCGAAGCAAGGTCTCCCTCAGCCAGGTCAGAGGATCCTCCACCTGAATGGCGCCGGCGGCCATGGCGCGGGAGAGCTGAATGTGCCGGATGGCCCACTCGTGCAGCACCTCCCCCACCTCCTGGATCGCCCGGGCCTGGCGGGCGTTGCCATAGGTGATCAACGCCCCCAGCAGCGCGAAGCCGGCGATCAGAAGCAACGCCAGGATCCAATCGGCTTCCGTCATGCCCTTCCTCCGTTCCACAGGGTTCGGATGGCCCGCCGCACCGCCTCCGGGCGCGGATCCCCCGCCCCGGAGAGGCCCAGCACCAGCAGCCCCAGGGCCACCCCCAACAGCCACCTCGGGCGATGGAGCGGCTGCACCCCGAAGCGGACGCCGTCCGCCACTGTCAGCCGCCCCCGCACCGGAAGAAACACCAGCCGCGCCCGCGCCCCCGCCGGCAGCGCGAACCGCCCGTCGGACCCCGTCACGAGCCGCCGCCCCCTGACCTCCACCTCGGCCCCTGGGATCCCCGGCTCGCCC
>FWWM01005856.1_pt1 | contig 26367 bp, 20 predicted proteins | sample 2228351 | NCBI WGS metagenome assembly FWWM01 (sample SAMEA103939774, study PRJEB20133) | metagenome
CCTATAATCTATAATCTATAACCAATTTTATATTTTTTTTTTAGATTTTAATATGTATTTTTGGTATTTGATATTGGATACTTAATTATTGTTTCATTCTCCAATTTCCGGATCTACTGCTTTTGCTTGTTGAAGGTATTTTTCATCATTAGTTAATAAAAAAATACTATATAAAATATCACGTGATTTAGGATTTTTTTTCAAAACTTGTTCAAGTTTTTTAATCATCTGTTTTTTTTCATTTTCTTTTTGAAAAACCTGATCTTTTATCTCTTTTCCATAAATATTTTCATAAAATTTTAATTGACTAAAAAAATTTTTTTCTTGACGAATTTTTTCTAAAAAATTAATAACTGATTTTTTTTCAAAATTAACTAATCCAAAAAAAATTTCTGAAAGATTTTGTGAAAAAATAATATTAGCTAATAAAAAAAAGCCAAAAAATAAAAAAATAAAATATTTTATAAAATAAAATTTATTAAAACTTTTTTTTGTTTTATTTTCAATAGGTTTTTTTAAATAATTTAGTTTATTTAAAATTTTCTTTAATCGCTGCATAAAATTATTATATACTTAAAAATATGAATTATGATGATTGATCCACAAACACAAATTGTTATCGATCAATTAATAAATATTTTTTTAGCAACTACCGCGGCTGTAATAGCCGGTATTTTAACTTTGGGATTATTTTATTTATTGATTATTTACTTTCGATTAAAAAAACGCGAACAAATATCTTTAGAAATGGTAACCATTGAAGTTCAACTTCCTAAAGAAAATGAGATTAAAATTGATGCAGCTGAACAGATGTTTGCTTCATTTTCATCATTTAAAAAATCTGGTTTTTGGTCGGTGTTTGAGGTTGATGATGTTTTAGCTTTTGAAATAGTTGCTAAAAAAGCTGAAATTCGTTTTTATGTTTCCGCCCCAAATAAAATTATTGATTTAGTAGAAAAAACCATTTATAGTTATTATCCCAATGCTGATATTAAAAAAGTTGATGAACCAAATATTTTTACTGAAGAAGGTAAAGTAGCTTTTGGAACTTTGGTAACAAAAGAAGTTCCTTATATGCCTTTAAAAACTTATAAAGAATTACCTATAGATTCAATGTCAGCAATTACCTCAGCTGTCTCAAAAATGTCAGATAATGAAGGAACAATTATCCAAATATTAATTCGCCCAGCTAATTCAAAATGGAAAAAGGAGGGAAAATCATATGTGGCAACAACAAAAAAGAACGAGGCTAATCCAGAAAAAGCCACTTTTAAAACTGATCCTAAGCTTTTAGAAAGAATAGATGATAAATGTTCACGACCAGGTTTTGAAACAGCAATAAGATTTGTTGTTTCTTCTCCTTCAAAAGAAATGGCTGAGCTTCATCTAAAAAACATTAAAAACGCTTTTGTTCAGTTTAATTCAGATCAGAACAGCTTAACAACTGCAAAAATTCGTTTTAAAGGTGGTTTTATGATTAATTTTATTTATAAATTTTTTCCTGTAATTGAAATTCCTTTTTGGCCGTTTGGGAAAACCATTTCTGTTTTAACCAATGATGAACTAGCTAGTATTTTTCATTTTCCTAATAAAACAGTTGAAACTCCTCATATTCAATGGTTAAAAGCAAAAACTGCTCCAGTACCTGCTGAAGTTCCTCAATCTGATGGAACCTTTTTAGGCTATGGCTATTATCGAGGAGTAAGAAGACCAGTTTATTTAGGTTTTGAAGATCGCCGACGCCATATGTATATCATTGGTAAAACCGGTACAGGAAAATCGGTTTTGCTTGAAGATATGGCGGTTCAAGATATTAAAAAAGGTTATGGGGTTTGTGTGATTGATCCTCATGGAGATTTAATTGATAATATTATTCAATTCATTCCTCCTCAACGAGCTGAAGATGTCATTTATTTTGACCCATCAGATACTGAGCGACCAATGGGATTAAACTTACTTGAAGCTCATAATGAAGAACAAAAACATTTTATCACTACATCTATTATTAATTTAATGTATAAGCTTTACGATCCCCAAAGAACTGGTATTATTGGTCCTAGATTTGAACATGCAGTGAGAAACGCCATGTTAACAGTAATGAGTGAACCAGGAACAACCTTTGTTGAAGTAGTAAGATGTTTAACTGATCCAAAATATGTCCAAGAACTACTTCCAAAAGTTCAAGATCCGATTGTTCGTCGCTATTGGACAGATCAAATTGCCCAAACTTCAGACTTTCATAAATCAGAAGTCTTGGACTACATTGTTTCTAAATTTGGTCGATTTGTTACTAATAAAACGATGAGAAATATTATTGGTCAATCAAAATCAGCCTTTGATTTTAGAAAAGTGATGGATGAAGGAAAAATTTTACTAATTAATTTATCAAAAGGAAAATTAGGGGAGGAAAACTCTTCATTTTTAGGATTAGTTTTAATTCCAAAAATTTTAGTGGCCGCTATGAGCCGACAAGAAATACCTGAAGAAAAACGTCGAGATTTTTACCTTTATGTTGATGAGTTTCAAAACTTTGCTACACCTGATTTTGCTACCATCTTATCTGAGGCAAGAAAATACCATCTTAATTTAACAGTTGCAAATCAATTTATTGGCCAGATGGATGAAGAGGTAAAAAATGCTGTTTTTGGTAATGTCGGTACTTTAATTAGTTTTCGAGTAGGTGTCACCGATGCCTCATATCTTCAAAGAGAATATCAACCAGTTTTTAGCGAAACTGATCTTATCAATGTCGAAAAATTCCATACTTATGTAAAAACAATAGTTAATAACGAACCAGTACCACCCTTTTCGGTTGATCATACAAAAGATTATAAAAAATATAAAGCCCAAGCTAATCCTAAAGTCGCCGAGGCGATTATTCAACTATCTCGATTAAAATACGGTCGACCTAAAGAATTGGTTGAGGCTGAAATTACTCAAAGAGCAAGACTGTAAAAATCTTAAAATCTCAAATCTCAAAATATTAAACAGGTTATAGATTTGTCAGATATTATCGTTTATAGTAAAAATATATCAAATATCAAATATCAAAAAATACATATCAAGATTCAAAAAGAATAAAATATTAAACATCAAGTTTTAAACTTTATTATCAAACTTCAAACATCAAACTTCAAGAGTCAATTATTTTTTTTATTGATAAATTGATAAATTATTAAATTGTTTTTAACGAGTAATGCGCAATCCGTAACGCGTAACACATAACTACTAACTTCTAACTTATTTTCTCATTCTTTTCTTTCAAAATATTCTTTAAAAATTTCTTTAGCAATTGGAGCAGCGATATCTGATCCTTGACCACCATTTTCAATCAAGACAACAATTGAGATTTCTGGGGCTTCAAAAGGAGCAAAAGCTATAAACCAAGCATGAGGCAAACTATCTTTTGATTGTGATTCAGCAGTACCAGTTTTACAGCCGACATTGATTTTTTTTAAGATTTCTTGATTATTTTCTAATACTTTAACTTGAAAATCAAAAAATGGCCAACCAGTTCCCCCATTTTCACATGTTTGACGCATTCCATCTTTTATAATTTCAAGAGTTTTCTTAGAAATTGGCAATTTTCGACAACTAATTTTTTCTTCTGGCTGTTTTTTAGTTAATTTTGGAGGACAACGATAACCATCATTTGCAAAAATATTTGTCATTATTAAATTTTGAATTGGGGTAGTTAAAAGATAACCTTGACCAATAGATAAGTTATAACTATCACCAGTGTACCATTTTTCTTTTAAAACTTTTTCTTTCCAAAATTTAGAAGGAATTAATCCAGTTTCTTCAGATAACCCTATTCCTGTTTTTTCTCCTAAACCAAAAATTTCTGCCCATTTTTTAATTTTTTCAACTCCTAATTTATCGCCGATTAAATAAAAGAAAATATCATTAGATCTTTTGATCGCCTTAATCACATTAACCATTCCATCAGTTTTTCCATATTGAAGATAATACCAATTACCAAAAATTAATGATCCAACTTTAATTATTCCTTTATCTTCAACCTCTGTTTTTTCATCAATAATTTTTTCTTCTAAAGCTGCAGTAGCAGTAATCAATTTAAATAAAGAGCCTGGTGGATAAACTCCTCCTAAAGCTCGATTAAATAATGGTTTATTTTTATCAGTTAGGTATTGGTTGATTTTATTTATATTGTTATCAAAAAAATCTTGAGGATCAAAAGAAGGTGAAGAAACTAAAGTTAATATCTCTCCAGTTTTTGGGTTGGATGCTATTATTGCTCCTTTTTTTCCTTCTAATAATTGATAAGCTTTTTTTTGTAAATTAAAATCAATTGCCAGTTGAACTGGTTTTCCTGGTGTTGATTTTATGATTTTTATTGTTTCTAAATATTCTCCTAAAGCATCAGTTTCAATAATTTTTTTTCCAGCGATCCCTCTTAATTGACATTCAAAAAGTTTCTCAACTCCTTTTTTACCAACTTTGTCAATAGGTTTTAATTTTGTATAACATTGATCATTTTTTAAATCATCACTATTTGCCTCTTGGAGATAACCAATAAGATGACCAATTGATAAACCGTCAGTATAGTTTCGTCTTGAAATAATTCGATTTTTATTTTTTAAAATTTCTTTAATTTTTGTCTCTATATTAGCTGGTAGATTTTTAACAATTTCAAAACCTTTTCGGTCAATAATTTTTCCTCTTTCTGGTTCAATAATAAACTCTCTTAATCTATTGTTTTCAGCCAAATTCCGATAGTAGTTACCTTTAACAATAGTTAATTGAAAAAGACGAATAATTAAAGTTAGAATTAAACTAATAAAAATAACAATTATTAAAAATATATAAAAATCATTAAAACTATTTTTTTCATAAAATATCTTAGTTTTTTTAGAACTGATTTTTTTTAAAAAAAATAATTTTTTCATAAAATTTAACTGACAAAGTATCCTTGACTAAAAAAACTTAAAATAATAATTTGTAAAATAGAAAAAATAATTATTAAAAAGATTTTTAAAAAGGAATTTTTTAAATTTATTAAATAAATAAAAAAAGATAAAGAAAAAAGACTATAACGGGAAATTGATGATAAAGTACCAGTTAAAGTAGGAAGAATTAAGTTGGTTAGAGAAAATAAATTTAAACCAATTAATAAAAAGTTTTTTTTAAAAAAATTTTTTAAAAAATCTAAGATTAAAATTAAAAAAACAAAAATAAAAATAACAAATTCAAATAAAGAAACAAAATATTGCCAGTTAATATTAGCAGTAAAAAAAATTTTTATGTAGCGCCAAATAACTTGGGGAAGAATTATTAAATGAGTTGATCGATTAGCACCAAACGCCGGTTGAGCATGAAAAAACATTAGTGGGTCACCAGTAGTTTTCCAAAGATAAAAACAATAACTTAATAGTCCTAAAACTGGGGCAATGATTGTTAAAAATCCAATAAAGACCTGTTTTTTATTAAAGCTTTTTAATGTTTTGATTTTTTTATACCAATAAAAAATAATTGGGATAAATAAAAATAAACCAATTAATCGAGTGGTGGCTGTCAAAAAACCAAAAAGAATTGAGAAAAAATATTTTTCTTTTTGTAAAAAATATAAAGTTAAAGAAAATAATAAAAAAAATAAACCTTCCGTGTAAAGACTACCGAAAAAAAAACTGGTGGGAAAACTAATTAAAAATAAAATAAAAAAAATTTGTTTTTTAAAAGTAAAGTTTTTTAAAATCAATTTTAAGTATTCAATAAAAAAATAAAGACCAAGAAAAAAAGAAAAATTAGATATTATTAAACCAGTAATTAAATAATTATTAAAAATCGGATTAAGCAATTTTATTAGTAAAGGATATAAAGGAAAAAATGCTTGTTGATATTGAGAATAACCTTTTTCAGCGATGTGTAAGTAATGAACACCATCAAAATTAGATAAAGAATAGATATATTTAGGTAATTGATATTTTAAAAGTTCTTCTTTATAAGGAAAAAATCCTAAATAAGGAATAAGTTTTTCAGAAAAAAAAACTGTTGTTAAAGTAATCACTCTCCAAATAAAAAAAATCAAAACAATTGATTTTAGCATGATGACAATTATTATAAAAAATCAAATATTAAACATCAAACATCATAAACAATAAAACATAAAATATCAAACATTAAACTTTAAACATGAAACTTTTAACTTCAAGCTTCAACCTTCATTATCAAACTTCAAACTTCAATCGTCAATAGTTTATTATTATTAAATTGCTAAAAATTGTTGAATTGTTTAATTGTTGAGTTATTATTTTATTTAATTTTTAATTATTGATTTTAAATTGTAATTTTTTACTTTTAATTTTTCTCTCCGATTTAGGGAGGATGCAATTTTTAATTTTTAATTTTAAATTATATTTAGATTTAATATAAGATTTTGATGTTTGAATTTTGATATAGTAGCTATAATGACAATACGCGATATTTTAAGAAAAAAACCTTATTTATCTTGGTACATAAAAGATGTCAATAAGCTTTCTTCTCTATCAATATTAGAACATATTTTAAACTATGATGACTGAGATGATATTCAAAAATTTATTAAAATCTACGGTAAAGAAAAAACTGCTAATCTTTTTTTTCAATCTTTAAAAAAAAGCGTTCAAATTATAAGCCAGAAATAAAATATTTTTTTCGGTTTTATTTTCAAAAATGATTAACCAAAACCCAACTAAAAATCAAAAACAACTTCTCCCTATTTTAAAAATTTTTTCTGATAATTTTTATTTAGTCGGTAGAACAGCAATTGCTTTATATTTAGGCCATCGCCAATCAATTGATTTTGATTTATTTAGTGAGAAATTGCTAAACATCAATGAAATTAAGATAAAAATTAAAAAACTTTTTCTTATTGATCAAGTCATTTATTAAAGCGACAATGAATTAACTTTAGTAGTCAATAAAACAAAAATAACTTTTTTATATTATCCTTTTTAAAATTAATGAATTTATATTGTTTGATAATCTGATTAATATTCTTTCTCTTTTAACTTTAGGCGCAATGAAAGCTCATTCATTAGGTAGACGATCAAAATGGAAAGATTATGTTGATTTATACTTTATCTTAAATAAATATTCTTTAAAAAAACTAGTTTGCCAAGCTAAAAAAATTTTCAAAAATGAATTTAATGAAAAACTTTTTCGTGTTAAACTAGCTTATTTTAAAGATATTGATTTTTCAGAAGAGGTAATTTTTACTTCTGGTTTTAAAAAACCGAAAAAAGAGATTAAAGAATTTTTAAAAAAAATTAGCTTGTCTTGAAAGATTAAATTTGAACACAGAACGTAAAACTTTAAACTTTAAACATCTAACTTCAAACTTCAAGCTTCATTATCAAGTATCAAGCTTCAGACTTCAAACGTCAAACATTAAACATTAAATTTTATAACTTTAAACGCACAATACGTAACGCTATATTATTGCATTTTAAAAATGTTTATGATATAATACTATTTCAAATATGAAAAATAGGGTTTTATCAATCATTTTCGTCCTCTTTATCCTTATTGCCGCATAAGGCGGGAGGATGATTGATTGATAAAGCCAATTAAAAATCTCCCGCCAAAAGGCGGGTTTTTTTGTTGGGGGAAGAATATGAAAAAGGAAATATATTTAACATCTTTTCTTCATGGGGTAGATGGTAATTGGAGAGCTGCTACTAACCCTAGCTATAAGGCAATGAAACATACAATTCAACACAGATTAAAAACTATCACACCGGCAGTAGACTGTGAATTAGAAGGAGAACATTCAGGACCAAATGCTAATTTTGAATTAACAGGATTTTTTATTCTTCCAGGTGATCTTAGAATATTACAATCAGCAACAGGCCAAACCCCAAGATCATTAGCAGAAGCTATAAATAATTTACCTGATGAAATAAAACAATTAATTCAAGAAGCTTCTGGATTTAGAATTCGAGGTCCTCTATCTGAAGATAGAGCTCATTCTCCTTTATATAATATAGGGCTTCAAGAATGTTTAATTGGTCCTGGGGGAAAAATTACTTACGAAGGCGCAAGTTATATATACACAAGAAGCAATTGGTGGACAATGGCTGATATCACTCCTAAAAATCTTCCAACAGAACATATGGAAGTAAATAAAGCAACAGAGGCAGGAATGCTTCGAATGGCTATAGGAATTGGGTTGCAAATAATTGACTTAATAAATAATCCAGCTATTCGCAAAGAGGCACAAAATAGAGCTAAAGAATTATATTCAATTTATACCTTTACTATTAATAAATTAAGACATGAACTAGGTAGAGATCCTTCTATTACCGAATTTCAAAAAGCCTTGGTTGACAAAATAGAGAGATTATTAATCGAGCAAAGACTTTCTCCTCCTCAACAAATAAAATTAGAAGATTATCCTGATTTACCACCAAATACTCAAATTTGGCAGTCTTTATCAGAATTAGCACAAGACCATGATATTACTCATATAATTGCAGGTGATCAAGTTGGCTTATGGGAATCCGGAACAAAACGTCTGGCAGCAAACTTGGAATTAAAAGACGAACCATACTCACAGTTAGGTAGTTCTTATGATTTGTTAAGATTAACTGCTGAAGCTATTGGTGCTCCTCAATTTGAGTTTACTGAACTATTATTAGAACATCAAGAAATTGCAACCGAAACTTATAATCGAATTATGGATGAATATAGAGCTCCTATGCGAAGATTAACCTCTGACGATACTCTTCTTTTTATTAATACAGAAACCGGAAGATATGAATTAAAAAGAAAAGTCGATACCAAAGGAAATATTACTTTAACAATATTTTTAAGAGACCCAAAATTTAATCAAGAAATTCCCATAGCTCAAGGTTGTTATATAAAAACAGAAGCAAATTCCTATGCTTTATACGTAGACGAAGAATTAGTCGATCCTAGTGTTAATTTTCAAGCAAATCAACCAAATATATCAATGCTTCAAAAGCTTTTAACAATTGAAGGCGTCCAACGTAAAATTGGTTCCGATCCTGCCATATCTTTGAAAGCAGTAGCTTTATTGCCTTCACTTTGCTTTATTAAAAAAGGGGAGGGTAACACTGCTCTTTTATTGCCTAGATATGGTTCAGGATATGCATATCTATCTGAGGCTTTTATTAAAGCCCTACGAGAAAAATTACCGCCTGAAGATGCTCAAAAAATTCCTCCTGTTTATGTCATACGATCTCATCTTAGACCCTATAACGCTCTTTCGGATATTGAAAGCTTTAAAATGAATTTAAAGGGTCCTTTTAGGTTTTTAGGTTATTTTTTTGGGAAAAATGAAATATCAAGTCATGAATTTGCTAAAGAATGGGAAGAAGCCTCCAATACTGCTCGTTGCTTAATAGAAGAAATTAAACAGGCTCAAGGTTTCAACAAATATGAAATCCTTCTTCAACAATTAACTCAACAGCGTATGGCTAATCCAGAGTATATCGAAAAAGTTCAACAAGTTATAGAAGATGCAAGAAAAGTACGGAGTGAAATTGATCAAATAAATGGTCAAATCCAAGTTCTTGAAGGCTTTTTACAGTTATTTAAGAAAGAAGGTGAGCAGGAAAAAGTTGAAAGTGGTGATATAATAACTATCGGTTCCGTTGCAAGAAGAATAATTTTAGAAATAACAAATTCTTTTTCTAATTTACCTCCTGAAATTAAAAAACAATTAGAAACAAGATTAAATGCATTATTATCTGGTATAGAATCTTTACTTAATGATATAGGTATTCCGAATGCCACAGAGAAAGATGCACTACCTCCATTAAGTCTTTTGGATACTCTATATACTCTTTCAAAAGCAGCTAGAGAACAAATGGCAATAACAGATTTTAATCAATTAATAACTTGGTTAGAAAAAAGCGAAGATGGTGAATTACAACAATTAGCAGCAAAATATAAGGAAACTAAACCTCAAGATCCAACTTTAGTAACTCAATTACTTAGAGAAATAGCTACAATCAGATTTAACCGAATACAAAATGAGGTTCATGGGTTTGTTTTAGAAAAGTATGGAATCACTCTCGAAGAACTTTCCCAACAAGTGGAAAAATTAAGAAAACCACACATTGGTTTAACCAAACTCGCTGAACAAATTAACACAATAAAAAGATCTTCTAATACTGACGAAGAAGCTAAAAGACAAATCGTTGATTTCTTAAACAACAATAATTTAACTGATTTAGCAAGAGAAGTAGAACGAGGCGATAAACAAATTGAAGATTTATTTCAACTTTCAGGACAATATAGGGCAAGTTGTCAAATATTAAATTTAATTAATTCTTTATTAAATTCTAATCAAGGTTCAGAAGAACCTGAATTAGATAAACCTTTAAAAAAATTAATACACCGAATTAAAGACTTACCAAACTTACCTTCTGATATAAGGGAAAGCATTATAAATAATGATTTAGAGGGAGTTAAAAAGTGGATAATAACCAACCCAGAAATTGCTTTATCATTTTTTGAAGAGTTAATTCTTGGAATTAATCCACTATTTAGAGAATTAAAAGAAACCGAAGGTAGATTTACTGAATTAAAATCAGAATTTTCAAATGAATTACTACAAAGATTAAGAGAAGAATTTAGAAAACTTCAACAAAACAGCTCAAGTTCAGAAAGAGAAACTACTAGTTCAGAAAGAGAAACTACTAGAATTGAACAATTTGATCCAAATAAAAGCGGTTCTCTGCTTTTAGCTATGGATTTTCGAGAAAGGTTAAGAGGACTCCACGAAAAAATGAAAAATCAAAAAGATATTTTTGTATTAATTATTGAAACATTATCAGGAAAAGATCCTTTAACAAAGGATTTATTAGAAATAACAAAAATTATTAATGAATTAATAGACTCTTCTAAAAAACGAATTTCTCAATTAAAAGAAGATAAGTCGTCTATTCAAGATACCAGTTTCTTAAACGTTGCTTTAGCTGCTCATCTTAAAGTTTTAGAAGCAATTGCAAGCCTACCTAAAGGAAATAGCAGACAACCTCTTATCAGTCTTTATATTTTAGGAGGTGTACCTCTTATACAGGCAGTTATTGATAGAACATTTTACACTGTTGAAATTTATTAGTAATTGTAATCATAATTATTATGGCAGGTGAACAATTACAACGTAGCTTTTTATCATTAGAAGTCGCATTACAAGCATTACCCCAAGAAGTAAAAAGAGCAATAGAACAATCTCCGGAGATAGAATCTTTAATGAGGGGATCTAGAGAAATTTTTATCTCAACTCATATTACAGGTGAAGATGAATTTAATTTAGTAGCCCAAAGACCAGACAGAAAATCTTATGACGTCGTATTAGATCCCAACCCAGTAAAACCTTTTAACAATCCACTTCTTGATTTTTATTTTATAACTTTTTTAAATAGTCAAGCTATTCCTGATGAATTATTAAAGCAATTAGCTGATAATGTTGATATACGAACAATGGCAAATCGTTTTCCCATAGACCCAGCAGAACTTTTATTTTACGCTGGACAAGAATCGAACCAACAAACATTAACTCTTGCAATTGGCCCTCAAAATCAAATAGGAATGGTTGCTGGATTAATCTTAGCTGAATCCCTTAATAATTATTGGATACGGTTTCTTTATCGAAACGCTAGCGCTGCTCATCCAAAATATAAAGGATTATATTTAGAACATGTTAAAGAATCTGCGCGAAGATATCCCATCAATATCTTTGGAGCATCAACTAATGAATTAAGCTTACCTAGAAAATGGAGGCAGTTAGCCTCTGAGGGTTTAGGATATGAAAGTAAACCCTGGTTAGTTTTCCCAAATGTTGATAACAATGGAGAATTAATTGGTTACCCTCCTCAATTACAAGAAATTATTGAACGACTGAGATCCATTCCAGGACTAAATGCAATAAGCGGCACAAACCCAGACTTTAATCTTGCTGGAATAAGGAGATCTCAAGAAGGTGGAGTAACTCGCCTATGGAATCCTTCTGATTATAATAATGATTTGGTATATAAAGCTTTAATAGAAAAATATAATTTTGATCCCGGAAAAGGTGACCAAATGCTTTTTACGGCAATTTCTCCAACTCTTGCAAATTCTTTAGGTATTAATTATTAAATTAATTTATATATGTATTTTCAAAAGTTTAAAACTCATCTAGAAAAAACTCTTAATTCGGAACAAAAAGAGGTTTTAAAGTATTTGGTTTTAGCAACAAAAATTATCGATAAAATTTTTGTTAGGCAAATCACACGTGATAACTTTGGTTATCTTAAAAATTTAGATAAAAATAAAATTCTTAATCTCAATAAAAAAAACCCAGATATTTTATCTCACTATACAATAATTAAAAAGAAAAATAAAAAAGTATTTACAATTAGGTACGAAGATATATATAAAAAAGAATTAAATAAAATAACAAAATACTTAATTTTGGCTGCTAATAAATGTCAAGATAAACAATTTAAAAAATTTCTTTATCAAAGATGTAAAGACTTATTGAATGGTACCTATAAAGAAGGTGAAAAAAATTGGATACAAATGAAAACCAATTACCCAATAAATCTTGCTATAGGACCTCTTTTAACCTATCATGATAAATTTTTTGGGGTAAAAACTTTTTATTCAAGTTGTGTTTATATCCGAAATCTAAAAAAAGAAAAATTTTATGAAAAAATTACAAAAAAAATTAAAAAAGATTTTCCTAAACTTGTTTTTATTAATTCTGAAATAACTCCAAAAAAAGAAATTATTGAGATAGGAGATATTTATGCTTATGGAGGAGAAATAGCAAAAATGAAAGCCGTAGCTTGGTCAAGACCTTCATCTAGTACAGACTGCCGAGAAATAATAAATAAATATGGAAGTAAAAAACTCCTTTTTGAAAATGCCATTAAATTAAGATTTGATTCCTATGGATTTAAAATTTACGAAAAAATATTTAATAAAAAAATCAACAAAACAAAATTGCTTTTTTTTTCTTTATTAGGAGTTTATCTTCACGAATTAGGTCATGCTTATGCAATTTATAAAAATACTCAAGAAAGATTAAAAAATTATTTTTGGACCTTTGAAGAATTAAAATCCGATTTATTTTCATTATGTATTAGTCATAAATTAATTGATTATAAATTTATCGATGAAAATCAATACCAACTTCTTATAGAGGGATTTTTTACTGATATTTTATCACAACACGAACTATCTAAAAAAATTCCTGAAAGAAAAGGTCATGCTTTTAGTGCTAAATATTTATTTTATAAATTTATAAATGACAAAATATTAATTTACAGCCTAAACCATTTTAAAATCAGTTTTGAAGCTTTAAAAAAATTTCTTCCTTTATATTTAAAAGAAATACAACTTGTTTTAGCTACCTACAACTATAATCAAGCTAAAAACTTCGTAGAAAGAACAATCTCTAAATCAAGAGTGGAAAACATTCTTTAACTCTTTATTGTTCTAACCATGATATAAGCTAAAAAATCATAAAGAAATTGACAATCATCTTCCAAAACCAAACACCTCCCCTCCTAATCTCTAATGATAATGAAAAAAGGGTTTTTGAAAAAAATAAGATATTACTTATTAAATTAAAGTTTTTACCCCTGAACGATTAAAAAATAAAAAAAATTCTCTTATTAAAAGCATTTTTCTCTATTTTTAATCTACTCTTGTAACTTCATATATATATATAATAAAAAATGTTATAATTATTTATATTTATATGCTAATTAATATTCTCAATCTATCAAAAAAATTAATCCCCCTCCCCTCCACTAAATCCAATCCTTCAATGTTAAAAAAAGTTTTAGACGAGGCGTTAAAGGAGGTAAAAGAATATACCATTGAGTATTTTGAGAAAAACAAAATGCCTTCAGCTTTGGTGTATTTTGGAAAATCAAGACCAAAAAGATTTAAGGTGATTTTAAACGCTCATTTGGATGTTGTTGAGGCAAAAGAATATCAATATAAACCTTATGAAAAAAATGGCAAGCTTTATGGAAGAGGAGCGATTGATATGAAAGCAGCCGCTGCAGTTGAAATCCTGGTTTTTAAAGAATTAGCGAAAAAAGTTAACTATCCTTTAGGTTTACAACTGGTAACTGATGAGGAAATTGGCGGATTTAATGGAACAAAGCATCAGATAGAAAAAGGGGTAAGAGCAAATTTTGTCATTGCTGGTGAACCAACTGATTTTGCAGTTAATAATCAAGCTAAAGGAATTATCTGGGTAGAGATTGAAACAAAAGGTAAATCTGGCCATGGCGCTTATCCTTGGAATGGTGATAATGCTTTATGGAAACTAAAAAAAATTTTAGACAAAATAGAAAACCATTACCCTATTCCAAAAAAAGAAATCTGGAAAACCACTATTAACTTAGCAAAAATCGAAACCAATAACGAAACTTTTAATAAAATTCCAGATTATGCTAAAGCCAAACTTGATATTAGATATGTTCCAGGCGATGATAAAAAGGTTTTAAAATTTTTAAAATCAATTACTAAAAATCAAGCAGATTTAAAAATTATTCTTCACGAACCTAGCCAACTTACTGATCAAAACAATCCCTTTGTCAAAACCTTAAAAACTGTCGGCAAAAAAATTTTAAACAAACCCTTAAAAACCATTGTCAAACATGGTGGCTCAGATATTCGCCATTTTAATCAAGTTGGTTGTCCGGGAGTAACTTTTGGACCAATTGGCGCGGGACTGCACTCAGACAACGAATATGTTGAAATTAACTCTTTAGAAAAATATTATTTGATATTAAAAGAATTTTTATTTAGTTGTAATAAACTTTAAACCTTATTTATTGTTTTTACAAAATTTGAAAACAAAGACTTTGAAGAAGTAATTTTTCCCGATCTTAAACCTACCACGAAACCTATTTCAATTAGGCTCTCAGTTTGGTTAATTAATCGCCTAAAACAAAAAGCCAACGAAATTAATATTCCCTATCAATCTTTAATTAAGGAATACCTCAAAAAAGGCTTAAAGTCCTCATAAGTTGTAAGTAAAAAATCAATCACTTTTAATGCTTAAAAATTCTAAAAAAATTCGCAAATTCAAAAAATCTAACTTAATCAACCTCCAGTAAGGAATAAGATAAATCTTGGTTTTATTTATTTTTAAAACCGCCTCTTTATCTAAATTAACTAAAAGCCCTCTTTCTGGTTAATATCTTTTTATAAAACTTAAAAATGATTAAGAAACTTTTGGTTTATTTAAAGATTGATATTTTGCCTTAATAAGGGATTATTTCCTGTTCATAAATAAAACAAAAACCACTTTTCCCCCATCTTTAGTTCGTCAAAAATAAATACTAGGAAATTTTCTTAAAATAAGATTTCTTTTTTGTCTTTCACTAATTAAAAAATTTTCCCAAAGTCAACCGACAAATAACATATAATTAAAAGAGTTAACTCTTTTGTTTTAATATAAATTTAAAGATTAAAGATTTGTCAATAAGGTTTTTTTATAAAGCAAAACTCTAAACTAATAAATATGTTTATGAATGACAAAAAAGAAATCCTTCGTTGCGTTCAGAATAACAAAAAAAGAATACTGTCATTTCTGCGAAAGCAGGAATTCTTTTATTATTAAAATCAAATATCAAATATCAAAAACCAAAATCACATATCAAAATCAAAAAAGAATAAAAAATGAAACATAAAACATGAAATATAAAATGTAGAACGTAGAACTTGGAACGTTAAAATAAATTATTAAATTGTTTAAAGTGTTTAACATTGTCATTCCTGCTCTGTTATTTATGAAGAAAACTTCATCAGGAATTCATTTCACTTATAACTCTTTCAACTCTTTTATCTCTTTCAACCCTTTTGTCTTTTTTATCTTTTTTATTTCTTTAAACTCTCTAATCTTTATAAACTTTATAAACTTTCTAACTCTTAACTACCAATCAACCCTTTCTCCTTAAAACTAAAATAACTATTTTTTCCAATAATAATATGATCGATAACTTCAATATTTAAAATTTTTCCGGCTTTAATAAGTTGTTGAGTAATCTCAATATCAACCTCAGACGGCTCAGGATCACCTGATGGATGATTATGACAGATAACAATTTGCGCTGAGTGATGACGAATTGCCACCTCAAAAGTCTCTCTTGGATGAACCAAATTGCTATTTAAAATTCCAAGACTTACCATCTCAATAGCAATAATTTTATTACGATTATCTAAGCAGATCACAAAAAAATGCTCTTTATGATATGAGTTTAATCTTGTTTTTAATTTTTCAAAAATATCTTTTGGTGAGGAAATTAAGTCTTTATCTTTATCAAAACTTTGATCTGAAAGTTTTAACTCGTCTTTTAGTCTATTGGCTAACTCCAAAGCCGCCTTAATCTGACAAGCCTTTGCCAACCCGATTCCTTTTATTTGTCTTAATTGATAAATTGAGGCTTTGGAAAGCTCTTCTAATGATTTAAATTGAGACAATAATTTTTGCGATAATAAAAACACATCCTCACCCTTAACTCCCCGACCAAAAATCAAAGCAATTAACTCACTATTTGATAAAACTTTTTCTCCAAACTCCAAAAGCCTTTCTCTTGGTTTCATAAAAATATCTTAACCAATAAAACAGTTTTTGTCTGTAGACTATATTTAACATAAAAAAATCAAATATCAAAATCCAAAAATCAAAAACACATTTTAAAATCAAAAAATAATATAAAATATTAAACATCAATCTTCAAGCTTGATTATCAAACTTCAAATGACAACATTTTTCTGTCATCTTGAGCGTTAGCGAAGGATCCCTTCGTAAATTATTACTGTCATGTTAAACGAGTAAAACACTCATTAAGATTCTTCGGCGCCTGAGGCGCCTCAAAATGACAATTTGAAATTTTAATTTTTAATTATTTCAACTCGTTATCCATAAAGCGCAACCTTCTAACCACTATCTCTTCTATTTATCTTTTTTCTTTTTTTTTATAAACTAAAATTATATGGATCAGCATCCAATTCCAAGACAAATCACTACTTTTGAATTTAAACTGATTGGTTTTATGACTTTAAAACAGTTTATTTATCTTGTTGTTTTTGCTGTTGTTGGTTTTATTTTTTATGGTTTAACACCAATTCCCTATTTAAATATTTTATTAGGTATTTTTGTCGGTTTAATTGGTTTAGCCTTTGCGTTTGTTCCAATTAATGATCGACCGCTTGATGTCTGGGTAAAAAACTTAATCAAAAGATTAACCTCACCAACTCAATACATTTTTAAAAAAGAAAATCCGCCACCGGTTTTTTTACTTGATGTCTCAATCACTTCACCACCACAAATCATTGCTTATCATATCGATGCCAAACAAAAACTTTCTAGCTATTTAGGAAAAAATCAAAAACAAAACCCAGAGCAACAAAAAAAACAAACTATAAATCAACTCCTTCTTAATCCTTTAAGTACTTTTCAACAAAAACCACCTTCAATAACCATTACTCAATCAACAACCATGCCAACATCATCAATCAATCCAAAAACTCCTTTTTTAACAGGAATTATCAAAAATTACAAATCGATTCCTTTACCTGGCATCTTAATTTATATTAAAAAAACTATTGATGGTGAACCATTAAGAATTTTAAAAACTAATAGTCATGGTGTTTTTTCAACCTTTAATCCTTTGCCTGAAGGCGATTATATTTTTCAATTAAAAGACCCAAAACAAGTTTATAATTTTGATACAATCAAATTAAGGGTAGAAAAAATTAATCAAAAACCATTAGAGTTTATTTCTAAAGAATTACTATGACAATGCAAAAACCAACCTCACCAATTAAGGCCTCAACTCAATCTTTTATCGAGATTGAGGATATAAAAGATGATATTGTCTTAATGAAAGACTACTCTGCTTGTTGTGTAATAGAAGTTGGTGCAGTTAACTTCTGGCTTTTATCAACTGAAGAACAAAACTCAATGATCTATGCTTATGCTGGTTTGCTTAACTCTCTTTCTTTTCCAATAGAGATCTTAATCTTATCAAAAAAAATGGACATTTCATCTTATTTAGACTATCTTAACAATAAAATTAATTCACAAAAAAATCAACTTCTTAAAAACAAACTTGTTAGTTATAAAAACTTTATTAAAACCATTGTTAAAAAAAATATTGTTTTAGAGAAAAGATTTTTCTTTGTTATTCCTTTTTCGCCTTTAGAAATGGGAGTATCAGGAGTCAATCCAACTGGTTTAAACAAAGAATATGTTATTTCTCGAGCAAAAATCTCTCTTTATCCAAAAAAAGATCATTTATTAAGATTGTTAATTAAAACCGGTTTACAAGCAAGTGTTTTATATAAACAAGAACTTGTTGAACTTTTTTATAATCTTTATAATCCCTCATCAACTGGAAGAAAATTAGCACTAATTGAAAGTTATACCGATACAATTATAACTCAATAAAAATATGGTTAATTTTTTTAATCAACAACAATCAAACCAACAAAACAATCAAAGTAAATATCCAAGTCTAACCAATATTGCTAATACTTTAGCTGCTGGCACTGTTTCAATAAAGGATATTATAGCTCCTTCATATGTTGAGGTTGATTTTAATCATATAAAAATTGATGATCGTTATTACCGGACTCTTTATGTGGTTGGTTATCCTCGTTATGTCTCTGCTAACTGGCTTTATTCTTTAATTACTTTTGATCATCCTTTATATATCTCAATGTATATTTATCCAACTGAGTCAAAAAATGTCTTAGAAGACTTAAAAAGAAAAATTGCTGAAATGGAAGCCACTATTGAAAACGATATTAAAGCAGGAAAAGTTGTTGATCCGGCTGTTCAAGTAGCTTTAGATGATGCTTTAGCGTTGCAAGCAGAACTAGCCAAAGGAGCAGAAAGGTTTTTTCAATTTGGTTTGTATATTACTATTCCCGCTGATTCTTTAGAAGAACTAAACAATTTAACAAAAGAAGTTGACTCAATTTTAGGCTCACTCTTAATTATTGCTCGACAAGCAACTTTAGAAATGGAAGAAGGATTTAAATCAACTTTACCAATGTTTTCTGATAAGTTAGCGGTGTGGCGAAATATGGACACCACTTCTTTAGCAATGACCTTTCCTTTTGCCACTGCCTCTTTAACAAGAAATGAAGGTATTTTATATGGTATTAATGAACATGATGGCAGTTTAATTATTTTTGACCGTTTTACTTTAGAAAACGCCAACTCAGTGATTTTAGGTAAATCAGGTGGCGGAAAAAGCTTTTTTGTAAAACTTGAAACCTTACGATTATTAATGATGGGTGTTGAGGTTATTATTATTGATCCAGAAAATGAGTATAAAAAATTAGCTGATTCTGTTGGTGGCGAGTTTATTGTTTTTGCCACTTCTTCTCAATATAAAATAAATCCTTTTGATTTAGAAAAAGAAAACCCAACTCCAGATGAGTTATCAAATAAAATCTTAGATCTTCATTCATTAATGAAAGTAATTATGGGTGAACTGACTCCTTCACAAGATGCTCTTTTAGATAAAGCTTTAGTTTTAACCTATCGTCAAAAAGGCATTACCCAAGATCCTGATACTTTTAAAAACGAACCGCCATTAATGGAAGATTTATATAAAGTTTTAATTGGAATGGAAACCCCTGAGGCAAAAGAGCTGGCTGATAGGTTAGAAAAATTTGTCTCTGGCTCAGCCGCTGGTATTTTTAACCAACAGTCTAATTTTGATATTAAAAATCAATTTACAGTTTTTGGAATTCGTGATTTAGAAGAAAATCTTCGACCAGTAGCCATGTATATTATTCTTGATTATATTTGGAATAAAGTACGTCGTGACCAAAAAAAACGCATTTTAGTAGTTGATGAAGCTTGGTATTTAATTAAACAAAAAGACTCTGGTGCGTATCTTCATTCTTTTGCAAAAAGAGCAAGAAAATATAAATTAGGACTAACAACAATTACTCAAGATGTAGAAGACTTTTTATCAACTGAAGAAGGAAAAGCAATTATCACTAATTCTTCATTACAAATAATTCTAAAACAATCAACAGCTGCTGTTGAAAAAATTAGCGAGGTTTTCTTTTTAACGGGTGGCGAAAAGCATTTTCTCCTTTCTGCTGGTGTTGGTGAAGGACTGTTTTTTGCTGGCAGAAATCATGTTGGCTTTCAAGTGATTGCCTCTGAAGAAGAAAGAGCTTTAATTGAATAATTTGATTTTTCTAATTCTTCAAGTTTTATTGCTTGATCTAAAATATATTTGCCAATTGTTAATCTTTTTAATTCTTCAACATAAGCATAAACTCCTAATTTTTCACCCATATCATTAACTAAACTACGAATATAAGTGCCTTTTGAACATAAAACTTCTAATTCAACAAAAGGTGGTTGAAAACTAATTAACTTAATGTTTTTAATATTGACTAATCGTGGTTTTAAATCAATCTTTTTTCCTTGACGAGCTAATTTATAAGACTCAACTCCATCAATTTTAATAGCTGAAAAAACTGGTGGTTTTTGATAAATTTTTCCTATAAATTTCTTAAGAATTTTTAAAAAATCTTCTTTTTTTATTTGAAAAATCTTTTCTCTGGAAACAGTTTTAATAATCCTTCCTTCTTTATCATACGTTTCCGTCATTGTGCCAAGTTTTAATTTTACGTAATAAGACTTATCAAGATTAAAAAACCCTGAAGCTTTTTTTGTTGACTCATTTAATAAAACAATCAACAATCCTTCAGCTAAAGGATCAAGAGTACCTGTGTGCCCTGCTTTCTTTGCTTGAAAAATTTTTTTAACTTTTTCAACTACTTTAGCTGATGAGACACCTTTTGGTTTATTAACTAAAAATATCATAAAAAATTATAAAGAAGATTTAGACTAAAGTTCGCCTAAACTTTCTTTTCTTTTAGTTTCTTCCTTAATTAATTGAAGATATCTCTCGGTTGATGATAATCTTTTATGACCAACTAATTTAGCAATATATTCAATTGATGTGCCATTCATTAATTGATGAGCAATAAAGGTATTTCTTAAATCATTAACTGTGGCGTTTTTTATCTCTACTTCTTTAAAACATCTTACAATGATTTGTCTAATATTTCTAACTAAAAGTGGTTTACCAGTGCGAGTAATAAAAAGATGGTCGTCTTTTGTAGATGGTCTTATTGCTAAATATTCTTCAATTGCTTTTTTAACAGATTTATTTAAAGGAACCTCTCTTGCTGGTGTTTTTCCATACTGACGAACCACTAAAACCGTATCTTTTATATCTGAAAGACGAATATTAGCCAATTCTCCAATCTTAACACCGGTTTGTAATAAAATTTCTACTAAAGCATAAGTTCTAAGATCTTCTTTTGCGTAATCTCTTAAAGCCCGATATTCTAATTTTGAAAAAATTCTTGGCGGAGTTAAAGTATATTTTGGATGAGAAACATCAAGAGAAGGATTAAACTCAATAATTCCTTCTTGTTTTAAAAACTTAAAAAAAGTTCTTACAGAATTGAGTTTTCTTGAAGCAGATTTTTTAGTATAGTTTTCTGACATTAACTTATTAATAAATTCTTGAATATGGTCTTTTTTTACTTCTCTAATATCGCTAATTTCTTTTGTAGTTAAAAAACCAATAAACTGTTCAATATCTTTTTTATAAGCAACAATGGTAAATTCTGATTTGTTTTGGTTTTTAAGATTATTAATAAATTTTTCCAAAAGCGAAGGTAAGAACATGGTATCAATCATAATAACCTATAATATATCATATATAAATTAAAATTTCAAGATAATAACTGTTAAATCAAAAAGTTAACCAATTTATAGGTTGGTTTATCTTAATGGTTGGAAAATGCATATTAATAATTGAACAAAAAAATATTAAAAAGTTATACATTACAGATTGCAGATTTCATATTGTAAGTTAAAAAAATTAAATAATTTATCAATTTAACAACAAAAAATCTACCATTTCTTTTATTGTTCTGATCGAATTTTTCAGTCATTCTTAACTAATTTTTTGTCACTCTGAATCAATTTTCTTGTCATCTTGAATGAAATGAAGGCTCTTTTTTATTTCTCTTGTCATTCTGAATCGAAGGCGAAGAATCTCTCACGAATGCGAAGAGAATTGAAGATTGCTTATTCAAGTAAGATGTTTCGTTATCGTTCAACATGATATAATACCTACAAAGGGATCCTCCGCTAACGTTTAAGAATGACAACTTTTTAAACAGTTCAACAATTTAACCATTTAACAATGTTTTTTAACTAAAAATTACTAACTACTAAAAACTATTCTTAACATTCTACGTTTGCCTTGAAGTTAACTTTGTTATACTTTAGGGTTTTAAGTTCTACGTTTTACGTTTTATATTTTTTATTTTTCCCATTGACAACTAGTGTGTTTTTGTTTATTATTTGTGGATAAGTTATTCACATTTTAAAAATATGTCTTTATTAACCTCTTTTTGGCAACAGTTCTTAACAAAACTTTACGAAATTAAAGGAAAAAATTCTGTGGTTGTTTCAATCTTAAAACAAACAAAACCTCTTGAAATTAAAGAAAAAGAAATTATTGTTGGATGCGATAGTTATGCTGTAAAAAAATATCTTGATTCAAAAATCAACGAACTTAACGAAGTTTTAAAAACTCATTTAAAAACTAATATAGAAATTGTCTTTAACGTTTTAGAAAAAAAACCAGCTAAAAAAAAACAATTTTCTTCTTCACTTTTATCTTTTGAACCAACTATTGAAGACATTTTTATTAAAGCTGGTTTAAATAAAAAATATAGTTTTGATAATTTCGCAGTTTCTTCATCTAATCAAGTGGCTTATGCTGCTTGTCAAGCTATAGTTAAAAATCCAGGTAATGCTTATAATCCACTTTTTTTATACGGTGGGGTTGGTGTTGGAAAAACCCATTTAGCCCAAGCCACCGCTAAAAAAATCTTAGAAAAAAACCCTGAAAAAAAAGTTTTATTTTGTCCTGGTGATAATTTTACTAATGAACTGATAGAATCAATAAGAGATAAAACCACACAAAAATTTAGAAAAAAATACCGTTTTTTAGATCTTTTAATAATTGATGATATTCAATTTATTGCTGGAAAAACCCATATCCAAGAAGAATTTTTTCATACTTTTAACTCTATTATTGGTGCTGGTGGACAAATTATCTTAACATCAGATAAACCTCCTTCAGAAATTAAAAATCTAGAAGACAGATTACGCTCTAGATTTTCTGGTGGTTTAATTATCGATATTCAAAAACCAGATTTTGAATTAAGAACAGCAATATTACTCATAAAAGCCAAAGAAAAAAATATTAACATTGATATAGAAGCGGCAAAAATTATTGCTGAAAAAATCAGTGATTCACGGGCTCTTGAGGGTGTTTTATTATCTATTTATGCAAAAACTCTAGGAAAAAAAGAAATTATTGATTTAGAAGAAATAGAGAGTTTTTTTTCTTATAAAGAAGTAAAAAATAAGACTAAAAAAATTACTCCTTCTAATATTATCGAAACAATATCTACTTATTTTAATATTAAAAAATCCCATATAAAAGGACCAGGAAGAGATGAAAAAACTGCTTTAGCTCGACAAGTAGCAATGTTTTTAATGCGTAAACAATTGGGTCTAAAACTTGAAGACATTGCTTATTATTTAAAAAGAAAAGATCACACCACGGTTCTTCATGCTTATGAAAAAATTTCTCAATTAATAATGAAAGACGAAAACTTTAAAAAAGAGATTGACAACATAATCCAAAATCTTGAAACATCAACATAAAATCCACATTAAACTCACAAGAGTTTTTTGATTTTTTATTTTGTCTTGAAAATAAGTTTATTTTTTTATACACTTATACACACAATTTATTACTACTTTAATTTATAATTAATATATGAACTCAATTAAAATTAGTTTAAACAAAAATGATTTTCTTGAAAAAATAAATAATACTATAAAATTTTCTTCTGGAAGAATATCAACTAATACAAATCTTCAAGGAATAATGTTAAAAAAAGAAAAAAATCAACTATTATTTTATTCAACCAATCTTAGTTTTTATTATTTAGGAAAAATAAAAAACGACCAACAAGGAGAGTTTAAAATTTTTTTTGAACCAAGAAAAATACAAGAATTTGTTTCTTTTTTAGACCAAGGAAAGATAGAGTTGGAAGTTAAAGAAAAATCAATTGTTGTATTACAAGGAAAAAATAAAGGAGAGTTTCCTTTATTTCAAACAGATGATTTTCCTGATTATCCTAAGCAAGAAAAAAAGGAAAGGCAAAAACTTGATATTAATCTTTTTCAAAATATATTACCTTTAATGATTTTTTCTTCTTCTCAAGATGATACTAGACCAGTATTAACAGGAATTAATTTTGTATCTAAAGATGAAGTTAATCATATTGTTTCAACCGATGGTTTTCGTTTATCGTTATTTATTACAAAAAAAGAAATTAATCTTCCATCAGTTATTATTCCAGCGTTTTTTTTAAACGAAATTTTAAGAATTATAAAGGGTATAAAAGAGATTTATTTTTCCTTTAATCAAAATGAAAAAATCTTAACGTTTTTTATTGATAATGATGAGTTTTCGACAAGAATAATTGATGGAGAATATCCTCCTTACGAAAAAGTTATTCCTTTAGATAAAAAAACAACAATTATTATTAATAAAGAAGATTTTATTAAAGCAGTCAAGCTTGTTTCAATTTTTGCTCGAGATTTTTCCAATATTATAATTCTTCAAACAGAAGATAACAGTTTAAGAATTAGTCCAAAAAACATAGAAAAAGAAGCTAATTTTAGTGTTGTTGATGCTGAAATTAAAGGAGAAAAGATAAAAATTGCCTTTAACTATCGTTTTTTGATTGATTTTTTAAATAATATCAACGCTAAAAAAATTATTATTGAGCTTTTAAGACCAGATGCGCCAGCAGTATTTAAAAGCGAAGAAATTAATGATTTTATACATATAATTATGCCGGTAAGAATTCAAGAATAACATGGAAATCTTTGTATTAGACACTAATGTTTTTTTTAATATGGAGGCGGGTTTTTCTTTAGGTGAAAAAACTGAGGAAGTTGTTAAGAGTTTGACAAAAAAAATAAAATTATTAAAACAACAGGAAAAAGCGGAGTTTTATATACCACCATCAATAGTTAATGAGTTTTTATCTTTTTTTGAAAACAAAGATCAAGATTTTTTAAGAGATTTTTTATCAGTAATTAATGTTGTTCCTCCAGACAAAAACAAAGTTTCTTTATCAACAGAGGTTTTTTATAAAATAATTGCTGATATTAGAGAAAGAAGTTATCGAGGGATGAACATAGCAGAAGAAGAAATAATTAACGCTGTTAATGGTCTTGTTAAATCTCAAATAAAGAACAAAATTGATTTTCAGAAACAAGTTGGTTTATACATTAAGAAGTTTCGTGAACGTTATCGAAAAGCTACTAGAGAGGGTTTTTTAGATAGTGTGGCTGATTTAGACTTAATAGTTTTAGCAAAAGAGAAAAATGGCTTTTTGGTAAGCTCCGACGAAGGAGTGATTAAATGGGCGAGAGAGTTTGCTGTTAAAGAGATGCCTTGCGTAGCCTTTGCAAAACGTCTTGAGTTTCTTCTTCTTCCTCATCTGGAACAAGACTAGAAAAAAAATCAGTAATTTTATCAATAAGATTTTTTCTAGGATTGTCTTGATACATTAGATAGTTAGACAATATTTCTGTAACTTTGTTTTTAATTTTATCATTAGGAATAACTAAAAATAGATGATAAAAATAAGGCGGTTGGCTAACAATAGTTAACACATAAAATCCAAATCTTTTTTTAAAATAAAAATAAGCTAAATTTTCCCAACGAACATTAATATCTCCTGTTGAAATTCCAAAAATGGTAATTTTATTGTCTACTTCTGGTGGTGGAGTGATTGTTAAAACATAAAAAATAAAAAGAATCGACCAAATAGGAATTAAAAGAATTTTATCACCGAAAAAGAAAATAATTGTAGATAGTAAAAAGGTTATTGCTAAATAAAATCTAATAACTAAATGAGATCTTTTTTTATAAGGTCTTAAAGGCGCTCTCCAGGAATAAAGCAATTGAGGGTTATTATCCATAATATATTCCATAATATATAGAATATATGATAATTTATTAGTTAACAATATTAAAAAATTAATTAAAAGATTAAGGCTTCATTCTCTGAATCAGAAGGTGTAATTTAAAACTCTAAAACTATAAAATTAAAATAAATATTTGTGTTTTTTAATAATTTTTAATTTTTAATTTCTTTAACCCAGAACACGTAACTGATAACTTTCTAACTTCTATTTTTCAACTAATTTTAAAAAGGTTTAAACAAATT
>FWWM01005859.1_pt1 | contig 26359 bp, 27 predicted proteins | sample 2228351 | NCBI WGS metagenome assembly FWWM01 (sample SAMEA103939774, study PRJEB20133) | metagenome
CCGCCAGGCCAATCCTCGGCCCCGCCGCCCCCATGAGGGGGTGCTATTCGCATCCCGCCCTCCCCGCCAGTCCAATCTTCGACCGCGCGCCCCCATGAGGGGATGCTATTCGCATCCCGCCCTTAAGTTTCCACCTGATTCTGAAACACCTTTCGGAAGTGATACCCATAAATGGCAAATGTGATTGCCAGCGCAAATTTGCGCGGGTATTTCCACAAAGTCCAGAAAAATAAACGCCAGTATTCCTTTCTTTCGCTGCCCAGCACACCCAACCGCCACATCGAAGCGAAAAAGGCATACACCTCTTCCCAGTGGATTGAGACATTCAAGCGGGGCGGGTTATAGTTTTCGAGGAAAGTGCGAACCCGTTGGTAGAAATGCTGCGGACTGTATAATTCTCCAATCAACCGGCGATAACCCTGACGCAAGGTATCCAAACCCATTTTAGGAAGGATATTGGTTGATCCATCTGTATTGCTGCCGGTCATCTCTACGACTAAACGCCCCTCGCGTTCCATCCGCTCATACAGTTTTGTACCGTAAGGCGCCTGCAGCATCCCCACCATCGCGGTAACAATGCCGGTTTTCTGAATAAAATCCAACTGCTGTTGAAAAATAGTGGGACGATCACTGTCAAACCCCACGATAAAGCCGCCCATCACCTGCAAACCAAACTGTTGCAGCCGACGGATACTTTCCGCCAGATTTCGGCGCAAGTTTTGCCCCTTACGACATTCTGCCAGGCTTTCTTCGGCTGGCGTTTCGACGCCCACAAAGACTGAAGTAAAACCAGCTTCAACCATCATCTTCATCAACTCCGGGTCATCTGCCAGATTGATCGAAGCCTCGGTGATGAAATGACAGCCCTTTTTTCCCTGCCGCCAGCCAATGAGGGCCGGCAGGATTTCTTCTTTGATCTGCTTGCGGTTGCCGATGAAATTGTCGTCCACGAAAAAGATATTCCGCCGCCAGCCCAATTGGTACATCGTGTCCAATTCAGCAAGGATTTGAGCAGCCGTTTTGGTGCGTGGCAAATGTCCCAGCATGGCGGTCACATTACAAAAATCACAGTTGAACGGACAGCCTCGCGAATATTGAATGCTGAGTGAGTCATAATAACGCACATCCAGCAAATCCCAGCGCGGAATGGGAGACTGGCTCATATCCGCAAACTGATCCGTACTGTAGACTCGTCGAGGAGAGCCTTCCACTAAGTCCCGTAAAAACTGAGGCACGGTGAGTTCGCCTTCGTTCAGCACAAAGTGATCTACTTCCGCAAAATCCTGCCATTCACCCAAAAACAACGGACCGCCGGCCACAATCCGCTTGCCGGCGGCCTTACAGCGTGCAATCACCTCCCGCGCTGAGCGACGCTGAACCACCATTGCGGAAACAAGCACGATGTCCGCCCATCGGATGTCCTCATCCAAAAGGGAATGAGTATTCAGATCCACCAGTCGAAGTCGCCATTCCTCAGGCAGCAGCGCAGCAACCGTCAAAAGCCCCAAGGGAGGGGAGGACGCTCTTTTGCGGATAAACTGCAAAGCGTAACGAAACGACCAGAAAGTATCCGGGAATTGGGGATAAACCAGCAAGGCTCTCATTATCTTTTCCTTCTCATGGAAAACGGATCTTGATCAGAGTGTAAGCAACAATCGCCCGGCTGTAATGTATCTGCGGTCACAATCCTCGTCAGGAATGTAGGACACAAGTCACATCCCCTGCAGGCTTTTTTCTCCGATCGGACTTGACAATCCACTCGAATTGCATCGAATTGGTGTAATTCGAGTTATAATATCGCTTAACTCTTTTGAAAATTTCTTACAAGCGCAGCTCCATAGACTACTTTTCACTCAATTACAGGGTCAGGATTGGATGATGAACATTCTGCTTGCCTTTATTACCGGATTAACCACTGGCGGTCTGAGCTGTTTAGCCGTGCAAGGTGGTTTACTGGCTAGTTCACTCGCCACCCAAATCGAAAAGGAAATCCAGCAGCCACTACCGAAAAACCCAAAACGGCGGGCTCAACACGAAAAATCCGCGAGAAAACCTCATCTGGCGAAGCCTATTCTGGTATTTTTACTCGCCAAATTGGCCGCATACACATTGCTGGGGTTGGTACTAGGCTGGACAGGACAACTCTTTCAACTTTCGCCTTACACTCGTGCAATCCTGCTGATTGCCATCGGCATCTTCATGTTGGGTTCGGCGCTGCGCATGTTGAATGTCCACCCCATCTTTCGTTACTTTGCCTTTGAGCCGCCGGCCGCCCTGCGCCGCTGGCTGCGCCGAAAAGCCGGCAGCAATGCTGATTCTCCTTTGTTAACCCCGGCTTTGCTCGGCGCAATGACCGTTCTGATCCCCTGCGGCGTAACTCAGGTCATGATGGCAGCTGCCCTGGCAACTGCTGACCCGCTGCAAAGCGCCGCCTTGATGTTTTCCTTCACACTCGGCACCTCGCCGCTCTTTTTTGCGGTGGCATACTTTACCACCCAACTTGGCGCCCGGCTTGAACGTTATTTTATGCGTTTTGTTGCCGTTGTCGTCCTCATTCTGGCGATTATTACGATGGATAGCGGAATCACATTGGCAGGTTCGCCAATCTCCCTCACTCGCTGGTTTAACCAACAAGTTCTGGGGACTGTCCAGCCTTCTCTGGTTGAATTTCAACCGTTGAATGACCAAAATGCCTCGTCCCAAGTCATCACCATCCGCGTTCAAAATTATGGATACGAACCGACCGTGATTCGCGCAAAACCAGATGTTTCCACCAGTTTGCGCTTAATCTCCAAAGATGTGTATTCCTGCTCGCTGGCATTCACCATTCCATCGCTTGGCATTCAGGAGTTATTGAAACCAACCGGCATCACCGAAATCCAAATCCCCCCGCAACAAGACGGCACCCGGTTGACCTTTTCCTGCTCAATGGGCATGTACGGCGGGGTAATTCTTTTTGAAGATGTATGAAGCAATGAAGAAAAAAGTCACATTCCAAATTCAGGGGATGGAATGCCCGAATTGCGCCATGAAATTGGAAAGCCTGGAAGATCGGCTGGAGGGACTTCTTCGCGCAGAGGCCAGCTATCATAAAGGGCTTTTCACCGTCGAGTATTTGGACGAATTGATTAGCGAGGAAGAGATACGCGCCCAAATCAAACGGCTTGGCTATCAGGCTGATTAAGACTTTTTCAAGAAAATACTGGTCATGTGGAGAGGAATTGAATTCTTCTCCCGTAGGATTGAATGATTTACGGCTGGGGGATGAAAATCAAAAATGAAGTCTTTATACTGGCTAGTGTATCCTGTTATTCAGAAGACGAAAATATCACCTTGAACATTCCCGTCATTCAAATCATTGACGAAAAGGACGAAGTGTGGGGCAGCCAGCTGCCACAGGCGTATCTGCAACGTTTTCCAAAGTTCCAACAATATCGGGTCTCAGGCGGATTGATTCATAAGGATGTATTTCTGAATGCCAAATTGTTTCAGGAAGTTTTAGAAAACGCTCTCCGGGAGTGCCTGAATGATGTCCCCATCCTTCGTCAATAGATCTTTGCAAAGAGGCTGTTGGCAAGCAACCTCATATCCCAACTCCGCTCAAAATTCTTTGTTGTACCGCTACCATTCCAACCTCACCCCAAGAGCCAATTGGCAGGTTTACCAGTATAATCAAGGTTATGCCAGATCAAAAATACTATGTCATCTGGAAAGGGTTTAGAACCGGCATTTTTAGGAGTTGGGAGGAATGTGCTCAAGCAGTCACTGGTTATGCGGGGGCTGAGTTTCTTTCCGTGTCCAGCCTTGACGAAGCCCGCAGCGCGGTTCAATTTCCAACCCGCAAACTCTATCAGACCCACCGCAAGGCTCGATCATCGGCTTCAACCCCTCCGCCCATCGCTGAGAGTTACTGCGTGGATGCCGCCTGCAGCGGAAACCCCGGCTTGCTGGAGTACCGCTGTGTGCATACATCGAGCGGGAAAGAACTTTTCCATCAAGGACCCTTCGAAAACGGCACAAACAACATCGGTGAATTTCTGGCAATCGTTCACGCACTGGCGTTGCTCAAAAAGAGAGGGATTACCAGCCCAATCTACACCGATTCGGAGATCGCCCTGCAATGGGTAAAACAGAAAAAATGCAAGACCAAACTCCGGCCAGATCAGAAAAACGCTCGTTTGTTCGACTTAATCCGTCGGGCTGAAACCTGGCTGCAAGAAAATACATATGAAAATCAACTGCTGAAGTGGGATACCGAACACTGGGGGCAGATTCCGGCTGATTTTGGACGGAAATAGAACGAAAGATGTTATGATTAATCGAGCCGCATACACTTATCTCCTTTCGAAATGAAAGCACGCCCTTCCTCCAGCCCTAATCCCCTCGAATCCCTTTCTCCAGCCCTGCTGGAACTGGTTTTCTCTCAAATTCCGATTGGTGTTGCGATATTCGACACCGATTTTCGGCTGGTACGCTGCAACCCCGCCTTCGCCCAAATGGCAGAATGCTATACCACCCTGACACCGGATGAACTCAAACCCGGCCTTTGCCTCCCCGAATACTCTCCGGGTGGTCGAGGTTTCTTCAACCTTTCCCTCTCCCAGGTATTACAGGGTGAAACCTTGCGGATAGAGGCTTTCCCAATCGAAAACGGTGGTATGTTAAGTTACTGGGATGCCATCCTTGCCCCGATCCTTCAAGAAGGACGGGTAATCGGCATTTTAGACATCCTGACGGACGCAACCGAACGGGTCAGCGCGCTGAAGAGTGAGCAGGAAACCCAAAATGCCCTGAAGATATTGGTGGAGAATGCCCGGCATTTTGCGCTTTATCGCATTCAGATTGACCCCCGCCACCCGTTGGGTGGTAAAGTAGTTTTTGTCAGCCCCTCTCTACAAGACATCGTTGGCATTGAAGATCCCTACATTTTTGAACATTGGTTCGAGGACATCCACCCGGAGGATTTAGCCCGCGTCAGAGAAGCCAACCAACGCTCCGTCCGGCTGGGCGAGCCCTACGACCAAATCGCACGAGTTTTTCACCGCCAAAAGAAAGATTGGGTCTGGCTGCACACCATCGCCAATCCTCAACGGGATAAAGACGGGCGGGTCACGCACTTTGACGGCATGATCATTGACCTGACCAATCAGGTCACCCTGCACGAAGCCGAACGCCGGCAAGCTGTTGCCGAAGGACTGCGCGAAATTTTACGCCTGATCAATTCGCATCATCCCCTGAGTGAGGTTTTACAGGTCATCGCCCGGCAGGCCAAAGAATGGCTGCAGGCCGATTCCACCATGATCCGCCAAACTTTCGTCGAAGAAAACCGTGTTCGCACCGTAGCGCAGTGTGACTTGCCCGCGGATTTCGACATCATTGCCGAAACCCCTTTCTATCAGGGCCTGACCGATCAGGCCTTGATGGATGGCGATGTGGTCATTATTGAAGATGTGCCGTCCGTGTACTCCCCCCGCCTGGCGCGTCCCGAATCTTTTGAAGACCCGCTTCTGGCTGCCGGCCTTGCCGCCACTGTCAAACACTACCACAGTCTGCTGAAAACACCGCTTTTCATCCGTGGACAGATTTTCGGCGCGATCACTTTTCATTTTTCTAAACCGCGCAAATTCAGCGACGAGGATATTCAACTGGCGCGGATGCTTTCTGACCAAACCGCTTTGGCAATTGAGAATGCCCGTCTGTTTGAAGTTGCCGAACGCCGCCACCGCGTTGCAGAAAGCCTGCGCGAAATCCTCTCCATTCTCAACACCGAACGCCCGCTGGAAGAAGTTTTACACACAATTGTGTCTCAGGCTCAGCAATTGCTGGGGGCAAAAGCAGTGGCCATCCACCGTTTGGATAGCGAGAAAAAACTCCTCATTCCGGAGGCTTCTGTCGGGCTTTCGTCGGAATATGTTTCCACGATTCATCTGCCCTATGGACAGGGAGCATTGGGCATAGCCGTCCTGAAACGAACCCCCGTTCAGGTCAACGACACCACAGCAGTTTTTTCTGGGAAGACGGTGCACTCCTCCGAGGGTGAAGCCATTCAATTGGACAAGGATTTGGTTTCTAAATTGCAACAATTTGCCGACCGCTACGGGGCAGTGCTGGCTGTGCCAATGGTGATCAAGTCGCAAATTTATGGCGGACTGGCGTTGTATTACTCCAAGCCGCGCAACTTTTTACCCGAAGAAGTGGAATTGGCCGTATCCTATGCCGATCAAGCCGCTCTGGCCATCGAAAATGCCCGGCTCATTCAACAAGTCAAAGAAACCGCTGTATTGGAAGAGCGCAGCAGGCTGGCCCGCGATCTGCACGATGCGGTTACTCAGACCCTTTTCTCCACCGCTCTAACCGCAGAAGTACTGCCGCGCATTTGGGAAAAGAATCCACAGGAAGGCCTGAAAAAACTGGACGAATTGCGCGAACTAACCCGCGGCGCACTGGCAGAAATGCGCACGCTGCTGGTTGAACTGCGCCCGGCTGCCATGCAGGAAGCCGAGCTCAACGATCTAATTCGCCATTTGGGAAATGCCTTTATTGCCCGGGCGCGTATTCCACTTTCATTATCCATTGAAGGCAACCTACCTTTACCATTGGATGTAAAAATTACCTTTTACCGGGTGGCTCAGGAAGCCCTGCACAACATTGCCAAACATGCTGACGCCACTCAAGCCTGGCTAAACCTGATTTACACCCCCACCGGTCTGAGTCTTTCCATCCGCGATGACGGCATTGGTTTTGACCTGAATAAACTCAAGCCCGATCATTTCGGTTTAGGCATCATGCGTGAAAGGGCTCTTCAGGTCGGCGCTCAATTTTTGATTGAAAGCCAGCCCGGAGCAGGCACAATCATCACGCTCACCTGGCAGAAACCAGACAACGATTCTCAGAGGGAGGCAACCTCATGACCCCAGAAAAGAAAATCCGCATATTGATCTGTGATGACCACAGTGTCGTTCGCAATGGTTTGAAATCATTTTTGAGCATATATGAGGATTTTGAGCTGGTCGGAGAAGCCCGCAACGGTGAACAGGCTGTTGCTTTGGTGAATCAACACCAGCCGGATGTAGTCCTGATGGATTTGATGATGCCGGTACTGGATGGCGCAGCCGCCACCCGCCGCATCAAAGAGAAGTTCCCCAAGACACAGATCCTCGCCCTGACCAGTTTCAAAGAACAGGAACTCGTCAAAGGCGCGCTGGAAGCCGGTGCAATCGGCTACCTTCTCAAAGACCTTTCTGCCGACGAATTGGCGCGCGCTATCCGCCTGGCAGCCGAAGGTAAACCCACTCTCGCCCCGGAAGCAGCCGAAGTGTTGATTGAGGCTTCCCGTCCTCATCAGCCAAAATTGGGGGATGATCTGACCGAACGGGAACGGGAAGTGCTGGCTCTGATGGTCGAGGGGTTGAACAACCAGCAAATTGCCGAGCGTTTGGTCGTCAGTCTTTCGACTGCCAAATCCCACGTCAGCAGTATTCTTTCGAAACTGGGGGTCACCACCCGTACCGAAGCCGTCTCTCTGGCTCTCAAGCATAAAATCTAATCCCTAAAATCTCTTTCATCAAATGCCCCCTGCCTGTCTATTTGTTCGCCTGCGAGCAGGGGATAATTTTCTTAACCCACCCTATCCTTTTGGCTAAGAAAAATTCCACCTTATGGGCAGGCGCGATTCCCACTCCCCGAAGGTGTTTCAAACCGCCGATCCGGTTACACTAAAGCTGAACCAATAACAACCCCTGACTTGAGGAAATGATCATGGATTACTGTGTGTATCTGGATGCAAAATCGCGAACATGGGGGGAAATCCCATCCTTGCAGGAAATTCACCCCTGCAAATTCAAATGCGGTGCATCCAATACGGTTCCTTACTGGCTGGCGGATGGAAATCATGAAAGGGTAATAGGGTAGCCATGAGAATTTTACTGGCAGACGATAACCCCGAAGTCCGCACGGCGCTCCGGTTGATTCTCGAGCATCAGCGCGAGCATCAGATTTTGGATGAAGCGGATAATGTGGTTCGTCTATTGAACCTCTCTACCCAATACTGCCCGGAAATTCTGCTGCTGGACACCGATCTGAACGGTTTGAAACCCTGCCGGGATGATCGCGGATTACTTGAATTGTTGGAAACCCTGAAATTAATTTGCCCCAATCTGATCATCGCTGCCCTGTGCAGCGGGCAGATTACCGGCAAAGAAAAATGGATTGAGCAGGTCAACGCTGTCTTTTGCAAAAGCGACCCGCCCGATTCACTGTTGAACTGGCTCAAGAATCCACTCAAGCCCAATTGATTCACGAGTCCATTTCCAAAAACCGTCGCACCTGCGCCAGCAAAAATTGGGCAATCTCCTTTTCTTCAAACGGCCAGGCATAAATCATTTGGGTTGTGGGATATTGGGATTGGAGTTTCTGAATTTGTGCAGGAATCTCGACTTCGGCATGTTCGCCGCCGCGTGTCATCATTGGAGTGACCACGACAATCCGCTGAAAACCCTCCTCGACCGCTTCTTTCACCACCTCTTCTAGCGTTGGCGCACAAAATTCATTGAAGCAGACGCGGGTTTCCATTCCGCTTTCGTTTTGAATGTGGCCGGCCAGTGAAAGGCTGGCAGCATAAAATGGGTCATTTTCGGCTGTGCGCGGCCAACGGCGCATCTTTCGATCCAGTTCAGCATAGCGGCTTCGGCTGACTTCATCTATGCTGTGGGGTGCAGCTTCCAAACGGGCATGGATTTCAAAAAATTCAGCCAGTTCGCGTTTGGGAAAATCATGGGGTGGTGAACCATGCATGGCAAGGATTAATATCGTTTTCATCTTTTCCCTTTACAATAAATCTGTGATCGTGCTGAAAATTCTTATAGTCGGTTGGATCATCCTGATCGGGGCAATTCTTTTGAATGGATTGGCCAGCTTAATCGGACTGGCGACATGGTACACTTTTCTGGCAAAGATTGCCCAGCAGGGCTGGTTATCAACTCTGCGCCAGACTTCAATTATAAATCATCTATTCCTTTTCTTGGTTTATCCGCTCGGATTAGGCGGATTGGCCTGGCTGGGGCTGAAACTAATCCGGCTATGGTGAACCGACCAAAATCACTCGAAACCGACACTCGGGTAGGGTACAATTCATACATGGACGAATTTTTTCCTGAAACTTCGCAATCGCCCGAAAACAGCCTGACCGCTGAGCAGCGTCGCACATTGGAGGGCTTGCTGTTCATTCTGCATCATGAATCCGACACCAACCTGCGCCTGAAAGCCGTGCGCGCCCTCAGCCGCATCGAAGAGATGAGCGCCCTGCGCACCCTCGCCGAACTTGCCCTCTACGAAGAAGATCAACCGGTGCGGCTGGCCGCTCAACAGGAACTGATCAACCTGTTTGGCGAGGAAAGCGATTCGTTTTTGGAGAGTATCCGCACTGAATTCGAAGGCGAGGATGAAGTCGAGGATGAACCCTTCCCAATCTCACCGCCGCGGAAGGAGCAGAACTACCCCCAAACCTCATCCGATTATTCGTATTCGCCGGTGGTGCAGGAAGAACGAACTCCCCTTTGGTTGTGGGTGGCTCTCTCCTTGTTTATTTTGGGAGGTATCGTTTTATTTGTGTTGAGATAAGTGGAAATGAGAGAAGGAAAAACACTTACCCGGCGAGATTTTCTCAAACTTGGCATGGCAGCCTTGGCGGGCATGGCATTTCAACCCAAAAGGGTTTGGCAGCAATTGACCCAGGAATGGCCGGATGCCGAGCGATTAGGGCGGGTCACCGCTGGCAGAGTATCCATCTGGTCAAAACCCTCCGCCGAAAGCCAGCCGTTGAAAACGATTTACGATGATCACATCGTGGTTTGGCTGCGCGAAGTCGTCGGTGAGCCGCCCGGTCTGACGCTCAGCCGGCGCTGGGTGGAAACGCCCGAAGGCTACATTTACGCTCCACGACTTCAACCGGTGCGCTACCTGCCGAACGAACCGGTCAGCGAATTACCTACCGGGCCGTTGGGCCGGGGTATGTGGGCTGAGGTCAGTGTCCCCTACCTGAACGTCACCCTCCATAATCCGCCCGCCCGCGCACCATGGCTGAGGGAAGCCCAATTCCCACGCCTGTATTACAGCCAGATTTTCTGGATAGACGACCTGCGCACCGGCAGTGATGGTCAGGTGTATTACCGCGTCACCCAAAAATACGGGTATGGCGATATTCTGTGGGCGCCGGCTTTCGGTTTTCGCCCGTTAACTCGCGAGGAACTCGAACCAATTCACCCGGAAGCCGAAAACAAGCGCATTGTCGTCAATTTGAATTATCAAATGCTTTCCTGCTTCGAGGGCAACCGTGAGGTGTACACCTGCCGGATTTCTTCCGGCGCAAAGTTCGATAAGGACGGCAACCCCACCGATAAATGGTCAACGCCGGTCGGGACAATGCCTACCTGGCGCAAGCTGATCTCTCACCACATGAGCGGCGGGGTGAGCGGCAGCGGCTGGGATTTGCCCGGCATTGCTTGGACAATTCTCTTTTCCGGCAACGGCGAGGCGATACATTCCACCTTCTGGCACAATGATTTTGGCACTCCTCGTTCGCGCGGCTGCATCAACGCCGCTCCCGATGATGCCAAGTGGATTTTCCGCTGGTCTGAGCCGCATATCCCCTACGATCTGGGCGAAATGACCATCTCCATGCCGGGTGGCACCAAAGTGCAGGTCATCGGGTAACCTTGCCATGCCGGTGACGCCCTTCCACTTCGGAGCAGGTCTGGCCGCCAAAGCAGTTGCCCCACATCGCTTTGGTCTGCTGGCTTTCTGTGCCGCAAATGTGTTGATTGATATTGAGCCGCTCTACTACGCGCTCACCCGTCAGTATCCGCTGCACCGCTTTTGGCATACTTTTGTTGGGGCGGCCATCATCGGCCTGTTGACCACCCTTTTGTTTTTCTGGCTGGCATGGATTCGTCAAAAGTTGCGCGTCAATTTGCGCTGGCTGAACGCTGAATTTCACCCAACAGCGATTGGGTTGGGCGGGTTGAGCGGGGCTTTCAGCCATGTTCTGCTGGATAGCCTGGTCCATAAAGATATGGCGCCCTTTGCCCCCTTCAGCGGCGAGAATCCCTTTTTGGGTGCTCTCTACCCCATTCCGCTTGAGATTTTGCTCGCACTCATCGGTTTCGTCAGTATTTTATTGATCGTTCTAAGGTTCATCCTTCGTCCAAGAACCATCTAGAAAAGCCAATTGGCTCATGATACACTTGATCCGCTTATGAACCGATCCAGTTTCCTCTCTTCGCTGCTGGCTTTTCTCCTTTTTGGGGTGGGTCTGGTTGCCGGGTTGTTTTGGTGGGGCAGCAGCGCCTGGGCGGATTTGGAAGCCTCGTTATTTGATCCGGCCATCGCTGCGGATGTCGTCTTGAACGATCTTCGCTGTCCGCAATTTATTACCCCAGAAGAAATCGCCGCCGTATCCATCCGCCTGCAAAACCCCACCGACCGCATCCTGCGCCAATCCGCCCGCATTCACATCAGTTACGGTTTTGTGACCCTCATGCGGGAAGAAAATGTCATCCTCGAGATGCAGCCGCGTGAGAGCCGCCAATTGCAATGGTGGGTTTCCGCCGAGGATGCCGCCTGGGGGCGTTTTGTGCTGGTGCGTCTGCATCTCTCCCGCAGTTTCCCGCTGCCCACCCGCACGGCCACTTGCGGTATTGTGGTGGTCAATCTGCCATATCTGAATGGAAACCACGTCTCCCTGCTGTTGGCGGTCATCACACTGGCCGGCACGGTTGGCGGCTGGCGAATGTACCTCAAAGCCAATCGGCCGCTGACGAACCGCCAGCGCAACGTGGCTGCTTTGATGTTATCGTGGATCTTTTTGCTGATTGTGGGAAATCTTCTGGCATTTCTGGGTATTTGGGTTGCCGCTGGCGTACTTTTCCTGCTCACGATCATCTTTTTGGTAATCAGCATAGCCTATATCCTGTACCCAACGTAATCAATTTTTCATAACCCACCTGATAACTCCGCCACCCGAAAATTAACCGGCATGGAATTCGGCTCTTAAATCTCAATTGACAGACCGCAACACCTGCGGTATGATAAGCGCGCGTCCGGGTGGGACCGGCGCGGCAGAATCCGCCGAACCCTGTCAGGTCCGAGAGGAAGCAGCAGTAAGGTGGTCACTCTGGGCGCCGCCGGCAAACCTGCCCGGCGCATTCGTTAAGACAAAATGACCTCACAACCACCCATTTGCGATTACGAAGGCTCCGATTATCAACAGCGCTTCTGGGAACGCGGCGGACGTGCCTACGAAGATGCGGTTGAGGCGATTGCTCTGCGCCGCCTGTTGCCCTCCAAAGGGCAATGGATGCTGGAATTAGGCGCGGGAGCGGGACGCAACACACCCCGTTACGCCGGTTTTGAACAGGTTACGCTGCTCGATTACTCCCGTACCCAACTGGAACAGGCCCGCAGCCGGTTAGGTGACAGTCCGCGCTATCGCTATGTGGCGGCTGACATTTACCGCCTACCCTTCGTTTCCTCCCTCTTCGATGGCGCCACCATGATTCGTACCTTGCATCATATGGCTGATCCCCGCCTAGCGCTGGAAAACGTCCAGCGGGTGCTTCAGAACCGGGCCGTCTTTATCCTGGAATTTGCCAACAAACAAAATCTGAAAGCCATTTTGCGCTTTTGGGCAAAAAGACAAACCTGGAATCCATTTGCCCCTGAACCGATTGAATTTGCTCCCTTGAACTTCGATTTTCACCCGGCAACGGTACGCTCCTGGCTGCGTGAGTGTGGATTTGCTATTGAACGCATCCTGACTGTTTCACATTTTCGATTTGATCTGCTGAAACGCATCCTTCCGCTGCCATTGCTGGTCAGCATGGATAGCCTGGCTCAATTGACCGGCAATTGGTGGCAGCTCAGTCCAAGCGTTTTTGTGGGTTGCCGGGTCAAAAAATCAACCCCAAGCGAAAGCGCTTCAGGCTTCTTTGCCTGCCCGGCCTGTCAAACGCCGCTGGAAGACACCCCGCCGCTGATCACCTGTCCCAACTGCGCCCGTTCATTTCCGGTCGAAAATCAGATTTACGATTTTCGGCTGAAATGAACCCTCACCCTTCATCGGCCACTTTTTCAACCACCCAAAAATGCGACAAGCCGAATACCCGTAACGGGGTTTTTTCCAGAAATTGCAAAACCAAGCGTAGCAACCTGCCCGCCAAACCAAACCGCTGAATCAGGTTATCGTATGCGCCGAAAATCACGCTGCGGTGAATAAATTTGACCGGCAACCCCTCGAACAGCAGGGTCAGATCTGATCGGGTATAAATCCGCACGTGCGGCGCCAGACGGTCGCGCCAGCGGCGCGGCAGGTAATTGACCAGCGGAATGTTGCCAAAGCGGTACTTTCCTTTCCAGTAAATACCGTGTGTTTCAAACGGATAACCGCGGTTGGGACAGAATAACACCAGCCGCCCGCCGGGTTTCAATACCCGCACGATTTCACCAACGGCTTGGCGGTCGTCCTGAACATGCTCGATCACTTCATGGCTGAGCGTCAAATCAAAATAGTTCGAGGGCAGCGGTAAATTTTCCCCTGCCGCGCAGACCACCCAATCAGCCCGCTGATGCGCCTCGACGGCGCGCTCATGCTCAATATCCAGGCCGACAGCCTGAACGGCATCCTCCGCCAGCCGAGCCAGATACATCCCCACCCCGCAGCCATCCACCAAAACACGGCCTTTCAGCCTATCCTCAGCAGCCTCACGGATCATCTGCAAGCGGCGCTCCTGACCTGCCCGCCACACCTGTGAAGGCACTCCCCGTTCGGCAGCTTTCTCCATGACGCTGTTTTTCATACCGCACAATCCTACCACGAATTTTCCTCTAAGGATTGACAAATGGGGGGTTTTATCCGAAAATGTAGCCCTCAAATTGACTCTATTTTCAGGAGGTGACGGTTCAAGTGAACACCCTTAAGCTTGGCGAGCATTTTATTTGCGATCTCTCGGAATGTGACCGGGAGCTATTGTTGGACGCCGAACGCGCCAGTGAGTTATTCACCCGCGCCGTAGATGAAAGCGGTCTGACCATCGTGAATAAAGGATTTTACAAGTTTAATCCGCACGGGTTTACCTGTTTTCTGTTATTGGCTGAATCGCATGCCAGTCTGCACGCCTGGCCGGAATACGGGTACTGCGCGATTGATTTGTTCACTTGTAACCTGAGCCTGGATATTTCCCCTCTGGTAGGGCGTTTACAAGAGTTGTTTGGCGCCAAACATTGCTCCGTTAATCATCTGGATCGGGCTGCTGAAGTCAGTGAGCCGGTCTTGATTTGAGGGCATGAACATGAGCAGCGTTTGGTTCACGGAAGAATTGCACCCATATTACCGCAAAGCCCTGCGGGTCAAAGCCATTCTGGAAGATGAACAAACTCCATACCAGCGCTTACAGGTGCTGGATACCGAGTTTTTTGGCAAAACCCTGATTCTGGATGACATCATCCAATTGACCGAGCGGGACAATGCCGGTTACCACGAGATGATCACCCACATCCCCATGCTGGCGCATGGCGCACCCCGCCGCGTGCTGATTGTCGGCGGCGGAGACGGAGGCAGTCTTCAGCAGGTATTGAAGCATTCCTCCGTAGAAGAAGCCGTCGTCTGCGAACTGGATCGGCGGGTGGTGGAAGTCAGCCGCAAGCACTTCACTCAATTTGGCGACCCGTGGAGCGACCCGCGCGCCCGGCTGGTCATTCAGGATGCGTTCACCTACCTCGAAGGCGGCCGCGAAAAATTCGATGTGATCATTTCCGATACGACCGACCCGATTGGCATGGCAGAGCGTCTGTTCAGCGAAGAGTTTTACCGCCTGATGGCAGCCGCGCTCAACCCCGGCGGGGCAATTGCCACCCAGTGCGAACAGCCCTTCTTTGATACGGCCCTGATCCGGGAAATTTACGCCTTCGCCAAACAACTCACCCGCAACCCGGCCTACTATTACGCTCACATTCCCACCTACCCAGGTGGAGGCATTGGCTTCATGTATCTTTCGGACACGCCGTGGCAGGAAGGTCTGAAACGCGAATACCCGCAAGGGTTGAATTACCTCAACCGCGAAGTGCATCAGGCTGCGTTTGCGCTGCCAGAATTTTTCCGGCGTGAGTTATACGGCTGAATGGGTTAGGGCTTGACCGCTCGGTGAATAGCCACCACCCCAAACAGGTAGCGTCGAAAGGCAACCTGCTCGAACCCGGCCCGCTGCACCATATGCGCCAGGGTTTCTGCATCTAGAAAATTTTCGCTGGACGTTGGCAAATACACATACGCATCCCGTTCGCCGGTAATCACTTCACCCAAAAACGGGATGATTTGCCGCATATAAAAACGGATGAACGGCGTGAGCAGACTTTTCTGCGGCGGGGGGGTGGTATCCAGCGCCACCCAGCGGCCGCCCGGTTTGAGGACGCGTAACTGCTCGGCAATCGCACGCGGCAAGTCGGCCACATTGCGCAGCAAAAAACCAGAGACCACCGCATCGAAGGTGCAATCGTCGTAGGGCAGGTTGAGCGCATCGGCTGCGCACCAGGTCAATCCGCGCAGATGACGCGGGTGACCAGCCAGCATCATCCCCAACGTAAAATCAGCCGCCACGGAAAGACATTCCGGCTGCTGGCGAAGCGCCTCGCGGGCAATATCGCCCGTGCCGGCCCCCAAATCCAAAAGGCGCGCGCCGGGTTCAAGTCGCGCCAGGCGGATGATCTCCTTCCGCCAGCGCACATCCTGACCGGCGGTCATCAAACGATTCATCAAATCATAGCGCGGCGCAATCCGGCTGAACATCCTCCGCACGCGAACGGCTTTATCGTCGCTGCGGATCAAGTCATTCCTCATTGCGAATCGGCACCCAGGCTAAAATGGTTGTGCCATTGCCCGGCTCTGAAGTGATCTCAATATCTCCTCCCGCGTTGTGGGCGCGGGTTTGCATGTTAGAAAGGCCATGACCAATCGTCATCTGCATCTTTTCGAGGTCAAATCCCCGCCCATCATCGCTGATCTCCATCAATGCTCGGTCAGCCGAAAGCCAGAGAGAAATGTTGACGGTTCGCGCTCGGGCATGCTTGGCAATATTGGCCAGCGCTTCTTGACAGATATGAAAGAGGGCAACCGCCTGCGCCTCTCCCAGCACGCTCATCTCCTCATCCGAACCCTGCAAGTTGACGGTCAGCAGGGTATTGGCGCGGAATTCCTGAATTAATCGCCGAATGCCCTGCATCAGGTTTTCATTGCGCAATTGTCGCGGCCGCAAATCCAGAATATAGGCGCGGATATCCCGAATGGTGCTGTTCAGATCGCTGATAGCCTGTTCGATGCGCTGAAGCATTCCCTGCGGGTCCTCTTTGACCAGCAAGCGGGCGTGTTCCAGAGTCAGCCCAACTGCGTAGATGGACTGGATAATCCCATCATGCAAGTCCATGCCGATCCGCTCACGCTCCTCCAACACCGCCAGCCGCCGTCCCTGTAAATTCAGGCGCACATTCTCAATGGCGGTACCCACCCAGGAACCAATCGTTGCCAAAAACTGCACTTCCATTTCATCCAGCGGGCGAGGATGGCAGGACGCCACACACAAAACTCCCAACACGCCCTGCCGGCCGTTGATCGGCAGACAGGCAATTTGGTGAAATTCCCCCAAGAGAACATCCGGATGCAGGTCAGCGCTTCCGGCGTCGCTCAATGAAATGATCTGGCTCTGATTGTTCTTGGCAACCCGCCCGATGACCCCTTCTGCGAGCAGGTACTGATCTTTGGCAAACAAGGACTTTGCCTGGTGACCGCGGTGTAAAACCAGTTTCAAGATGCGGCTATTCTCCTGCCGGAGATAAACTTCGCCCACCTCGATTTGTAAATAATCCAGCACCTGAGTCAGCGCCTTGTCAAGAATTTGATCAATATCCGCTGAGGTAGCCAGCGTGGAAGCCAACTCATTGAGCAAAGCCAGGTTTTCATTGCGGCGGGTGAGAATGCGATCGCGTTGAATTAATTCCTGATACATCCTTGCGTTGGTGATGGCCACCGCCGCATAAGCCGCCAGCATCTCGATCAGGAGTTGGTCTTCGGCTGTAAATTCGGGAGCGTCAATTTTATCGGTCAGGTAAATTTGCCCAATATGCCGCCCGGCATGACGGATGGGAACGCCGAGAAACGAAGTCATGGAAGGATGGTGCGGCGGAAAGCCAACGCTGCGCGGGTCGCTGGCAATATCGGCCACCCGAATGGGCTGCTGAGAATGCATCAAAGCGCCGATCAAGCCCAAACCGCGCGGCGGATGCGCCATCCGCGCCAATTCCTCTTCACTCATCCCCACGGGTATGAAAGACTTCAACTCGCCATCCGCGCCGAGAACGCCAACAGCAGCATATCGGGCGCCGGCCTGCTCACAGGCGACCGTCGCAATCCGCTCCAGCAGGGTTTCCAGCGAAATTTCCTGCACCAGTTGCAAACTGGCCTGATGGAGCGCCAGCAATCGTTCTTCTAATTGTTCGCGCGTTAATTGCAATCCGCTCATGCAGCCCTTTCCCTATCTTCCCGATGTATTTTACTCGAATTGTCCATGAACTGCAATTTTGCTCCTTCTACAGTTTCGGCAGGAATTAAAAAAATTTGGGGGGTCGCAATATCCTGCGGAGAGGGCTATAATAAAAACGAGGGAAGGAAGGAGATACCTTATGGACGAACAACAACTCAAAAATCACCAACGCATCAATGATATTCTATTTGGTCCGCTCGAACGACCAGCCCTTGCCTGGCTGGCGCGCAAAATGCCGGCCTGGGTTACGCCCGACCTGCTGACCGGTATTGGTTTTGCTGCCAGCATTTTGATTTTCCTTTCTTACTGGCTCACTTCGACCAGTAAGTACTTCCTCTGGCTGGCATCGCTGGGGTTTATCCTGAACTGGTTTGGGGATAGTTTGGATGGAACGCTGGCGCGCCACCGCAAAATCGAACGTCCGCGCTATGGATTTTTCATTGACCATGTGACCGATACCTTCAGCGAAATTCTGGTCTTTATCGGCATCGGGCTGTCTCCCTACGTGGATTTCCGGGTCGCATTGATTGGTTTGATCAGTTACCTCAACATTTCCATTCTGGTGTACCTGATCATGGTCACCAAAGGGGTGTTCAAGATTTCATTGTGGAAAATCGGCCCAACCGAAATCCGCGTCATGGCCATTCTGGCCAACACGATTGTGTTCTTCGTCGGCAATCCGGCGTGGATGACGCCGATCGGCGAAGTGTCCCTCTACAACACCATCGTGTTGTTCGTAGCCGCCTTGCTGCTTGTCTTCTTCATTTACGAAGCGCTGCGCACCGGCAGCGAACTGGCCAGGGAGGATGATTTTTCACGCCAGCGTCGCGAAGAACGCGAACGACAGCGGCAGGAGCGCCGCGCCCAGAAAGAACGGGAGAAGATGATGCGCAAAGCCCGCAAAACCGGCGCTTCGCACAAGAGCATTACCGGCGGCGTTTCCTCTGACTAAGAATCACCGAAAAACCATTGCATTTCACTCCCCAAAGACCGAATCAGTCCAAACGCCCTCCTGATTCGGTCTTTTTTGGGCTTATTGGCATAATTATTTATTATATTGATAGATATTATAACTATTATTCCACCAAAATTCTATAAAATTTATAAGATTTTCTTACAATTTTCCTATTGATCGAATAGAGAATACCTCGTATAATACAAATAACAAACCGAATAACAAGCATTCACGCCCTAAGGCGGCAATGATCTGCGCAGAGGAAATTGGTCGCTTGACCTCACAGGGAGGAACGATGTGCAGGGAGCCAATAGCGAAACCGGCCTGATCGGGTTGTGAACACAGCGTATTGGAGGCGATGAGGCCTACATCCTCAATTGGTCGCTTTCCCTAGTTAGGGAAGGGGTGTAGGTGGAGCCAGTAGCGAAACCGGCCAAACCAAGAGGAAGCCGGTTTTTTTTGATTCTAAATTCAAATCGCCTAGGAGGCAAAAAACAATGAAATCCAAACCCAGCATTTATCGGTCGCTATCCAAAATGACATTTTCTCTCGGCGGCATTCTCGTCATTGTCGGCCTGATTTTGGGCATGTTCCCCCAGCCGGTCAGCGCTGTCGTTGCGCCGGAATGGGACAAAAGTTCGCTCAAGTTTACAGCCGGTTGCTCTGGGAACTGCGACCAAATTCAAGCTACGGTGTGCAACGGTAAAAAGAGCGGCGACATGGCAGGCACGACTGAATATGAGGTGTACTGGAGCGCCAACGGCAACCCCAAAGATGGCGTAGTCGTCGCCAGCGGAACCATACCCGCGTTGAAAAAGGGCGAGTGTGCCATCCTGACCTATGACCCAAAGACCAACCCGAACGGTTCCGCCGGTAATTACATGTTTAAAGCCTATCAGCGCCCCGGTCACCCGGGACAGGGTGTTTTGTGGAGTGATCAATGTAGCGTCGGTCAATGCAGCCTGCCCACCGCGACCCCCGTCACGCCCACGCCGTTCAGCAAACTGAACCTCACGTTCATGTGCGGCTACGCTGGCGACAATACCTATTTATGGCGGGTGCGCAACCCCAACGGTTTTGCTGTGAACTTTACCTGGGACGTTTACGGAGGCTCTGAAAACGGCAGCGGCACAGCCCCCGCCAATGGCGATGCGTACTTCACCACTTCAACCGGCAGCAAAACGGTGCGGGTGTTTGTCAACGGCGTCCTCAACAGCACCAAAGCCAGCGGCCAGCCATGCAAATCGGACCTGACCCTCTCCTATGAGTGCAGTGACGGTGGTCAGGTGTGGACGGTAACCAATCCAAATGGCTTTTCCCAAAACTTTGACTGGAGCGCCAGCAACGGCCAGAGCGGCAGCGACAGCGTGCCGGCGAACGACAGCACCACGATTTTCCTCTCCACTTCCGATGCGGTAACGCTGACCATCACCTACAGCCATGATCCATTCCCCACCCGCACGGTGAGCGCGTCCTCGCAAGCCTGTGAGGTAGAAGAACAAGAGCCCACCGAAGAACCTACTCAAGAGCCGACCGAAGAGCCAACGATAACGCCCAGCGAAACGCCGATTGTAACGGAAACGCCTTCGCCGACTCCCACCGAGCAGCCGACTAATACTCCAGAGCCGACCGAAGAGCCGACCGAAGAGCCAACGGTAACGCCCAGCGAAACGCCGATTGTAACGGAAACGCCTTCGCCGACTCCCACCGAGCAGCCGACTAATACTCCAGAGCCGACAGAAAAAACCGCTACCCCGGTAGGTACGGACGAACCCGGCAGCCCGACTCCGGAAATCACCGAGACGGCTGTGACCACTCCTCAGCCAACTAGTTCCGGCCGGGATGAAGACCGCGATCAGCCGCCTGCAACGCTGGCTCCGCCCCCAAGTGGTAACACCTCGGTGCTCATCCCCGTCACCGGCGGCGACTTGAGCCAGCCACGCCCCTTCGGCACGACCAGCCTGCTGCTGATCAACTTTGGTCTGGCGCTGCTCGGCTTCGGGCTCATCCTCAACGGACTGGGACGCCGCTAAACGATCCTCATTCGATTACAAAAACAGGGCTTGCTCAACGCAGCCCTGTTTTTTTCTTTCCGCTTCAATCCTCGTCGCGTTCGCGCAGGTGCGGGAACAAAATCACCTCGCGGATGGTGCGCCGGTCGGTCAGCAGCATCACCAGTCGGTCAATGCCCATCCCAAAACCGCCGTTGGGCGGCATGCCGTAGGACATTGCCCGCAGGTAGTCCTCGTCCATTGGATGGCGCTCTTCGTCTTCTTCCTCGTAGGCGCGTCCCATTTCCAAGAAGCGTTTTTCCTGCTCCAGCGGATCGTTCAACTCGGTGAAGGCGTTACACAATTCCATTCCGCCGATAAAGCCCTCGAATCGTTCCACTGTTGTCGGGTCATCCGGTTTGTTCTTCGCCAGCGGCGAAATATCGCGCGGGTAGTCATACAAAAAGGTCGGCTGGATCAGGGTAGGCTCGAGGTAATCCCCCAACAATCCATCAATCAGCTTACCGCGCGGAGCATCCGGTTTGACCGGAATGTTGCGGGCGCGCATGGCAGCCGCCAGCGATTCGGTCGTAGGATGTTCGCTAATATCAATGCCGACGGCTTCGATCAGCCCATCCCGCAGCGACAGGCGTCGCCACGGCGGGTTGAGGTCAATGGTGTAGCCGTCAAACTGAATCACCCGAGTACCCAGTACCGTGTCGCATATGTAAGCCAGCATTTCTTCGGTGAGCGCCATCACTTTTTCGTAGTCGGCATAGGCCCAGTAATACTCCAATTGGGTAAATTCGGGGTTGTGTTTGAAACTGACCCCTTCGTTGCGGAAATCGCGCCCAATTTCATACACCCGTTCCAGGCCACCCACCAGCAGGCGTTTGAGGTACAGCTCAAAGGAGATGCGCAGGTACAGATCCTGTTTGAGTTGATTGTGATGGGTGATGAAGGGACGTGCCGCCGCCCCGCCGTAAATCGGCTGCAAAATCGGGGTTTCCACTTCCAGAAAGCCGCGCGCATCCAAAAACTCGCGAATAGCGCGTACAATTGCCGCCCGTTTGCGGAACACCTCACGCACTTCGGGGTTGACCGCCAGATCGGCGTAGCGCTGGCGGTAGCGAGTTTCCGGGTCGGTCAGGGTAGCATGGCGTACCACCTGCCCATCCACCACTTCGTCCTTGGCTGCCGGCAGAGGTGAAATGGCTTTTGCCAGCATGCGAAAGCCATACACATGCAGGGTGATCTCGCCGGTGCGGGTGCGGAACAGGACACCCTCCGCTTCGATGAAATCGCCCAAATCAAAGTACTCGTTAAAGAACGCCAGTTGATCTTCCCCCAGTTCGTTGACTCGCAGGAAAAGTTGGATGCGCCCGCTGCCATCTTCGATATGAGCAAATGTGATCTTTCCCATCGTGCGTACGGAGCGGATGCGCCCCGCTAGCGTAGCGCGCACCGGCAGCAATTCGCCGCCATTCTGAGCGCTTTGCTCCATTGTTTCAAACTCTTCAATGGCCTGCGCGGCGCTGTGAGTTGGATGAGCGCGAGTGGGGTATGGCTCGATACCTTGCTGGCGCAATTTGAGCAGTTTCTCAACTCGAATTTTTTCCAGATCAGAGAATTCCATGAGCGGCTTTTCCTTTTCTATCCACAAATCTCACAAAAAAGCCCCGCCGGCTTGTTCAGCGGGCGGGGCGGTTAACCGACCCCCGGGTTATTCCACCTTGATGATGGTCACCCAGAACGAACCCGCCGGGGCATCCACCTGCACCTTATCGCCCGGCTTATGATTGAGCAGCGCCTTGCCCAGCGGGGATTCATTGGAAATTTTGCCCTCGCTGGGATTAGCCTCTGCCGCCCCAACGATGCTGTAGGTTTCCTGTATATCGCTGCCCTCCTCTTGAATGGTCACCCGGCAGCCAACCTGCACGCTATCCGCCGCCGGAATTTCATCCACGATGCGGGCTGTTGCCAGCAGAATTTCCAATTCCTTGATACGCCCTTCCACAAAGGCCTGTTCATTCTTTGCGGCTTCATATTCCGCATTTTCGATCAATTCGCCCCCTTCCATGGCTTCGTGCAAGCGCTGAGCAATTTCCTGCCGGCGCTGAGTACGCAGGTACTCCAGTTCCTCCTGTAGTTTTTCAAAACCCTCTCTGGTCAGGAATGAGGTTGGCATGTTTTCAATCCTTTTTCCGTGCTTCTGGTGATTTGCGGGCTTCCCCCACGCGCCCTCCGGTGAGCGTTAAATGAAAGAAAATCACTCCGATGGAGAGATTTTCGGCTTTGGTGAAAAAATCATATCATAAATCGGATTGAATTGCAAGTTTAACGCCGGCTGTCTCGGTTGATGTATAATCAATTACAGGCCCGGGCAACCAGACGGGTGATCTTTTTCCGGGAGGTGTCCCCAATGAAAGCGATAGTTCTGCTAAAAATTGCCCTGTGGTGGGTGATTTTGTCGAGTTTGTTCACCCTTACCGCCTGTCAGCCGGGCTTGCCCGAAAGCGGCGAGCCAACCCCGGATGCCTTTGCCACCGTCTATGCTCAACTGACCCGCGAAGCCCAGTCAGCCACCGCGCTGCCGCACAGCCCGGAGCCAACTCCAACGCTTTTACCCACCTCAACAGAACCCATGCCAACCGCCGAGCCAACTACGGTGAACCTCTACCGGGGTTTCATTGCCTTGCGGGAAGGTCGTTTCATCGCGCTGGACTTCAACGGTAACCCATTGGGTTTTGAAGCCGACATCAGCGGTGTGGAGGGGGTTGGCGCCTACAACACCACTGTGTTCAGGGATGGTCTGGCCTACTCCCGCTTCGAGGATGGAACCGTCACCGTCATCACCCCAGGCGGCAGGCGCACGCTGGATTTCATCCGCTCCGAAAATCCAATCAGCGCCCGCATCAGCCCGGACGGCAGTCAGATTGCCTGGTCCTATCAGTATTGGGGTGAAAATGCCCCCTCTTCCGAGATTTGGGTAGCCAATCTGGATGGCAGTAATGCCCGCAAAATTGATGAAATTGGAGAAGAAGAAAACCGCGATCGCTGGCTGATCCTGCACCCCCATCGCTGGTTACCGGATGGCCGGCTGCTCTATGCCACCCAGCCTACCGGTATCGGCGGTTATATCCTGTATGGCGACTGGAACGGGATGCGCCTCTACGACCCTGCCAGTGGCTCAATTACCGTGCTGATCCGTGACGATGAACGATTGGGACTGAGCCTCAGCTCCATTTCGAATGATCTGAGCATGGCGGCTATCAACGGTGAGGGCGTTCGGGTGCGCCGTCTGGGTAGCCGGGTTGAAGTGCTGCTTCCCCCTACGGCCGGGTTGACGATTTGCGGTGACGGCCGCTTTTCACCCTCCGATGAGTGGCTGGCATACGCCTGTGCGCGCAACAACCCTGAAGATGAAGCCGGACAGGCGCTGCTGTCGCCGGTAGATGGAAGCCGAGCGCCGTTGGTGCTTTTCAATGATTCAGCCAACGCCCCTCACGTAGTCGGCTGGGCTGATGAGGATACCGTCCTGATCCAGACTTTCTCACGCTTTGAGTATGCCGGCGAAATCTGGCGCGTTCAGCGCGACGGCACGCGTCTCACCCGCCTGACCGACGGCATTTTCATCGGTTTTATCCCCTAAGATCACTCCCAAAAAAATCACCCTCCCTGTAATCCTCAGGGAGGGTGTCTGTTTTATACCTTTTCCGCTAGATGACGCGCCCCTTCGCGCAGGGCCTGATAGTTCTTCGGCAGCAGCCTGTGATGGCGCTCGGGCAGATGCTCCTGCAGGGCTTTTTCAATCGCTTCCAGATCCATCACCGGCAGGTTGGCAAGGAACGCCCCCAACATCACCATGTTGGCCATGCGCCGATCGCCCAATTGCTCGGCAATATCGTTAGCCGGCACCAGCGCTACCTGAATATCTTTTCGCTCAGGGGTTCGGTCAATGATCGAGGAATTGACCACCAGCAGCCCACCCGGCTTGACCAGCGGCTCGTATTTGTCCAGCGAGGGGCGGTTCATCACAATGGCTACCTGCGGGTTGCGCACCACTGGCGAACCGATCTCTTCGTCGGCAATGATCACCGTGCAGTTGGCCGTGCCGCCGCGCATTTCCGGCCCGTAGGAGGGAATCCAGGTCGTTTCCAGGCCGTTATCCATCGCGGCATAAGCCAGCAACTGACCCGCAAACAAAATCCCCTGCCCGCCAAATCCAGCAATGATAATCTCGGTTTGCATCGCGCACCCCTCCTATATCTTCAATTCCGCGACAATCGGGTGAACTTTGTAATCCCCAATCGGATAGTAAGGGATCATGTGTTCTTCCAACCAGCGCAGCGATTGTACCGGTGTCATCCCCCAGTTGGTTGGGCAGATGGAAAGCAGTTCGATCATCGAAAAGCCCAGCCCGCGTTGCTGCACCTCAAACGCCGTGCGAATGGCTTTCTTTGCCATGCGGATGTTCTTGGGATCATGCAGGCTGCGCCGCACCACATAACTGGCGCCTTCCAGGGTGGAGAGTAATTCGGAAGCGCGCACCGGATAGCCCTGCGTTTCCACATCGCGCCCTTTCGGACTGGAGGTGGTTTGCTGGCCCGGCAATGTCGTGGGCGCCATTTGTCCGCCGGTCATCCCGTAATTGGCGTTGTTAAGGAAAAACACGGTAATGTTTTCACCGCGTGCGGCGGCATGGACAATTTCACCCATACCAATCGAGGCCATGTCGCCATCGCCCTGATAGGTCATCACAATCCGTTCAGGCAAAACGCGCTTGATGCCGGTTGCCATCGCCGGCGCACGGCCGTGCGGCGCCTGTACGAAGTCAAAGTCGAAATAATTATAGGCAAATACCGAGCAGCCCACCGAGGCCACCCCAATCATCCGGTCACGGATGCCCATCTCATCAATCACTTCAGCAATCAGACGGTGGGCTACCCCGTGGGTACAACCCGGGCAGTAGTGGGTGGCGCACTCTTCCAGCGACTGCGGTCGTTCATACACAACAACTTCATCGAGCATGACCATAATTGTTCGCTCCTTTCCTAATTGCTGCGAGGCATGCGCGCCAGCCAGCGGTCGCGTGGGTGTCCATCCAAAGGCAAAGGTTCACGGGTCAGACGGCGAATCTCTTCTAGCACTTCATCCGGCATGGGAATGATCCCGCCCAATCTTCCGTAAAACTCAACCGGTACGCGGCCGCCAACCACCCGGCGAACGTCTTCCAGCATCTGACCGGAGTTCATCTCTACCACCAACATTCCATCCACTTGACGAGTCAGTTCGTCCAGCGCTTTGACCGGGAAGGGCTTGAGGGTAATCGGGCGCAGCAGCCCGACCGGGATGCCCTCCGCACGTGCCGCCCGTACTGCCGAAAGCGCCACTCGGCCGGCCGACCCAAAGCCGACCACTACAAACCGGGCATCTTCCAGATAATACCCCTTGTAACGCACCTCGTTGGCTTCAACCTGCTGCCAGCGACGCAGCATGCGCAGGTTGGCCATTTCCTCATCCGGTGGGTCAAGGTAAATGGAGGACAACACCCGCCGCTCGCCGGGATGTTCAACCATCCCCCGCACGGCCCAATCAGGGTATTCGGTCTTGAGCGGGCGCATCGGCGGCATCTCGGCCGGTTCCATCATCTGCCCGATGCTGCCATCAATCAAAATTACTGTAATGGCGCGATACTTTTCCGCCAGATCAAAGGCCTCGAAGGTCAGATCAACCGATTCCTGTATGGATGCCGGAGCCAGCACAATCGCGTTGTAATCGCCATGCCCGCCGCCGTGAACAATCTGGTTGTAATCGGCTTGCGCGGGGGC
>FWWM01001648.1_pt1 | contig 26352 bp, 28 predicted proteins | sample 2228351 | NCBI WGS metagenome assembly FWWM01 (sample SAMEA103939774, study PRJEB20133) | metagenome
TGATCGCGAGAAACACTCCGTTAGGTAACCAGGCGCCTGCGAACGGCGGAAGCACGAGGGTCGTGACGAGGAACTCGCACATGACGTTGAGCACATAGTAGGCAATGATGACCATGACACCGACGGCGAAGCCGCCGATTCGTCCCGACCGTTTGGAGACGATTCCGACCGGAATTCCCAGGATGCAAAACACAAGCGACGCGGTCGGAAACGCCAGATCCTTGTAGTATTCGGTCAGGCGACGCAAGGCGCCGGGATCGGTCCAGTTCGATTGCTCCAACTGTGCCAGCGTCGATTCCAGCGAGGGACGGTCATCGGCCGGCGCGTAGAGATGAGCGAAGCTCAACTTCAGGTCATAGGTGGAGAAGGACACTTGTCGATACTCGTTGAGCGAGTCCGGGCTGCTATGGATAACCCCGTCCTGCAGCCGAAGAGCGACCTGATTCGTGCGTCTGTCCGTCAGGACCGAGTACTCGCGGGCGACAATGATGCGCGGTTCGTCCGGGTTCCTCGAGTCGGAGACGAAAATGCCCGATCGACCGCCGTCGGCTTCTTTTTCGGGGATGAAGATCGTCATGCCCGGAATGGGTTCGTTAAACACGCCTCGATCCAGGGCCAAGACCAGTTGGTCTCGGAGCAGATTGAGCGCCACCTTCTTCAGGTTGACGCTGGTCCAGGGCTGTCCCCACTGGGAAAGGCTGAGGGTCAGCCCGCATACCAAAACCGCGAACAGGAACACCGATCTGGAAAGCCGCAGGAGGCTCAAGCCTGCGGCCCGCATGGCGACCAATTCCTTGTCGTAGGAGAGTCGTCCGAAGGCGGTAATCGATGCGATGATACCCGCGATGGGCAGCGTGAGGACCAGGAACGAGGGCAGCAAATGAGCGAAGACCTTGAGCACCGCAAAGAATCCGACCCCCTTGGAAACGAGCAGCTCTACCAGCCGCAGCAACTCTCGAGTCAGCATGACGAAACAGAGGGCGCCCAGGCTGATGAAAAACGGCGGGACGAGTTCCAAGAAGATGTAGCGATCCAAGATGGTGCGTAGCAGCACTGGGCGGACTCTCCCCCTAAGCGGTGCGCAAGAAAATCCCAATAAGAATAAGGGACTGCGAAGACATTGTAAACACATCGCCGCCGATCGTTCCCTGACCTCCGTACGGAGTTTTCTGCAGGAAGGCCAAAGAACCGCTTGACAAGCTCAGGAGCGCTATGTTACATGCCAGCCCGAATTTTGCCCTGGGCAAATGTCTCACGTCACCGGAACAACCCCCCGTACGAAGCCTGTTGCTCAGCGCGATCATTCCTATTCCATTTTCATGCCGTTTCCATTCGGACGCATGTGTCCGCAGCACTCGTGGGCCCAGCGACTCGATGTCGGGGAGCTGTAGAGGAAAGGAGGGTTCTGTGAAAACAAAGGGGACGGTTAAGTGGTTCAACGATCGGAAAGGATTTGGCTTTATTCGATTGGAAAGCGGGGAAGATGTGTTTGTGCACTATTCAGCCCTTCAAGGCGAGGGTTTCAAGACTCTCAAGGAAGGCGAAAACGTCGAATTCGATATTGTGCAGGGAGCCAAGGGACCTCAGGCGGCCAATGTGATGAAAACCTGACCCGAGTCTCTTCTTGTTGGCTCCTTCTCTAACACCGACCCGTGATGAGACCCCGCTCGCCCGGGTGGGGTCTTTCCGTCTGTAGCACGAATTCGTTCAATCCGGCCCACGTCATACTTAGGCTTTTTGCCCCCCTGAGGCCCTGTCATTCTGACCGTTTCCTTGACAAAACCCATTGAAACTGCTAGCGTTTGCGTATCGTGGAGGTTCGTGTTGGCGGCCGATCGCAGTACGATCCTGCAGAATGCGCAGCTCTTTGCCTCGCGGGGCCAGTTCGACGCCGCCATCGCCGAATGGAAGAAACTCACCGCTGAATCCTCCACCGACGGTACCATCTATAACACGATCGGCGATCTCCATCTCAAGCGCAACGCGCCGGGCGACGCGATTGTGGCCTATCTTCAGGCCGCCTCGGCGTTTCGAGCCGAAGGAGCGACGCTGAAGGCGATTGCCGCCTACAAGAAAGTCCTCAAAGTCGATCCCTCACGGTACGAAGTGTACCGTCATCTCGGCGATCTCAATGCGGAGCGAGGGCTGCTGAGCAGTGCGGTCGCCGATTACTTGACGCTCGGCAAATACTATCTCAAGGAACGCAAGACCAAGGAAGCGCTGGAGATTTACAAGAAAATCATCAGCCAGGACCCGTCCAACCTCGACGCGCAACAGCGCGTCGCCGAGCTGTGCCTGCAGGAAAATCTGCAGGATGAAGCCGTCAAGGTTTACCTGCAGCTCGGGCGGGAACGGTCGGCGCAGCAGCGTTATGACGAGGCCCGGGACGCGTATCTGGCCGTACTCCGAATCGATCCGACCAACAGCGAGGCGGCTCAATACGTTCAGAATTACGACAAGGACGCGGCCGAAGGTATGCGCGGGGTCCGGCCGAGCCCGGTTCAGTCGGCGCCGCCTGCGAAAAGTTCGGAACCGACGAATCTGCTGGCCGAGGCGACCAGGCGTATGGAAGAAGGGCAGTACGCGGGCGCCGAAGCGATCCTCACCCAACTCCTGACCCGCGAACCGGGCAATCCGCAAGTCTGCCAGTTGCTCGCCCGGCTCCATCTCCAACGAGGGGACCTTCAAGTCGCGCTCAACGAGTATCGGTTTCTCGCTGGGGCGGCCATGCGGGCGCAGGATTACACGTTGGCCGAGTCCCTCATCAACGAATACCTGAGCGTCGAACCGACTTGCGTGGCGTTGCTCGAGATGTTGGGTTCTCTGTACGAGGAAAAAGGCGATGGCGCCGCCGCGGCGATCCACTACGGCAAAGCCATCGAGGTTCTATTGGAACATCCGGAGCCCGGTCTGCCGATGTTGCCGGCCGAACTTTACGCCAAGGTCAAATTCCTGGCACCTGCCAGCCCGGTGATTCAGAAATTCGCGCGTGTATTCGAGCCCGGAGCCGGCGCACCTCAACCGCAGGAGATCGAAGAATCTGCGCGCGAAGCCGACAGGGCCGCTTCTCAGCCGGGATCCGAGGTATCCGCTCACGTTGGGCCTCCGTCTGCTTCGCCGCAGGATGCGGCCGCGAGCGAGCGCGTCGCTTCGGAGGATATCCAAGGCGAACTCGCGGGTTCCGATGAGGCGAGCGTCGGCGGGTTTGCCATCCAGGGGGCAGAGCCGGACGATGCATGGAACACCACCTCCAAAGTCAATTGGAAACAAGATCGGCATTTCCCGTCTCAAAGCGTTGGGGCCGACAGCCAGCCGCCCGTGGAATCTGCGCAGGCGAAGGGAACTTCTCGGTCCAAAGAACGTGATGCCGAGGACCGGCTGGATTTACTCGATCGGGTCCGGACGTTGATCCTCAATCGTCGGTATGTGGCGGCGGAAACGATTCTCTCCCAGTTGCTGGCCGAGCAGCCCGATGATGGGGAAGCGCTCCAACTGATCGGACGGTTGCTCGAAGAGAAGGGCGACGCGGCGGCGGCTGCGCTGCAGTATGCCAAGGCGTTGGACATTCTGCTTCAGCATCCCGATCAGGGAACGGAATCGCTGCCGACCGAGTTGTATCACAAGGTGAAAGCGCTGGCGCCGGCCAGTCCTGTGGTCGCCGAGCTGGCGTCTCGATTCGAGCCGGTCGTACAGGATAAAGCTCCCGCGGCGCCGCAAGGCGCTTCCGTTCAACCGTCCACGGCGGCCCAACAACCACAAGAAGAGCAAACCGGAGAAGAGGAGTATGAGGTCCGGTACACGCTCGGCGTCGCCTTTCAAAACATGGGGCTGTTAGATGAAGCGATCGAGGAGTTTCGGCTGTCCATGCAGGGGCCGAAATCGTTTATGGATGCCTCGCTCATGCTGGCGCGCTGTCTGAAGGAACAAGGACAGCACAAAGCGGCCATTGCGCATTTGGAGCAGACCCTGGCCGATCCCCGCTGTGTCGACGAGAAGACGCCGGCGATTCGGTATGAATTGGGTCTTCTGTATGAAGCCGAGGGGCTTTTCGACAGCGCGCTGAGGGTGTACGAAACGATTCCGCAGTTTCAGGACGTGCCGCAGCGGATCGAATGGATCAGAGGACGGGGTCGACCCGGAGCGTCGGTCGCCGACCCGCCCGGACAGGCGAAACCGGAGGCCCAGGGCGGGCGCGAGCAGCCGGTCCATGCCGCATCGGCGCCGCCTCAGCAGGAGCGGAAGAAACGCCGGATCTCCTATCTTTAGCCAACGCCTTACCCTATGAGCCTCCTGGAGTTCTTCCATCTGAAAGAAAGCCCCTTCTCCACCACCGTCGACAATCGATTCTTCTATAAGACGCAGCAGCATGCCGAAGCGCTCGTCCGGCTCAAGTACGCCGCCGAACATATGAAAGGTCTGGCGGTCCTGGTCGGTGACATCGGAACGGGCAAGACGACCTTGGCCACCCGGCTGCTGGAGGACTTGGAAACCGGGGACTATGACGCGGCCCTACTCGTCGTGATCCACGCGGCGGTGACGTCGGAGTGGATGCTCCGAAAGATCGCGCTGCAGCTCGAAATTCCCTCCCCGGCCGACACCAAGACCGAGCTGCTGACGCAACTGTCCCGGCGGCTGCAGGAGATCTTCGAATCGGGGAAGAAAGCGGTGGTGCTGATCGACGAGGCGCAGATGTTGCGCAGCCGGGATCTCATGGAAGATTTTCGCGGGCTGCTCAATATCGAGCTCGACGGTCGAAAGGCGGTGACCTTCATTCTCTTCGGGCTCCCCGAGCTGGATCAGGTGTTGGCGCTGGACCCGCCGCTCCATCAGCGGGTCGCCATGCGGTATCAATTGACGCCCCTGGATGCGGCCGGTACGGAAGCCTATGTCAACCATCGACTGCAGGTCGCCGGTGCGAAAAACGCCCTCTTTAAGCCCGCCACGTTCCCGTTGATCGCCAAGTATTCGCAGGGCATTCCGCGGCTGATCAACACCATCTGCGACAACGCCCTCCTGGAAGGCTACCTGCGCAAGCAGGAGCGCATCGAGCCGGATCTGATCAACGAAGTGGCGCGGGACCTCGTGCTCGCGAAGTGACCGCTCGGTCAGGCCACCCGATTGGGGGCCGGCCGCCCTTCCAGCACGGCCAGCACATTCTGCAAGCAGATCATGCCCATCCGGATGCGCGTGTCCAGCGTCGCCGATCCCAGGTGGGGCAACAGCACGACATTGGGGAGTTCGCGGAGGCCGGGATGGAGTTCCGGTTCCCGTTCATACACGTCGAGCCCCGCACCGGCCGGCCGGCCGGCGCGGAGCGCCTCCACCAAGGCGGCTTCGTCCACCACCGGACCGCGCGAGGTGTTGATCAGGAAGGCGGTGGACTTCATGCGCGCGAACGCCTGCTTGTCGAGCAGATGATGCGTGTCGGGCGTCAGCGGGACATGGACCGTGATGAAATCCGATTCGGCCAGCACCTCGTCGAACGGCCTGAAGTCCCACCGGGGATCGCCCGGCACCGGATGCCGACCGGCGTACAGCACCGGCATGTTGAACCCGGCGGCGCGGCGCGCTACGGCTTGCCCGATCCGGCCCATGCCGATCACTCCGAGCGTCTTGCCCCAGACGTCGGCGCCCAGCATGTGGGTCGGCGCCCAGCCGGTCCACTGACGCGCCCGCACCAGCCGATCGCCCTCGACGACGCGGCGAGCCACGGCCAGCAACAGCGCCCAGGTCAAATCGGCGGTCGTGTCGGTCAGCACGTCCGGGGTGTTGGTGACGACGACGCCGTGAGCGCGCGCGGCGTCGAGGTCGATGTTGTTGTAGCCGACCGCGTAATTGGCCAGGATTTTCAACCGCGGCGCATGGCTCAGCACCGCGCCGTCGATCGTTTCCGTCAAGGTGCAGATGGCCGCCTCCGCCTCCCGCATGCCGTCCAGCAGCGCGCGGGGAGACAGGGGTTCGACCGCGGGAATGGCCGTGAGCCGAAACCGTTCGCGGATCGCGGCCATGACCGGATCGGGAAGCAGGCGCGAGACAAACAAGGCGGGCAACGGCATCGGCTCGCATCTTAGCGAATCATCCGGTCTGCGACAACACCTCGACCGCCGGAGCCTTGTGCTCTTCGGATCGGTGCGTCTAGAATGGACGGCGCATGCCACTCATTCTTCCCGAACGAACACGAGCCGTCGCCGCGGACCTCAGGCGGCTGGTCGGACCCGACAAAGTCCGTGACGATTTTCCGACCCTGACCGCCTATGCGGTGGACGCCAGCATCTATCGCGTCACCCCGCAAGCCGTCGTCCTGGTCGACTCGGAAGACGATATTCAACGGGTTGTGGACTACGCGGTGGCCCGCGGCGTGCCGATCACCCCGCGCGCGGCCGGCACCAACCTGACCGGCTCGGCCATCGGCTCCGGCGTCATCCTGGATGTCTCCCGCCTGAACCGCGTGCTCGAACTCAACCGCGAGGAAAAATGGGCTCGCGTCCAGCCCGGCATCGTCCTGGCCGAACTGAATCAGCATGTGGGGCGGCATGGGCTGCTGTTCGGTCCCGATCCCTCCAGCGGGGAGATGTGCAAGCTGGGGGGCATGCTGGCCAATAATTCCTCCGGACCCCATACGCTGCGGTACGGATCGGTCAAGGATAACGTCTTCAGCCTCAGAATCTATCTCGAATCGGGCGGCTGGCTGGAGGCGCGCGCCTATCCGCTTGCGGATCCGGCATGGGAACGGGTCTGCTCCGGCCATCCGGCGCTCCGCGACGTGCTCGAATTGGTGCGCCGCCACGCGACCGTGATTCAGACCAAGCGTCCGACGGTGAGCAAGAACAGTTGCGGATACAATCTCTTCGGTCTGGCGGACGGATTGGAGCGGGGCCTGTTCGATCTGCCCAAATTATTCGTCGGGAGCGAAGGGACGTTGGGCGTCATCAGCGAAGCGACGATCCGGCTGGTGGATAAACCCAAAGCGACGCTGACGGCGCTCATTCACTTCCGCTCGCTGGAGGATGTCGGAGAAGCGGTGCCGCAGTTGCTCGGTCTCTCGCCGAGCGCCTTGGAGGTCATGGATGCCAACACGCTCGATCTCATCGGCCGACGTGCTCACGGCATTCCGGCCGAGGCGGCCGCGACGCTACTGGCCGAGGTGGATGCGGACGGGGAGGCGACGGACCTGAAAGAGCAGGCCGAACGAATGGCCGCCATCTGCCGGCGCTATCGGCTGGCGGCGGACCTGACCGTCGCCTTCGACCGCGACCAGCGCGATCAGCTCTGGAAGGCGAGAAAGGCGCTCTATCCGACGCTCTACCGGTTCGACGCCAAAAAGAAGCCGATCAACTTCGTGGACGACGTGGTCGTGCGGGCCGAGCGGATCGGCGAGCTGATCCGCTACCTGGAAGAGTTCTTCCAGGGCCAGCGCGTCCCGGTCGCGATTTTCGGTCATATCGGCAACGGCAACGCGCATATCGTGCCGCTGTTGGACGTGAACGACGAGCGCGATTTCGCGCGGATGGTCGAGGGTTACCACGAGATTCACCGGACCGTCCTTGAGCGGTTCGGCGGCTCGATTTGCGGCGAGCACGGCGACGGGCGCGTGCGTGCGGAATACGTCCGCGCGATGTTCGGCGAGGAGCTGTACGAGCTGTTCGTCCGGGTCAAACGTGCGCTGGATCCGGCCGGTGTGCTCAATCCCGGCGTCAAGATCAGCGATGTCCCGTTCACTGAGCATATCGATTACGTCCGCCTGTCGAAGCCCTGCGCGACCTGCGCCAAGTGCAATTCGGTCTGCCCCGTGTATGATGTCTTCCAGTCTGAGGACATGAGCTCACGGGGCTGGTTCGAGATCGTCACGTCGAAGGATTATCGTTACCTCAACTCCAAGCGGGTGGTCGAAGCCTGCCTCAACTGCAAGTCCTGCCGGACCATCTGCCCGGCCGGCGTGGACGTGGCCGACCTGATCCTCAAACGCCGAGCCGAGCATCCGAACCGGGCGGCCGGGTTGATCTTCAGGTTGCAGGCGCGGCCCTGGTTGTTCGAGCCTCTCCTCAAACTGGCCGCCCGCACCCAATGGCTGTGGGATCGACCGGCCATGAGGGCCTGGCTGGAGCACCTCTCGCGCCCGTTCATGCAGCTGATCGCGGACCGCGCGCGGATTCCGCGCGAGATGGTCCTGCCGAAGCTCGCCGGCCGCCATCTGAGAGATCGATATCCGGAACTGGTCAAGAGAGGAAGCGGCGCTCAGGGAGGCGTCGCCTACTTTCATGGCTGCGCGGCCAACTATTTCGACGACGGCGTGGGCGATGCGGTCATCGCCGTGCTTCGGCGGCACGGCGTGGAACCGGCCCTGCCGCCGCAGCGCTGCTCAGGCACCCCGATCGAGACCTACGGCCATGTGGGGTTGGCCAAGGAAGGGGCGCGGTTCAACCTGCAATCCCTTGCGCCGTATGACACGATCGTCACCGGCTGCGCCTCCTGCACGCTCATGCTGAAGGACTATCCCAAGCTGTTCGCGGAAGAGCCGGAGCGGCAGGCGGCCGAGCAGTTGGCCGGGAAAGTCACACACATCTCGGAATTTGTGGCGAAGTCTCCGAAGGCGCCGGCGGTTCGCGCTCCATTAACCGAGCCGCGCCGGGTGACCTATCATTCTTCCTGCCATCTGCGGGCGGCCGGCGTGACCAAAGAGCCACGGCGGATTCTCGCGGCGTTGCCCGGCGTCGAGTTCGTCGAAATGCAGGATGCCGATCGCTGCGCGGGCGGGGCGGGCACCTATATGCTCAAGGACTACGACACGGCCCAAAAGATTTTCGAACGTAAGCGCCGGGCGATCGAGGAGAGCGGCGCGGAGATCGTGGCGACCAGTTGTCCGGCCTGCATGATCCAGTTGAACAACGGACTGCGAGGGCGGACCCAGGTCAAGCATATAGCCCAGGTGCTTGAGGAGACCTATGACGCGGCGCAGGCTGATGCAAGACGGGAATCAGGGACCTGATGATCAAGAAAGCGGATTGGATCTTCGTCGGCCTGGCCGTCCTGATCGTCGTCGGCGTCTCGCTGTTGCCGTCGCCGCGCGACCAAAACCCTGCGGTGCCCGGTACGCCGGACCACCAGGCGCTGACCGCCGAACCGGATTGTCTCCGCTGCCACGTCGCCGGCGGAGTCCGACCCTTGCCCGCCCGGCATCCGAAGCGGCAAGATTGCTTTCGGTGCCACCGGCGGATGTGAGGGGGAGGGGGTATCGGGGTAGCGGGATAATGAGAGGGATAGCGGGATAACGGGGTAACGGTGTTGTGAGAAGGAGGCGGTGATAGCGGTATCCCGGTAGCCCCTACCTCGGTACCCCGTTATCCCGCTACCCCGTTATGCCGATATCGTTGAAATGGAGCAGAGATGGTGACCGTGTTGTTGTTCGGGCTCACGCTGCGCGACAGCGTGGGAGAATCGGAACTGGAAGTGGAAATCAACGGGCCGATGTCCGTGAAAAAGCTGATCGAGGCCAATCAGGATCGGTTGGCCGGCCTTGTTCCCTTCATGAACAGAGGGGAACTGCTGGTCACCGTCAACAAGAAAGTCGGGACGCTCGATTCGACCGTGAAAGACGGGGACACCGTCAAGCTCACCCATCAATTCAATCCCTCCTACGAAGGCGCCCGCTGGCATAATCCCTAAAGAGAAGTCAGGCGAGAGGCGAAAGGCGAGGGGTTGAGAAGCTACGCGCGGCGTGATGTCCGGCTCGTCGGCCGGGCAGCCAACGGATCGTCGGGCCAGTGGTGTTTGGGATACCGGCCGCGCAGTTCTTTCCGCACCTCCCGATAGCCCGAGACCCAGAAACTGCCGAGGTCCTGGGTGACCTGCACCGGCCGGCCGGCCGGCGAGAGCAAGTGCACCATGACGGGGACTTTGCCGTCCGCGATGCGGGGGGTCTCGCGGCAACCGAACATTTCCTGCAACCGGACCGGCAGCACAGGGGCATCGCCCGCTTCGTAGTCCAGCCGGATGCGGGACCCGCTCGGCACGACGAGATGGGTGGGCGCCAGCCGGTCGAGCCGTCGTTGTTGCTCCCGGGTCAGCAAAGCCTGCAAGGGACCGGCGAGATCGAGGCGCTGGACGGCATCGAGCCGGGTCACGCCGTCCAGGAACGGTCCCAGCCAGTGTTCCAGGCTGGCGAGCAGCGCCTCGTCGGAAACGTCGGGCCAGCCGGACGCAGCGCCCTCCACCCGGCGCAGAAAAGCGACCCGCGCCCGCCATTGCCGCAACTCCTTGGTCCAGGGTAAAGAGGCCAGGCCCATCCGGCGAAGACCCTGCAGCAGCGCCTGGGTGAGCTGCGCAGGGGCGGGATGTGAAATCGGCTGGTCCGCCAGCACCAGTTCGCCGAGCCGGCGTTGCCGCCGGGCCTGCACCGCTTGTGTCCGATCGTCCCACCACAGGGTCTCCACGTCCCGAATCTGATCGCCGCAGGAGGTTTCGAGATCCTCCCGCGACACGGGCGCGGCCAGATCAATTCTCGCCCACTGGGCGCCGGCGTCCAAGTCGGCAATGACGAGATAGTCCTCCGATGCGAGGGGCTCCGGTTGCGGAAAAGAGGCGCCACGACCGTTGGCCAGCAGGTATCGGCGATCGGTCCCGCGCTGGCGTTGCGCGATCCGGTCCGGGTAGGCGAAGGCCAGCAAGACGCCGAGCCGCTCGAGATCGCCGCTCTCAGAGGCCGGCACCCGGAGTTGTCGTCGCCACTGTTCCGCCACTCGCCGCACGCGTTGACAGGCCGACCGGTCAACGCCGGCGCCGGGCGGCTCTTCCAATTTTCTGTCCCCCCTTGCCTCTCGCCTCTCGCCCCTCGCTTGGACTTCATGCAACACATCCAGCCGCAGCCGAAGATCCGCGTTTCGCCACCCGGGCTGGCTCCGCAGAAGATCCCGCTCGCTGAGCAAGGCCGCCACCTCGCAGGCGAGGCCGCCGAGATCGAGGGGGATCGCGTTCAGGATCATGTGGGCGAGGCGCGGATGCAGCCCCAGCTCCGCCATCTGCCGCCCATGCGGCGTGATCCGCCCCCGGTCATCCAGCGCGCCCAGACGTGTGAGCAGGTCCTTCGCCTGAGCGACGGCTCCGGCCGGCGGAGGGTCCGGCCAGGACAGGGTGTAGGGATCGGCGGCGCCCCAGGCCGCGAGTTGCAGCAGCATCGGGGCGAGGTCGGCATCCAAGATCTCGGGCGGCCGCCGGGCGGCCAGCGTCTGCTGCTCTGCGGCGGTCCACAGGCGGTAGCATACGCCGGGTTCCAGTCGTCCGGCTCGGCCGCGACGTTGCTCGGCCGAATCCTGGGTCACCCGGATGGTCTCCAGCCGGGTAAGACCAGTGCGTGGATCAAACCGCGGCGTGCGCAAGAAGCCGGCGTCGATGACGACCCGAATCCCGTCGATCGTCAGGCTGGTCTCCGCGATCGAGGTGGCCAGGACGATCTTGCGCGCGCCCGGCGCCGCCGGCCTGATCGCCAGGTCTTGCGCCTCTTGCGGCAGGTCGCCGTGCAACGGCGCAACGACGGCGGTGAGCTCGAGGGGGGCTTCCTGCAGGCGCCGTTCCACCCGCCTGATTTCGGCCATGCCGGGCAGGAACACGAGGAGGCTGCCCTGCTCCTGCTCAAGGGCGCGCCGAATGATCCGAGCTACTTCCCGATCCAACGGTCCGGAGACCGGACGGTCCAGGTAGCGGGTGTCCACCGGAAACAGGCGTCCTTCGCAGGCGATCACCGGAGCGTGGTCCAGCAGGTCTGCGACCCTTTCGCAATCCAACGTGGCCGACATGACGAGCAGGCGAAGGTCCGGACGAAAGAGGCGCTGCGCTTCGAGACACAGGGCGAGCCCGAGGTCCGCGTGCAGACTTCGCTCGTGGAACTCGTCGAAGATGACGATTCCATACTCGGCGAGGGACGGATCGTGCTGCAACAGACGGGTGAGGATGCCTTCGGTCACGACCTCGATGCGCGTCGTCGGCCCGACCTTCGTATCGAGGCGCATGCGATAGCCGACCGTCCGGCCGACTGTTTCGCCGAGCGTCACGGCCATAAAGTGTGCGGCCGCGCGCGCCGCGAGGCGGCGGGGTTCCAGCATGAGGATCCGCCGGCCCTGCAGCCACGGCTCATCGAGCAAGGCCGGCGGCACGCGGGTCGTCTTCCCCGCGCCGGGCGGTGCGGTCAAGACCGCGGTTCGACCGTTTCCCAATGCGCGGCGAAGATTCGACAGGCTGTTCTCGATCGGCAGTGGATCCATGAAGGGGATTCGGCTACGTCCAGGTCGTCACGGGAGACTGTACCAGAAGTGTCCGTCTTTCTGCCGCTGAATGAAGGAGCCGGCCGCTGGCACGACGCTGCCGACGCTACCCTCACCCTCTCCCGCCAGGGGAGAGGGAACACATTCTACCCCTCCCCCTCGGGAGCGAGGGATGTATGAAGGGATGTATGAGTGGTGAAATTGATGGCTGACGGCTGATGGCGGATGGCTATTTCCGCGATGTTCGGGCCAGGGAGGCCCAAGTCTTGGGACCGACAATGCCGTCGGGCCTGAGCCCGTGCGTCCGCTGAAATCGGATCACGGCGGCCTCGGTCGCCGCTCCGTAAATTCCATCCGCTTGGACGGGCACATTGCGTTGGCGCAGCCGGGTCTAGACGGCGCGCACGTCGGCCCCGCGCATGAGCGGGGATCGGAGACGCAACAGGCGCGCTCCCGGGAACGCCGCAGCTATCCGGCCGGCCCTGATTGCGCCGGAACGAAAGCCGTCTGCGCGGGACGAGCGAAGAGAGGCGGGGCGGGTCACCGGGCGATCGGCTTTTGCAGCCGGCGCCTGTTCGAGGGCGGCCACGCGTCGTTGAAGGTCCCGGTTGCGCTGCGCCAGCGTCGCGGCGTGGCGCGTAAGCTCTTTGTGGCGACGATCCGCTTCCCTGAGCCGCCGGTCCAGGTCGTCCCGCTCATCCCAGGCCTCCTCGACCATACTCCGCAGTTCTTCGATCTGCGCTTGGAGGGCGGGGGGCCAGTAGTCACAGCCGGCAAACACGGTCAGGAGCGGGGCGGCAACCGCCAGAGGAAGCCACGGGCGGGCGAATGATTGACGCGACGGCGATGGAAGGGGTCCTGTCCTAGGCATGGACCGGCCCTGTGCCGGACGGGTTTGCAGCGGTTGCGACGGCGTTCTTGGTCGGATGGGAGCGGGTCGTATAGCGGACAGCCAGGATGGAGGACAGAGGACAGGCGAACCATTCGTCGCCTGCCGGATTTCTCCAGGTCGCGCCGAGCTCGGAAAGCCGGGAGGCGGCGCCGCCGCCGAGCACGGTTCTGTCGCCCGTCTTGAACTGATAGGTGCCGATCTCGAACGAGGATGGTTCGACAGGATGCCAGTTCCCGTCAGCCAACAGCACGGCCGCAATCCGGTCCGCCTCGATCGCCAAACGCTCTCCCATTCTGTCTCTCCCTGACGTGTCGCCGTCATCGTGCCGACCGCCTCGATCTGGTCGGGAGCAAGCCGGTTCGTTGGGTGCCTGGTGAGCAACAGGCCTGTTCAGGGGTCCCTGGTCGGCGCCCGGCTCTTCCGGCGGTACAGGATCAAGAGGAGCAAGGCCACGGTGATAACCACGATCAGCATGTCAGGAGACCCGTGACGGAGACCGGCCGTTGCCGGTGGCTCCCGATACCGGCCTATCCGGGATGGCAAGCAATTCGACATGCAGGATCAGGTCCTGGCCCGCCAGCCGATGGTTGGCGTCAAGGGTCACGGTGTCTCCGTTCAGTTCCACGATCCTCATGTGGATCACTTCGCCGTCGGTTCGGCGGATCTCCAAACCCAGCCCGACCTCCGGCTTCACGTCCTGCGCCAGGAGCCACGAGCGTTCGACTCTGCATCGAAGCTCTTCCCGATACGGTCCGAACGCGAGTTGGCAGGGGACCTTTTCGGTTTTGGATTCACCCGGCGTCATGTCGAGCACCAGGTGTTCCAGCCCCGCAAGGACCTTCCCCTGTCCGACGGTAAAGAACAAGGGACCGCTCAGCAAGGACGAATCGACGACGGTGCCGTCTTCCAACCATCCGGTGTATTCGATTTGCACCGTGTCTCCCCAGTTCACGCGTTGCATGGCTTCCTCCTGCACTCTGACGACGGCCCGGCCGGGACGAATGCACACGCAACGGGCGCACCGGGCTCAGCATTCTTCTCCTTCGTCCAAGTGGTGCTCGAAACAGGTCTTGTGCCACAGGCGCGTAGAGGGCGATGGTCCCGAATCCCCTGTGTTCCGCTCCTCGCTCTCTTCAACCTCTTCAACGGCCGAGTGGTCGCCGGGGCTGACAGGCTTTCCGCAAAAGACACAGGATCGGAGACGCGCGCGATCCTGGCGCGCGCTGCTGCGACGAGTGGTGATGGCCATCAGGATGCTCCTTCCCCTCCCGGACCGGTGGAGTTCAATTGCCCTCTGTGTCGAACGCCGGACCACGGCGGCGGCGACGCAGGCCGGATCACACGGCGACGATCCGGGGCCGCGACGCCGAACGTTCAAGCTACCGTGACCTGCGTGCGAGGCATCGTGACAACCCTCGTCTGGTCTTGGCGCCGAGCTGTTTCATCAGACGCGCGATATATTCGCCGACGGCTTCCGCCGAAAGGTGGAGTTTCTCCGCGATCGTCTTTGCGGAGTACCCCCGGCCGATCAGGCGAAGCAGTTCCTTCTCGCGCCCGGGGAACCGTCGCGGCGGCACGGTCTCCGGTTGAGCGTGAACGATCAACCCGCGTCTCCGCCCGGCCAACGAGCTGAGATACCGCCGCCCGCTCAACACCGTCTGAACGGCGCAGGGCAACTCGGTCGGAACGGTCGGTTTGACGAGGTAGGCGGACGCTCCTGAGCGGAACGCATCGATGATAAACGCCGGGTCTGTCCGCCATGAGGCCACGATGACTTTGGTGTCGTGCGAAGCCGCTCTGAGCCGGCGCACGACGTCAAGACCGGCGCGGGATTGCGCCGGGAGATCCAACACCACGGCGTCGGGGCGTGTTCGGCGTACGGTCGTCACCAGCGTGTTTCGATCCCCCGGCGCCGAGATCAGATCATACCGGCCATACCGGCCCTCGAATTGAAGACGGACGTCTTCCATCAGGAGCGGATGCAGACCGGCCAAGAGGATTTGTGCGTGTTCCATCGTCACGACCCACTGCTCGCACGGAACTGATGGTGATCATTGTCTCAGTAACGAGGCCGAAACGGAACTAGGAACGTCCCTGGAGGATGGTGATCGATTTCCCTAGCGCTCGTCAGAATGAGGCGGCTAGGTGGAGACCAATCCATGGGTCATCGCGTACTTCGTCAGCTCGGCGGTCGTGCGCAGGCCGAGCTGTTTCATGATCCGCGACTTGTGAAATTCCACGGTCTTGACGGACACGTTGAGCACGGCGGCGATTTCTTTCAACGAGCGGCCCTCGGCGACGAGTTGAAGCACTTCGCGCTGTCGAAGCGTCAGCTCGCTGTGCAGGACCGGGGGACGCCCGGTGCGCTGCAGCAACGGGTCGAGGATGTCTTTGGCCAGCAGCGGCGACACATAATACTGGTTCCGGAGCACCGTGCGGACCGCTTGGATCAGTTCCGCCGCCGTCGAGCGTTTGAGGACATAGGCGGACGCTCCGGCGCGGAACGCTTCCGTCACGTACGTCGGGTCGGCGTGCATGCTCAGGAACACCAGGCGCGTATCCGGCACCAGGCGGCGTAACTGCCGCGCGGCGTCGATCCCGTTCAGCAGCGGCATGGAGAGGTCCATCAGGATGACGTCTGGACGAAGGCGGGTGGCCGCGTCCAGGAGCGCGCGTCCGTCGGCGACCTGGCCGACGAGATCGAACTCCGGCTCCAGCACTTTCTGGATGGCCTCCAGAAACATCGTGTGATCGTCGGCGAGGAGAAGGCGGGCCCGTTTCATGGCTGATCCATCGTCAACGGAAGGCGGACCGACACTTCCGTCCCCTGCCCCGGCCGGGAACGAAGCTCGACCGAGCCGTTGAGGAGCCGCACGCGCTCCGTCATGCTGAGCAGCCCCAAGCCGCGACTTCGCTGGCGGACCGCCTCGACATCCATGCCGACGCCGGAATCGCGAACGGTCAGGCGGATTTCGTCGTCCGAGCCGATCAGCTCCAACGTCACATGGGAGGCCTTGGCATGGGCCGCGACGTTCCCCAGGCTCTCCTGGGCGACCCGATACAGGCACGTGGCGACGTCCTGAGCGAGGAACTCTGGCACGCGGCGTTTGATGAACCGGGCCTTGACGCCGGTCCGCCGGACGAAGTCGTTCACATACCGCTGCAGGGCGACGACCAGCCCCAGGTCCTCCACGATGGTTTGATGAAATTGATAAGCCAGGTGGCGCAGATCATCGGACAACCGGACGACTTGTTTGTGGATCGCGCGGAGTTGGCGCTTGAACGGCGAGGACGAAGACCGAAGGCTTCCATACACCGCCTCCAGTTCCAGGCCGATGACGGCCAACCGTTGGCTGACATCGTCGTGGAGGTCGCGCGAGATCCGCCGGCGTTCCTCGTCCTGCACGGTCAGCAGTTTCCCCGCCAGCGCGCGCAATTCCTCACGGCTCCGCTCCAGTTCGGCGCGACTGGCTTCCAACTCGGCCTCCGCGGCCTTGCGCTTGGTCACGTCCATCCAGAGTCCGGCGAGGCGGCGGTCGCCGGCGCCGCTTTCCCGAGTGAAGACGGCCGTATCCAAAAACCAGCGGTAGGTTTGGTCCGCCATGAGCCACCGGTACTCGACCGTGCATGCGCCGTCAGGGGGAAGCTTGAGGAACTCGGCCAGCACGCGCTCCCGGTCATCGGGATGGAGCCGGGATACCCAGAGCCCGGGGTCCGAGGCAAATGCCTCGGGGGTGAAGCCGGTGATGCGCGCCGAATTCTGGCTGACCCAGGGACGGTAAAGACGTTCGTCGGGCGCGGCGGCGTAGAACACCACGGGAAGCGCGGTCAAGATCAGATCCTGATGCTTGTCGGCTCCGGCGATCATGTCATGCCGCCTGGCGAGAGCATGGAAGGGCCCGGCGCGGGCCGGGTTCGTGTTCACGGTACTCCCCGGGCGGCGCTTACACAAGTGCCGATGGGGGTGGTGTTGACGGAGACGGGACGGACAAGCGGGGAAACGGAACGTCTTATGGGTTGGGTGGATCGTTACGGGGAGAGCGGGGTGAACGATTCCTGAAGGATGCGCTGGCCCTCCCGTGAAACAGCGAACCGGACGAAGGCCTCGGCGACCGGGGTCGGCTGCTTGCCGAGCAACAGAAAGACGGGACGGCGGAGCGGGTACTGTCCGTTCCGCACCGTCGGATGGCCCGCTTCGATACCGTCGATCAGCAGGATCTTGACCGGGGTTCCGTATTCGGTCGCGTCGAGCGCGGCGCGCAACGACAGATAGCTCACGGCGTCGATCCGCCCGGAGACGCGCCTGAGCACGCGCTGATCCGAACTGATGACCGTCGCGGCCTTCGGGATCTGTCCGTTGATGCCGAGGGCCCGCTCAAACCCTTCATTGAGATGTTGGTCGGCGGGCCGTCGAATCAGTTCGACGTGGCCGGCGCCGCGTTCGTGCAAGGCGGACCAGTTCGCGATCCGACCCGAAAACAACTGCGCCAACTGTTGCGAGGTGATTTCGGTGACGGGATTCGTAAAGTTCACGATCACCGCGATGCCGTCCCAGGCGATTTGCGTTGCGCTGAGGCCGGGATATTCCTGGGCGCTCACGGCGACATCGGCTTCCCCGGCATGGAGCATCTGCGCGGCGTGGAAATTCCGATTCCAGCGGATCTCGATCGCCGTCCCGAGGTGGGCTTTCTCAAACGCGCGGGCGAGGCGCTCGACGACGCGCCGTTCGGGGCCGGTGCCGATTACGGTGATCGCGACGGTCACGCCGGCCGGCAGCGCCGGGCAGACACTCGTGGGCGCTGCGAGGAGAAGACAGAGCGACAGCGGTCCTGCAGTCCCGCGTCCCGGTGATCGTTTCACAACAGCGCTCATGAACCTGCGGCTTGCCCTATAGAACAGAACATAGCTAAGGAAGGTCTGATTAATCAAAGTGTGAGGCGTTGACCTCTATGAATCCCAGTGTTTTGAAAGTCTGCCGATCGAAATCGGGAATTATTCAGACCTTCCCTGACAGCCGGCAGCGAATCGCTCACAGCTATTAGCTCGTTACCACCGGCTGCTCGCTATTTTCTCGCAGAAGTCGGTGTAGGCCGATTCACCGTGCCTTGTCAACTATCGGAAGGGTCGTCCCCGACCAAAACGTATTCAATTGCCTGCCTGGTCGTGGTAGGGTTCGGTGTCGGCCCGGCTGTGCGACGGGAATGCGATCGCACGGGTTGGGCGCTTCAGGCTGCGGAGCGGAAAACAGTGGAGATTGACCCATGGCCAGACTCACATGGACAAAGACACACCCGACGGCAGCAGGCTGGTACTGGTATCGCGGTGAAGCCCACGAAGCGGATCCGTTCATCGTGCAAGTGGATGAGGCCGGTCACTTCCAGTGGCCGGACGGCGGCTTTCAGGAAGTCTCGCTCGTCCAAGGGGAGTGGGCCGGCCCGATCGAGCGGCCGGAGGAGCCCTGATGACTCCCCATCATCCACGGTCCGGCGAACGGCCGGCGCGTGCGCCGGGGATTGCACTTTTCGATCGGAACGCGGTGTCATGGGCGCTCGGCTCCACAAGATTCTGATCGCGGGCTCGGTAGGCAACATCCTGGAGTGGTACGACTTCGCCCTCTACGGTTATTTCGCTCCCATCCTTGCGTCGCTGTTTTTCCCCGGTGACAATGCGGTGGCGTCGCTGCTCTCGGCATTCGGTGTCTTCGCCGTCGGCTTCTTCGCGCGGCCGCTGGGCGCTATCCTGTTCGGGCATGTGGGGGACACGCTCGGGCGCAGGACGGCGCTCGTATGGTCCGTCATGCTGATGGCGGTGCCCACCTGCCTGCTGGGCCTGCTACCCACGCACGAGGACATCGGGATTGCCGCGCCTCTCTTGCTGACGCTCCTGCGTCTGCTGCAGGGTCTGTCGGTCGGCGGGGAGTTTGCGGGGTCCATGGCGTTCCTGGTCGAACACGCCCCCGTCGGGCGGCGCGGCTATGCGGGAAGTTGGAGTGAATTCAGCGCTCAAGTGGGCATTCTGCTCGGCTCCGGCACGAGCGCCCTCCTCACCGCGACGCTGTCTCACGAGGCGCTCTCTGCCTGGGGCTGGCGCGTGCCGTTTCTCCTGGGCGTGCTTGTTGCGCTGGTGGCCGTGTACATGCGGACCGGTATCGAGGAGTCGCCGGAATTTGAACGGCTCATGAAGGTCGGAGCGGTGCCGCGGTTTCCACTCCGCGAGGTGATGCTCCGTCAGCGGACCGAACTCGCGCAGGCCGTAGGGATCATCCTGCTCTATGCCGCCTCGTTCTACCTCGCGTTCGTCTACCTCATCACCTACGTGTCGCGCGTACTGGACTATCCGCTCGGTCCCGCCATGGTGAGCAACACCATCGGGCTCGCGGCCTTCACGATCCTCGTCCCCGTCATGGGCGCGCTGTCGGACCGCATCGGCCGGCGCGCACCGCTGCTGGCGGGAGCCGCCGGGCTTGCGCTGCTGGCCTACCCGCTGTTCACGTTGCTGGGCCGGCAAACCTTCGCCCCGATCCTGGCGGCCCAACTGATCTTCGCGGTGCTGGTGGCCTGTTACGCCGGTCCGATGTGCGCCACCGTGGTGGAACTATTCCCCCCGCAAGGGCGCTACACAGGCATCTCGGTCGCCTACAACCTGGCGCTGGCTTTGTTCGGCGGCACGGCCCCCCTGGTCGCGACCTTCCTGATCGAGCACAGCGGCAGCATGACGGCGCCAAGCTGGTATCTGGCCGCCTGCGCGCTGGTGTCCGGCGCGACCGTGCTGTATGCGGTGCAACCCTCCCTGGGTCGACGGATGGTCAAAAAGCCTGTGCCGGAGTGAGGTGAAGAGAGCGGCGACCCCTGCTGGACTCTGGTCTCAAGTTGAGTCCCTCTGCCGGCAGCCATAGAATCTCATGTGAGCGAAGGCCTTCTCTCCGAAACGGACCGATGTTTCAGGCTGTGGAGCGAAGGAGGTGGGCGTATGATACGGGTGAGAGCATGGAGAGGCTGTCTCTTCTGGTTGAGCGCATTGGGTATCGCGACCGTCTGCCTCGCCGAATGGGGGAGCGCCGAGATGGCCGGCGGAACGGATCAGGTGCTCGAGCCGTGGCCCGCGGCGAACCTCCAGAACGGATGGCGCATCTTCATGTACGGCGTCACGGCGCAGGGTCGGATCGTTCAGAACAGTCACGGCATGGAGGGGGTCGGCTGCGCGATGTGCCACGGGGACGATGGCCGGGGCGGCAGTATGCACGGCATGTTCGCGCCGAACATCACGTTTGCATTTCTCAGCGATCCGCGGGGCTATCAAGACCCGCGCGGACGCCGCCGGCCGGCCTATAACGAGGAATCGGTCAAAGCGGCCATCGTGGCGGGGATCGATGCCGGGGGCAATACGCTCGATCCTGAAATGCCGCGCTGGACGGGTCTGACGGCCACGGATCTGGAGGACCTGATCGACTACCTCAAACGACTGGGTCCGCCGAGCAGAGATCAGGGTTTCGGGTCGGAGGGAATCTAACATGGAAGCGTCCGGGCCGTGAGCCGCACGATCCTCATTGTCAGCGCGCACCCCGACGACATGGAAATCGGCATGGGCGGGACGGTCGCGATGCTGGCCGAAGCACAGGCCGTCATCACGTCGGTCGTCGTGACCAATGGCGGGCGGGCGTCGAATCCCTTCGGATGGACCGAGCAACGGATGGCCGAGGTGCGAAGGGAAGAAGCCCTGCGGTCGGGGCGCATTCTCGGTGTCAAGGATGTTCTGTTCTTCGACCAGCCGGATTCGGCGGACGAGATCAATATCAACACGGTCAAGCGGAAACTGAAAGAGATTTTTCAGCGACTCGGGCCGGTTGAAGTCTATACGTTGCATCCGGAACAGGATCGGCATCCGGCGCACCGCTTAACCGGCAACCTGGTGCGTGAAAGCCTCGTCGAGGTCGATCTCACACTGAGCGGCGGCCTCTGGGCCTACGAAGTCTGGGGGCCGTTCGCCGCGTGGGATCGCCTCGAATATATTGACGCTACCGTGGCCAAGAAGATGCTGGCGATCGCCGAGCATCGGAGCCAAGTGGCAACCATTCCGTATGGGGAAGGTGTCCTGGGATTGAATCGCTGGCGTGCCGTGTTCGCCGATCCCAAGGCCAGCGCCCCTGCCGGCGCATACGCGGAAGTGTTCCTGCAGCTCGCGCTCTAACTGAACCAACGTCCCATGCTGACTCATCAATTCGTCTGGTCGAATGGTCTGATTCGGTTATCTGAGGGCTGAGTATTGTTCAATGGTGGGAGGACATCATGGCCATGAATCTGACGAATAATCTCATCGGCGTCTCTTTTGGCATCGTCCTGTGTGCCGGGCCAGGCCTGGCTGCGGAGCCGGCTGAGGTGGAAAAATTTGTGAATGCCCGCGTCGAGATCGGCGAGATGATGATGAACATGTTTCAGGGCGGCGAGCGGTTCGGAGAAGGGCAGCGGCCGTCGCCTGAGCAAATGCGTGAGATGGGCGCGGACATCAACGCGAAACTCAGCAAGCTCTTGGCGAAATACGGTTTGACGGTCGAAGAGTACCGGCGCCGCAGCCCGGAGGTGTTCGCCGATGACGCGGCCGTCAAGCGGTATCTCAACGAGCATCCGGACCTGAAGCAACGGTATGAGGCACTGCCACTTGACCGGATAGGGCGCGGCGGCAACGGGAGGGGGTACTGAGCCGAAGCCGGCCTTGCCTCATGAGCGAGGGAGCAGAAAGGGTGCGGGGAGTTTCCGATACGTCACTACGGCCCTTTGGGCCACCCTGTTTGACCCGTTGCTTGCACCCGCTGCAACGAGAAGAGCAATGGGTCCGGAGCAACGGGTGCCCCGAAAATCGCCCTCTCCCCGAGACCCTCCTCCTTGAAGGGGGAGGGGAGGGTGGGGGTGAAGCTACTGGCTATTTGCTAATTGGTGTTGGCTATTTTCAGAGCAGTAATTCATGGCCACCAAGTGGCCACCCTGGAGCATGAACATGCGGGTGGCACCGACCTGGGCGCCTGTCCGCGCGCAGCGGAGTCCCTCGGGTACCCGCATGGCGGGTGTGGGCGGGGTGCGAGCGTGCACCCGTTGCAGCGCGACCCATTGCACAGAAGAAGCAATGGGTGCCCCGGCAACGGGTACCTGGCTGGTCGGTGACAGGACCCGCATTGACATACCAGTCTACAGGTTCATAAGGAAGGCGCTCCATCGGCTTGCCAGGTCGTGGCCATACACCCAATAATAAAACGTGGTGCCTATGAGGGCGTGTGACACGGCCAGAGGCCAGAGCCGGCGGTAGCGAAGATACAGCAAGCTCCACGTGGTCCCGCCCAGCGCCGCCAGAAACACGATCTCGAGATCGGTGGTGTGGACCGCGCCGAAGACCAACCCATTCAGCGCGGACAAGGCGAGCGGATGGAGCGACGGGCAGAGCGTGCGCACGCGGCCGAGCAAGTAGAACTGAAAGAGGGTTTGCTGGAGCAAGGCCCAGGGCAAATACAACAGGACGGCGGTGGGAATGTAGGGATGGAGAATTCTCGCCCTTGCTCCGGGCCAGCTTGCTCCCTGATAGCCGATCGCCATTCCCACAAGCAAAAAGAGGAGTATCGCCGGCGTCGTGAGGACCATCGTCGCCGCCGCGCTCCGCCACCACTCTAGCTGTTTCCCTTCGACCGGCCACTGTCCCCAGATTTGGGTTCTGGTGTAGTTGGCAGTTAGGAGAACGAGACTCAACGCAAAGAGGGCAAGGCCGAGATCCACGGAGATGGGTCTTCGTGGAAACAGCACCAGGAAGCCGCTCGACAAGACCCCCAAGACCAACAGCTCAGCCGCCACCCTTCGCCGTTGAGGCATACGCCCGCCTTCGCCCGCTCGAAAAACAGCACAGTCCTCCTTGCCCTTTGGGCCACCCTGCAGGACGAAAATCATGGCTGGGCGAGACGCAAGGGGCTCGGGGCGAGGGGGAAGCAACTCCGGCCTCTAGGAGCCTATTTCCCCCTACTTTTGACCATCGACCTGATCGGCCTGCTTCAGACGCTGTCCTTTTTTCTCCGCCATGTCTTTACCTTTTTCTTGGAACTGATGCACCAGACTGCCCTGACTCTTCTCGCCGCCGCGGGCGGCCACCTTATCGCTGAGATCCGATACGAACATGAAGTAGATGGTGGCGGCGGCCAGAAAGCCGATCGCCCACGGCATGAGCATCCGCCAGAACGGACTGCCGGTCAGCTTGCCGGCGCCATAGACCAGCAGGATGGCGAGGAAGCCCGTACCCAGCATAACCGCCTGATAGGCGCTGAGTCCTGGAACGATGGTGCTGGGCACCCGGTCAATCAGGAGAACGAGCAAGTCTTCGCCAAACGGCGGCGGAGAACCCCGACGTGAACGAGGAGTCTCAGGCTGAACCAGGCGTTCGGTGACTTTGACCCGGCTCCGATAGCGAGCGGCAGGTCCTCCAAGCGGTCCGTGGCCACGAGATTCCCCCGGTCATCCATGTAGGAATAGACGGGCTTCCCGGCCCACGAGTCCGGCTGCCTTCCCGGCACGGAGACGGCGGCGAGGACGGTCATCACGAGCCAGAGGCCGATACGATATCGACCCATAGGTTGGCACCTCCGGTGTTGCGCTCCCATGCTCCTCTAAAAATAGCACTGGCACGCTGCTCTTTTCCTTAAGCCATGTGGGCCAGACGTGATCGCCCAGACATCGGCAAGGGCCTTCGTATCGAAATCGATTATCTTGCGTATCCTCTTAGATAACGCTCAGGAACCTGCGCTCGGGCATGACGCGTCCTCTTGGCTTCTTTACACGCACGCCTTTCCGTTTTTGCTCTGTAAATCCATCAGTTCCTGATCTGCACGCACGGCCGCTCGTCTTTACACAACTTGGCACATCCGTTGCTCAGGCCTGTGTGTGAGGCAGGCAGGTGCCGCAACGACTCACCATCAATCAGGAGGGAAAGGTGATGCAAGCATGGGGTATCGCGATGGCGGTATTCTCATTGTTTGGTATGCTGGCGCTGTGGGTCGCGTGTGAAAACATGGAGGATCAGTCGACGACCGCCTCTTCGAAGCGTACGTCCTGCGAAGGCTCGGAAGAGCGCGGCGAGTACAGGAAAGCCGCGTGATCGGTTGAACCGTCCGCTCACAAAACGGCCACAGGGAGATGTATGACAAAGCTACTCGACCGGTTCAACTACCAAAGTCGGCTCAACCAACGCGTCGGAGCGCTGATTCTCTTGCTGATCCTACCGTTGCCCATCGGCCTTGCAGCCGCCGTGTGGATGGCAAAGCCGGAGAGATTCCGGTGAGAGCGTCTTGAATCGGCGGGAGGCCGCGCGAGAGTAGGAACTTGCTTGACTCACTCGGACCAAAGGTCTATGGTCGAAGTGTGGGAGGAGTGAAACGCCCCGAGGGAATATGGTCCATCAGGGGGTCGAGCGCTGAGGATGGTGTGCAGGCCCAGCTTCGACTGGGAAGCCTAAAGTCCTCCCAAGACCTCCGCCGTACCTAACCGTTCTCGGTAGGTGCGTGCTCCTCCCACCTTAACTTTCCGTTCTCAATGCCCGCCCCATAGCCATTCGAGGAGACTCACGGCACAACGTTCCCAGTAGTGGCTCATCTCCTGCGCGAGCGACCTCAGCTTCCCGGTTCCCCAACGGAAAACGTTGCGCAATCGCACCAGGACCCGTTCCGTCGCGACTTCCGTAGTTCGAATGATGAACGGCGGGGAGAGCGCTCCATTCCGATGAGCTTCCAAAACCAAGTTCCAAACGGTCAGTTCCTCGGTAGCGTACCTGTTCCGGTGCTTCATGCAGCGATCGCACCGAATCATGTATTCGTCCAAGGGCAGGAGCCGGATATAAAAAGCCCGATTGGAGGTGTCAGAGGCGGCGTTGCAGCAACTGCACGAGTATTTGCCGAAGCCCATCGTCTTCTGCCGATCAGCCGCTCAGACGTTCAGACGTGCCGAACCTGACATTACCTTGGGAAAGACTAGCGGCCGCTCTCGACAATCATTAAAGCACCGGCGCTTCTGCGGTTCCATGTGGGAAAACCACGTGGGTCAAGTCCCCAAGCCTTGATTTGAGGGGTCCATCAACGACGGATTCTCGTACTGGAAATATGGCATTGGTTCCGCGGTCCCATTCAGCTAGACTCGCGGTAGACCATGGAGGCGAGCGGAGCCCCAACGAGCCGATCGGCGTTCGTCTTTGATTTGGACGGGACGCTGGTGGACAGCGTCTATCAGCACGTTCTGGCATGGCGGGAAGCCTTTCAGGCCGTCGGGATCGAGTTGGCGGTCTGGCGCATTCATCGGCAGATCGGTATGAGCGGCGGACTGCTCCTCAACGCGCTGTTGAGAGAGATCGGACGTTCGGTCACTCAGGAGGAGGTCGAGCGGATCCAGCAGCGGCACGCGGAGGCCTATGCGCGGCAGGTCGGGTCGATTCGTCCGCTTCCGGGCGTGCGCGAACTGTTGGACACCCTGTCGCGGTACGACATGCCGTTTGCGATCGCCACGAGCGGGCGCATGGAGAGCGCGGGGAGGACCCTAACGCTACTCAACCTTGACGCTCGCGTGCCCGTCGTCACCCGAGACCAAGTCCTCCACGCGAAACCGGATCCGGACGTCTTTATCGCCGCGGCGCAACGCCTCGGCGTCCCCGTCAATCACTGTGTGGTCGTCGGAGACAGCGTCTGGGATATGCTCGCCGCCCGGCGGGCTTGGGCCTTGGGCGTGGGTCTGCTGTCGGGGGGCTATGGGCAGGACGAACTGGAACGCGCGGGCGCCTACCGCGTGTACCAGGACCCCGCCGATCTCCTCCACCATCTCGATGAAGTCGGAGTGCGACTGACCTGATAGTCGGGGCAGCCGTGCGGTTCGCACCGATCGGTCGCGGATGGCACAGAGGCAGGGAAGCCGTCTCGGAGTTCTGCCTCTAAGAAGATGAGGAGCCGTCCGTCTGGCGAAGCTTGGCGAACGGGCAGTGCGGGCTGTTACGGGTTGCCTGCGCACAGGCCTCCAATGCCTGCATATAGCGGTCATCCTGTAAGCGTTGGGCGTCTCGCTTTAAGAGTGTCTGAACTCGGCCGAGAACGGCTTGGCGTGACAGGGGGGGGAGGAGTGTGATCGAGGGGCGGCGGGGAAGTGTGTCGCGGACCGGTCACCGTGGGAGCGTGTCCAGTGGAAACAAAGTCTTCCTCCA
>FWWM01005865.1_pt1 | contig 26351 bp, 18 predicted proteins | sample 2228351 | NCBI WGS metagenome assembly FWWM01 (sample SAMEA103939774, study PRJEB20133) | metagenome
CATGCCAGAGCGGTAGCAGATGCAACGGTCGGTACGAATACGTCGTCGACCATTAGGCTGCGCATTGTTGATGCGCAGCCAGTCCCGCTTGCCAGCGCGACGATTGCGATTGATCTGCAATCGGTGTTGCACCAATGCCGGGTGCAGAACGCGACGTTTGCCAGGTATGGCCTGCAAGCGACCCCTCAGAGCGCTCTGATCGCAGCCGCAGCCGGCCTCTTTCCTGAGCATCCTCTGATTAATGCCGCCTGGACTGAGACGGCTATCGTACTGCGCCATCGGTATCACGTAGCTGCCGGTTTAACCGATGGCCGCTGGGTGTTGATTCGCGATGCCGGTGATCTTAACGAACGTGGCATTGCCCGCGCCTTGACCGGAACGGGTCACGATCTGGGGATGGCAACCTGTGCGATTGCCGTGACTGCTGATTGGTGGCAGATCACGCCGCCCTTGCCGGGAACGGTAGCAGCATTGACGCTGAGCGAAGCGCAGCTTAAGCCGGTGGCCCTCGGTGATACGACGATTGCAGTCGGGGCAGTGGCACACCTGAGCCTCTGCTACGATGCGCGGGTGCTTGATCATCCGACGGCGATGGCATTTCTGAACGCGCTCTGTCGGCGGCTCGGTGTCAGGCCGCTAGCCGAACCGCAAGAGGATGAGGTCGGTCTTGTGTCATCAGGCATTGCCTGAAGCACATCGTTTGGGGAGCACGTCGCAGGAGCGTACAAGGCGCAGGGAAGCGACTATTTTATGCGCGGAAATCAGTAGGGGCACGGCATGCCGTGCCCCCTACGATTCCTGTCATACTAGCGCTAGCGTCCGACAGTGCATCGTTCAGGTGCAGTATCAGGGTAATCGTTGGCTGGTGTGTCGTGACTTCTATGCTAGCGGATGTGATCAGGATACTACCAGTACCGACCCACCGTGGTGGGACATGCACAACCGCAGTGCCAGGGCAACGTTAGCTTGTACGTCCGGTGAGGCGAGCCGGAGGCTCGCGCTCCCAGGACACTACCAGCATTGGCTCGTTGTTCACACGAACATCATCCGAACCGACCAGAGATGTACTGCTCGGTGCGTTCGTCCTTCGGGTTCTGGAAGATTTGTGATGTCGGGCCATACTCGATGAGTTGACCGGCACGATCACTATCCATCAGGAAGAAGGCCGTATAGTCAGATGCGCGTGACGCCTGCTGCATATTGTGGGTCACGATCACAATCGTATAGCGCTGACGAAGCTCAAACATCAGCTCTTCAATCTTCAATGTCGAGATTGGATCAAGAGCTGAACATGGCTCGTCCATCAGGATCACTTCCGGCTCCACCGCCAGGGCACGAGCAATGCAGAGTCGCTGTTGCTGCCCACCAGAGAGCGATAAGCCATTCTGGTTCAGCTTATCTTTCACCTCATCCCACAAGGCAGCACCACGCAATGAACGCTCGACCAGCTCGTCCATTTCGCGCTTTGAGAGGCGCCAGCCATTGATACGCGGGCCATAGGCGACGTTCTCATAGATGCTCTTCGGGAACGGATTTGGTTTCTGGAAGACCATACCGATCCGACGGCGTACATTGACCGGATCAACACCCGGCGCATAGATATTCTCGCCGTGGAACAGGATTTCTCCTTCCACCCGCGCCGATGGTACCAGGTCGTTCATGCGGTTGAAAGAACGTAGCACCGTACTCTTGCCGCAGCCTGAAGGACCAATCAAAGCAGTAATGCGATTCTTTTCAATCGCCAGATTTACATTCTTCACTGCACGAAATGAGCCGTAATAGACACTCATGTTGCGCGCTTCAAGCGCATTTGGATTATTATGATCTAAATCGTGGACTGTCATTGCCAACCTTCACTTGTGATTAGTAGCGCTTCTGATAGCGATTACGCAGATAGATCGCCAGCGCATTGATTGTCAACAAAATTGTCAGCAATACCAGAATACCGGCAGCCGCCAGCGCACGAAATTCATCCTGTGGTCGCGACGTCCAGTTGAAAATCTGGATCGGCAAGACGGTAAAGATATCCAGGATATTGCGCGGCAAGAATGGCACAAAGGTCAACGCTCCAATGGTGATGAGAGGAGCAGTTTCGCCAATTGCCCGCGAGACGGCCAGAATACTACCGGTAAGAATACCACCGATGGATTGCGGTAGAACGACGTGCCAGACAGTCTGCCAGCGGGTAGCACCCAGAGCATAACTGGCCTGTCGCAGGCTTAGCGGTACTGCGCGGATCGACTCACGCGATGCCACAATGATAATCGGTACAACCAGCAACGCCAGGGTCAAGGCACCGGTGAGAATACTACGACCGAGCAGGAGCCAGCGGGCAAACACTTGCAGACCGAGCAGACCATATATGATTGACGGCACTGCCGCCAGGTTACTGATATTGATTTCAACCAGACGGCTAAACCAGTTATCACGGGCATACTCTTCAAGATAGATAGCAGCCGCAACACCGAGTGGAAAAGCAAACAGGATGGTCAGAGAGATGGTATACAGCGTGCCGACAATTGCTGCCTTTGCACCGGCCCGCTGCGGAAAGCGCGAGTCAAAGTTGTTAAAGAAATCCCAGGTGAGCCAATTAGTTCCACCGCTAAAAATACCGGTGGCTCGATTGATCACATCTAGTATCAGAATGAGCAGAACGCCCAAACCGAAAATAATACTCAGCCAACCAAAGATGGTCAGCAATGTTCCCTTGAAATGACGCCACTTCAGATTACCGCCACCCCGATCAACGATAGGCTCGGCCGTCTGAGCACTCACGCGAATCTGTTCCTGTGCAGACATTAATCGTAAACCTCCCGGAACTTGCGCACCATCCAATAACTGAAGATGTTGAGCACAAAGGTGAAGAGGAAGAGTGTAAAACCAACCGCGTACAGCGTGTAATAGCTGAGTGAGCCATACGGTGTGTCACCCAAACTGACCTGGACGATGTACGAGGTCATTGTCATCACCGGCACCGTTGGATCGAAGGTAAAGCGGGGATTTTGCCCGGCAGCAATGGCGACAATCATTGTTTCACCAACAGCCCGTGAGAAAGCCAGGACAATCGAGGCAACAATACCCGAAATGGCTGCCGGTGCTACGACTCGTGTAGCAACCTCAAATCTGGTAGAACCCAGCCCATACGCTGCTTCACGGAGCGAGTTGGGTACTGCCGATAACGCATCTTCACTCAATGAAGCGACAAACGGTATCAGCATGACTCCCATCACAAGCCCGGCACCGAGTGAATTAAAGATGCTGAGGGTTGGAATGAAGTTCTTGAGAAATGGTGTTACCACTGTGAGAGCAAAATAGCCGTAGACTACAGTTGGAATACCGGCAAGGATTTCAAGCAGAGGCTTCACCGTGCGTCGAATGCGATCTGAGGCAAACTCACTCAGGAAAATCGCCGCAATCAGGCCAAGCGGCACCGCGACAACCATTGCAATCGCAGAAGTAAGAACGGTTGCCGACACCAATGGCCAGATGCCGTACTTCTTGATCGAGAAAAGGGGTGTCCATTCCGTTTCGGTGAGGAATTCGACGATAGAGACTTCTCTAAAGAAAGCAATTGTTTCAAAGAGGAGCGAAAAGACAATTCCAGCAGTTGTGAGAATAGAAACGGTTGCTGCTATAGTCAGCAAAATTTGAATGATTTTCTCGCCAATAGCACGAGCCTGATTTGGTTGTCTACGGAGGTCAAAAACAGCCACGCAATCCTCCTTGTCAGAAGATGGTTTTCTTTTATCTCTAGCCTACCACAGAGATGCGGTATGAGCAAGCGCCATCGGCTTGCTCATACCGCCATCATCTCTCTATCTTACTTTCCTAAATACCGATCCAGGGTCAGACCAACTTCCTCACCGGGCTTTACCAGCGTTCCCACGACACGGTCATTGAAGCGCTTGGCAATCGCGGCATACAGCTCATCCGACAGTTTCACGTAGCCAACCTGTGGGGTCTGAATGATTGGGGTGAACTCCGGGCTGAGGTAGAAGTTGACGAACGCCTGTACCTCTGGTCGCTCAGCGGCTTCCTTATTGACGTAGATGAACAGTGGGCGTGACAGCGGCTGATAGGTAGCGTCAGCAATCGTCTCGAAGCTCGGCTCGACACAACCGTTGCCATTGTCAACCGCAATCGGCTTGATCTTGCCCTGGTTCTCAACTACGTAGGCGTAGCCGAGATACCCCATCGCGTTCAGGTCACCACTCACGCCGGTAATCGTCACGTTGTCATCTTCGGTGGCCTGATAGTCACCACGACTTGCCTTGGCCTCGCCGACAATCGCTTCGGTGAAGTAGTCGAATGTACCCGAGTCTGTCCCGGCACCCAACAGCACCAGTGGCCGATCCGGGAACCCTTCGCGCACCTGGTTCCAGTTCGTGATGACCCCTTGCGCTGCCGGCTCCCAAATCTTCTTCAGCTCGGCCACGGTCAGACAGGTAGCCCAGTCGTTCTGCGGATTGACCACTACCGACAGACCGTCATACGCCACCGGCAGCTCGATGAACTCGATCCCGTTCTGCGCACAGATGGCCTGCTCCTCCTCGCGGATCGGGCGTGAGGCGTTCGAGATGTCCGTCTCGCCGTTGCAGAACTTCTTGAACCCGCCACCGGTGCCCGAAATGCCCACGCTCACCCGCACATTCGAGGCCAGTCGCGAGAATTCCTCGGCAGCAGCAGCGGTCGGCGGATACACCGTTGATGAACCGTCAATAATGATGTCACCACTTAGCGTTGCGTAGTCAAAGGTGGGGGCACTCGACGGCAGCGGTGGCATTTCGCCGGTCAGGTAGCGATCCAGGGTCAAACCAACCTCTTCACCGGGCCGTACCATTGTGCCCAGCACGCGGTCATTGAAGCGCTTGGCAATCGCGGCATACAGCTCGTCCGACAGTTTCACGTAGCCAACCTGCGGGGTCTGAATGATTGGGGTGAACTCCGGGCTGAGGTAGAAGTTGACGAACGCCTGCACTTCTGGTCGCTCAGCGGCTTCCTTATTGACGTAGATGAACAGTGGGCGTGACAGCGGCTGATAGGAAGCGTCAGCAATCGTCTCGAAGCTTGGCTCGACACAACCATTGCCATTGTCAATTGCAATCGGCTTGATCTTGCCCTGGTTCTCAACTACGTAAGCGTAGCCGAGATACCCCATCGCGTTCAGGTCACCACTGACACCGGTAATCGTCACGTTGTCATCCTCGGTGGCCTGATAGTCACCACGGCTTGCCTTGGCTTCGCCGACAATCGCTTCGGTGAAGTAGTCAAATGTACCCGAGTCTGTCCCGGCACCCAACAGCACCAGCGGGCGGTTCGGGAACCCTTCGCGCACCTGGTTCCAGTTCGTGATCACGCCCTGCGCTGCCGGCTCCCAAATCTTCTTCAGCTCGGCCACGGTCAGACAGGTAACCCAGTCGTTCTGCGGATTGACCACCACCGACAGGCCGTCATACGCCACCGGTAGCTCGATGAACTCGATCCCGTTCTGCGCACAGATGGCCTGCTCCTCCTCGCGGATCGGGCGTGAGGCGTTCGAGATGTCCGTCTCGCCGTTGCAGAACTTCTTGAACCCGCCACCGGTACCCGAAATGCCCACGCTCACCCGCACATTCGGTGCCAGCCGTGAGAATTCCTCGGCAGCAGCAGCGGTCGGCGGATACACCGTTGATGAACCGTCAATAATGATGTCGCCACTCAACGAAGCCAGCTCAGAGGCAGGCGCAGTTGGCTGGGCTGAAGCCGCAGTTGGCTGGGCTGGAGCCGCAGTTGGCTGGGCCGCCGGCTGCGGACCACAGGCAGCAATGACCGGTACGATCAGTGCTATCAGCATAAGGCCGTAGATCCATCGTTTCGGGTTTCCTACCATAGTGAGTGTCTCTCCTTCAACTACTGTCTGCAATCTGCAAGCGCAAGCGGAGGCCAGGGCTTGACATCGCCTGGCTACCGGCACTTCAGGGTGCGCCACTCTGTGGAATGCAGAGAGCAACGCTTGCAGCGATACAATACACGCGCCGGTTTAAGACAGCATCATTGGATTGTTAAGTGAGTATTAAATACAGGTGAACGTTCGAGGGATGAAACGCGAGTCAGTGAATTGATTCCATAACAATGTAAGGTGCAATCTGCGGCAAGGTTTGTTATGTCGCATTTTACCCAACAATGTGCGTCACTCAGGTATGATAGCCGTGCTGAAGAGTCATTACTCTGCGCCACGGCAAGCCTATTGGAAAAGGGTATCCTCGCCGGCGTGGGATACCGCAATGGTCTGCGACACGCCCCACCCCCACCCGCTCCCGCTGGGGGCGGGAGTCACGGGGCAAGATAGCGCCCGCAGTCGCGAGTTGGGGCAAGCGCGCCGGAGGCGCGCGCTCCCAGGCAATAGTTATGACTTCCACTACACCAGTCTTGAGATGACTGGATCAGCGACTAATCTGCGGCACGTAGATACTGTAGACTGCTTCAACAACCTGCACCTGTGTGCTCCCCACTGCACTGCCTGGGCCACTGAGGGTGACTGTCAGCGGGCCGAGATCAGCCACATCAGTCATCGTCAGGGTGAGCCGTAACCGCTGGCTATCGAGGAAGGTGGTTGAACGCGGTTGACCGTCGATAAATGCCTGGGTAGCATTAGAGAAGTCAACACCATGCAGGATGAGCGGTGGCGGTAATTGATTGCGGGCTAATAGCGAAGGGGTCGCAACCAGAAATACCTGCAATTCAAATGCGCCGAGATCGCAGGCGTTTAGTTGCGGGCGAGCAACTCCTCGTTGGTCGGTTGGCGGGCAGCCGCTACCGGCATCACGGGCCGGGCTATCAGCAGGAATGGCCATTGTCATCGTCAATCCACCATATGCTGCCAACGGCTTGAGCAGTGGATCGCGAAACTGGATATCGCCCGTCTGAGATGGTGCGCTCTTGCCGGCAAAGCAGGTGACATCGTTCCAGAAACTTGCCCCGGTGAGACGGGGTGGGTATTGCAGGCTACGACCATCATGCGTCAATTCACGTGAGCAATGCTGTTGAATGTTCCAGCCATTGCCACCGTTTCCGGCGGTGTTGTAGGCAAACAGGCTATTACTGACGCTGCCATTCCCCGAATGGCTGATTGCCCCACCGACCCAACCGGCATAGTTTTCGGCAAACGTGCTGGACTCGATGACGAATGGCTCAGGGCGATTGTTCAAGACGTACAGCGCTCCACCGTTGGCATTGAATCCGGTTCCTTCGGCGCGATTGGCAACGAAGGTCGAATTGACAATCCGTAGACGCACCTGCTGCGGGAAGGCAATCGCGCCGCCGGAACCATCTTCACGTGGATTACCGTCGGCACCCGGTGTGCGTCGGGCACGATTGGCATGGAACAGGCTGCCACTGATCAGAATCTCAGGATTACCGGTGCCAGTGGGTATGTTCACCACCGAGACACAGAAGACACAGACTGCCACTGATCAGAATCTCAGGATTACCGGTGCCAGTACCGATAGCTGTACCTCCACCGCCAATTGCCCCGCCCTGCGCACGTTGACCGCCAACTACAGCATTGGCGATGAATGAACTATCGATCACCTCCAGGCGGCTACTGTCTTCGTACAGATTAGCGTGAATGGCACCGCCCGAATTGTACGTCTGGTTCTGCTCGAAGCGACAACGAACGACACGTAAACGGCGATCCGGCCCGCCCAATCCATCAGCCGAAATCGCACCACCAAAACTGTCTTGCGGACGCGCTCCGATGGCGGTATTCCCCAGAAAGACACTATCTTCAACTGATAGACTGCTCTGCAACAAATGAATCGCACCGCCGGCCCCATTGTTGGCGTGATTGTTTTCAAACCGGCTATTGGTGACAATGACCGCACCACCACGACTGTAGATCGCACCACCGCCGTAATCATAGGCATCTCTGCCGGGAGGGACTGCGGTCAGAGTGGTTTGATTGTCGCGAAAGATCACTCGATCTATGACCAATGTGGGGGTGAAGGCAGAATTGGCCGCCGCGAAATAACTACGAATCGCACCACCACTGCCATCAACCGCCGACTGATCGGTACCACCACCGCTGGCCCGGCCACCGGTGATCGTCAGATTGCGCAGCTCAAGGCGGCTGGGACCAATATTCCCATAGGTGAAATGGTCAATAATCCGTCCGCCACCACCCTGCAAGGTGATTAATCCACCGCCATCGATCAGGGTCTGGGGTGCGTTGATGATCAGTGGCGAGTTAAGGACAATGGTATGCGAATTTGGACCGCAATTAAAGCTAACTTCGCCACCGCCGGTCACTGCGTTCACCAGTGCGGTAGCCGTGCAACTGGCCGGTGTACCGGTACCGACCACCTTTGGCGCAGCCTGTACCGGAATAGACGGCCAGAGAAATCCGACCATAGCGAACAGCAAACTCGCAAGGTGCAGCCAGCGATGAAGGTTCATAGCGCCTCGGTGAAGGGTAATGCGGGTACGATCAGCTCCTGGCCGGACAGTTTACGTTTCAGAATGAACGATCAGGATAACGCTTCGCGCAACGCACCAAGCGGCAATCCACTCAATGCCTCGTCATCACTACCGGCCAGACTCGTCCAGAGCACAATCGCATCGGGTGAGAGGCGGTAACGGGCGTCGAGCTGGCGCAGTAACCAGCGTAGTGCCCGAATCTGCGCATCCGTGTCACCGGCATCACGGGTTGCCGGCCAGCCAGCCGGACGTTCCAGTGCGATACCGATACTGATGCGGTTCAGGTTATACCGGACGCCGCCACCGGTGGCGAATCCGGCATGCCATGCCGCTTTGGCTTCATCAATCAGGCGGTAGATACGACCGTCAAGGCCAATCAGGTAGTGGGTGGCAAAGCGGGCATTGAAGTCGGTCATGGCAGCAATTGTTTCAGCCACCGCACCGGGTACCGCGTGCAGCACGACCATACTCACGCGCTCGCCGTGACGCTCGCCGAAGGCCATAGCCGGCGGTGTCACCTGGGTGATACTGAAACCACCATCGTCGGGCGGGGTTAGACTCTCTGCCGACACAAGCGGCGCAATTGCCATGGCCATCCCTAACACCGGCATCCCATGCTGACGCGCCAGGTCACTCAATCGTTTCACATCAGCCCAATTTGGCACTACGTTGTACAGAACATCAAGCGCGAAGGGCTGGAGCGCATACGTCGTCTTCTCAAGGGTGATCTGGTAGCTATTGGCCAGCGGAGCACCAATCGCCCACTGTCGGGCCAGTTGATGAAATGCCCAATCGGGCCGATAGGTCGTGCCGGCCTGTTTGAAGGTTTCGGTGAGGAGGGCATCGCGCAGCCTGACCGTCGCCGGATCGGTGGCAGTTCCGATCTGGCTCAACTGACGGACATCGCTCCAGTTGGGAACGAGATTGTAGAGGGTGTCAACGGCAAATGCCTGATACGCATACTGTTTCCCGTCAACGGTAATCTGTGCGCTCTTGCCGACCGGCGGCCCCAGACGGCGGGCAACGGCGTATTGATGAAAGGCCCAGTCTGGTCGAAACGGTGAACCACCGGCCTGATAGGTAGCATCAAGCAAGGCACGCCCCAGACCGCTCGGTGGAATACTGCCGCCCAGTAGCTCACTCAGGGTCTTGACATCACCCCAATTCGGCACCTCGCAATAGAGCGTATCGCGAGCAAAGGGCTGATAGTTATACTCCTTGCCGGCCACAGTTAGCCGTGCGCTCGGCCCCATTGGCATACCAAGCTGGTGTTCGAGCGCATAGGCGTGAAACGCCCAATCGGCATTGTAGCCCTGGCCATTGGTCTTATGTTTGTACCCCTCTTCGAGGAGGGCTTCGATCAAGCGTTCATCATCAGGTGTGGGTGTACCGATTTGGCCGGGTGGTATGGTCGGGGGTGTCGAGTTATTCAGATAGGCTTCAACCTGCGACCATACCCACTCTTTGGTTACTGCCCAGCCGGGACAGCTCTTTTGATTGGTGTAGTCGCGGTGAAACGAGATCAACTGTCGCGGTGGAATCTTCAATCGGCGCGACAACTCCCCCATGACCGCCAGCGAATGCTCCCAAACCTTCCCGGATGGCAAGACCTTGTCGAAATAACCGACCATTTCCAGGCCGATGGAATACCAGCCTTTGGCGAGTGAGCCATTGCCGGCACCAGCGTGAATGCCGATCTGCGACATCGGGGTCGCCAGCCAGATACCATCAGGAGCAGCAAAAATGTGAGGGCCAGCCGTCCAGCCTTTACCGGCGTAGAACTTCTGTATCCCGCGCATGGTGGTCAGGCCACGCCATGAGGTTTCATCGGGTCGGTAGGTATGGTGTAGCACCAGACGAGTTGGTGTCAGCTTACCAAAATCGTAACTGGCAACGTATTCGCGCCATTCGGCAATCGTCAGCATCCGATTGATAAACGGTGGCGAGCCTTCGGTGGGAAAATCGGGCATAGTGTCGCTCCTTCCAGATTAATCGGTTGCGCTAGCCAGACGACGCGACCGAATCAGTGATGCCACCACAGATGCCAGCAATGTGACGACAATCACCCCCAATGAGATGGTCGTCGGAATATGAACGCTATGACCGCCGAGGAACCAGCCGGTGACCAGAGGAGTGAGCATCTTGACACCGATAAACGACAGAATAATGGCAAGACCGAAGCGCAGGTAGTAGAACGATTCCATTACCCCTGCCAGCAGAAAATACAACGAACGCAAGCCGAGAATAGCGCAGATATTCGAGGTATAGACGATAAATGGATCGTGGGTGATGCCAAAAATGGCCGGAATGGAGTCGACTGCAAACAGCAAATCGGTACTCTCAACAATGAGCAACACCAGGAAGAGGGGTGTTGCACTAAAGCGATCCGCTTCGCGCACAAAAAACCGATCACCGCGCATATCCGGCGTGATCGGCAACAACCGACGAGCCAGTCGTACCAGTAGATTCCGTTGCGGGTCTACTTCAGGCTCATCATCGTGGAAGATCAGGCGTACCCCTGTCACCAGGAGGAAGGCACCAAACAGGTAGAGAATCCACTCAAATTGCTCGATCAGTGCTGAGCCTAACAGAATCATCGTCCCGCGCATGATCAATGCGCCGAGAATACCCCAGAAGAGTACCCGATGTTGATACTGGGCCGGCACGCGAAAATAGCTGAACAGCAGTATAAAGACGAAGATATTATCAACACTCAACGAATATTCAACCAGATAACCGGTCAAAAAATTCAAACCATCTTCCGGGCCACGCCACAGCCAGATAATGCCATTGAATATCAGCGATAGTGTTACCCAGACCAGTGTCCACAAACCGGCTTCACGGATCGAGACTTTATGCGAACGCCGATGGAAAACTCCCAGGTCAAGGGCCAAAACCAGAAAAACGATTGCATGGAAGCCAATCCATGCCCAAAGTGTGATGTCCACAATCCCTCCAGAAATGTCATGCAGTATGCTTAGACTTCAATGCGATCTTCATCAATGATGCGCTGTGGAAAGCGAATACGGGCCCGCATCCAACCGGCTTCTTCATCGCGAATTAACGAAAACGAGCCATTCAGGTCGCTATTGACCAGTGTTTCAATAATTTGCAATCCCAATCCGCTACTGTGGCGTGACGGCGGTGGCGGATGACGAGGGCCATCATCGCGCAGCTCGACCAGCACCTGACCGTGTTCAAGCACAGCTTCAACCTCAATCCGTCCACCTTCAACGGCCAGGCCGTGGGTCAAGGCATTATCAACCAGCTCATTAATCACCAGTGCCAGCACGGTTGCATCACGTGAACCGATCCGTACCTCATCACCGAGAATAGCAAAATCAACCCGAATATCGCTCTCGAAGAGGGTACTTTGCACACTCTCGATGACCTGGCGCGCCACTGCGCCAACGGTCGTCACCCCAATATCGTCGCGCGAGAGCAGGTTATGAATAGCAGCAATGGCCTGAATACGCGCTGCACTCTCGCGTAACGCCTTCGCACCGGGGCTGGCCGGATCGAGCCGTCGCAGTTGCATTGACAGTAATGCCGCAATGGTTTGCAGATTGTTGCGCACGCGGTGATGCATCTCTTGCAACAAAGCCGACTTGATCCGCAAAGCACGCAAACTCTCTTCATAGAGGCGTGCGTTTTCAATCGCGATGGCCGCTTCGTCGGCAAAGGTATTGAGCAGCCGTACCTGTTCATAATCGAACAGATGCGGTTCACGACGGTAGAGACAAATACCGCCGATGGTGCGACCACGCGCACGCAACGGCATGCAAAAGAGGGAATGAAAATTCTCTGCCCGTGCCACTGCCGGCAACTGCGGAAACCGGGCATCCTGGTAAGCATTCATAACTGCCAGAGGGCGACCATCGCGTACCGTCTGAATAACCAGGTCGCGCACGCCATCGCCTTCACCACCATAACTGGCAACCAGCTTGAGCTGACCATCTTCCCCCATCTGAAAGATAGCAGCCCGATCCACTTTTGAGAGGTGAACAGCCTTCTCGACGATCAGATTGAGCACATCATGGAGGCCGATCTGCTCGGCAATCAGTTTTGACACCTGTTGCAGGGTGGTCAATTCACGCAATTTCTGGTGCAACCGCTCATCGGTCTGCTGATAGAGCTGGGCATTCGCGATGAAGAAGGCCAGCTCACCGGCAGCCGTCTCAACGAAAGAAATCTCCTCTTGCGTGAACTCGCGTGGTGCGATTGTCTGCACATTAATCACACCCTGCAATTTGTCGGCGCTGAACTGAAACCGTTCCGCCGAGAAGAGCACAATCGGCACGGCCAGCATCGAGCGAAACATCTCTTCACCGAGCTGGGGTTCGCGATGATAGCGCGGGTCTTTGTAGACATCACTCACTGCCACCGGATAACCCAGTTGGGCCGCCCAACCGGTAACTCCTTCGCCAAGCCGGGCCACCACCTGACCAATGGCAGCCCGGTTCAAACCGTGGGTTGCCCGCAGTACCAGATCATCGCGATGCTTATCGTAGAGGTAGATCGAGCAGGCTTCAACATTCATCACCTGCGCAACAGTTTCGACTACCGTCTGAAGTGAAGTATCAAGATCAAGCGTAGAATTGGCCGCCGAAATAATCCGGTGCAGACCATCAAGCTGCGTTGCCCGTGCAACTAAACGAGCCTCCCATTCGCGTGTGCGCTGCTCTTCCTGGGCCGCACCAAACGCCAGCAGTAATTCACTAACGACAATGCCCTGCGCCATTGGTAGCCGGGCCGCAAGATGCAGACCCAACTCGGTTAACACTTCAGCCATTCCACCGCAGGCATACCACTCGGCACCAATCTGCCGCAACAGGCTCAGCCGCAGCGTCGGGTCAGACTGCTGCTCAAGCGCATCGATCAACATCCCGATGGATGGGATCGTCTCGCGCAGTACACCAACCAGATCGGGTGGTTGTGACGTAAGCACCTCATACATAGATCTGACCGTCGCATCCTTCATAGACCGCTCCTTGAGAGCCTACCCGAATAATCCACGCAGGACTACTGGCCGGGTAGGGTTTTTCGGGTTGGCTCCTGGCGTGGGGTGGCGATCAACGTGGAATGGCAGTGAGCAATCATCGGTTTCCCTATCTGAATATCAGCACCGTGCAGAGCACATCCGCGCAGGCACACGTCATCACAATCTCGTTTGTTTTGAGACAATTATACTCGTTTGCGCAAGAGCGTTAGCGCCAGCGGGTCAGAATCTCTTCCCGTTGAAAGACGTTGGTTGCCAGCCAGATCAGACCTGCTGCGATCAGCGCCAATACCAGGGCGAAGATCAGTGCCACCACAACATTCAGCACAAAAAGTCCCAGCATCTGACCAAAGAAAAGCAGCATCACCGGCACAATCAGCACTCCAGCAATTTGTTGGGCACTACGTGGATCGTTTACCCGTGATGAAATCATTACCGTAAGTGCAACTGAAATGATGGCTAAGAGTGGACTGGATAAGAGAAGTGTTGCTACCCATCCTGGTTGCAGCACGAGAGCAGGCACCTGCGGATCGACGACAACAATCGCTAAGCCCACAGCAAAAACGATGGCACATCCCCAGGTCAGCACAATCCCTGGAATAATTGCGGCTAACACCTTACCGAGTAACAGCTCACTTACCTTGATTGGTGCTGCCAGCAATGGTTCGAGGGTGCGTCGATTCTTTTCGCCAACGATACTGTAGGAGGCAAGGACATTCGGAATGATCATCGGCAACAAAAGAAACAGGGTCGAAAACTGCCGCCCGAAGATAACCTGAGCCAGCGCCTCTAACCCCAGATTGGCCAGCGCCGGATCAACAGCCGCCGCCGGAATGTCGGCGGTATCCGGATCGCTTACCAGCCCCATCACAAAGATGAGACCAAGGGCAAACAGTGGCAGAAAGATGGGGGGCAACAGCATACTTAAGAGCAATCCTCGCGACCGCCGCAGCTCCAGCCACTCTTTGGCAATAATCACCTTGATCGGTTCCCAACGCAGCATAATCATCTCTCTGGAGAAGGGTATATGAGAATTGAATTAACAGGACCAAAGATCGTGACGATAACGCACGTCGTACCCGTAACCAGTACGGTCATCGTGCGACACGCAACCGACAGCGGGCACGGCCAGATGAGCAAGCACGACTTCTGCACCTCAAACCATGCGACACATACATCGCTGCACGTGAATGATTGCCAATCCAGCAGGTATGTATGATATAAGCTTCACATCCTCTCGTGTTGTCAATCGAAACAGTTGTGTCGCATGAACCTGCAACCACCAGATACACTTTACCCAGCGACCGGCTCCTGGATCAACTCCAGATACACGGCTTCGAGAGAAGGGGTAAATGGCTCGATGTAGCAAACATCAGCTCCGGCAGCAACCAACGCCCGCACCAGGACAGGATTATCCTTTTCAGGGTCGGTCAATTGTACCAGCAACGTGCGTTCATCATCGACTGTTACGTTCATAACAAACGACAACTGTTGTACCAGTGGAGCCAGTGGTGCAGCCGGGCCGGCCAGTACCACCCGTACACTCCGCCCAAACAGGCGTGTACGCAGATTTGCCGGGGTGTCAAGGGAGATGAGACGAGTACGAAACACCCCGATGAGATCACACAACTCGTCGGCTTCGGCCAGGTTATGGGTAGTGAGAAAGATCGTGCGCCCACTGGCCCGCAGACTCTTGATCACGTCACGAACTGAACGGGAGGCTGCCGGATCGAGACCAGAGGTCGGCTCATCGAGAAAGAGGACTGCCGGATCGTGTAACAAAGCGCGGGCAATGGCCAGTTTCTGACGCATGCCCTTGGAAAAGCCACCGACCGGATCATTACGCCGTTCCCACAACTCAAAAAGGCGCAAATAGTGTGCAGCCCGTTCTGATGCCTGGGTCGCCGAAAGACCATACAGGCGAGCAAAAAAAGTCAGATTCTCAAGCGCACTCAGAGTGTCGTAAAGGGCAGGGGTCTCAGTCAGAATCCCGGTATTGGCCCGTACCGAATCAGCCTCGGTCTGAACATCAAAACCGGCCACCCGCGCACTGCCAGATGAGGGGGCGATCAGCGCACAGAGCATCCGAACCGTGGTCGTTTTGCCAGCACCGTTGGGGCCAAGAAACCCAAAGATCGTTCCTGCGGGAACCACCAGGTCAAGGTTATCGACGGCGGTTATGGTTTGAAAGCGACGACTAAGCTGATAACATTCGATGGCATTCATTGGTGTATCCACAACAGAACGGTCGGTTACCTGTACATTGTACTACGCCAGGCAACAGCACTCGAAGTTACCTCATTAATTAATGATCGTGACGAGCACTCACAGCATTCCAGTGACCAGCAGGATCAACAGCGTGCCACGCGCCGGGTCGTGAGCACGGCTGGTGCGGCAGCCAGGCTGCGACACGCGCATCGCGAGTTGATGGTATTGGCGATGGTCGTCAGCCTCCTCGCTTTCATGCCGGTGTGCCGGGAGCAAGATATACTGCCGTTGGTGATTGGCAAGCGTTCAGGCGCCTGTGTGATGGTGCGGCACGATAGCACAACCTTTTATGAAATAAGTTCTCGATACGATAGCGGATCAGCATCATGTGAAAGCTAAAGGATGCTTGCTTTTAAGGAGCAGACAAATCACACTTCGCATATCGAAGACGTGTATGATACGTATGGACAGAGACGCACGCTACCACTTGACTTGTGATCGAATACACATACTACCGTACACAGGCAAGAGCAGATTCTCTATAATAGCGAGTGTACTGACTATTTGCGTAACAATGGAGGGCGTATGACGCGGCAAGATCTGGCCAGTCTGATCCGGAACATTCCCGACTTTCCAATACCCGGTATTCAGTTTAAAGATATTACCACGTTGATCGGCAACGGTCAGGCATTCAGTGAGGTTATTGATCGTCTGCACGAACGCTACCAGAATCAGCAGATTGATGCGGTAGTCGGGATCGAGTCACGGGGGTTCATCTTTAGTGCGCCACTGGCCTACCGGCTGGGGGTAGGGTTGGTGCCGATTCGCAAACCGGGTAAACTACCGGCTGCCACGTATCAGATCGAGTATCAGCTTGAATATGGCACAAACCGGCTAGAGATTCACCGCGACGCCTTCCAGCCCGGTGCACGTGTGCTGGTGATTGATGATCTGCTGGCGACCGGCGGCACGATTGCCGCAGCCTGTGATCTAATTGAAATGGCAGGTGGACAGGTTGCCGAGCTGGCATTTGTGATTGAGCTGACATTTCTCAATGGTCGTGAACGGCTGCGTGAACGACCGGTCTTCTCGCTGATCCAGTTTTAGAAGGTAGCTCATCTGACAGACAACATGCGAGAGCACACAGCATCCCCGTGACCAGCAGGGTGAACGGTGTGACACGCGCATGGCCGCAAGCACGGCTGGTGCGGCAGCGTGGCTGCCGCACTCCAAACTCTGCATTGACAAGCCAGATCCGGGATCGGCAGAGTGACTGATGCAACACGCGACCGGTGGAGAGAATAACGGGTGTGGAAGCCGGTCTTCCGCACCCCAACAACGCAACTTATACACTAGTGAGCGTGAACGATGACTCCTTCGGCACGTGCCTGATCCGTGAATGGACGATACCGCTGCTCCCTTCTTTTCTTTTCGGTTGTGCTGAAAGATGGCACAGATCCACAAGATACGTTCTGATCTGGATTGATACAAGTCATTGCCAGCCTGGCATCGATTTTGGGCCGATAGATATAGATCATGGCAGAGGCAGCTTCAGAACACATCAGATAGTTACAGCGCTACTTGCCTTGATCTTGACATTTGTGTTATACTATCGCTAAATCCCGAACACAATACAAGTGTAGCGTCCTGATAGAATGGTACTGTCAGCGCTATCGAAGAGAACTCCCCTGTGTTGCATAGCCGTTCTGGCACTACCAGACAAATATCTGCGCATTTGAGCACAACTTGCGGGTTTCATCACATCGTGCAAAAACATGTTGCTCTGCTATTTTTCATCTGTCGCCCCTGAGATACCTACACGACAGATGAAAACCATTCACTGCCAGATACAGTGTCTACTTTCTATCTCATTGACTTCAAGGAGCATGTATCGTGATGACAGTTGCTGAGCTTGAAACAAAAACTCTCGCCGATTTACGCGAAATGGCGCGTAAACTTGACATTTCAGGGATCAGCTCATTGAAAAAACGCGAGCTGATCGATAAACTAATTCAAGCGCAAACGGCAACGCAAACGCAGACGATAACAGTTACCGAGCCTCCAGCGTTACCAGATCTCAATCCGATAGAAACAACAACCGTTGACCGAACTTCCATTGAGTTCAGCACGATATACAGTGATGGCATCCTGGACATTATGGCAGAAGGTTTCGGTTTCTTACGAGGTAATCGGATGCTGCCAAGTCCAGAAGATGTCTATGTCTCACAATCGCAGATTCGTCGCTTTGCCCTACGCAGTGGAGATCGGATTTGGGGGCAAATTCGTCCGCCGAAAGAGAGTGAGCGCTATTATTCATTATTGCGGGTTGAAAAGATTAATGATCAGGATCCGGAAACTGCCCGCAAACGACCATTTTTTGATCAACTGACACCCATTTTTCCCAACGAACAGATTAAGTTAGAAACTGAACCAAATCTCTTGCATACCCGTCTGGTCGATTTGATTGCCCCAATCGGTCGTGGTCAGCGAGGCTTAATCGTTTCTCCTCCCAAAGCGGGAAAGACGATGCTGTTGAAGGCAATTGCCAACGGCATCACGACCAACTATCCTGACATTATTCTGATGGTCTTGTTGATTGGTGAGCGCCCGGAAGAAGTCACCGATATGCGCCGTTCTGTGCGCGGCGAGGTGATCTCTTCGACGTTTGATGAGCCGGTCGAAAATCACACCAAAGTGGCCGAGATGACGCTGGAGCGGGCGAAACGCCTGGTAGAAATTGGACATGATGTGGTCATTTTGATGGACTCGATCACCCGACTGGCCAGGGCGTACAACGTTGCCATGCCCCCGAGTGGACGTACCCTGTCTGGTGGTATCGACCCGGTTGCCCTGTATCCGCCAAAACGCTTTTTCGGTGCTGCCCGTAACATTGAAAATGGTGGCTCGCTAACGATTATCGCCACCTGTCTAATCGATACCGGCTCACGCATGGACGATGTGATCTACGAAGAGTTCAAGGGCACCGGCAACATGGAACTCCACCTTGACCGGAAACTGGCCGAAAAACGCATCTTCCCGGCGATTGATATTCAGCGCTCCGGTACGCGCCGCGAGGATCTCCTGCTCAGCCCTGACACGTTACGCCAGGTATGGACGTTGCGGCGAATGGTGAGCATGCTCGGTGAGAATGAAGGTACCGAACTGATGCTGACCCGGATGGCGAAAACCAAATCGAATGCCGAGTTTTTACAGACCCTTAGTAAGAGTTAGGCTGATGCAACTTTGGTTCACTGATATACGTACAGTATTGCGCCTGGTATGATACATCTGGTAACAGGAGGTCTCGGTTATGAATTGTCCACAGTGCGGCGCTCCGGTAGCTCCAAACGCTCGCTTTTGTACGAATTGTGGCGCTCGCCTGACACCAGCAGCCGCAGCACCATCTTCATTTATTCCGCCGTCAGGTGAGTCGGTCAGTATGGCTGATGTGTACGATAATCGCCCCGGTGAACGCCTCGATCTCCCTGAACCAACCATTGTCGGTACCGGTGTCGGCGCAAGCGGCTTGCGTTACAAAATCATTGGTACGACCATGCAGGCCGTTGTGCTTGAAGTTCCCGCCGGACAAACGATCTTCTCAGAGCGCGGCGGCATGAGCTGGATGAGTGCCAACGTGCAGATGCAGACAAATATGGAAGGCGGCCTGGGTGGTGCATTTAAGCGCATGTTCTCTGGTGAGTCGATCTTTATGGTCAACTTTACGCCGCAGGGCGGGCCGGGCATCATCGGTTTTTCGGCAGAGCTGCCGGGCAAAATTGTGCCACTGAATCTGGCACCGGGCCAGACGATGATTTGCCAGAAAGACTCATTCATGTGCGCCGAACGGAGTGTATCCCTCGATATCCACTTCCGGCGTAAGCTCGGTGCAGGGTTCTTCGGTGGTGAAGGTTTTATCATGCAAAAGCTGACCGGGCCAGGGCTGGCGTTCGTAGAACTGGATGGCGAGGTCGTTGAATACACGCTCGAAGCCAACCAGATGCTCAAAGTAGATACCGGTCACGTGGCGATGTATGAGCCAACGATCAACTTCGATGTCGAGATGGTGCGCGGGTTCAAGAACATTCTCTTCGGTGGCGAAGGCCTATTCCTCACGACACTACGCGGGCCGGGTCGGGTCTGGCTCCAGACCATGCCGGCGATGAATCTGGCGAAGAAACTGGCTCAATACATGCCGACAACGAGCAGTTCCAGCGGTAGCGGTGGGATCAATCTCGGCAATCTCTTTACAAACGATTGAGGACGGTAGATCTCTGGAGCACAACGGGAGGAGTATCAGCTTGATGCTCCTCCCGTTGTTGTGGGCAACGTGCAAGGCAACTGGAGATGCACGTGTTGCGGGAAATGCGGAAACGCTGGTGCCGGTTGTGCACATATGCCATCAGGCAACGAGCCTGGGGGCAATAAGATATGATCTCACTCACTGTTGTCGGGTACTGTGCCGGTACATACATCGCTAGCAAGTTACCTTATGTCAAATCCTGGCGAGAAGTTATCTCGTTCGTTTCTGACCGACTCTATGATCTCGTGACAAGCCAACACAGCATCCCCGTGACCAGCAGGGTACGCAGCGTGACATGTGCCTGACACGGAGCACGGACGGTGCGGCAGCGTGGCTGCTGCACTCCAGGGTGCGCCACGAGCAATCCGGTCTGGAAAACGTATCCTCTCCGAAACGTGATCCCACCGCGTGCGCAGCGGAAACGCCACTCAGGTTCGGCGCCGGGGTGATCGTCAGATCACGGGTTATGAACGCCATTCCACTAGATTTAAAATGACAGATACATGAACACCGGTTCAAAACATTCACGCGCAGTACGGCGTGCGGGGTGATGAGGAGTGTGTCAGGCTTTCTTTGCTCTCGGATGTGATTGAAACACGCCCCCACCCTGGCCCGCCCCCGCTGGGCTATGCATTACCCACATGTCGCGCTGCGTCAAGCAGACTGCAAGCGCTCCCCGTGGCGCGGGCTTCCAGCCTGCGTGGAGGCATCCTCGCCACCGCCGGCAGGGGCTGGCCGTGGCCGCTGGTGCGCAGGCACGAACCTGGTGCAACATAACGTCTACCCGCAGCGATCGCATGCATGCCGGACCAACTCGATGATCGGCACGAGCACATCCAGCACCTCCGTGACCAGGATGGGGAACGGTATGCTACGCGCCGGATCGTGAGCACGGCTGGCGCGGCAGCATGGCTGCCGCACTCCACACCGCCCGACACGCGCATAACGAGCGGGTCAGGCAATCCATCCAGCACGTGCCGGCACGGCTGGAGCTGCGCGCTGCCATCGGGCCAGTCGCCCACAACAGCACCCATAGCGGTTATACCCGCTGATACGCACGTGGTTGATACCAGTTGTGGGTAATGCATAGAGGGCGGGAGAAAGGAGGGCAGACGTGTGATCCAGGGCTTCCTGATAGGGTAGAGGTTGTGATTGATCATCTGTCCTGGCCGTCCGTGAATGCCGCCAGGGGCGGGAGCTTGCGCCTGGCTCCTCCCTCCAGTAATGGTACCGGCACCATGTGCGCCGGAGGCGCGCGCTCCCAGCTCCCGGCTGGGGAGCACGCCCATCATCACGCCCCCGACCCGCTCCGGCACGCGGGCAATGCAGTTTTCGAGTTATGGGTAATGCATAGGCCCGGGGGCGGGGATTGGCGGTGCAGGATGATTTCCGCTGTTGCGAGTTAGTTCAGGATGGCAATATACTCCCAGGGCGATACCACGAACTCCCAGGGCGATACTGGCGCTTACGCACCACGATGGAGTGTTCGAGGGGCAGCGTGAGAGTGACGGTGGATAGCGTGCTATTACAGCGAGAGATACAAGAAGACGGCATAAGGGTAAGCGTACAGAAGCATCACTTCTGCACCTTACCCCGCGTCCATCATCAAGTGGTGCCTGACCACCGCTCATACCCGGCCTGTCATCTACGACGAGCAGTCGTAGCGGCTAACAAGACACAAACAGCCCGCCAGTAAGCGGGCTGCATGAGCATCTTCCCGGGCTGGCTGAGCGAGCAATGGCTAGACGAGATTGACCAGCTCGTTCGCCGTGCGCCGCATATCAAGGAAGACCAGACCCAGCTTGGCCCGGCTCTGCGCCAGCGCAGTCAACACTGCTTCCTCACCAATTGCCATCAGGATAACGTAGCCATCTTCCCCACGCACAAAGACCTGATCGAGTTGCCCGCGCCGCAGCTCGCTTGCGATTCGCTCACCCAGCGAGAGCATTGCCGCGCTCATCGCCGAGACACGATCTTCTTCGACATCTGCCGGCAGCGCCGAAGCCATGATGAGGCCGTCGACGCTTACCACGGCGGAGGCCTCAATGTCGGGCGTGTTCATCGATAGGGCCTTTAGATGCCGCACCATCTCTTCGGTTCTGCTTGCCATTCATATCCTCCTTAGAGGCCGTCAGCCAGTTCGGGACAGGAACGAAACCGTGTGGGCCTGAACAATTAGCTAATAAGTGCAGAACTAACATCACGACGGCCTACACGTCGCTTATTCTACTACATCTTCTCACGCACGGCAACTAGGTTTACCGACTTCTTACAGGATTGTTGTCAGGTTTGGTGATTATCAGGCCGCCATATGTACATTTTCAGTACGAGGTTCCGGTACCGTCCTCTACATACGGCGGTTTTCCCGGCAGCAAACCCGGTCAGATGTAGAGCACTGAGAACGCGGCACCCTATTCTCGCTTTATACGTGCCTGACAACCCCGATTCATGGCAGTAGGATACCATGAAACATCATAACAGGCAAGCGTTTTCCAGCCGTCATCTCATTCATCATCATTGACAGGTCGGATAATCAAGGCGAGAACAGACATCGTCTCGAAGCCAACAGGTGATCGGTACGACATGCAGCCTGGATTGAGCGCGATTGAGCATCAGCAACGGTTTCCCATCCGGCGCGTCATTACTCCGTGTCTACCTTTTCGATGATGCGATAGCTTCCGTGGATTGGGCCGTATTAGCGCTTTTGGACGCACGCCATCTCAGGGTGAAGCCAATCGACTACGCAGGAATTCATCGGCCAGTGTCACAGCCTGTTCAGGTGTCAGTAAGCCGCGCACAGCATTGAGCTGCATCTCGACCAGGGTTGTCCAGACGATCTCGTGCGCAACGCGATCAGCGGGCATTGGCAGACCGTTCTGCGCTTGAAGGCGAAAGGCACGGGCGGCGGCCAGTTGGACGCTATCGGCAAGGTCGTTATCACTGAGCTGGAGTGCAAGTTGGGTAGGCTGGCGGCCAGCCGCCAGCAGTGCCCGCTGGCTATTGACATCGATCATAAAGCGAATGAAGGCCTGGGCAGCCGCTTGCTCAGCCTGATTATCAAGGCGAGCATTGAGTGCGATCACATCAGCCTGTACATACGGTTGAGGAACTCGATCTTCGGCACTCAAGACCGGCAGCGGTGTTACCCCAAGTTGATCATTCCAGATTGCCCGGTACTCAGCCTGAGCGTGTGCCCAATCGATAGTCATGATGGCTTCGCGGGCCTGTAATGCTCGATCAACCAGCACACCGTCGAGCGTCGCCAGCAACTGTTCATCGCGGTAAAGCTGGCTTAACCAGGTTAACCAGCGTTCGGTACCGGCGCGACCACTGCTTCCCAGGACAACAGCGCCATTTTCATCAAATACCCTGCCGCCGAAGGCGTAGAGATAGCCAATGGTTCGATCCAGTGACAGATTGTAGGCCAATCCCCAGACTGGTGGTGTCTGATTACGGTTCGTGAGTGCACGGGCGGTGAGGAGCATTTCTTCGGTACTGGACGGTGGTTGCAACACGTTGGCCCGGTTGTAGTAGAGGGCGAGGGTGTCAAACGTAATTGGCACCCCAAACAGAACGGGCTGACCAGAGACGGAGACCTGAGCAGCCCCAACCGCAGCGGGTAGCAGACTATTTACCTCACTGTTTGAGAGCATATCGTCGAGCGAACGCAACACGCCGGCCTGGACGAGCATACCGAGCATGTGACTCTGCACAATGACCAGGTGCGGACCGCCACCTTCGCTGATAGTGGTTGCCACATCGGAGGGGAGTGACACTGCCGGACGGGATTGGATCACAATCTGCGATTCAGGATGGGTCTGGTTAAACTGATCCACCAGCGATTGTAAGACACGGCTATCGGCTGCCGGCCAGGCGTGCCACAGACGCAGGACTACGCGCTCGGATGTCCTTACCGGCGCAGTAGACGGAAGCACGGAACAGGCAGTCAGCATCAATGCGCCAAGCAGTAGTAGACGATAGAACCAGGACTGATGGTGCACAACTTCCTCGCTGTATCAGTCGGGCTTCTTCATTATAGCAGGATGCATCACATGTAGCCGGGGCATAGATGAAGATGCCCCGTGGCTCCCAACCAGTGCTGAACGGTCAACGTACCAGGGATGTCGATAGCAACTTACGCGCCAGACCTGTCTTTACCAGGTCGGTGTGATGCAAGGTGAAGATAGAATCGCAGACAAGGAAGCATCGCAGGGCAGGATTTTATGACGATTCCAATACTACTAACAACACCTCTCCCGCAGCACATCTGGAAACCGCTGCTATTCACTGAACGCCAGATAAGGTAGGCGAACTTGATCGACCACCTGGCGGACTTATCGGCCAGCATCGCCTGTCTACTTTCCATCGAAAGACTGATTGACAAAATCGATGTTGCCGGTTAGTCTGAAGTTTCAGTCATCACGATCAGGGAGGTACAACAATGCGCGTCGGGCTTGACTTCGGCACGACTAACTCAAGCGCAGCGGTATATGACGGTCAGCGTTTGCGTTTGATCGATCTCGATCCGGTGAATACACAACCGGCAATTCTCCGCTCGACGCTTTTCATCACCCGCGAAGGCGTACCGTTCATCGGGCGTGAGGCGATCAATCGCTTCACCGAAGGGAATGTTGGGCGCGAGATTGAATACGTCTGGCGGTACATCGGCGATGCCGAACTGACCTTTGCCGAAAGCGGTACGGTGATGCAGGCATTGTACGTAAAGGTTGACGCCAATGCCCCAGGACGACTGTTTCAGTCGTTGAAGAGTCATCTCCGTGATCGTAGCTTCCAGAAGACAAATGTGTTTGGCGTCTACTATACGCTGGAAGAGTTGATTGCACTGGTCTTACGCATGATCATCGAGCGGATCGAGCAACAGCTTGGCGCTCCGATCAGTCATCTGGTAATTGGCCGACCGGTGCATTACGCCAGCGATCCGGCCAGTGATGCGCTGGCTTTTGAGCGCATGCAGGCTGCATGTCGGCTGGCCGGCTTGCAATCCTTCAGTTTTCTGGAAGAACCGACCGCAGCAGCACTCTCGTATGCGCGCACAAACCAACGGGCCCAGCGCGTGCTGGTGTTCGATTTTGGTGGTGGTACCCTTGACATCACGATTATGGAGCTTGATGAACGGGGCCGGCCTTCGTTCCTGGCAACCGATGGTGTGCCGGTCGGTGGTGATTTGCTCGACCGCCGAATTGTGATGGGGCGGCTGTTACGTCATTTCGGCGAGGGCGCTACGCTGGGAGCACGACGATTGCCGTTTCCCAATCACGTGTTGGAACACCTCAGTGAATGGCAAACGATCATCGATCTCACCCAACCTAAATATCTGGCGATTATTGATGAAGCGGTGGCGATTAGCGACCGGCCACGCGAGTTGCAGGCATTACGTACTCTGGTACGCAAAAACTATGGGTTGCCGATGTACGAAGCGGTTGAGCGCACCAAAGTAGCGTTGTCGCAGGCGGATCGAGCAACGTTTGAACTTGATATGGGTGAGATCAAGGTACGCGATGAGATTCCGCGCTGGGACTTCGAGCGGCTGATCGGCCCTGATGTGCGGGCGGTTGAGGCGTGTATTGATCGCGCTCTGAAAACTGCCGGCCTGCGCCCAGAACAGATTGATGTCGTTCTCCGCACCGGTGGTAGCTCACGTGTCCCGCGTTTCGTGCGTATGCTGAGCGAGAAATTCGGCGCCGGGAAGTTGCAGGAGATCGATGTGTTCACCAGTGTTGCGGCAGGGCTGGCATTGAAGGCGAGCGAATATGACGCGGTAACCGGGTAATGGTACTCTTGGTCACTTTTCACCCCCTTGCGGTAAGTTGTTACGCGCCGTGGGTAGCAGTCTGTCTGGTAAACACACACCACGAACGCTGCTACCAGATCATCTCCAGAAGGGTTTTGATGCAGTTGTGACACATTGCACTCTTAGTGGCCGGTGGGCCGGCGCATCGCCTCGGCTGGAGGCATGCAGTGCGGCAGGCGCGGCTGCGTGGCTGCTGCACTCTATATTGGCGACACGTGAATGGCACCGTTCTACCACGCTTCGGTGCGGCACGGTCGGTCGATGGGTTGGCACACTCCGCCGCTTGGGGGCGTTTAGCGCGGCAGGCGCGGCAGCATGGCTGCCGCACTCCACATTGGCGACACGCGGATGGTACCGCTCTACCGCGCTTCGGTGCGGCACGGTCGGTCGATGGGTTGGCACACTCCGCCGCTTGGGGGCGTTTAGCGCGGCAGGCGCGGCAGCATGGCTGCCGCACTCCATATTGGCGACACGTGGAAGGCACCGCTCTACCGCGCTTCGGTGCGGCACGGTCGGTCGATGGGTTGGCGCACTCCGCCGCTTGGGAGCGGGCAGGGCGGCGGGCGCGGCAGCGTGGA